>CABEDX010000132.1_pt1 | contig 68026 bp, 58 predicted proteins | sample 3132991 | NCBI WGS metagenome assembly CABEDX01 (sample SAMEA5534332, study PRJEB31848) | metagenome | biome: tundra; feature: field; material: soil | place: USA | collected 2013-05 | depth 0.15 m
TTCCAGCCGAACTCGGTGACGTTCGTCTCGCTCCAGATCGGCTGGGCTCTCGGCAGTGTCCCGTGCGCGAGCGGCACCTGCCTGGCCCTGCGCCGAACCCTTGATGCCGGTCGATCCTGGGCGGCAGTCGCCGCGCCGCCGACGCTGTACGCACCCGCGAACTCCGGTAAGCAAGGAGTGGGCCAGATCCGCTTCGCGGACCCGCTCGATGGCTGGGCGTTCGGCTCAGAGCTCTGGTCCACTCACGACGGTGGCGCTCACTGGACCAAGAGCGGCCTCAGCGACGTCGCGGCCCTCGAGGCTGCCGACGGCCATGTGCATGCGATCGCGTTCCAGCAGGCGAACGGCTCGTTCGGGATCGAGACAAGCCCGACGACCAGGGATGCGTGGGCCGCGACGGGCTCACTCCAAATCGGCGCAGGTCCAGTGCCCTCGTCCGACCTGGTGCTCCAGGGAACGACCGGCTGGGCAATCGAGAACGACAGAACCGTGGTCGAAGGCGCTCGCCTTGCCTCCGGCCACTGGGTACCGTGGCACGCTCCGTGCGCCACCAACGGCGGCACTGCTGTCATCAGCACGCCGACGGTCTCGTCGATGGTCGCCGTCTGTGAGGAGGGGACCTGGGGGCCGTCCGGCTACAAGGGCCCGCCGGCCGTGCGTGCGTACTTTTCGAATACCGGCGGTTCGACGTTCTTTCTCGGTGGCACTGTCCCCGGGGTGGGCGACGCCGGAGCAGCGGTCGTCGCGAGCCCCTCACCTGGCGCGGCGGTCACCGACGCGCAGACGAACTCAGGGTGGGATTTGGTCGAGACATTCAACAGCGGTGCGTCGTGGCGGATTGTGGCCACGGTTCCGGAGTCGCTCCAGTTCACGTATCTCGGGTTCACGAGCTCCTCGCAAGGCGTCGCTATCGAATCAGGGTCGCAGACGTCAGTCCTCCTCATGACGTTTGACGGCGGACGGGTCTGGTCGCCGGTGAAGTTCTAAGCGGCGTCTCCGCTAACCGGTCGAGGATCTTGTCACTCGCGAATGACGTCGGCAGACGACACGGGCTATGGACTACTCGTGCTGGACAACGCCTTCAGGAGTGCGGCTCCATTCGGCGAGCCGAGCCCGGTGCACGCGTCCCACCCGCGTCCCGCCGTGTACGCACCATTCGACCCGGTCACGACATCGTGGAGCGCAGCAGCCCCCGTGGATGAGTACAGAAATGGTTGCAGGTAGCCGACAGGTCGCCCGAGGCCCTGATTGAGGAGCGCGATCAGCCCCGCCCAGAGCGGCGCCACCGCACTGGTCCCACCGATCGGAATCGTCTGACCGTCGACACGAACCGTGTACCCCGTATCGGGGTCGGCATCGCCACAGACGTCAGGCACACCCCGGCCGACACGGCCGCCGGGATTGGCAGAGGGAGGGATCGATGCAGCGTGCTGGTAGTCCGGCACCGGGAAGACGTCGCTGATCCCGCCGCCTCCGGCTCCCTGTCCGGGTCCGTCGTTCCATACGGTCTCCGATGAGATGACCCCGCCGGCAATTTCCAGGCGTGTGCCGCCGCATCCGAGCGCGTGCGGGGCCGACGCTGGAAAGTCGGCGTGCTGCAGACCGTCCGTGGCTCCGTCGGTTGACCCGTTGTCCCCGGCTGCGGCGGTCACCGTCACACCCATTGCGGCCGCGGCGGTAAACGCCTGCTCCATCTGGTTCATCGCTTGAGCCGTCCACGTGCTCTCCGCGCTTCCCCAGCTGATGGAGACAACCGACGGGCGGTGGTTCGTGTCATGGACGGCGCTGGTAACCGCATCGATGAAGCCCTGATCGGTATTCGGCGCGAAATACACCGCGATGGTCGCACCGTGGGCGACACTCCCGGCGACCTCGATGTCCAGCATCACTTCGCCGTCAGGTCCGTCGGGTGTGCCGGGACTGTTGCTCCCGCCGTCAACCGGCACAGCGACCACGGTTGGTTCCGACAACCCCAGTTGCGAAAAGTATGCGGTGAGATCCGCGGATCGGAAACCCCCTCCCAGCTCGATCAGCGCGATGCACTCGCCAGTTCCAGTCAATCCCGTCGGAAACGTGTAGGCGGCGGCAACCTGTGGCGGCGCGTACTGCGACCGTGCGTTGGCCCGAGGACGGAAGTGCGGACGGGCCTGTGGACGAGCGTCCAGCCCGAACACCCCGGTCACAACCCCGCCAAGCTCGGACGGCACGGAGAGGCTGCCCTCCCTGCCTCGATACTCGACGCCGTCCGGAGCGCGGTACACCGTCAGCGTGGTGCCAAAGGCGGTGCTCAGCGAACCAAGGCTGCCGGTCAGCTCGACGCTGCGGCGCGCGAGGTCGACGGCTCCAACTGACAACCCGTGCGCCGCCGCGAAGCTGCGAACCGCGTCGACATCGCCAGGAGCGGCGCCGTGGGTCGACGCGTACTCCTCTCGCGAGAGCCGACCGGTAGCTGGCTCCCCATCAGAGCCGCGGAGGTACACGGTTACGGTCGCGACGTCGGTCGGGTCGCATGCTCCGACCGGTTCGTGCGCCGGACCGAGGCGCTCGCTACCAGGGATCGGGACGCGGGATGGCTGGTCCGCCATGCACCCATTGTCCGCGTGCCGCGCCGACGTTGTCCAGGAGGCTCCGGACAGGGCTGCTCTTGGCGAGTGAACGCTGCGGTCCACCGCGTCTTCCTCAGCCCCGAAACCACTCATCCAGTGGGAGCCTCGCGGTGAGCGCAGAGAAGTCACCAGTGTCTCGGATCGACTCGGCCGCGTCCGCCATCGCTCTGACGGCAACCCACGTGAGGCTACCGCCGACGCTCACCCGTCGAGCGCCGGCTTCGGCCATCGCCGCCAGGGAAAGCCCGGGAACTGCGAGTACATTCACCGGCCTCGAAACAGCCTCACAGACGGCTCGAATCTCGTCCGTCGTGCGGAGCCCGGGCGCATACACAACGTCTGCTCCCGCCTCCCCATACGCCTTGAGTCGAGTGATCGTGTCCTGCAGATCGGGATTGCCACGAATATGATTCTCGGCGCGTGCCGTCAACGTGAAGGGAAACCCCAGGCTCCGCGCGGCATCAACCGCCGCCGCGACTCTCGTGGCGGCACGCTCCACGTTGTAGATAACGCCCGAGGGGTCGTAGTCTTCGATAGATCCGCCTACCGCGCCGACCTCCGCAACACGCCTGATCGCCTGAGCGACGTCATCGGGATCGGGACCGTAGCCGTTCTCGAGGTCCACCGATACGGGGAGATCGGTCGCGCGGTCGAGAGCCGCGACATGTGTGATCACCTCGTCCAGCGTGACGCGTCCATCACGACGACCCAGCGTGAATGCGAACCCGGAACTCGTCGTGGCGAGAGCTTTGAATCCGAGTGCGGCCAGGACGCGAGCGGAGCCGGCGTCCCATGGATTCGGTATCACAAACGTTCCGCTGACATGCAACGCCTGGAACTTCGCCGCTTTGCGCTCCTGTCGTGTCATGCACACATAACACTACCTCGTCCTGTTCGCCCAAGCCCGGGCACCAGCACCCGGGATTTGCATCCCGACCCGTCTGTTACCCCAGCGCGACGGCAGGGCTCGAGCGTTACCTCAGGATCGAGCCATGCCCGTTCTCAGCGCATCGACGTTGCACAGTCGCGTCGCCGTAGCTCGCCAATCAGCGTGATCACTCCAGGTCGGCGACTCCCAGTCCTGCTTGCAGCCGGAGCCATGGCACGCGTCGCCAGCGCCTGTGGCAGTGCGCTTGGCGGCAACACACCCTGCTCGGTCTATCTCTCCATGGATAGCTCTGATCAGGGGAGCACGATCACCACCGAACTGCAGCAATTGGGTGAGTCAAATCCCAGCACTGCGGACATCTCCGAATCTCAGCGCTTGGCTTCTAGTTATTGTTCGGATCCGCTCCCGGGCTCGAACACCATCTTTGGCATGCTCGATAGCCGACCGTCGTAACAATGGCTGCCGCACCGGGCGCACGCATGCACCACGATGCGGAACAAAAGCGGTCTTGGCGGAGGGAGAGGGATTCGAACCCCCGGGGGCTTGGCGGCCCCTGCGGTTTTCAAGACCGCTCCGTTCAACCGCTCCGGCATCCCTCCGCGTGGGCTCCTGCCAGTCTAAGCGGCGTCAGCCTGCTCGTTGACGTCGAGGCCTCAGACGGTGACCATGACTGATGTGGTCGCGCTAGTCGTCTTCGTTGGCTGCATCTTCGCGTTCCTGCTACTGCTCTTCTGGTACGGGCTCAAGGGCGAGTCGAACACAGACCCTGCGATCGGGACCAACCGGCCGTATCCAGATGGCGTCGGGCCGACGGGCCCGGGCTCGGACGCTCCCCCGTACCTGCCCGACTTCACGGTCAGCGAGGCGGAGACATTCCGCCGCAACGCGGATCGACGTCTCACGCGTTTGTTCCGCCCACCGCTCAAGGCTCGGAGCTGGATGGACGAGCCGGGCGCGCTTGAGGCTGCCGGTCTGGTTGACGCGCCGTCCCCAGCCGCGGAACCGACGGCCGCTCCGGAGGCGCTCCCGCAGCAGCATCGCCGAAAGAAGCACCACTAACTCCCGGCGGTGATCATCCCTTCGAGTTGATCGGCGTGCTCCTCGAGGTGGCCAACCAGGAACCGCTCCACAAGCTCGTCAACCGTCATCGCCCCGAGCGTGGGATGCAGGCCGCTGATTCCCCACTGGTCGGGCCCGATCGCCGCCAGGAAGGCGCGAAGCAAGGCGATGTCTGTGCGCGTCTCGCCCCAGAGCACCGACACCGGCTGATGCCGGTTTCGCTCGATTGCGCCGATGCGCTCGGGGTCGCGCTTGGTCCGCCCGAATGGCACGAGGCCATCGGACGGCTGCTCCTGGAGCAGCGGCCGCGCCTCGGCGATCCAGTACGGGATGAACTCGGAGAGATGCGCCCAGACCTGGCCGCGTTCCCAGCGCTCGCCGGTGTCGGCATCTGCCGAGGTGAGCGATCCGGTCGGCGGCTCAGCTGCAGCAGCCGCGACGAGGCGGGCCTCGACGGTGTCGAGGCGCGCGAGGTACATGTCGGCGGTGCTCATCGCAGCGGACGCAACTCGGAGCCGGCACCCACCCGATTGCGGAGTGTTCCCAACCGCTCGACGCTCAGCTCAACGACGTCGCCGGGCTGCAACCACGGATACGGTTCGACGCCGTGCACCAGCGAGAGCTCGAGGATGCACCCTGTTCCGCACGTGCCGGAGCCGATGATGTCTCCACTCTCCACACGGGTTCCGCGCGACGCGTACGCGATCATCTCGCCGAAGCTCCAGTAGATGTCCGCAAGCGACGCGCGCGAATACTCGACGCCATTCACGCTTGCGGTCATCTCGAGGTCGAAGCTCCTGTCGCGTCGCGTGTCCTCCAGTTCGTCGGGCGTGACGAAGACCGGTCCGAGTGATGTCGCAAAGTCCTTGCCCTTCACGGGCCCCATGCTCAGCTTCATCTCGCGGCGCTGAATGTCACGCGCACTCCAGTCGTTCATCACGCAGTAGCCGGCGATGCTGTGCTCCGCGGTGCCGGGATCGAGGTCAGCGCCGCCCATGCCGACCACCGCGGCGACCTCCAGTTCGTAGTCCATCTCCATGCACCCCGGCGGGATCGCGACATCAACGTCCGGTCCGGAGATCGCATAGGGGTTGCTGAAGTAGAAGACGGGCAGTTCGTACCAATCGGGATCCATCTCGAGACCACGTCGCTGGCGCGCGGTGCGCACGTGCTGCTCGAACGCGTAGAAGTCGCGCACCGTCGGTGGTCGGGGTATCGGGGCGAGCACCTGGACGGCGTCGAGCTCGAACACGTCGTGTGGATCTCGACGCAATTGGTCGCCTTCCGCGGCGAGCCGCGTGCCGTCGTCGCCGAGAAGGTTGAGCAGCGTGGTCCCGGGAGCGCACGCATGGATACGTCCGTCGACCAGCATCCCGGTGCGCTCGCCAGCGGATGTGGGCTGGGTGAACGTCAGCCAGCGCATTGACGCCGTCGCCTTCGTATCCGCACAGCCAGCAACGAACCAGCTGCGACAACGAGCACTCCCACGACGACGAGCGGTGCCATGACGCCATCGCCCTGCGTCGACGCCGCAGTCACGCGACTGACACCGAGGCTTGCGGCTGCAATCCCGGCGGTGTCCTCGCCGCCGAAGTTGTTCGCCGTGAGCCCATGACGCGTCGGCATCCAGGGAACCGGCGTGGCGGTGGGATGGACCACAACGACCGGAGCGGCGTGGTGGACCACTGCGACCACGCGCCGCACGATCGGGTGAGGGGTTGCAGCACGCGCGGTGCGTTCGATGACGATCGCCATGCTGCCGTAGATGGTGAAGGTTCGAGCGAACTGCGCCATGGTCGTCCCGTTGTACGAGCCGGTGAGCGGGTCGCTGAACTCGAGCGTCCCCGCAGACGTGTTCACGCCCATCAGCACGACGACATGGCCGGCCTCCGTCCAGGGCACCGTCCGGCCATCCCAGGCGGTCCAGCTCCTGGCGGTCTGCGACGAGTAGTCCACTGTCGTCCAGACGAGCACCGGATGGCCGGCCTCGACGGCGGCGTAGAGCGCCGCGGGGTTCCAGCCGGTGAGCTGGGGGGCAACGGGGACGCCGAGGGATTCTGCAGCTCGTGCGACGACGGGCGCATAGGCTCCCCACCCCGCGTACGCGGTCCAGTGGGGATTGCTGCCCGGCTCCGAACCCATGACATGGCCGACGAAGTCCGTGTAGGGGTCGCCCCACTTCGCGGGAAGGCCGTCGGCGCCGATCACGGGCGCACGGGCGTCTGTGGGGAAGTGACCCTGCACGTACTGCTGGGTGGTGTGGACCCCGACCGACCCGAGGGCGATCGTCAGCGACGTCGCCTCGCAGTCGAGCGGCATCTGCATGCGCTGGGTTCCGACGGGAAGCCGGAACATCGCCGCCTCGGCCGTGACCGGGACCGACGCCAGGGAAACGGCGCCCAGGCCGAGGGCGATGATCGTCGCTGTCCCCCTCCGCACATGGACCACGTCGCTACTGTACGAGGAGGCACATTTCGGGTGGTTGCGAGCCGGACACGACATATACTGGCCCCGGCCTGGGGAGGTGGCTGAGAGGCTGAAAGCGCCCGCCTGCTAAGCGGGTGAGGGATCTTAAGTCCCTCCGGGGGTTCGAATCCCCCCCTTCCCGCCAGGCCTGTTCTGCTAGGGTGCTGGCGACTTTCAAACGATTGCGCCGCCAGGATCGCCCATGCTCGTCGCCGCCGTCGACTGACACCGCGCGAGCGAGTCTCGCCGGAGCCAACGCATCCAAGGAAGAGGAAGCGTCACCATGTTTATTCCCGCTGGCGGATACCTTCTCAACACAGTCGAGTTCGGCACTGCGCCGAACGTGTTTGTCGCCCACGGAGGCTGGGTAGGGAGTTGGGAGTTGTGGCAACAGCCGTTTCAGCTGATGCAGGACCGTTGGCGCTGCATCGGCTACGACCATCGCGGCTCCGGCGCGTCCACCGCGCCCTCCGATGCGATCACTCCCCAAGCTCTCGTTGACGACCTCTTCACCGTGCTCGAACACTACGGCGTCGAACGGTGCGTCCTTGCCGGCGAGTCGCTCGGCGCGCTGACCTGTGTCCTGGCCGTCGAGAGAGACCCTTCTCGTTTCTCGGGTCTGATCCTGGTTGACGGTGGTTACACCATCAACATGGACAACCCGCTCATCGCAGGGTCTCGAGCCAACTTCCCGGGGGTGGTACATGGCTTCGTGGATCGCTGCATTCCGGAGCCGGACTCTGAGCACCTCCGTCGCTGGGGTCGTCAGATCCTGCTCCGAGCCGATCCTGAATCCGCCGCACGGCTCTTCGAATCACACGCCGAGGCGAATCTCACTCCAGATCTCTCAGCGATCCGAGTCCCCACGCTCATCCTTCATGGCGAGCTCGATGCCATCATCCCGCCCGTCGTGGGAGAGATGGCCGCCAAGGCGATCCCGGATTCCAAGTTGGTGCTGATTCCGGGAGCCGGCCATGTCCCGACGATGACTCGACCGGAGGCTTTGGTCGCCGCGATCAACCAATGGTGGGATGGAGCCGCTTCAGCCACTTGACAGGGTCCTTGTTGTGAGGCTTTTGGCGGACCCAAGAGCGAGACGGGCAAACTGGTGATCCTCCCCAAGATCCGGGATCCGCGGTACATCACCGTGCGTCGCGGCGGGATCCTCCAAGACGACGATCATCGTCTCCTCGCGATGTGGGCGGCTGACTGCGCGGAGCACGTGCTGCACCACTTCGAGCAGGTACGGCCGACGGACGACCGTCCACGCCGGGCGATCGACCTAGGGCGTTCCTGGGCGCGGGATGAGATCAAGTGGCGGGAGGCCCGCACAGCGGCCGGACATGCAAACGCCGCGGCCAGAGACCTGCGTGGGGCGGCACGGCATGCCGCGTACGCTGCCGGCCAGGCCGCGGCGGTAGGCCATGTCGCGGCCCACGAACTCGGAGCCGCAGCCTACGCGATCAAGGCCGCGCGGGCGGCAGTGACTGCAGACGAACGCGTGGAGGCCGGCCGTTTGGAGTGCCAGTGGCAGCGCGCCCAACTCCCCCATGAGATCCGAGGACTTGTGCTCGACGACCAGCGGCTGCGCAACGAGCTGTGCTGGTTCGCGTTCGACTGCTGACCCGACGCATGCTGCCGCAGACCCCTGACTGCTCAGAAGCGGCGGAGCGATAGAGACCAGGCCTGGAGGAGCGCTCGCTGCCGGCAGGTCGGCAGCGAGCCGCTGAATTGAGGTGTCTACGCCTCGACGAGAATCACCAGGGACTCCGGGACAACCCCGTCGTATTCCATGGCTTCACGCATCGTGTCGTTCTCCATGGCGGCCATGACCTTGTCCATGTCCGCCACATCCATGACGACCGCGGCGCGGTTGGGATTCTGCGGGTCGATGAACGTGCGGATGTTGGTGACACCGAGCGGGCCGAAAACTTCCTCACGTTTCGGCGAGGCGAGCCAGTGCTTCTGATCCTTCACATCGTGGTGGGCGACGACGGTCGGCATGATGTCTCCTCGTACCTTCTACGCCCGGCGAGAGCCGGGTCGGGCGCGAATCGTACCCTCGACGCTCACCTGCCGGCAATGCGGCACCGCCCGGCCGGTCCGCTCCAGCCATGGCGGCTTGGCCATTCAGGTCACATTCCGTCGTTTTCAGGTGTCAGAGATGTGATCCCCCATGCAGCGCGGATGTGAGGGCAGGCCACCAGGAGGCACACGATGCGGGTTTTCGTCGCTGGGGCGAGCGGTGCCATCGGCACCCGGCTCGTTCCGCAGCTGATCGATCGAGGGCATGAGGTGATCGGCACATTTCGGTCGCCGGGGAATGGTGAGCGCCTGCAGTCGCTTGGAGCGGAGGCCATCGCGGTCGACCTGCTCGATGCGCAGGCCGTGCGCGCCGCCGTGCTGAGAGCCAAGCCCGACGCGATCATCCACCAGGCAACGGCACTGGCGAATGCGCGGTTTGGCAGGAAGCTTGACAGCACCTTTGCGCCCACCAACCGGCTTCGGACCGAGGGCACCGACGCGCTCTTGGCTGCTGCCCGCGAGGCCGGCGTGCGCCGGTTCGTCGCGCAGAGCTTCGCCAACTACCGCTACGCGCGTGAAGGCGGACCGGTCAAGACCGAGGACGATCCCCTCGACCCGGACCCGCCCGCATCGACACGTCAGACGAACGCCGCGATGCTTCACATCGATGAAGCGGTCACGGCCTCAGGCGGGTACGCGCTTCGCTACGGCGGCTTCTACGGCGCCCACAACGACCAGCTGGTCAAGCTCGTGCGCCGACGGTATTTCCCGATCATCGGCGACGGCGGCGGCGTCTTGTCCTGGATCCATCTCGACGACGCCGCTGCCGCGACCGTGCTTGCGCTCGAACGCGAAGGAGGCGGCATCTACAACATCGTCGACGACGAGCCCGCTCCCGCGCGCGACTGGCTCCCCGTGCTTGCGAATGCGGTTGGTGCCAAGCCACCTCGTCACGTTCCCTCCTGGCTTGCTCGGCTCATCGGCGGCGCGGACGGGATGACGATGATGTCCGAGGCACGTGGCGCGTCGAACGCGAAGGCGAAACGCGAGCTCGGATGGACGCTCCGCTACCCCAGCTGGCGACAGGGCTTCGGGGCGACCTACGAAGCGGGCGCGCCGGCGGATCGACCCGACGTCCGCAGGAGTCCGTGAATCGACCGATCACGAAGCTCCAGACCGATCCTCGGACAGAGAGGACCGCTGTGAGCGTCGCAAGGGTCCTCAACCTCCCACTATCGGCCTTGGACACCCTATGCATTCGAGAAGAGGGGAATGTTGGCGCCGCTGGCGACACTGAGCGGGCTGTCGAGCAGGGCGACGATCATCGCCGCAACCTGATGAGGAACCAGGGTCGCACGGAGCGCAGGGTTGGCCCGGCGGAGCATATCGGTGTCCACCGCGCCAGGACTCACCGAGATCGCGGTGATGCCAAACGGTTTGCCCTCGACCGCGATTCCCTCGGTGAGGCCGATCACACCGTACTTCGACGCGTTGTATGCAGCCAGACCCGGGAACTTCTCGGTCGCGTACACGCCTGACAGCGAAGCGATGTTGACGATGCGCCCCTCCCCGGCGTTGCGCATCGGCGTGAACGCGGCGCGGCAACAGTTGAAGACGCCGGTGAGATTCACGCTGATCGTGTGCTCCCAAGAAGCGAGACTGATCTCGTCGAACAGCTCGCGTTCCAACGTTGCGGCGGCGCAGACCAGTGCAACGGGTGGCCCAATCCCGGACGCTACTCTGAACAGCTGATCGACGTCGGCCGCCTTGCTGACGTCGGTGGGGACGGCGGTCGCTCCGCCGCCGGCATCGCGAATCGCCCCAAGGGTTGCTTCGAGGGCGGAGGCGTCTCTGGCAGCGACGATGGTGTGCGCTCCCTCACGGGCGATCGCCACTGCGGTGGCTCGACCGATGCCGCGGCTTGCGCCGGTGACCACGGCCACCCGGCCGGCGAGCCAGTGTGCGCGCTCAGACACGCGGGACCGCGAGCGTCGATGTGAGGATGCCGCGGTACACGCGCTCGTGAGCGTCGATCACCGCCTCGAGATCGAGGTGCGCTTCGGCGTGTTTGCGACAGGCGGTGCGGTCAAGCTCACTGGCGTGACCGAGTGCTACCGCAGCAGCATCGATATCTCCGGGCTCGACCAGGAACCCGGTAATGCCGTCGACAATGATGTCTTTGAGCCCGCCGCGCCGGTACGCGACCACCGGGGTGCCGCACGCCTGCGCCTCAGCGGCAACCAGACCGAACGGCTCGTCCCAGTTCGCGGGACAGAGCACCGTCGCGGCGTCAGCGACGGCCCGCCAGAGCGTTGCCCTCGGAACCGCAGGATGAACGCGCACATCGCGGTATCCGTCAGCGGCAGAGACCACGCGCTCAGCGTACTCGCCGTCGTAGCCATCGCCATACAGGTCGATTGACATCCCAGCTCGCCGCGCAATCGCGATGGCATCTACGGCGCCTTTCTCCGCGCTGAAGCGGCCGGCGAAGACTGCTCCCGACCCAGGGGCCGCCGACCAGGGGATCCGCTCGGTGGCGACTCCCGCGCGGAGGACCATGTCGACGTCAATGAATTCTCGCCACGCGTCAGCCTGCGCCGGCGAAACGGTGGCGATGACGGGTGGATGCTTCTCTCGCGACGCGTCGCGAAGAGCATTGACGACGGAGCTCTCGGGTGGAAGGTGGAGGGTATGGATCACGGGTGTCACGATCCCGATCGCACACCGAATCGCAGGAGAGTCGAATGCGTGATTGTGCACGACGTCATACGAACGCGTGGCGAGCGCGTCGAAGACTCGCGCGTACGCGGCAGCGAATGGCGCCGGGTCGTCCGGCGGAGAGGTGCCGGCGCGATACAGGAACTGCTGCAAGGTGGATGCCTCGACTCCGACATCGACAACGCGAGCTCCATCGATCTCCGATCCCGAGGCTGCGAAGACGTCGACGTCGTGGCCATGTCTGCCCAGTCCCGTGGCGAGATCGGCAAGAAACGCCTGCGCTCCCCCGCGTTGCGGCTCGCGAATCGGCGACACGAGCGATGCGATCAATGCGAGCCTCACCCTCGCTTCACCTTGAATGCGAGGTCACGTGGGGGATTCACGCCGAGCACGTCGTACGAGACCCGCGCGAGGCGCCGAGCACGGACCGCTTCGGCGGCATGTGGGTAGAAGATCTCCGTCATCTCGACCGCCTCCTCGGCGTCTCGGAACTCCATCCACATCTCGCCCGGAAAGCTCATGTGGGTGTATCCGTGAGCGCCCAGCCAGCCCAGGTGATTCGGCCACACCACAACCATCACGCCGCCGGGCGCACACACGCGCTCCATTTCCGCCAGGCCGGCGTCGCCTCCGTGTGCGGCATCGCGGTCGAGCGCCGAGCAGGTCACAACCACGTCGGCGGAGGCGTCGGACACCGGCAGCGCGTCGAAGAAGCCATCGACGATGTCGATCTTGCGCGATGCCTCCGGCGGCACGGCGGTCCGAAGACGCTCGCGCAATGGCCGCGCGGGTTCCACCGCGACGAGGTGAGCGCAACGCGTCAAGAGAACGGTGGTGAGGCGCCCCGTGCCGGCTCCAATCTCCACCACGCGCTCGACACTCGGCAGCCACTCGAGCACGGCGGGGTGAATGCGCTCGGCAGCGACCAGTCGCTCATACAGTTCGGGTTCGAGCCGGTAGAGCAGCTCGAACGAGAGCGACCGGTCGATGGGCAGGTCCGGGATCCCACCCCGGAGGAATCTCGCTCGCTCCGCCGCGGAGAAGATGCCGACATCACCGACGCTGTAGCGTTGGGCCAGCTCGATCGTCCGCCGTACCGTCTCCACCGGTGTCAGCCGCCGCGGGTGCATTCAGCCCAGTTCTTCTCCGTCTCCCACAGCCGCACGGCGTGGAGCGTGCCGCGCGTGATGTGCGGCTCGAGTCTCTCGAAGAACACCGCGGCGAGGTTCTCGGCGGTCGGAATCCGCCCCTCCAGCCAGGTCACGTCGGTGTTGAGGTTGTGGTGATCGACGTGCTGGATGACTTCCGCCTTGATGACATCGGCGAGCTGCTTGAGGTCGACGACGTAGCCCGACGCGTCGTCCATATCGCCCGCAACGATCACCTCGAGCTGGTAGCGATGGCCGTGAAGATTGACGCACTTGCCGTAGAGGGCGCGGTTCTCCTCCGCAGAGAGCCCGGGGTCGCACAGTTGGTGCGCGGCGTCGAACGACTCACGCCGGCACACGCGAAGGACGGGACCAGTGGGGCTCATCGGCTCCTCAAGCGTGGCACGTCGGACGCTTCATCCACAAAGGCTGCGGAGGTCGGTCTTCTCATCTTCCAACGAGGCTGGAGAAGCGCCGAGGCGTTTGCCGACCAGAGCCTTGGCAACGAGGAGCTCGCCGCCCTCGTCCAACTCCGGATCACCGCCGCGGTTCAGCCCCATCACAGCCAGGACCCGGCCCTGCTCGAGATAAAAGCCGAGGAATCGGCGCTGCTCGAGGCTTCCGCGCACCACGAAGGTATCCCAGCTTCGCGCGTGCCCGACGTATTCGATCGCATGCTCGTATTGATCTGACCAGAACGAGTGGAGGTCTGCGTAGGGCTCTGTGCTTCCAAGCATGGAGCGTGCCGCTGCGCGCCCCTGGCGCTCCGCATTGTTGAAATGCTCAACCCGTAGACGCCCGAACACCGGATGCAGGTGGTTGGCCACGTCCCCGGCAGCAAACACACCCGCAAGATTGGTGCGGCAGCATTCGTCGACGATGATCCCGTCATCGACGGGGATACCACTCTGGCGCGCGAGCTCCACGGAGGGTTCGATGCCGATTCCCGTCACTGCGAAATCGCACGGAACTGTCAAGCCACGACTGGTCACGACGTGCTCCACGTGCCCGTCTCCCGTGAACGCGACGACGCGATCATCGAGGAGCAGTTCGACGCCCTCATCACGATGGATGCCGGCCATCACGGAACTGACCTCGTCGCCGAGCACACCCGCCAACGGGCCGACGCCGCCCAAGACCGCGCTTACGCTGACGCCCAGCTGGCGCAGCGACGCCGCCACCTCGCTGCCGATGAATCCCATCCCGACCACGACCGCACGCCTCCCGGGGACGGCCAGCTTCTTGATGGCGTCGCAGTCGGCCACAGTGCGCAGGCCGAGCACCCCCGGGAGAGTTGCGCCGGGGATCGACAAGCGCCGATTGCGACCGCCGGTCGTCAGTAAGAGCCGGTCGTACGCGGTGCGCTGACCCGAGCCCTCGAACACGACTTCGCGCGCCTGCAGGTCAATCGACTCGACACGCTCGTGCACGCGCTCGACGTTGTTCTGCTCGTACCACTCCGGGGATTTGACCGTCCATGCCGTCCAGTCCTCTTCGCCGCGGAGGTACGTCTTCGAAAGTGGAGGACGCCCAAACGGTGGCGTGGGTTCGTCGCCGACCAGCACCACGCGTTCCGCATAACCCTCCTCGCGCAGTGTCGCGGCAGCATTGCCGCCACACATCCCGGCTCCGATGATGACGGTCCCGGCGCTCGCCATATCAGGCCTCCACCTTACGAACCCACCAGAACCGGTCAGCCGGGAGGGGGCGGTCCCTTGACCGTTGGGAGCGCGATCGGACCGATCCGCGAGAGCACGTAGAAGGCGATCGCGAAGAGTGTCAGCGCCACTGCCGTCCGGGAAAGCACTGCATTCGTGGTCAGCTCAACCACGCCGGCCACCAGGAACAGAGTGAAGCTGACGACGATGCAGAAGTCTTTGAAGGTCATCGTTCGCTCCTCGCCATTTGGGTCACACGTCCAGGTACCCGGCAGCATCCCACGTCGGGGTTCACGGCAGCGACGCCTGCACGGTGCCGGGATCCTAGCATCCGTCGATCCGGACACTCAGCAGCGAACCGGGATACGTCAGCCTCGCTAAGCGGTTCGCACCGAAGCGGTTTTGCGCAGGCGACCGTCGAGGGCAGCGGCCAGCACCGAAAGGAGGATGCGGGCGCACACACGACCGGTCTCCTCCGGTGGCCGCACGCGTCCAACGCTGAGGCCATTGCTGGCGAAACTTGACAGGAGCAGGGCGAACGCGTCGACGACCCAGGACGGCGGCTCGCCTGTGCCACCGGCCACATCCCACGCGATGGCTGTGAACTGATTAATTGTGCGGACCCGGCGACTCATGAGCTCAGCTCGCCATTCGGACAGCTCCGCATGCTCATTGGATTCCAGGGCGTTCAGCCCCCAGAATGCCTGCCCCAGGATCTTGGTGTTCAACTCGTGGATGGTCACAGCGGCCTGCGTAAGCCACGTATCGAGATCCTGGCCGGGGTTCGGTGGTCCTGGGAGCTTCCCCTCGAATGACCGCCAGATCTCCGCACTCGCGGTGGCGAGGAGTTGGCCGTGGGTTGCGAAATGCCGGAACACCGTGCGGCGGCTGACCCCGGCTGAGATCGCGATCTCATCAATGGTCACGTCCACGCCGCGCGCCGCGAGCTCGATCATGGCCGCCTGGACAATGCGGGCTCGGGCACGGGTACGGGCCTCATCTGCAAGGGTGGGCCGCTCGTCGAGGATCGCTTTCGTCACCGGTTGGCCCTCTGAAGTCTGGCTGGGTCGCCACAGATAAGGATGACATAGGGGCGCGCCCTCTGACATTCTCTCGCGCCCACCTGTCATACTACCGTGACATAACGGCACTCATGAGTGCCATATAGTCCACGTTAGTGACCCGGCTGATGTCGGCGGGCGACGTCCCACAGCAGAGGCAAGCAACCTGATGATCATGGCGACGGCCACGGTACGGCCCTCGAGGAGGCGTGTCTGACCGTGCTCGGGCAGGACCTTCCCGGGCCGCTTGTCGACGGCCAGTACCTGGTCGCGGGACTAACGCTCTACCTTGCGGTCGACCAACTGCTCCGGTATTGCCGCAGGCGGAGCGATCAAGCCGCCCTCTGGCTCGGCTGCTGGTCAGCAGCGCTCACCGCTGCCCTCTTCGTAAACGTCGCCTTGTTCAACAGCGGTGCCGGCCAGGCGGATCTGGTCCTCGATGTTCGGGCGACATTGCTCTTCGTCGCGGCCCTGCTCATGATTCCAACGGTCGCGGTGATCTCGGGGCGGCGCACCCCTCGCGTTGGACTTGGGTTCCTCGCCCTCCTCGGCGGCACGCGCCTTCTCCTTGTGCTCATCACCAAGCTCGTCTACGCACACCGGCTGGGAACGAGTGGGGTGCCGGTGTACGGCCCGCTGTTCGCCGCCACGACGCTCCCGTATCTCGCCGGGATCGTCGCAGTCCTCCTCATCATGGGAAGGCGCTGGAGTGACAGCATCGAGCGGTCGCTCTTCCTCGGTGCAATGGGAATCGCGATGTCCCTCCTGGGGCTGTCGGTCTTCTCGGACAGCTCGCTCTCCGAGCTCATCGTCGGATACTGGATCCTCCCGATCGCTGTTGCCCTGCAGGCCATCTCCACGCGGCGCGTTGCGCGCATCGAGGCATCCGAGCACCGCATGGTGCTCCAGGAGCAAACGATCATCGCCCAACTCGCACGTACGGAACGGCGCAGCCGGCTCGCGCTTCAGGCCGGCAACATGGGATGGTACGAGTACTTTCCGGCAACCGGTGATCTTGAAACGTCGCCGGAATTGCGCACCGTTGCCGGCGTCGCTGCACTTGAAGGCCGAACTCCGCTCGGTGTCGTGCTCGCCTCCGTGCACAAGGAAGACCTGGCCGGCGTGGAGGCTCTCGTTACCACGGTTCGCGCGAGCGGCAACGCGCGCGCCGAATTTCGCTGGACCCGCGAGGACCAGACGCTGGTCTGGATCGAGACGCAGGTTCGCGCCGCCCGCACGACCGCGGGTCAGCTCGAGGTGGTGGGAGTTGTCCACGACATCACAGAGCGAAAGCGGTCGGAGGCGGAGATCCTCGAGCGTGCGTTGCGTGACGGGCTGACGGGTCTGTTCAATCGGGAGGGGCTCATCGCGTCGATGCACAAGGCAATCGAAGCGCGCCACCCGTTCTCGCTCCTGTTGATGGACCTCGACGGCTTCAAGGATGTCAACGACACCCTTGGGCACCCGGTCGGGGATGAGGTGCTCGTGGCGGTGTCAAATCGCCTCGCGGCGACCTTGCGCGACGACGACCTCCTCGCGCGGCTGGGTGGCGACGAATTCGCCATCGTTGTCAGAGGTCGGGCGAACACTGCTACTCGTGTCGCTGATCAGCTCCTTGGCGCGCTCGTCATACCGATCACCGTGGACGGCGTTGCGATCACCATCCGCGCCAGTATCGGGATAGTCCGTGCGTTCGATCACGGTGCTGACGCTCATACACTGCTGCGCCGGGCGGATGCTGCGATGTATCGCGCCAAGCTTCGCGGGAGCAGCGCACACTTGTATGAGTCGGCCGACGAGCATGGAGCTGCACGTCGCCTCGAGCTGGCCGGCGAGCTCCCTGCTGCGCTTGGGGCTGCAGCGATTGCCGTGCACTACCAGCCGATAGTCGGACTGAGTGAGGGTGGCGGGACATCCGTTGAGGCACTGGTGCGCTGGGCCCACCCGCGTCATGGGGTGATATCGCCAAGCGAATTTGTGCCGCTGGCCGAGGAGTATGGACTGGGCCTCGCCCTCTTTCGTTACGTTCTGGCGCGGGCCCTGACCCAAGCCCGCGAGTGGAAGGACGCCGGACTCGCGCGCGCCGTGGCGGTGAACGTCTCGCCTCGGACGTTGGTCGAAACCTCCCTTGCTCCGCTCGTTGCAACCGCGCTCACCGCCGCGGGCCTGGGCGCCGACAGCCTCGTGCTCGAGATCACCGAGGATGCGTTTGCCGGCTTCGGGCCAGAGTTGCTCGAGTCGCTTGTGGGGCTCCGTGACCTCGGCGTGAGGCTCGCCATCGATGACTTCGGCACCGGCTATTCGTCCCTCGCCTACCTGACGAAGCTTCCCGTGCAGATCATCAAGCTCGACCGGACCTTTATCGACGGCCTGGGCGCTGCCGGCTCCAATGACGCCATTGTTGCGCTGACGGTCCAGCTGGCCCACCGTCTCAACCTCACCGTGGTCGCCGAGGGTGTGGAGACGCCCGAAGCGCTCGATGCGCTGAAGCGCCTTGGCTGCGATGCCGCGCAGGGCTATTGGGTGTGCCGCCCCGCTCCGGGCGCTGAAGTGACCCGGTTCCTTGCCGGAGAGAGTGCATCAAGGGACGGCTCGCGGGCTGGACACCTGCTCTAAGGGCGCCTCGACCAGGTGTCTCAGCCTTGCCGAAGTCCGAGGGTGTTCCCGTCCGGGTCGTGGAACCACGCCACCCGCGCTGGGCCAAGCTGTGCGATGTGCCCGGTGGTTTGCAAAGGGCCCTCGGTGTAGTCGATAAAGGCGACGCCGTGCTCCTCGAGCCCGCGAATCACTGCATCAATGTCGGATACCTCGAAATGCGCCACGGTGTGGTCCGCGGTGCTCGGTCCGCGACGGAAGATCGAGAGCTCGGTCCCGGCGCCACAGCCGAAGCGAACCGATGCCGGGTTGTCCCAGAGGAATGCGAGCCCCAGGGTTTCCCCGTAGAAGTGCCGAGCGCGGTCGAGATCGGTGACCGGGATCGTGGCTACGACCATCGAGGTACCAAGCATGTCCTGTCCTCCATCCCCCGGCTACAGCGGGAGTTATTTGTTATGCCAAGTATCGTAACCGGGGCATAGTTGGCATGTCAAGTACCTGTGCGATATGATCTCGGCATGAGCGATGGCGACCTCGACCGCTGGCTCCCGGCCTGGATGGCCCTGCTCCGGGTGTACCCACGATACGTCGACTACGTCGAGTCAGAGATACGCCGCGAGCACGGCTTGACCTTGCCGCGCTACGACGTGCTCGCGCAACTCGATCTTGCCGGCGGGCGCCTCGGACTCAGCGACCTGGCCGCGCGGATCTGGCTCTCGCCGTCCGGCTTGTCGAAATTGCTCGATCGCATGGAATCGTCCGGCCTGATCGTCCGCGAGCCGGACCCAAGGGACGCACGATCGTGGTTCGCGGTGCTCACTCCGAGCGGTCGGTCACGGGTGCGACGCGCGCGGGAGACGCACCACGCCCTGCTGGCATCGACATTCGGAAGTGCCCTGACTGATCGGGACGTCGCGGGACTGGTGCGCGCCATGAAGCGGCTGGGGGCGTCATTGGACTCGCGCGACGCGGGGTCGGCCCCGACCCATTCGAAGGAGAGCGGCAGGCCACGCAGCAGAGATCCCAGCTGATCGTGGCCGGGGAGCGACGCCGGCCATCCAGGCGTCGGCAATGGAGGTCAGGAAAAGCGCCCGATCAGCTTGCGCGTCTGGCCCGTCAACTCGGTGTCGGGCTGCCAGCGACGCCCACACTCGACGCATTCACAGCCGGAAACGAACGTCCGGGTGGTGTCGCCGACGGCGGCGACATCGCGCTTGTGCACGACCACTTCGGTTGAACTGCACTCCGGACACTCGGGGATTTCGCCGTCCACCATGATTGAACACCTCGTGCTGACCTGGGTGGCGACAACCTACACCTCCGGTTCGGTTCTGATATTGCGAGCGTGTGACGGCGGCTCAGATCGATCCAGGAGGCGATAGCTCCGCGAGATCGCACTGAACGCGTCAGAGGAAGCCATTGACGCAGGTGCTCCGAAATGCGTACTGTTCAGGGCCTCACCCGGTAGGGGCCGGGGCTGTTCAGGAGGCAAGCATGGCCGTTCAGAGACGACTCTTCAAACTCGCGGCGGCGACGGGCTTCGGGGCGATTACCGCTGCGAGCCTGGTCGCGTCCGGGGCACCCGCTCAGGCCGCGCCGACGGCTCGCCCGGATATCGTCGGGCACGTCCTTGGGCAGTTCAGCGCTGCGCAGCCGCCGACATCCGCGCAGTGCCTGGCGGCGAACGGCCTCGCCTGCTATGACCCTTCTCAGATTGAAGCGCACTACGGTCTCGACTCGCTGCACGACAGCGGAATCACCGGGGCCGGTAAGACAATCGTGATCGTCGACTCGTACGGATCGCCGACGATCCGCCACGACCTCAAGACGTTCGATGCCGTCTTCCATCTCCCGGCGGCGTCGCTGTCGATCATCCAGCCGGTCGGTGCCGTCCCGCCCTTCGATCCGACCAACTCCACGATGGTGGGCTGGGCGGAGGAGACCACCCTTGATGTCGAGTGGTCGCATACGATCGCCCCAGGCGCCAAGATCCTCCTCGTGGAGACCCCGGTCGCCGAGACCGAGGGCGCGGTCGGCTTTCCGCAGATCGTGGCTGCCGAGAACTACGTGATCAACCACCACCTCGGGGATGTGATCTCGCAGAGCTTCGGCGCTACGGAGCCAACGTTCTCGAGCCCCGCCAAGCTCATGAGCCTGCGGAGCGCGTTCGTGAACGCAGCGGCCAACCACGTCACGGTGCTCGCTGCCGCCGGCGACAACGGCGCCACGGACAACTTCTTCGACGGTGGCTGCTGCTTCGCGCACCACGTGAACTCGTGGCCGTCGTCGGACCCGCTGGTCACGTCGGTTGGTGGCACTGAGCTCATCCCGCATGCCAACGGGTATCCGGAGCCCGTGTCGCACGACGTCGTCTGGCAGGATCCGGCCAGCATCGTCGGCGGCCCCGCTGGGCAGACATGCTGCGCGGGTGGCGGTGGGCCCTCCGCAGTGTTCTCGCGCCCGGCCTACCAGAACTCGGTGGCGAGTGTGGTCGGCGACGATCGCGGCACGCCGGACATCTCGATGAGCGCCTCGCTCAGCGGCGCGGTCCTTGTGTTCTGGAGCTTCCAGCCCTTCGGTCCGGCGTACTTCCAGATCGCCGGCACGAGTGAAGCCAGCCCGATGTTCTCTGGCATCGTGGCCATGGCGGATCAGATGGCAGGACACGACCTTGGCCAGTTGAATCCTCGCCTGTACGCACTTGCACAGACTGCAAACAGCGGCATCGTCGATGTCACCCAGGGCGGTAACGGGATGACGTTCCCAGACGCCCACCGTGGCAACGCCGTAGTCACGGTGGCCGGCTACAACGCCGGAGCCGGCTACGACATGGCGAGCGGTCTTGGCACTATCGATGGAGCGGTCTTCATCCCAGCGCTCGCGGGGATCTGACCTCAGGGCCCGGAGGGGGCGGCGTTGCCGCCTCCTCCGACGGCCCCTCGAGGGCTCCCTTCATCCCACCTTAAGGCGACCCAAAGACCACCCCCTACTCTTGCCGATGAAGCCGTTCGTCGACAGGAGGCAGGCAGATGAGGACCAGCATTCAAACGAGAATCAGGATCGTCCTCGCCGCCGCGGGCTTGTTCATCTCGGTCTTCGCCTCGACGTCGCTGCCGGCATCAGCCGCGGTCACGGTGACGTCCCACTTCATCTGGACGACCACGCCGTCCAACGTGAGCATAGCGTTCAGCTTCATCAGCAATGGCGCCACCAATGGTGACCCCGGCGCTCTCCTCTTCGTGACTTCCAGCTACGACGCCGGCGGCGTCTGCGGCTGCGTCACCGACCCAGCGCCAGTCGGAGTGGCTTGGGCAGGCGGGGCCAACCAGTGGACCGTCTTTAACGCCGATGCCTCGAACATGCCGGTCGGGGCTGCCTTCAACGTTCTGGTCGTGCAGAAACCGAGCTCACGCGTCTTTGTGGCCACCGCGACGTCCCAGAACGTCACCGCGAACGGCATGGTCATCAACTCCGCCGCGATCAACGGCAAACCGAACGCTCTGTTGCAGGTCACCGAGTCCCTCCCCAACGGGCCGTTCGGTTCAGTCGACGACGAGCACCCGATCGGGGTCGTGTACGGCCTGGGCCCGAGTGGCAATGAGTGGGCCATCCAGAACGTCGACAACGCTGCGATGCCCGTCGGCGCCCATTTCAACGTCATGGTGGGCGGCGGCCCGAGCAACGGCGGCAAGGCGGTGCTGCTCAGCGGCACGTCAGCCAATACCTTCGGCAGCAACACCTTCGTGAGCAACTCGGAGACGACCGGCAACCCCAATGCGGTGATCTTCGAGACCCAGAACGCTGACCCCGGCTTCCATTTCGGCGCCGGCGACGTGGCGCCGACGGGAGTGCTCTACATCTCGAGCCCAACCGACATCGCTGCCGTCAACAACGAGAATGGCGCGCCCATGCCCACCCTGAATCACTACTTCAACCTGCTTATCTTCCCCAGCTAGCGCCGCGACGTCATGCGGAGAGCGGCTCCATCGCGAGCTCGGCGAGCGCGTCCATGGCCATCGTCAACTTGGGGCGCGGCGCGCTGAAACAGAGGCGCAGGTGCGAGGGCACACCGAAGGCGATCCCCGGGGTGAGGAGCACGCGCCGCGCCGCCAGGGCATCGATGAGCCGCAACGTATCCGGCCACGGGCTGCGCAGCCATAGGTAGAGCCCACCCTCCGGTTCCATCGCCTCGAGGCCGTCGGCGCGGACTCGATCCATGACGATGTCCCGGCGCTCCCGATAGGGGACCGCGTTGATCTCCCACGAGTCGAGATGAAGCAGCGCGCGTTGCGCGGTGGCCGGCGCGTTGACAAAGCCGAGTGCGCGCAACGCCTGGGCAAGCCCGCGGTGCGTCTCGGCATTGGCGAGCGACGGGTGCAGCACGAGATAGCCGATGCGCTCCCCCGCCACTCCGAGATCCTTCGAGAAGGATCTCGCGAGCACGGTGTGCTCGTAGAGGTTGAACGGCTCGACACGCTGATGCGGTGGGTACGTCAGCCGTCGATACACCTCGTCGATGATCAGCAGCACCTTGCGGTCGTGCCGGTTGTTGTGTGCATCGAGCACGGATGCGAGTCCCGACAGCTCGCCGCCGTCGAGGACGTGGCCACTCGGATTGCACGGCGAGTTGACGATCACCGCCGCGGTGTGCGCGGAGAGCGCACCGTTGATGCCGTCGAGGTCGAGACGCAGGTCGGGGCCGGTGGGCACGGGCACGAACCGCGCGGATGCCGTCTCGCAATACAGGCGGAATTCCGGGAAGTACGGAGCAACGCCGATCACGTCATCACCCGGGTCGACGAAGGTTCGGATCGCGGCGGTGATCGCGCATGCGGCGCCGGCCGTCATGGCGATCGAGTCGCTGGTGATCCCCGGAAAGTCGACGTCCTCAGCGGCGCGCTCGCGCACGTCCGGGTACCCCAGGTTCGGCATGTATCCGAAGCGACCGCGGAATCGCTCACGGCTGGCCGCGGCAAACGCCTCGACGATCGTCTCCGGCGCCTCCAGCGGCTGCCCGATGGACAGGTCGGCCACGGTGCTCTCGCCGAATTCGGCGCGAAGGCGTTCCCCCTCCATGAACATGCGCCGGATCCAGCCCCCGTCCTGAAGTTGTGCGCGCGACCAGCGCGAGATGCTCATGTCAATCCCGCAATGCGATCAGCTACGCGATGCTCGTGGTGCCAGAGACGCCGCCGGTATGCCAGCTGAACGGATAGTCGCGGTCGAAGATCTGACGCGCAATTGCGGTGCGGTGCAACGGCCGGAAGGTGTCGACCATCACGGCCAGCTCGTCGGTCTCACGCGGTCGATCGAGCGACGCCTCGAGCGCACCGGGTTGCGGGCCGTGCGGGAGTCCACCGACATGGTGGGTGAACGAGCCCTGACTGATCCCGCGGCGTGCCGCGTAGTTGCCCTCGACGTAGTACAGCACCTCATCCGAGTCGAGGTTGCTGTGATGGTAGGGGAGATGGATGGCTTCCGGGTCCCAGTCGAGCTTGCGCGGCACGAAGGAGCAGATGACCAGGTTGTGCGCCTGGAAGGTCTGGTGGATCGGCGGCGGCACATGGAAGCGACCCGCGCGCGGTTCGAAGTCATGGATGTTGAAGGTCACCGGATAGATGGTTCCGTCCCATCCGATGACGTCGAACGGGTGGTGGTCGAGCACGTAGCGGCTCACGTGGTTGGACCGCTTGAGCCAGATCTCCGCGGGTCCTTGGTCGTTGCTCTCGAGCGAGTCGGGACCGTGAAAGTCGCGCTCGCTGTACGGCGCAAACTCGGTGAGCTGGCCGTTGCGTGCGCGATAGCGATCCGGCACATCGACCAACCCCGTGACCTCGATGCAGAGCAGGCGCACGTCCGCGAGGTCGTCGAAGTCGATGCGGTAGATGGTGCCGCGTGGAATCACGATGTAGTCGTGCTGTTTGAAAGCGAGATGGCCGAACTGGCTTCGCAGTGCGCCACTGCCCCTGTGCACGAAGAGGACCTCGTCCGCGGAGCCGTTGACGTAGAGCACCTGCTGCACGGTCACCGGGGCGACGAGACCGATGTGAACGTCGTCGTTGACGAGCAACCAGCGCCTCCCGGTGATGACGTCGCCCTGCGACGGAAGGTCGAATCCCTTGAGGTGCGCGTTGGTATGCACCTGCTCGTGCTCGGGGGTCATGAGGTCGGCGGGTCCTTCGCTCACGTCCTGCGCGCCCTCGGGCATGCCGCGGTGGTAGAGCAGCGACGACGGCCCGCTGAAACCCTCGCGTCCGAAGAGCTCCTCATATGCCAGCCGTCCGTCATCCGAGAAGCGCATGTGCCGCTTGCGGGGCACGTCGCCGAGTTGCTTGTACGGTCGCACGTCCAGAGCCTAGCGGTTCGACCCTACGCCGGTGCGCCGACGACCTCGAAGATCGCCTCGAGTTCGACGGCGGCTCCCAGCGGCAGCTGCGCGACCCCGACCGCGCTCCGGGCATGCCGCCCGCGGTCCGGGCCGAAGACGGCCACCAGCAGGTCGGACGCCCCGTTGATCACCGCGGACTGCTCGGTGAATGCCGGCGTGCTCTGCACGAAACCGGTGAGCTTGACCACTGCGACGGTGTCGAGCGTGCCGAGTGCCGCGCGGGCGGTCCCCAGGAGATCGATCGCCGCGCGGCGCGCCAGGTCGTACGCCGTGTCGGTGTCAACGTCGTCGCCGACCCTCCCGGTCACGACCGCGCCGTCGCGCTTCGCGAGGTGGCCGGAGAAGAAGAGCAGACTGCCGGCCCGCCGCGCGGTCACGTAGTTGGCAACCGGCGTCGTGGTCTCCGGGATGACGATGTGGAGCTCGGCGAGACGATCGTCGACACCCACGGTCAGTAGTCCTGGAGGTAGTCGCAGTTGTCCGGGAAGCTCTCCGCCTCGAAACCGAATCCGACACGCACTGAGTCGACGCGGGTGATGTTGTTGCGGCCGAGCATGCGGAGCTGGTCGCGAGTCACCGGCGGATGCCGGAGCAGCTTCTCCATGAAGAACGCGGCCGGCATCATCATCGGCACCGGGACGTGGACGATCTTGCGGTGCAGGCCGAGCGCCGTCTTGATGGTGCGGACGATGTCCTCGTAGCTCATCTGGTCCGGACCGCCGATCTCGTACACGCGCAAGGCAGGTCCGCGCTCGAGTGCGAGGACGATGCAGCGGGTCACGTCGCCGACGGAGATGGGCTGGAAGAGGGTCCTGCCGTTGCCGGCGATGGGGATGACCGGATTGATCCGCATCATCCGGGTGAGCAACGTGAAGAAGCCGTCGCCCGGGCCGAAGATGAGGCCCGGACGCAGGGCTGTGTAGGGCAGGCCGCTGGCGCGCACCGCCTGCTCGCCCTGCCATTTGCTCAGCAGGTATGGGTACCGCGGGTCGGGGTCGGCCCCGAGCGCTCCCTGGTGGACGAAGTGCTTGACCTTGGCTTTCTTGGCCGCTTCGAGCACCCGCTCGGTGCCCTCGCGGTTCACCCGGTCGAAGGTCTGGCGGCCGCGCTCCTGGATGATCGCCACCAGGTGGACGACCGCATCGCAGCCCGCGAAGGTGTCCGCCAGCTGGGTCGCGCTGGTCAGGTCGGCCTGGACGAAGGTGACCCGCTCGCCCTTGGGGCGGCGTGTGGTCCCACGCGCCACGATGACCACATCGTGGCCGGCGTCCTTGAGCGCACGAACGGTGTGGATGCCGACGAAGCCGGTACCACCGGTCACCGCAACGCGCACGCAGTTCCTCCTCGCCGGGCTGGGACGTTCGCCCGCGAGTTTACGGGCAGGGCCGCCGCGCGTGCCCCGCGATTACGAGCCCCCGGCCAGTGCGGCGATCACCGCCGGTGAGCCCTCCAGCGCCGTGCGCTGCATGAAGTGCTTGACGGCGCGCATCCCGCCGAGCTCCTCGCCGCCGCCGGCGCGTCCGGGGCCACCGTGGACCAGTTGCGGCATCGGGGTGCCGTGCCCGGTCGATTCCGCGGCGCAGTCACGATCGAGGATGAGCAGACGGCCGTGATACGGCGCTGCACCGGCCACCACCGCGCGAACGAAATCCGGATCGTGGGAGACGATCGAGCCCACGAGGCTCCCCCCGCCGCGCACCGCCAGGGCGCCGAGATCGGCTGGCGCCGCGTAGGGGATGAGTGTGGTGACCGGGCCGAATGCTTCGATCTCGTGCGGTTCGGGGCGGTCGCCGGTCGCCAGGAGCACCACCGGCACCATGAACGCGCCGCGCTCCGGGTCGGCGTCCACGGGATTGACCGACATGGGATCGCCGTACACGACCTCGGTCGCGCGCATAAGTGCGGTAACCGCGTCGCGGACCTCGTCGCGCTGGTGCAGGCTCACCAGCGCACCCATGGTCACCGTCTCGTTGCGCGGGTTGCCGACGACCACCTTGTCGAGCCTCGCGCGGAGACCGGCGGTCACCTCGTCAACCATCGATTCGGGAACCAGAGCTCGGCGGATGCAGGTGCATCGCTGTCCCGCTTTGGTGGTGATCTCTCGCGAGACTTCCTTGATGTACAGGTCGAATTCCGGCGTTCCCACTGTAGCGTCTGGCCCCAGGATCGAGCAGTTGAGCGAGTCGGTCTCGGCGTTGAATCGTGCCGCGCGTGCTGTGACTGCATCGTTGGCACGCAACACCGCCGCGGTGCTGGCACTCCCGGTGAAGGCGATCACATCCTCACCGCCCAGGTGGTCGAGCAGGTCGCCCACACCGCCGCACACGAACTGCACGGCGCCTTCCGGGAGGGCGCCCGACGCGATGATGTCGCGGATCACCGCGACGGTGAGATACGCGGTCTGCGTCGCCGGTTTCACGATGCTCGGAACGCCTGCGAGCACTGCCGGAGCCAGCTTCTCGAGCATGCCCCACACCGGGAAGTTGAAGGCATTGATCTGCAGCGCAACACCCGGCAACGACGTGTACACGTGCTGTCCGACGAAGGTGCCGCCCTTGCCGATCGGCTCGACGTCGCCGTCGGTCAGGAGATAGCCGTCCGGCAGCTCGCGTTTTGCGCGGCTGCTGAAGACGAAGGCGGTCCCGATCCCGCCGTCGATGTCGCCGGCTCCGTCGCGCCGCGTCGCGCCGGTTGCGAGGGAAAGCTCGTGGTACGTGGCCTTGTTGGCGTCGAGGTACGTTGCCAACTCCTTGAGCGCCGCAGCGCGCTGCTGGAAGGTCAGGCGGCGGAGCGCTGGACCGCCGGCACGACGCGCGTGGTTGACCATCGCTCGCGTGTCGAGGCCGGTTGCTGACACACGCGCGACGGGCTCGCTCGTGGACGCGTCGAGCACCAACGTGCCCTCGTCGGGCGCGGTGTACCACTGGCCGGCGACGTAGCTGGCGAGCATCTCAACCATCTGACCGACTCCGATACCGCTGTGCCCTCATGCCATACCTGCGAGCGCAATTATCAGCACCGGGACCATTGCCGCGACTTCGCCGTTCTCTTCCTCGGCGCTTGCGAATCGAACATCTGTTCGCTACACTGACGTCCCGCCTCGGCGCTCCTGCTTTCCGTCCCATCAGGCGGCGGCCATTTCCAGTGAGGAGCGATGTCCGATTCCCTGTCCGCCGCTCTGGCGACACTTCGATCCCGCTACGGTCCCCAGGCACTTCGCCGTGGCGGGACGCCGGAGCAGGCGGGCACGTGGTCCACCGCGGTACCGGTCCTCGACGATGTGCTCACTCCCGGCGGGCTGCCGCACGGACGGGTCACCCTGCTTGCCGCGGCCGGACGCGGACCCTCGGGACGGCTGACGCTGCTGCAGTCGCTGGCCGCGCTGGCCAGTCGCTCGCATGACACCGGTTATGTGGATCTCGCGGGCACGCTCGACCCCGGGTTCCTTGCCGATCTCGGAGCGGATCTCGACGCCTGCCTGGTGATCTCCCCGGGGCCCGCGAGGTGGGAGCGAGGGCTGGTCATGGCACGCGCTTTGGTGACCGCGGGCATGCCCTGGGTCGGCGTCGCGCTCGGCGGGGAGCAGTCCCGGCCATCCCTCTGGGAGCACGCGCTCGCCGCGCTTGCCGAAGCCGTGGCCAAGCGCGGCGCGATCTGCGTCATCGCCACCCCGGCCCCGGTCGCGGCCCCGCTTCGCCACGCCTCGTCGCTCACGCTCGTCTGTGCGGCCGCGGGCTGGCAACGCGCCAATGGCGATGTGGCTGGGCTGCGGGTGCGGCTCACCACCGGCAAGAGCAAGCTCGGCGCGCCCGGTGCGGAGGCAACCGTGCTGCTCCGCTATCCCCGCCCGTACGCCACCGCCGAGGTGGTTGGCCTGCCCAGCGTCGTCGTACCGCGCTTGCAGCCGATCGTCCTGCCAATCCCCGATGTGGCCGGCGTGGCGGCTCGAGGTTGAGGTGCGCGTTCTCTGCGCTCGCCATCCGCACCTCGGGCTGCTGGCCGCCCTTCGCCGCTACCCGGAGTTGCGCGGCGAGCCGGTGATCCTCGGCGGTGCCCCGGAGTTGCGTCTCCCGGTGGTCGCCGCTTCGGCGGCAGCGCTGGCCGCCGGGGTGCGGGTGGGGCAACCCCTCCGCCAGGCACAACAATCCTGTCCTGCCGCGGTGTTCGTCCCGCTCGACCTCGCCGGGATCGCACGGTTGCGCGCCGCCGTCTGTGCCGAGCTCCACCGGCTCTCGCCGACGGTGGAAGCCGGTGACGAGGAGGCATTCGGCGATCTCTCCGGCCGTCACGCCGAGTTTCCCGACGAAGCCACCTGGGCGTCCGCCCTGGCTCGCGGATTGCGCGGGGTGCTCGATGTGGAGATCGCCGTGGGCGTGGCGGGGTCGCGATTCGTCGCCCGCCTGGCAGCTCGGGCGAGCCATCCCGGCCGGATCCGCCGGGTTCGCTCCGGTGAGGAAGCAGTCTTCCTGGCGCCGCTGCCGCTCGACGTGCTGCCCGTCGACCCGGCGGTCACCGCCCGGCTCGCGGCCTTCGGACTCGACTGCCTCGGCGCGGTCGCCGGCCTGGGTCCGGCCGATCTGCAGCGTCAGTTCGGCCCCGACGGGCTCCGGATCTACCGGCTGGCACGCGGCGAGGACAGCGGGGGAGTCCACTCGGTGCCGGCACAGCGGGCATGGAGTGAACGGCTCGTGCTCGACGGCGCCACTGGTGATCTCGAGATCCTGCTCGGAGGTGTCCGGCACTGCGCCACGGCGCTCGGCGGCCGGCTCGCCGCCGAGGCCCTCGCGGCAGGCGAGGTGAGCGTGGTGTTCGAGATCGAGGAAGCCGAGGCGATCTCGGTGTCGATGGTGCCCGCGGCACCGTCGGGGAATGCGGGTGAGCTCTGGACGGCGGCGCTCGGTCTCCTCGGCGAGCTCAAGCCCCAGGCGCCGGTTGCCGCTGTTCGGGTCGGGGTGACCCGGCTGACCCCGGCGGCCGGGCGGCAGGCAGATCTGCTCCGCCCCGGCGACGGCGCTCGGGAGGCAGTGGTCGCCACGGCGGAGCGACTGCGAAGCCGGTTCGGCGCCGCCACGGTTCGCCGGCCCAGGCTCGCACTCGATCCCGGCGACCTTCCCGAGCGACGGTTCACGTGGGAGGCGCCGGTCGTGGCGGGGGCGACCCGGTGACCGAGTTGCTCGAGGGCACCATCGAAGTGCGCACCGGCGCGGTCGGACTGCCGGTCGCGATCCGCACCGGGCAGGCGTGGGGACGGGTGGCAGAGGTGGTGAACACCTGGCGAGTGGAGACCGACTGGTGGCGGATCCCGGTGGGCCGCGACTACGTGCGTTGCCTCCTCAACGATGGGGAGTGCGTCGATCTCTACCGGGACCTCGAGACCGGAGCGTGGCATCGGGAGCGTCGCTATGACTGAACGTGATGGCTGAACCGTGCGCCGCCCCTCCCTGGTGGCCGCCGGTTGAGGGGAACCGGCGGCCGGGAAAGGGGAGAAGGCCTGGGGTGAGCACCCGCTGGTGCCGCTTGCGGTGGTGGGCTGACCCGACCGATAGTTACACAAAATTGTAGTAGTTGTCAAGCCGCCACACCGTGCCGATGTCCGGGTTTGCCGAACTCGCCGCCCGTTCCCACTACTCCTTCCTTGAAGGAGCGGCATCGCCCAAGAAAATGGTCGAGACCGCCGCGCGGCTCGGGATCTCCGCGCTCGGCCTCTGCGATCGCAACGGCCTCTACGGAGCCGTCGAGCTGATCCAGGCGGCGAAAACACAGGGCATCCACCCGATCATCGGGACCGAACTCGAACTCGCCGGCGGTTCGCGAATCCGTCTACTGGCACGCAGTCGCACCGGGTACCGCCAGCTGTGCCGCGCCGTGAGCGCTTCGCAGCTCGCGGGCGTCAAAGGTCAGCCGCGCCTCGAGATCGGCGGGCTTGCGACGGGCGCGGGCTTCGGCGGCCGCGCGAGTGCGATCCGGACGGGTCCTGCCGTCGCGGGGACCCCTCCGCCCGTGCTCGGGTCAACTCGCACAGGCGGCGTCCCCCCGCGACGTCACCCGTCCGGATCTCCTGGGGCGGTAGTCTCCCGCCCGCGGACGCCTCGCGCGCGACCGACGCTTTCGCCACCCGAGCGGCCGGCTTCGCTCCGTCCGACTGCTGGGCCGTTCCCTCAAGGGTGGCCGGGGTTGCCGTCCACGACGTTGCTGGTCGAGAGTGAGCCGGCTCGCGTTGATCCGGCTGAGCTGGACGATTGCATCGCGCTGATCGGTGGGTCGCGGAGTGCGGTTGTCGATGCGCTGGTGCACGGTGACCGGCGCGAGGCGCTCCGTCATGCGCAGCTGGTCAGGGAGTGCTTCGGGCGCGAGCGCACGGCGATGCTGGTGAGCAATCACCTGCATCCCGCTGATCGCTGGCTGGTCGCGGAATGCGCGGCGATCGCACGTGCGGCGGACATCTCGCTGGTGGCGAGTGCGACGCCGGATCACGCCACCGCCGATGACAAACCGCTGCTCGACGTGCTCACCGCGATCCGCCACCGCACCACTCTCGACCAGGCGGCGGCGCACGGGCTGCTCCTGCCCAACAGCGAGCATTGCCTCCATGGCGAGGCGGAGCTTCGTGCGCTGCTTCCCGACCTTCCCGAGGCATTCGACAATGCGGCGCGCATCGCGGCTGCATGCGAGGTATCGCTCGACTTCAGCGACGTGCGTTTTCCGGGCTACCCCGTACCCGAAGGGGAGACACCGTTCTCCGTGCTCTACCGGCTCTGTCAGGAGGCGGTGCAGCGCAAGTACCACCCGATGACGCGCGCGGTCGCAGCACGATTGCAGCGCGAGCTCGACGTCATCGAGAAGACGCGCCTCGCGGAATTCTTCCTGATCACCTGGGACATCATGCGATTCGCCCGCGAGCACGGTATCCCCGGACAGGGACGTGGCAGCGCGGCGGACTCGATCGTCGCCTACCTGCTCGGCATCACGCGTGTCGATCCCGTCGCTCACGACCTGCTCTTCGAACGATTCCTGCACGAGGATCACCAGGGCACGCCCGACATCGACATCGATTTCTCCACCGACCATCGCGAGCAGGTGCTCCAGTACGTCTACGACAAGTACGGTCCCGACCGCACCGGAATGGTCGCCAACGTCGTCACCTTCCGCCCACGCATGGCGATCCGCCAGGTGGGCGCCGCCATGGGCTTCCCGGAAACGTTGATCGACAAGCTCGGTACCCACACCGACGGCTGGTACATGGCCGACGTGGAGACGGTACTGACATCCAGCGGTGCAGGCACCACGAGGCCGGGTGACGTCGCGGGGGGGCGCCGGCCCAGCGTGTTCACGGAAGCTGGGACGGAGGGGCCCCCGCGGCGGCAGGACCCGGCCGTCGTCGTGTCCAACCGCGCGTGGCAGCAGTTCGTCGACATCCTCCGTCGGATCGAGGGCACCCCTCGCCATCTCAGCATTCACGTCGGCGGCATGCTCGTCACCGGAGAGCCGCTCGTCGATGTCGTGCCGGTGGAACGGGCAACCATGCCGGGACGGGTCGTCGTGCAGTTCGACAAGGATGACATCGAGGATCTCGGGCTCATCAAGATGGATCTGCTCGGGCTGCGTACGTTGTCGGCGATCGCGGAGTGCCTCGACCTCATCGAGCAGACCACGGGACAGCGGCCCGACCTCGATGCGCTACCCCTCGACGACCAGCGCGTCTACGACGTGATCTGCAAGGTCGACACCATCGGCCTTTTCCAGATCGAGTCGCGCGCTCAGCAGCAGTCGCTCTGGCAGTCGCAGCCGCGCTGCTTCAACGACCTGATCGTGCAGGTGGCGATCATCCGCCCCGGTCCGATCCAGGGCGATGCGGTCCATCCCTATCTCCGCAGGCGTCAGGGACTCGAGCCGGTGACCTACCTGCATCCCAAGTTAGAGCCGATCCTGGCGGAAACATGCGGCGTGGTCCTCTACCAGGAGCAGATCCTGCGCATCGTCATGGAGATCGCCGGGTACAGCGCCGGTGAGGCGGATCGATTCCGGCGGGCGATGAACCGGCACCGTTCACGGGTGGAGATGGAGGAGCTCCGCGACGGCTTCATCCGCCGCTGCGTCGAGCACGACCTCGGTGAGCCGGTGGCGCAGCAGATCTTCAAGAGTGTCGCCGGCTTCGCGGAGTTCGGCTTCTGCAAGTCGCACGCCGCTGCGTTCGCGCGCACCGCGTATGAGACCGCGTGGCTGCGCATGACCTACCCGGCGCACTACACGTGCGCGCTCCTCAACGCGCAGCCGATGGGCTTCTACCATCCGTCGGTCCTTGTCGACGACGTCAAGCGACACGGTGTGCAGATCCTCCCGGTCGACGTCACCAGGAGCCGGGCACGCTGCCTTGTCGAGGCGGTCGGACCGACGGACTTCGGGATACGGCTCGGATTCGCCTACGTGCGCGGACTGGGACCCTCGGCGCGCGCTGCGTGCGACGACGCGGTGGTCGCCGGGGCCAACACCTCGGTCGTCGATTTCTGGAAGCACACGCTGCTGCCGCGTGTGGCCATGGAGAACCTCATCCGCGTCGGCGCATTCGACGCCGTGGCCGCCGGCAGATCACGCCGTCAACTGCTCTGGACATTGAAGGAGAACGAGGAGTCGCTGCCGCCACGGAAACGCCGGAGGGCGACCGTCGCACCGGCAGATCAATCCGTCGTCGCCGCCGCGGTGGTCACCGGTCCTCCGCGGGGGAGCGGCGCGATCGCCGGCAACCGGCTCGGCGACGTGCCCCACACCCCGCACGATCCGAGCACCGACCCGGTGCCACCCCTGGTATCGCTGCCCGCACAGCCCCCGGCGCTGCCCGAGATGGACGAGCGCACCCGGGTGAACACCGAGTACGCGCTCACCGAGGTGAGCACCGGACCCCACCTGGTGTCGTTCATGCGCGAACGGCTCGAATCGCTGGGCTGCGTGCCACTGGAAAAGGTGCGGGATCTCGCGGACGGCATGAGGATTCGCGTTGCGGGACTGGTGATCACCCGTCAGCAACCGTCAACGGCGCGCGGCTTCAGGTTCTTCACGCTGGCGGATGAGCATGCCCACCTCGACCTGGTGTTCCGTCCTCCGGTGGTGCAGCGAACGCTCGAGGTGAGCCGGCACCCCCTGCTCATGGTCGACGGCCGCCTCCAGGTCGAGCACGGCCGGGTCAATGTGCTGGTTGAGCGAGTCACCGCGCTCACCCCGGACGGCGATCCGATCGCCCACCCGGGACCGGCTCCCCAGGACACCGGGTTTCACGGTTCGCACGACTATCGCTGACCGCTGTTGGTGATCGCCATATGCCGTGGGCGGGGCGTGACACATCCGTGACACTCCGGCAGCAGTGCCCTGACATGCGCCGTGCTGCGCGTTACCACCGTCATAGGCTGCGAGCATCTCGATTTGCCAGGCCGTACGCCATGCGGGATGGATGGAAGACCATGACCGATAACACCCCAGAGGGCGGCGGACCTCCCCTCTCGTTCAAGAAGGTCGAAGACCCGGCGCACTTCGAACGCGCCCCAGCGCCGCGCGAGCCTGCACCAAACACCGGTGGACCCAACCTCGCGTTCGAGGCCGCGCCGCGTCAGCCGACCGCGCCCGGCACCGCACCCGATCCCCGAACGCTGAAGACCTCCGCACCCGTGCCTGCGCCGGCCGCACCGGTCAACCCGGACTCTGGTTCGAGGTCGCCGGCATTCGAGGCGGTCCCCGCATCGGTCGCAGTCGCGCAGCAGCGACTCTCCACACCCACCATCGGCATTCGCCCCGAACCCCCGGACGTGAGCGGCGCGGTCCGTCCCGGCGGCGCCGGGTGGAACGTTCGCAGTCGCGATGGGGTGTTCCTCCCCAATCGCGGGGGCGGCGATACCGGCGAAGGGGCTGTCTGGCAACCGAGGACACTGCCCACCACGGATCGCTCCGCTTGGGCGGTGCCGGAGGCCCCGCGCAAGCGCGCGCGCTCGAGCCGGAAGTTCCTGGGAGTCGCGCTCTCAGTGATCCTGGTTGCCATCCTGGGCTTCGCCGGCTATGAATGGATCAACGGTCGGGCGCATCCCGATCACACCATCACGACTCCGGCCGCGGTCGGTTCGCTGGTCGCGATTCACACCCCGGCGACCGTCGCCGTCACGCACCAGATGCAGGCGGTGATGCAGCAGGACGGAGCCACCAGCGTGGTGAGCGGCGTCTACGGCCAGGCCGGACGAGCCGCGCTGGTCGTACTGCTCGCCCAGGGGCCGAACATCGAGACCACCACCACGCAGTTCTTCACCGATTTCGCTGCCGGGCTCAAGACCCAGGGAGTGACCGTCGACCGCACCGAGATGGTCTCGACCACGACCGGCGGCAGCAACTTCATCTGCTCACCCGCGAGCGGCCCGGCGCCGCTGACCGCGCTCTCGCTCTGTGGTTGGGATGACGGCGACACGATCGGGCTGGTCATGGCGGTCAGCGCCCAGACCGTGAGCGCGACTCTTCGCGAGGCCGAAGCCGCACGGGGTGCCGGCGAGCACTGACGCTCACGCACCTGGTCGGTCCAGGCCGACTAGCATGCAGTGGTGATCTCTGAGCGCGGCTTGTCGGAACGTCTTGCCGGCCTCACCGATCGCAGACGGATCGCGGTCGTGCAGGTCCGTGGCGCGATCGGCGGCGCGGCGCGCACCGATGACCTGATCCACACGATCGGCCAGGCGCGCCGGAACGCACGGGTCCGCGCCGTCCTCCTCGAGATCGACTCACCCGGCGGCACCGCGATCGCGTCCGAGCAGCTCTACGTCGCGGTCCGGCGGCTGGCCGCGCGCAAGCCGGTGGTGGCGTGGATCAAGGGGGTCGGCGCTTCGGGCGCCTACTTCCTGGCCTGCGCGGCCACCCGTGTGCTGGCGTTTCCCAGCGCCCTGGTCGGGTCGATCGGGGTGATCAGCGTTCGGCCGATCGTCGTCGATGCGCTTCGCCGCGCCGGGGCGCGCGTCGCCGTCACCAAGACCGGTCAGTTCAAGGATCTCGGCGCACCGTGGAGGGAGCCCACCGAAGAGGACGACGCGCACGAGCGCGAGCTTGTGGATGCGATCTTCCAGCGGTTCACTGGCGCGGTCCGAGCGGCTCGCGGCTACGACGACGAGAGCCTGGCACGCGTCACGACCGGCGAGGTATGGCTGGGGACGCGTGCGGTGGAGCTCGGGCTCATCGATGGTCTCGCCGACGACGAGGACGCGGCGCTCGAGGCGGCTCAGGACCTGGCCGCACTTCCACATCACCTGACGCTCCGCCTCGGCGGGCGGCGCACGCTGCTGCAACGCCTCGGCGTCCCCGGTGCCGGCATGGGGCCGCCGGGGGAACGCTGGCTCATCGAGATGGAGAGCTGGCTCGGCACTCCACGGCTCCGCGCCTGAGGTCAGCGCGCGGCGTTCCGCCTGCGGTCGAGGCTGAAGAGCACGACCACAACGATGATCAGCAACAAGGCCAGTCCCCCGATGATCGCGGCTATCGGAATGCCGCCACCCGACGACGGCGGCGGCGTCACACCGCCGCCTCCCGGCCTCACCGCGGCGAACTCGCCCATCCGGGTGGAGGTCCCCTCGAACGTGTTGCCGCACCCGGAGTTCAAAGTCGCCAGCGGCGTCCACGAGGTGCCGTTGAACAGCTCGATGGTCGGGGCTGGGGACGATGCCAGCGCCCGCAGGATGATGTACACCGGATTTGACCGCGAGAGTGGGTCGAGCTGGGTACCGAATGCGTTGACAGCCGCGATCCGGTACACGTTGCCTTCGATGGTGCCGTTTGGCGGTTTCACCGACGGCGGGGTCACCGGCGTGATGCTCACCGTGACCGCCGTTGAACTGTCGAAGGTGCCCGCCTCGATAAGGATCTGCGCCTGCGGTGGCGTCTCGCCCGTGTACACCTCCGCGGGCGGGAATGCGGCTGCCTTGGGGTACGTCATGGTTGCCGCGCGAGGCGCGGGGCTTCCGCCGAGAGTCTCGTACGGGTTGGCGATGCACTGCCCGTCGTAGATCGGCGGCGAGCCGGCGGGAAGGAACCGCCAGACCAGGGTCAGCGCGATGACCGACACGAGGATCACGGCCCAGCCGCGGCGGGCGGTCACAGCAGCCACCCGCCGGCCAGGTCGGCGATGACATGCGCCACCGCTGGAGCGAGCGCGCCGCCGCTGACGATGCGCAGGCCGCCGAGCAGCAGCCCGACAGCAAGATCCAGCGGCAACGAGCCGATCCCGTAAAGGGGCGCGTGCATCACCGCGAAGAGCAGCGTCGTCACGAGGAGCGCTGCACCGTCTCCGAACCCGGCTCGTACTGCATCGAACAGCGCCCCGCGAAAGACGACCTCCTCGGCAACCGCCACCAGGGCGACGATCGGCGTCCAGAGGGCGAGCCCCGCATTGAGCGGCGCGACCTGGACACCCGGCGAGCCATGGGAGAGCAGCCAGGCCCCGGCGAGCACGCCGCCTCCCACCACGCCGAGTCCGGCGGCCGCCACGCTCGGTCGCCCCGGTCGCCATCCGGCAGCGATCGCCACCACGAGAAGCGCCAGCGCGAACACGACGCCGGCGGGCATGGACGCCGCGGTTTCCGGCGCGCCGACGGCGGCGCGGAGCACCGCGGCGGCGACGATCCCGGTGACGCAGAGCGCGGCGCGTATCGCCCCCCGTCCGTGAACGGCGATCCGATCGCGATCGGCAACGAACGCCCCCGCCGCCGTCGGAACTACCTCGCCGGTCCGGGCGCAGCTCGCGCCGGTGCCACCTCGGGTCGTTCCGGCTGATCGCTGGAAGCCGCGGTGAGGAGCGGCTCGATCGCGGCCACCGCGAGTGTCGCGGTCTCGAGCGCCGCGGCTTCGAAGCCACCCGGAGCGAAGCGCTCGCAGACGACCACCGCGGCCACACGATCGTCGCGCACCACCGGGAGGAGCATCCGCGAGGCGGTCGCGATATTCGACCGCCGCTGCGCGCGATATGACGCCGCCTCGGTGAGCAGCACCGGCCGGCGGTGGGCGATGACGTGGGCGAGCAGACCCTCGGGGAGGCCGGACGAAGCGTCCCCTCGCGCCGGCAGCACATAGGCGCGATCTGCCCCGACCTCATCCGCGAGGCGCGCAAGCCCGCCCTGCACGCCGTGGTCGATTGCCACCGAAGCCCACATCGAGGGGCTGTGATGCAGGTGTGCGCGGTTGACGAGGCCGTTGAGGAGCATCGCCACCAGCGCCGCCGCGAGACCGGCGACGACGCTGGGCACCCCGATGTCGACGAGCACGGCGAAGACGCAGAACATGACGCAGCCGCTCAGGAGCGCGAACTCGAGATAGTGGCGCGGCCCCTGACCGCCGCGTCGCTGGTCTCCGAAGGTGAGCCGCCAGTTCAACGCGGTGTTCCAGGCGGCGCTGAGCGCGAATGCGGGGATGAAGGCAATCAGCGGGTTGAGGTCGGCGACCCCGATCAGGACGGCCAGCACGGGAAGGAACACGCAGAGTCCGCTGAGCCCGACCAGTCCGAACTTCCAGACCCGGGCCGAACCCGGGACGTCGAAGAACAGCGACCAGAGATGGCGCAGGTAGAGGAGTCCCTGACGAGCGGTCGCCTTGCTCACCCCCTCGGCGCGGGTCGCCTGGGTCACGGGGACATCGACGACGCGCAGGTCGGGAACGCAGACGAGCAGCTCGAGCAGGATCTTGAAACCGACAGGACGGAACTCGATCCCGTCGATCAGAGACCGGCGGCAGAGGAAGTAGCCCGAGAGGGGATCGGAGCTCTGGCGCGCCTCCTTGAACAGCAGCCGCGCAACCACCGTCGCCTCGCGGCTCACCAGGCGGCGCACCGGGGTGCCGAGACCCTCGTGGCTTCCGCCGGGCGCATAGCGGCTCGCAACCACGAGGTCCGCACCGCGTTCGGCCTCGGCGAGAAGCACCGAGATCAGCTCGGGAGGATGCTGGAGGTCGGCGTCCATCACACAGACGTACTGGCCGCGCGCCATGTGCAACCCCGCCACGACGGCCGTGCTCAGGCCCCCCTTGCGGTCGGCTCCCTGGCGCAGGAGGGCGCGGATCGACGGATTGGATTGGGCGAGGTCGAGGAGCAGATCGCCGGTGTTGTCGTCGCTGTCGTCGACGAAGCAGATCTCGAACGGCGTGGCTCCGAGCGCGGCGGTGACCCTGTTCACCAGGGGCTGGACGTTGTTCGCCTCGTTGCGCGTGGGAATGACCAGGCTGACGACTGGCGCGCTGCCGCGCGGCCGTTCGGGAGTCACCGGCACAGAATAGGCGCGAATCGCCGGACCGGTCACCGGTCGTCACCGATCGGTGTCGACGCCCGGCGAACTATCGCGGTGCGACCTGCCACACCAGGTACCCGTCCTCAGCGACGGGAGGTGCGCCGAGAAGATTGGTGAACAGCGAGCTCGTTCCCGACGGAACGACGGTGAGATCGACGATCACGACGGTGACCCCGAAGTCGTGCAATTGCGAGAGGAGCGCCTGTTGCTCGGACGACGAGAGCGTGCCGGTCACCGACCGCGCAACCAGGTCGTGGATCCTCTGCTGAAACGCCTGGACACCCGGCGCGTAGGGGCCGATCACGTAGCCGCCGAGCATCGTGAAGCTGTAGTTCGCGGTTCGCTGCCAGACCATCGCCTGCGGATAGTCGACGCTCGGGAACGGCTCGAAGAGAACGTTTGCGCCGCGAAACGCCTGCGCTGCGGTTTCGGAGGTGAACGGCGCGCGCGTCAGCAGCGTTGTCGCCGGCGCCGGGAGGGTCGGCACCATCGGAAGGAGCGCGGCCAGCGCCACGAGCGCGTTGAGTGCAAGGCTCGAGCGAATGAGCCAGAGCATGCGCAGCAGAAATGCGAAGGTGATCCCTGCCGCGAGGAACACGTAGATCATCAGCCGGGCGGGAAGGATGTTCTGCAACACCGGCAGGTGCGCCGGGATCCACCACGGCAGTGGCAGCGCGAGCTGATGGCCCGCGACGTGCAGATGCGGTCCGAGTGACAGCAGGGCGATGATCGCTGCGACGATCCCCGCGGTCCGTATCACCGGAATTCCCCAGAAGCGCACCGTTGCGACCACGAACATCAGGACCAGTGGCATCCCCAGGTATGCGTCCCACTCCGAGGCGTTGCCGCTGAAATGCGACGAGATATTGATCGCACCCTGTGGCGATATCAACTGGGTGACCGTGGGAACGAAGAAGTTCGCGGCGTCGGTCACGTAGATATCGGTGCCGTGCACCGCGCCATGGATGGCGAGGTGGTCGGGCCCGAGGAACTGCAGCCAGGTCGGATACGCCAGCACCACCACCACGGCGACCGCAGCGATGCCAAGCGTGCGCACCAAGAACCATACATGCGTGCGCACCGCGCCGCGGTATGAGATCCCCAGGACGATGATCACCACCGCTGCGGCGATCACCTCGGTCAGCAGCACCTCCTGGGAGATGAAGAACTGCAGAACCGCAAGCGCTGCGGTGAGCAGGCCAAGCGTCAGCGGACGCCGGCGCTGTCGCACCACGATCTCGTCCACGAGCATCAGCGCGAGCGGGGGGGTCACGGCGCTGAGGACCAGGCTGACGTGACCGAAGTACTGCGCGGTCATGTACGGCGAGAACCCATAGAGAAGGCCGCCGAGCGCTGCAGCGACGCTGCCCGGCACCCATCGGCGAGTCACCAGATACGCGAAAAATGCAGCAAGCGCGAGGCTCAGCGTGATCACGAGGTTGTAGGTGACGGTCGCGCCGAGGGTCAGCGTCACCGGCCAGAGCACGGCGCCCATCGGGACCGCGAATGCGTCCCCCCAGAGCAGGTTCAGCCCGGCGGGCGTGTTCATGGAGGTGGAAACCAGCGGATTGAGACCGTGCGTTGCGGCGAACGGCACCCAACCGATCCCCCACATCCCCTGGACGGGATCCGGCCCCTCGCCGACATAGGTGGTCGACGGCGCCCGCCAGGTCGCGATCGTGAGCAGGAATGCGATGACGACGTAGACCGCTGCGACGACCACGCCGGCAGGCACGCGCCCGCGCAGGCGCGTCATCGAGGTGGTGCGAGAGTCATTAGAGGCTCGCTGCAACGAGCAGCACGATCAGCAGGAAGAGCAGCACGGCGTCGGGGAGCATCGCCAGCGCGAGCGCCAAGAATGGCGAAACCTCGAACACCGTGTGGACCGCGATCGCGGTGAGATAGAGAAACCACACCAGGAGCGGCAGGGTCAGCCAGGCGACCACCGATTCCGCGACGGAGCCGGTCCCCGCAATCGCCTCCACCACCGATAACACCCCGAACGCAACCCACGGTATGAAGGTGAAGCCGCTGACCGAGAGGTAGGTTCGCCAGCGTCCAGCCCGAGCGGTCAGTCCCGCGCCGGCATCGATGATGAGCGCCGCAGCACCCCAGTAGATGAGGAAGAGCACCGGGAGCAGCAGCGAGCTAACCAGCCCCGGGGTGCCCCCGGAGCCGATGCGATCGGAGATCAGGCCGAGCACGAGCGCGACAAGACCGCTGCCAAGAACCGCGGCGAAACCGAGCGGGAGACGTGGCGAGGCCGCCAGTGCGGCGAAGGTGCTTCTCGGCCTGACCACGACCCCGATCACCGTCACCGCACCAACGGTAGACGAAGAACCTGGGTTGTGAACCTGTCCCTGGCAGGCCCGCCCCACCCTGCTATACTTGCTTAGGTCAATCTGACCTAAATCCACAGAACCCCATCGAAACGGGGACAGGTGGCGGGATGATCACAGCAGAGCGGGACGTTGCGACAGAGAGCCGGGCTCGGCTCATCGAGAGGATCGATCGGTTGCGGCATGACCGCAACGCGGTGATCCTGGCGCACAACTACCAGCGCCCCGAGGTTCAGGACATCGCCGATTTCGTCGGCGACTCGCTCGGCCTGTCGCAGCAGGCCGCAGCCACCGACGCCTCGGTCATCGTCTTCTGCGGCGTCCACTTCATGGCGGAGACGGCCGCCATCCTCTCGCCGAGGAAGACCGTCCTTCTTCCCGACCTCGAGGCGGGCTGCTCGCTGGCGGCAACCATCGACGCCGATCAATTGCGCGCCTGGAAGGGCGAGCACCCGGGGGCGGTCGTGGTCTCGTACGTCAACACCACCGCCGAGGTCAAGGCTCTCTCCGACTACTGCTGCACCTCGTCCAATGCCGAGGCGATCATCCGCTCGATCCCCGCGGATCGGGAGATCCTCTTCTGCCCGGACATGTTTCTCGGGGCTCACCTCGAGCGGGTCACCGGTCGCAAGCTGCGCGTCTGGATGGGGGAGTGCCACGTGCACGCGGGCATCGTTCCGGAGCGGCTCGATGCGATGCGCCGCGAACACCCGGATGCGGAGCTGCTGGTCCACCCCGAGTGCGGTTGCACCTCGTCGACGCTCTACCGGATGTCGTCGGGCGACATCGCCGGGCCGGCGACGGTGGTCACCTCCACCGAGGGCATGGTCCGCCGGGCGGCCGAGTCCCCGGCGTCGACCTTCATCGTGGCCACCGAGGTCGGCATCCTCCACCGGATGCAGGCGGACTCGCCCGGCAAGCGGTTCCTCGCCGCCTCCGAGGCGGCGGTGTGCCCCTATATGAAGAAGATCACCCTCGAGAAGGTCGCGCGGTCCCTTCAGTGCATGGCGCCTCGCGTGACCGTCGACCCGGTCATCGCTGCTCAAGCGAAGGGCGCCATCGACCGGATGCTCGACATCACGCCGGCCGGCGCTCCCCGGATCTCCACCGCCGCCTGAGCCCGGACACGTCCGTGGGGCTGACGCCTATGTCAGCATCCCTCGCGTGAACGCATTCCCGGGAGCACGCGCACGTCGAGCCGCGGCTTCGACGACCCCCGGTGGGCAAAAAAAAGACCGGAGGGGGAACCCTCCGGCCTTTCAGGAAGGGAATGAGTTTCAAACAATGCAGCCTGCGGGCCGCGACCCTGACTGTAACCCTCGCCTACCAGGATAGCAGTAAAGGAACTCCCAATTCTTGTAAACAGATGTCAACCAAACCTCTGAGCTCAGAGCCTACCAAACCTGAGTCCGATGGCGGCCCGCCGCTCGTCCGAGCGGGCCTTCGCGGCTTCCTGGAGCTCGGCCGGTTCGACGTCATCGCGGTCATCGTCCTGGTGCTCGTGGCCTTCGGCCTCCGCTTCGCAAGCCCGATCTTCCCCAACTTCCTGAGCGGCGGCGGGAACATCACCGCCCTGGGGGTCGGCTATCCGACCACGCAGGGTTCGAGCGCCGAGTGCACCACGGTGCCCATCGGGCCGCCCGGCGTCGCGGGTGGGGTGAAGGTCAACCACACCGACGTGAACGCCTGCGGCTTCGTGTTCGACGAGGTCTACTTTCCCGTCGACGCCGCCAAGGACCTTCGCCAGCCGGCCGAGTCGTACTTCGACCCCGAGCCACCGCTGGCCAAGCTCCTCATGGCGCCGCCGATCGCCTTCTTCGGCTTCAACAGCTGGACCTGGCGCCTGAGCACGACCCTCTTCGGCAGCCTGCTGGTCGGGCTCATGTACCTGGTGGCCCTGCGCCTCCGCCGCGACCGCTTCTTCGCGCTGGTCACCGCGCTCTTCATCTGCTTCGACGGGCTCGCCTTCGTGGAGTCGCGCACCGGCGTCATCGACATCATCGCGATCTTCTTCGTCGCGCTCTTCTATTACGTCTTCCTGCTCCACTGGCAGGCTCGGACCCGCGCGCAGTGGCGAACCACGCTCTATGTGATGGCAGGCGTCGCCGGGCTGGCATTCGCCGCCAAGCTGACCGCGGTCGCCCCGCTCGTGGTCGCCGCCGGGCTGATCATCGTCCGAGGCATCGCTCCATACCTCGCGGGATTCATCCCGTGGCTGCGCCGCATCGCGGGGCCGGGCAGGGCGGAGACAATGCTGTGGCGGCGTGCCGCCGGATCACGCGCGATCCTCCACTACGTCAGCGCGGGCCTTATCGCGCTGGCGATCTTCGGTGCCTCGTTCTCGCGCTACGAGACCATCCCGCACCAGGACGTGTACTTCTTCACGGGATGCAACCCGGCCGTCTCAGGGCTGCCGGGAACACCGAAGACACTCAACGTCCCGGTGATGCACGTCGGTTCGCTGACGGTGCCCAACCCGGTCGAGGCGATCGACAACATCGTGCAGATCACGGCGGCATCGCTGCGGTATCACGCCGAGGAATGCCACAGCCATCCCTATTCATCACTCTGGCTGACATGGCCGGTCATGGAGCACCCGGTGCTGTTCTATGCGACATCTCAGCCCAACAATGGAGCGGTGGCGCAGATCACCGACATGGGCAACCCGGCGATCTGGTGGCTCGGCATCCTCGCATTGCTGTTCTGCGTGTGGCGCCTGACGCGAGGACCGAACTGGTGGCGCCTGCTGGTGGCGCTCATCGGCCTCGGGTCGCTCGTCGCCATGATCATCCTGTACCAGGCGGCGGTGCGATATCACAATCCCAGCAACTTCAACACGTCGTACACGGCGTCGCAGTTCACCGCGCTGTTTCACATGGATCCCTCGTCGCAGTACGAGATAGCGCGAACGTATCCGGGGTTCTGGTTCGCGGTCGCGTTCGTCGGGATGATCGTCTTCGCCGGGCTGGTCACTGTGTCCGCGGCAATCTCGCGCCGGTTCGTGCCGGCGTTCATCGTTCTCGGCTACATCGCCTCGTGGATGATGTGGGTGCCCGGGAATGAGCGGCGAGTGTTGTTCTTCTATCACGCGCTCGGTATGCTGCTCTTCACCGCGCTCGCGCTCGCCTATGCCCTGACCGCGATCCGGTGCATTCGTGTCCGCTTCGGTGACCGGCAGATTTCGCTGGCGCCGGTGTCATATGCGGTCATCGGCAGCGTGCTTGCCGCGTTCATCTTCTTCTACCCGATGTGGACGGCCATGCCGCAGAGCTCCGCAGACCAACAGATGAGGGTCTGGGTCGACGTCGGGTGACCGCATTCCTCGTCGTTCTCGACGCCGCTCTGACCTTCGCGGCCGGAGCGGCCCTCGCCGGTCTGGTGAGGACGCACCTCACATTTGCCGAGCGGGGGCTCATCGGCGTGACCAGCGGGCTGCTGGTGGGGACGGCCGCCACGTATGGCCTTTCCCTGCTTCTGGGGCTCAATACCGCCACGGTGCTCATCGGACCGGCGCTCACCCTCGCGGTCGCGCTTGCGGTGTCGTTGCTGACCGTCAACCCACGGGCGACATGGCACGCCTCGTGGGTGGAGTCGCGAGACTGCTGGGCGCAGCGCATTCCGTGGTTCTCGATCCTTGCGCTGGCCGGCGGAACAGCCGTCGTCGTCGCGATCTTTGCGCACACCGTGTACTCCGATGCGGGCGGTCTCGAGGCGGGCTACCCAACGGTGTGGGCGGACTGGTCGCAGCACCTCACCACCGCATCGAGCTTCGCGGTGGGAGGCAACATCCCCCCGGTCAACCCGCTGTTCAGCGGGACGACGCTGCTCTATCCCTTCCTGCCCGACTTTCATGCGGCGACGTTGATCACGCTCGGGCTCGCACCCGGCCTGGCGCTGGCGATTCCCGGCGGCATGCTCATGGTGATCATCGGTCTGCTGGTGGTCGCGCTCGGGCGGCGCCTCGGACTCGGCACCGGAGCCGGGGTGATCGCACTCCTCATCTGCTTCATCGGTGGCGGGCTGGGTTTCATCGGCGCGTTCTCCGACGCGTGCACCAGCCACGGGTTCACCGCGACCCAGTGCACGTTGCAGTACGTCGTGACCCATCCCGGCACGGGGGTGTCCATCGTGGGATGGACGCTGCACGATCTTCCCGGCACGGTCGCCGCGCAACATCGGGCGTATGACGGGCTGCCGTCAGACGGCGGCACTCCGCCGCTTCCGAACATGCAGTGGTACACGCCGCTCATGGCCTGGTGGCTGCCTCAGCGCACGCTCCTTTTCGGCTTCGCGGCGGCGATCTCGGTGCTGCTGCTCGTGCTCGCGGGTGCGACCTCGAACGGTCCGAGCTGGGAGCCGTTCGCGCTCGCCGGCGTGCTCATCGGCCTGCTGCCGATCGTCCACCTCCAGACCCTGATCGCCCTGTCGATCCTGCTCTTCGTGCTCCTCTGGCGCAGGCGCCGGCGCGAGTGGTTTGCCCTGGCCGGAGCGGCGGTGCTGATCGGTGGCATCCGGCTCGCGCAGCTCGTGTTCTCGCAGCACGGCGCCGTGATGACGCCCTATGGCAGCGATGCGTATCCGTGGCTCGAGCCGGGATGGCTGGCCAACGCCGGCAACGCTGCCAACCCGAGTGGCCGTCTAAGTCTCTCGATCGGCAATCTGTTCGGCGGCGCGATCCAGGCGGTGGGCATGATCGGTACCGCCGATTGGTGGGGGTTCTGGCTCGCCAACCTCGGCATCGCGGTGCCGTTCCTCGGCTTCGTCGCCATCGCCGTCGCCGTCCGGCTCGTCGGCGGCAGAGTTGGGCGCGTGCTGACCGGCGCCTTTCCGGTGCCCCTGCTCGAACTCACACTTGGCGCGTTGATCATCTTCGCCGCATGCAACCTCGTCGTCTTCCAATCGTGGAACTGGGACAACACCAAGCTGCTCGTGTACTGGTACCTGGTCATCGCGCTGCTGATCGGGGCGCTCGCAGCCGCCTGGTGGCGGGGTACGTGGCCGAGGGTGGCGGCGATGGTGCTCGTGGCACCGGTGCTGCTCACCGGTGCGCTGGTGGTGCTCCGGCTCCTGCCCTGGACGCCTCCACAGGATGCGGTCACCGGACCGTACACGATTGCGAACACGCAGGAACTGCAGCTTGCATCGACAATCGACCGCGTGACTCCCAAAGGCGCGGTGGTGCTCACCTTCGGCCGTCCCAACGATCCGGTGCTCGCTGTGGCCGGCCGCATCGGGGTGATGGGCTATGGCGGCTGGCTCTGGAGCTATGGCATCACCTTCGAGACCCGCTACACGGACGTGCAGACCATGTACACGGGGTGTGCCGCAGACCAGGCCACCTGCCCCGTCTTCGCCCTGCTCCACAGGTACGGCATCAGCTACGTGGAGATCGACGACCGGCTCACCGACCCGGGTGCGATCGACCCCCAGGAGGGCATCGGCTGGTGGGCGGATCAGGGGTTTCCCATCGTCGGACGCACCGACCACATCACCGTCTACGACGTCCGCGGTCGGGGCTGACGTGACCGAGAACGTGACGCTCATGCGTGTCCACCCCTCGGTCAGCGCGGTGCTGCCGGCGTACAACGAGGAGGCGGTGATCGCCGAGACGGTGCGGCGCACCGCCGCGGCGCTCACGGAGCTGGGAGTCGTCGATTTCGAGATTCTCGTCATCGATGACGGCAGCAGCGATGCCACCGCAGCTCGAGGGGCGGCCGTTGACGGCCTGGGCACGCGCCTCCGCGTGATCTCGCATCCGCGCAACCGCGGCTACGGTGGCGCGCTGCGCACCGGGTTCGACGCCGCAACGCGTGACGCGGTCTTTCTCATGGACAGCGATGGGCAGTTCGATCCCACCGAGATCGCACGGCTCCTTGCGCTCTACGGACCGGACCGCGTCATCTGCGGATATCGCATCCGGCGCCGGGACACGTGGCTCCGACGCTTCTACCACACGGCATTCTTCGGGCTGGTGCGGCTCGGATTCGGGCCCACAACACGCGATGTCAACTGCGCCTTCAAGTTGTTTCCACGCGCTGTCGGCCAGGGACTACACGCCGACGGAGCACTCGTGTCCACCGAGTTGTTGGTGCGCGCGCGCCGGAGCGGCTACCAGCTCATGGAGGTCGGCGTGCATCACTACCCGCGCACCACCGGTCGCGCGACCGGTGCCGACATCCGCGTGGTGCTGCGCGCATTCCGCGAGCTATGGCAGCTGCGCAACGACCCGGCGATGCTCGACGGGCTCGAACCGCCGGCGTGACCGCGCGGCCGGCCACCTCGTCGCTGTGGGGTTCGGCGCTGGCGGCGGTCGCGGTGTCGCGGCTGCTCTGGCTCGGCGTGTTCATAGCGGTGCTCACCATCGATTTCCCGGGGACTCCGCTGCTGACCGGGCTCCACAATCATCTGGTCTCGTGGGACGCGATCAGCTTCCTGTCGATCGCCGGCCACGGGTACCCGGCACACCTCGACTATCGGGACGCATTTCTCCCCGGCTTCCCGCTGCTGGTTCGCGCGGTGATGCTGGTCACCCAGGACGGCGTGATCGCCTCCTGGCTCGTGAACGCCGTCGCCGAAACGATCGCACTCTGGTACGTCGGGCGCCTGGTGCTCGGCGAGCGCGACAAGCCTGCGGCGGCATTCTCGGTGTGGCTGCTCGCGCTGGCTCCGACGGCACTCTTTCTCATCGCACCGTTCAGTGAGAGCACGTTCATCGCGTCCGCGGCCGCCAGCCTGTACTACGCGCGCGCCGGCCAGTCGCGCAAGGCGATCGTCGCTGCGGCCCTCGCCTGCGCGTTCCGGCTCACCGGCCTTGCCTTGATCCCCGCTCTCGCCGTGGAAGAGCTGCGAAGAACCGGATGGCGACCCCGCCCGGACATGCTCCTGGTCCTGCTTGCCACGCTCCCGCTGGTGCTCTATGGCATCTACATGCAGATCCATATCGGGGACGCACTGGCGCTCCTCCACGCCGACCACCTGCCGTCCTTCGGCCTGCAGCCAACCCCGCCGTGGACTGGATTCGCCGCAACGTGGCACACCCTGTTCACGGCGTTCGACGGCGAGACCCGTTCGATCTTCGCTCGCGAGGTCGCCTACGGCCTGCTCGGTCTGGTGCTCTGTGCCGGGATGTGGATGTCGTCGCGGATCCCCCGGTCGCTGGCGCTGTACTGCACCATCGCGTGGTTGATGACCGCGTCGTTGCCCTTCTGGCGCTCCCAGCCCCGCTACAGCCTTGCGCTGTTCCCTGCGGTGCTGCTCGTCTCCGACCTCACCCAGCGTTTCCCCCGTGCCCGCCCGGCGATGCTCGGTGCCAGCGCCGTGCTCATGTGCGCGGGCACGTGGATCTTTGCCCAGGGGCGGTGGCTCGGATGATCATCGACAGCCACGTCCACGTCCTGCCGACGAGCATGCGCGACTCGCGAGACGCGATCGCCCGCCTCGATCCGTGGTTCGACGTGTGCCATCGGGGAGGGCGCTCCATCGTCTCCGCCGATGATCTGTTGGTAACCATGGATGCGACCGGTATCGACCGATCGATCTGCTTCGGCTGGCCGTTCGCCGACCCGGCGCACTGCGCGGAGGTCAACGATCACCTCATGGAGGTGCAGCGCGGCCATCCCGACCGGCTCACGTGCTTCGCGACCGTGAGCCCCGCGCGACCGGGCGCGGTCGCCGAGCTGCGCAGGTGCGCGGAGGATGGCCTGCGTGGAGTCGGCGAGCTCAACGCGGATGCCCAGGGTTTCGACCTTTCCTCGCCCGCCATCGACGAGGTGGCGGCGGCGTGCACCGACCTCGGGATCCCACTCGTGCTGCACTGCAGCGAACCGGTCGGGCACGACTACCCCGGCAAGGGTACGGCGACCCCGGGGAAGGTCGCGGCATTTGCCCTGCGTCACCCCGAGCTGCAGCTGGTCTGCGCGCATCTCGGTGGAGGGCTCCCGTTCTACGCGCACATGCCCGAGGTGGCTGAGCTCTGCCGGAGGCTCTGGTTCGACACCGCCGCCGGCCCCTACCTCTTCGCCCCCACGGCGTACCGAGCGGTGATCGATCTCTGCGGTGCCGACCGGCTGCTCTTCGGATCGGACCATCCGCTGCTTCCGGCGCGACGGTACATCGATGCGTTTGCGCAGGCGGAATTCACCCCTTCCGAGCGCGACCTGGTGATGGGCGGCAACGCCGCTCGCCTGCTTGGTCTGTGACAACGTGCCCCTTCCGTTACGAATCTGTGTCCCAGCATCGGAGCCTATGTTCGGGCCCTTTGCGACACTCTCTGTGGGCGGAGAAACCGGCGCCCGCCAGCCGGTCCTTCGCCTCTTTCGTGACCAGGATCGGGGGCTTCGGCCCCCGTCCGTGGCCGCAACCGACGCTCCGATGAGGGAACGGGTGCACGTCGAAGCCGGCGCCCCAGGTCGCCGGTTTCGCACACTGTGCAGCGATGTTCACTCCTGAAACCCTCGACATCGTCATGGTGTCGTTCGAAGGGCCGGATCAGTACAGCCAGGCCGGTGGCCTCGGCGTGCGCGCCCGTGAGCTCTGCCGCGCCTTTGCCGCACTCGGGTATCGCACCACGCTCGCCTTCGTCGGTGACCCGGACAAGCCCGGCGTCGAGCTCGACCAGGGCGTGCAGCTGGTCCGCTGGTGCCAGCAGATCAGCGATCGTTACCGCAACGGCGTCTACGAGGGGGAGCTCGCCAAGATCCGCGACCTGACCGCAACGCTCCCCGATGCACTCATCGACAGCATCATCCGCCCGGCGGTGGAGGCGGGGAGAACCACGGCGGTCCTGTGCGAGGAATGGCACACGGCGTGGTTCTGCAAGGCGCTCAGCGACCGGCTGCACGTTCTGGGGATGCGTCAGAACGCGGTGCTGCTCTGGAACGCCAACAACCTCTTCGGCTTCGAGGCCATCGACTGGCCGGTGCTCGAGTTCGTCGCCTCGATCACCACGGTCAGCAAGTACATGAAGCACCTGATGTGGCCCTACGGCGTCAATCCCGTGGTCATCCCCAACGGCATCCCGGAGGGCGCGCTCGCCGAGATCGACGTGCCGGCCGCGCGAGCGATCCGGGCTGCGGCAGGCACGCCGTGCCTCACGTTCAAGATCGGCCGCTTCAGCCCTGACAAACGCTGGAACCAGGCGGTCGCGGCGATCGCCGAGCTTCGGTCGGAAGGCGTGCCCGCTCGGATGCTCATGCGTGGTGGCATGGAGCCCTACGGTGCGACCGTGCTGGCTTTCGCGGCCGAAAGCGGGCTCGAGGTGGTCGACTGGTATGAGCCGGTCAGCGATGCCGGTGGCATCGTGCGCGCGCTCACCGATACCGGAGGTGCACCGATCGTGCACCTCCGCCGCTTCCTGCCCGACCAGGTCGTCACCGAGATCAACGTGGCAGCGACGGCCGTGCTCGCCAACTCCGGGCACGAGCCCTTCGGGCTGGTCGGCCTCGAGGTGATGGCCGCCGGCGGGGTCGCGATGGTCGGGGCGACCGGCGAGGAGTATGCCCGCCCCTACGGCAACGCGATCGTGGTCGAGACCGACGATCCGTCCGAGATCGCCAGCGCGCTGCGCGGTCTCGTCGAACAGCCGGCACTTGGCGAGCGCCTGCGCGTTGCGGCTCGCCGGGATGCCGCCGACTTTGCCTGGCCGGTGGTCATCGACGGGTTGCTCGAGCGGCTTCGCTTCATGTGCCTGCACCAGCGTGTCGTACTTCCCGTCGAAGGAACACCCCCGCGCGCGTAATTCTTTGCAGCGCGCCATATGATCTGCACCGGCAGACCGGTGCCGAGGAGGTGGCTGTGTGAAGGCAGTGGTCATGGCGGGAGGTGAAGGGGCGCGACTGCGTCCACTGACCAGCCGTCTCCCCAAGCCGCTCGTTCCCGTGGTGGGCGCCCCGGTGCTCGAGCACATCCTTCGCTTGCTCAAGGAGCACGGCATCACCCAGGTGGTGGTGACGCTCGCCTACCTGGGCGCCGAGATTCGCAATCACCTCGGCGATGGTTCGGACCTCGACATGGAGATCGAGTACGTCGTCGAGGACCGTCCGCTCGGCACCGCCGGCAGCGTGCGCAACGCCGCGCACCTGCTCGACGACACCTTCCTGGTGATCAGCGGCGACGCGCTCACCGACATCGACCTCACCTCGGTGATCCGTGCCCATAAGGAGCGCGGCTCCCACGCCACGATCGTGCTCCACTCCGTGCCGAACCCGCTCGAGTACGGGGTCGTGGTGACCGACGACGAGGGAAACATCAAGCGCTTCCTCGAGAAGCCGTCGTGGGGTGAGGTCTTCAGCGACCATGCCAACACCGGCATCTACGTGATCGAGCCGAAGGTGCTCGACCACATCAAGGAAGGTGCCAGCGCCGACTGGTCGCAGGACGTGTTCCCGACCATGCTCCGCCGCCACGAGCCGCTGCACGGAGTCGTCGTCGACGACTACTGGTGCGACATCGGGTCGATCCAGTCGTACATGCAGGCGAACTGGGACGCGCTCGACGGCAAGGTCCGCTGTCACATCTCCGGGCGCCGCGAGGGCAACGTGTGGATGGGCGAGGGCGTGGAGATCGGCATCGGCGTCCTGCTCGACGGGCCGGCTTTCATCGGCGATGAGGTGAAGCTCAAGGCCGGCGCGCATGTCAACGAGCACGGAGTCATCGACCGCTACAGCGTCATCGACGACAACACCAAGGTGAGCAACAGCGTGGTGTGGCCGCACTCGTACATTGGCGAGCGCTGCCGGTTGCGCCAGGCGATCGTCTGCCGCAATGTGACCATCAAGAACGATTCGCTGCTCGAGGAGAACTCGGTGATCGCCGACGAGTGCGTGCTCGGCAGGGGATCGCAGATCCGCGCCGGCGTCAAGATCTGGCCGAGCAAGACCGTCGAGGCCGGCTCCACGGTGAACGAGTCGGTGATCTGGGCCGGCGAGTGGCGGAGCGGCCTGTTCTCGTCCTATGGGCTCGGCGGGCTGATCAACGTGGAGCTGACGCCGGAGTTCTGTGCGCGCCTTGGCGCTGCGTTCGGCGCGACTCTGTCGAAGGGGGCGTGCGTCGTCGTCGGGCAGGATCATGCGCGTTCGTCGCGCATGATCAAACGCGCGATCGTCAGCGGCATCGTCAGTGCTGGGGCGAAGGCTCGCGATGTGCGCGAGCTGCCCGTCCCAGTGACCCAGTGGGCGACGCTCGACGCCGAGTGCTCGGCCGGCATCCACGTGCTGGTCTCACCACTCGACCAGCGCAGCGCCGACATCCGGTTCTTCGATTCACAGGGGCTGCAGATCGACAAGCGCGCCGAGCGCAAGCTCGAGAACCTGCTGTTCCGCGAGGACTTTCGCCGCGCCGGGTTCTACGAGATGGGTGACATCGAGTACGGCGAGCCGATCCCCGGCTACATCAAACATCTCTTCGAGACGGTGGACGCGGACATCATTCGCAACGCCGGATTCCGGGTGCTCATCGATTACGACTACAGCGACGCGTCGGCGGTGCTGCCCCAGATTCTCAACGAGCTCGGCGTCACCACCATCCCGCTCAACGCCGGCATGCGCGAGGGCGAACATCACCGCACCGTGCCCGACGAGACCGCCCTGATCAGCAAGACGGTTCGCGCCGACGTCGGTTGCATGATCAGCCCGACCGGCGAGCGCATCACGGTCATCGATGACAAGGGCGTCGTGCTCTCTCCGCACGAGTGCCTGGGACTGCTCGCGTCCTGGTGGGTGCGCTCCAACCCCGGAACCGTGCTCGCTCCAGCTGCGACGCCGATGTGGATCAGCGACCTGGTGCGCAACGAGGGCGGCACGTTCAGCGCGACGCCGGGCGACCCCGCATCGGTGCTTCGCGCCTCGACCACGTCCGGAACGAGCATCGCCTCAGACGGTGAAGGCGGCTTCGCGTGGCCAGGTCACCTAGGCGCGTTCGACGCCATGTACACGCTGGTGAAACTGCTCGAGCTGCGCGCGAGGGTCGGTGTGACTCTGAGCCAGGCTCGGGCGGCGCTGCCGCAGGTGGCGTATATCACCGCGACCGAGTTCTGTCCGTGGGAGGCGAAAGGACGCGTGATGCGCATCCTGCTCGACCGCCATCGCACCGACTCGGTGGACCTCGTCGACGGCATCAAGGTGTATGTCGATGACGGATTCGTGCTGGTGCGGCCCGATCCCGATGAGCCTGCGTACCATGTGATCGCGAGCGTTGCCGACCCGGATCGTGGCCGTCAGCTCGTCGACGAGTATCTCGTGGAGGTGCGTGAGGCCGAGGGGGCCAACGGCGTGCACCCCGCTATCGAGGCGGCGGCCGGGACCGAGTAGCCTGGCTCGGACAGGCGAGCCACCCGGCCGCGCGCCGGTGCGTTATGGCCGGTAATGGCTATAACCTCTTCGGGCCACATTGAGCTGACCTCGACAACCTGGTCTCGCTGTGCCGGCCGCACCACCGCCGCGTGCACGAGCAAGGTTGGCGTATCCACATCGCTGATGGAATCGCCGTCGTGGAGCCACCACCCTGACAAAGGTGCTGCACCGCTAACGTGCTAGGGACTGAGCAGGGTCACCTGCACGACGGTCGCGCTCCCGACTTTGCCGCTAGCGGATTTGACAGTGAATGCGAGGTTGTACAACCCGACCGGCAGGTCGAGCGGTGCCGTGGCAGTTTCCCTTGCGGGTTGCTCATCGCCGGGCCCTGAAAACGTGCCGAGTTCATTCCAACCTTACTTCGATCCGAAGATTGTCGAAGGCGTCCGGCCTGCACGCGCGATCAGATATACGCGCGGCAACGCGTCCAAGGTAGAGCTAAGTCAGGGAACTCGAATCACGATGGTCGCTGGCGGCCGGGACGCCCTTCCAGCCCGGCGGAAGGACGGCATGGGGCCACGAGCCTCGCTTAGCATCCTCAAGTGCCGATGGCCAAGAAGATAACGCGCTCTGTTCCGGCTCGAGTCGCCATGGGGGTCTTGGCCGGACCCCTCTTCGCCAGTTCGTTCTCGGCCATCGGAGCGCGGACAACCGGGTACGACTGGCGACGCCATGCGGTCAGCTCCCTCGCGAACGGTCGCCTTGGTTGGATGCAGCGTGCAAACTTCATCGTCACCGGTGTGTTGTACGTCGCCGCCGCGTCGGGTCTCGCGACGTGCCCGCGCCGGATCGTCGGATCGCGCGCGATCCCGGCACTAGTCGGCGCGGCCGGATTGGGTCTGGTTGGCTCGGGCGTGTTCGTGACCGATCCCGTCGGAGGATTCCCTCCTGCTCCGACCGAGGATCAGGCAAGTGACGCCGCACCGTCCGCAACGACGCCGCTGACTCGGACGGGCATGCTTCACAACGTTTGTGCTTTGCCGATCTTTCTCGGCATCCCCGTGGCGGGCCTGATCGGGGCGGCCTCCTTCGCGAGAAGCCGTGAATACTTCTGGGCTGGGTACTCGGCCGGGTCGAGTTTCGGCATGATAGGCGGGTTCGTGTTATTTGGTGCAGCCTTCCGCCACACTGCGCACACCGCCGGAGTATTTCAGCGGCTCTCGATAGCGGCAGGGTTTGGATGGCTCAGCGCCCTGTCGCTGCGTGCCCTGACTTCGCTTCGCCACCGTACCTAGTGGACAAGGAGGGGCCCCAGCAGCGGATGCCAGGGTCTCATCAAGGAAGCGAGTGACCTTCGGTGTATGACGCGACCCCGACCAGGTTCGGCGATTCGCCGGAATAGGAACGTTCGACGCCTTTGGCGCGGATGTAACTGTTGATGACGTGCTCCCGTTGAGTGGGTAGCAGCCATGAAACTCACAACCATCATCGGCACTGCGATCGCCGCCGTTGGCATCGCAGCATGTGGATCAAGTCCCGTCACAGCGCCTGCGCGGCCAACCGTTGCGCCGACCGCAACGCCCATGCCGGCTTCCTCGCCCACTCCCGTGCCAACTCCAGCGCCGCCTCCGCCGCTGGTGTTGACCGCACGGGGGACAGGGAACGGTGTGCAGCTCAGCCTGGTCGGTGAGAACGGCAGCATAGCCGCCACGGTCGAAGATCCCGGAGGTGTCGACGGCCACGCGTACTACGTCGGATCCGACGATATCTACTTCCTCGACGGCACCACCGTGAAGGCGTTCGGTAGATCCGGCACCGTCTCGGTCGTGGGCCAGGTGCCGCAAGTGAAGACCACAGTCACTGCGGCGGATCTCCAGGGGTACACCACGTTTGCCGTGTCCCCCGACCAGACAACGCTCGTGTTCGGTCTCCCCGTGGCAATGACCTTCGACAACGGTGCGACCACCGACCACTCGCAGCTCTGGACCGAGCCCACGGGGGGCACCGCCGCATCCGCGACCATGGTTTACGACGACGCCAACAACAGCGACAACGGCGGCGAGGTCCTGATGCCCTTCGCGTGGAGCACTACCGGAATCTCGGTTTCGGAGATGTGCAAAGGACTCGGCGGAGTGGGACCGTTCCTAGAGTGGACTGGTTGCGCCCAAGCCACGTTTAATCCAACTACGCGAATGCTCGTGCAGACCCCAATCAATAGCGAGTGGGGAGGGTATCTCTGTCCCGCGACAGTCACACCCGGCTCGGTGTGCGTCGAGGATGGGGACTCGAGCCTGACGGTGGTGCGCAGCTCGGGCAACGAGACGATTGCCCTGCACCCTGCAAACGCAGCGGCGTACGGTTCTGTGAGCGTGTCGGGCGACGGACGCTACCTGGCCTATGCCGCCTACGTGGGGATCTTCGATTCCGGCTATTACGTGACCACGGTCGTGGATCTGAGCACCAAAAAGACAGTTTCCACCGTTCGGAATTTCGCGCCGGAGGTGTGGCTCCCCGACGATCGTCTGGTCGGGTGGAATAACGACTACCCGGAACATGGAGCGACCTGGTTGCTCACACCTGCGTTCACAAGCCGCACTAAGATCTCACCCGACGCGGCGGTAGGCGGTCTCGGGGTGCTCCCTGCCCACATCCCACTGGCGTAGCCGCGGGTCAAGGCGGCCACGAAGATCAGCCGTGACTACCGCGGAAGCGCGACCGTCTCCAGGATGAACACGAAGTAGACGGCGGTCGCGGCGATGACGAGGATGTGGAACACCTCGTGGTAGCCGAAGACTCGTGGCCACAACTGCGGGCGTTTCAACGCGTACACGATCGCGCCGGCGCAGTACAGCGCGCCTCCGGTCGCGAGCACGACGAGCCCGCTGGTGTGGATGCGGTCGGCGAGCGCCGGCAGGAAGAACACGACGGTCCATCCGACGCCGAGGTACAGCACCACGGTCACCCACCTCGGCAGCGGAACCCCGGTGGTCGCGACGATGACACCGCTGCCGGCCAGCACCCAGATGACGACCAGCAACACGATCGACGGCCACCCCTGGAGGACGTTGACGACCACCGGTGTGTAGGTGCCGGCGATGGCGAGAAAGATGGTCGCGTGGTCGAGGCGACCCCAGACCCGGCGGGTCCGCGGTGACCATGGTCCTCGGTGATAGCTGGCACTGACCGAGAAGAGGAGTACGAGGCAGACGCCATAGACGGCAAGGGAGATCTGCCGCGCCAGGTTTCCACCCCCCAGTATCACCAGCACGATGGCTCCGGCGATGGCGACCGGCACCGTGGCGAGGTGGGTCAAGCCACGCAACGTGGGGCGAGGGGGTGCGCCTGCTGGGGCGAGCGTGGTCTCAGGCAGCTGGAGCAATCTCCTCGCGCACGCGTTCACGAGGACGGAGCCAGCGCGGCGCCCACCAGTTGGCATCGCCGAGGAGGCGCATCACCGCGGGCACCACGAGCGCGCGAACCAGCGTGGCGTCGGCGATCACAGCTACCGCCATCCCGACGCCGATCGATTTGATCGTTACCACACTGGCGAGTGCGAAGGCGAGAAAGACGCAGGCCATGATCGCCGCGGCGCCAGTGACCAGCCGGCCGCTCCGTTCGAGGCCGTCGGCGACCGCGGTGCGATTGTCGCCGGTGCGAACCCACGCCTCCTGCATGCGCGTGAGTAGGAACACCTCGTAGTCCATCGACAGTCCGAAGACGACGCAGAAAAGGAGGACCGGGATGGTGGGATCGAGTGGGCCGGCGGTGAACCCGAGGATGTTCGAGAGATGGCCCTGGTCGAAAACCCACACCAGCGCCCCGAAGGCCGCGCTCAAGGAGAGCGCGTTCATCAGCACGGCCTTGAAGGGGAGAACGACCGAGCGAAGCAGGACGGTGAGCACGATCAGTGTCGTGATCAACACGAACCCGATGGCCAGCGGTGTGTGGCCGATCATGTAGTTCACGAGGTCGATGTCGAAGGCGGTGTCGCCGGTGACCTGCACCGTGGCGCCGGGCACCGTGTCAATCGCGCGGATGTCGCGCACCAGCGTGTGGGCCTGGTCGCTGGTGACGAAGTACGGGTTGGCGACGTCGAGGACGGCGATGCTCGAACCGGTGAGGGTGGTGAGCACGGTCTGCACGCTCGGCGACAGCGCACTCCTCGGCTGCGAGTACAGAGTCTGGTACGACGTGACCGTGGCGCTCGGCTCAACGGTGACGAAGCTGCGCACCCCGGTGACGCCTTTCAGCGTCGAAAGGCGCTGGGCGAGTTGGTATGCGGCCGCGACGTTGGTGGGACTTGTCGGTGCGCCGTCGTGGAAATCGACGACCACCGCGATGGTGTTCTGACCCACCTGCGGGAACTGCGCCTGGAGCAGGTCGGCCCCTTGGCGCGCCTCGGCAGAGGTCGGCAGCTGGTTGACGTCGCTGTTGGCAAGCTGCAGGTCGAGGAACGGCGATCCCGCGATCAGCAGGATCGCGATGGTCGGAATCAACACCGTCCATGGCCGGCGCATCACCCAGGTGGCGAGGCGATGCCACAGTCCCTCGCCGAATGGCTTGGGCTGCAGGATGGGGATCCTCATACTGTTGATGCGCGGCCCGAGGAGTGCCAGCATCGCGGGCAGCAACGTTACCGCGTAGAGCACGGAGACGGCCACGACGATCGCGCCCGCGACACCCATCGAGACCAGTGCGGTTCCGGTGTAGAAGAGCAGCCCGGAGAGGCCGATCGCCACCGTGAGGCCACTGAACATGATCGCCCGGCCCGCGGTGGCCATGGTGGTGCCGAGGGCATGCTCAACGCTGTGCCCTGCGGCCAGCTCCTCGCGGAAGCGCGTGACGATGAACAGCGAATAGTCGATGGCGATGCCGAGCCCAACCAGGGTCACGACGTTGACCGCATAGGTCGACACGTCGATGACGTGCGCGAGAGCGAGTGCCGCACCCACACCGCCGAGCACCGCGAAGACGCCGACGCCGAGACAGAGCAGCGCTGCGACGCCGGTGGCGAACACGATGACGAGCAGGATGAGCGCGAGCGGCAGCGACACAACCTCGGACCGGCGCAGGTCGCTCGCCAGATACGTGTCGAAGTCGTAGGCGAGCGGCACATCGCCGGTGGAGGTGATGCTGAGAGTGCCGGAATGCACCTCGCCGCGAATCTCGCCGTACTGCGCCCGAGCCTGCGAGAAGTCGATCTTCAGTCCAACCTGCGCCAGCACGCTGTGCTTGTCCGTCGACACCATGAGCGGAACCTGCGCCGGTGCGACGGAAAACGGGGTCGCCAGCGCACTCACACGCGAGTCGCTGCGCAATGGGGCCACCGCCGAATTGACAGCTGACTCGAACACCGGTTGACCGAACGTCGCTTGGGCGCTCGTGAGTATCAACGTGAACGACGAACCGGTCGTCGACGGGAGCTGCGCACTCTCGAGGTTTGCTGCGCGCACCGATTCCACGTCGTAATTCGTCGCATTGATCGGCTGGCCGCCGGCGAGCAGCCCAACGATCGAGAGCACGAAGCAGGCAAGTGACGCGGCGAGCACCGCTTTGCGGCGTCGGTAGACAAAATGCCCCCAGCGCCTCACCGTGATACTCCTTCGATCACCGCAATCGAGTATATCGACCCGCGGTTTCGCCACCGCTTAGACTCCCGAGGACCGCGATGACAACGCACGTCCCACCCCCGGTCGGGGAGATCAGCGCGATCTCGCACTTTGCGGCGGTTGCCAGCGAGCCTCAGGCTGGCCGCCAGCTCGATCTCATCCGCGAGGCCGCACCCGGGTTTCGAGCCTGGTTCCGGGGGACGGGGATGCCGGACTGGGTCGGCACCTTCGACCTGGTCACGCTGCCATATCCGACTCGATTCGGTCTCTTCCGAGCCGCGATCAGCCCGGCACCCTATCTGTCGCTGACGCACCGGCTCGTGGTGGTGCGCTGGCGCGAGCCCGATGGCAGGCGCAGGGTGCTGCTTTTCGAGCCGACCGACGTGGAACTCGCCCGGCGCACCCCGTATTTCGCGAGGCTCAGCGAGTCGACACCTGCCGCATTCGAGCGTGCGTTCGCGCGACCGCTTGGCGACGTGATGGGTCATCTGCGCAGCGTCGGCATCGATGCCAAAGACGTCGACTGGATCACGTTCGACCATCTGCACACTCAGGACGTGCGTCGATGGGTCGGCACCGCGGAACCCGTCAACGACATCTCGCCGGCCGCGCCGATCGCACCCGCGCTGCCGAATGCGCGCCTGATCGTGCAACGGGCAGAGCTGGTGTCACTCGAGTCACTGCATCCGTTGCAGGTGCCGTGGTACCAGGCGTCCACGTTCACCGCGCTCCGCCCTGATGCCCTGTTTCCGATCGACGGCGACGTGTTGATCGGCCCGGGCGTGGCGCTGCTCTCGACACCCGGGCATACGATCGGCAATCACACCCTGGTGGTGAACACCGAAAGCGGCATCTGGGCAAGCAGCGAGAACGTGATCGCCGCCGAGTGTCTGACCCCTGAGCACAGCCGTATTCCCGGCGTGCGCCGTTACACGCGCACCTGGGAGCAGGAGGTTGTGCTCAATGCCAACACGCTCGAGGACACCGCGCGTCAATACAACTCGTGCGTGCTGGAGAAATCGATCGTCGACGTCGCCCGTGCCGACTCGCGCTTTCTGCAGTTCATGCCGTCGTCGGAGTTGACCGGCACCGTGTTCAGCCCCGGAACGTCGCCGACCTTCACGCACTCGGGAATCTTCCACGGCACGCTGACTCCGACCGGCGCGACTCCGCGCTGACCCATCGACCGATAGGATGCGTGGAGTGACGAAGAACCTGGCACGTCGTGCCTGGACGCTCTACGAGCCGATCCACGCGATCGTCTATTTCGCGCCCGAGGCCGGCGAGCAGTACAAGGCCGCTGGGCTGCGTGGCGGCTGGATGGGATATTTCGCGTCGCGATCGGCGCCGATGGGAGCGGTGAGTGCCGGCCTGGTCACCGCCGTCTTCCACAACTTTCAGCCGGCCATGGTTGCGAGGGCGATTCCCGATGCGTGGCATTTCTCGACCCCGGAGCGTGCCCTGACGGGGAGGACAGCCGTCGCCGATTCATCGATACGCCGCCTCTGGGGCGAAGCGGTCGCTTCCGCTGAGGTGGCTGGCGCCGCGACCGCCGCGATGGACCTGGCTCGCCGCCTCCGCGGCGAAGGCCGGCCCCTCTACACCGCCACGGCGACCCTCGAGGAGCCCGTCGCACCGCATCTCAAGCTCTGGCATGCCTGCACGCTCTTTCGCGAGCATCGGTTCGACGGGCATGTGGCAGCACTCACCGTCCATGGTCTGGACGGGCTGGAATCGCTCATCACCGCCCTCGCGGCGGGTTCTGGGATCGACCCACCCACCATCCGCCGGTTCCGCGGCTGGACCGAGGAGGAGTGGGACGAAGGCGTCGAGCGACTCCGCGACCGCGGCATCCTCGACGCGGCCGGTGCGCTCACCGCGCCGGGGCGGTCGCTACGGGCCGCGGTCGAGGAGATGACCGACACGCTCGCCGCAGGCGTTTGGGAGTCGATGGAAGTCCCGAAACGTGAGCACCTCTTCGAGCAATTGCACGGGCTTGCGACGCTTCTCGAGCACCCCGAGGGCATCCGGTACCCCAACCCGATCGGGGTGAGCCGCCCGGCCTAGCTCCGACCGATGACCGCGCCGGCGTTGCGTTCTCGCTCGACGACCGCAGCCAGGGCACGGATGAAGGCCGGCTGCGTGTTCGGGAGCGCAATACGTCGCAGGGTGATCCCGGCTTCGGCCGCCTCCTCACCGGCTGCGATGTCGATGTCGTAGAGGATCTCCAGGTGATCCGCGAGGAACTGCAGGGGGACGACAAGAATCTCGGTGATCCCCTGCGAGCGGAAGCCCGGGAAGAGGTCCTTGACGTCCGGGGTCAGCCATTCCTCGGGAGTGTGCCCGGCGCTCTGGTACGCGAAGCTCCAGCGGTCGTCATCGAGACGAAGTCGGGCCGCGATGGCCGCAGCCGTGTCGTGCAGCTGGGTGATGTACCCGGGATCGCGGTCAACGACCGGGCGGGGGAGGCTATGAGCGGTGAAGATGATCGGAATTCCTGTGCGAACCTGCGACTCGAGGTTGGCGAGCGCCTCCTCGACGCGCTCGGCAAGAGCGTCGATCCAGTCCGGCATCAGGTGCCAGGCACCCGCGATCCGCACGTCGACCTCCGGGTGGTCTTCGCGCCACGCGGCGACTGTGCGTTCGTAGCCCGCGAGGATGATTGGCGAGTACTGCGGTGCCAGCGCGACCACGATGATGCGGCGTGTTCCGTCCGCGGCAAGCGCATCCAGCGCGCCGGTCAATGACGGTTGTGAGTGCAGCATCCCCGCGATCACGCGCGCGCCGTCCCCAGGGGTCTCGGAATCGAGCAAGGACTGCAGCGCCGCGCACTGCGCCTGGGTGATGTCGATGAGCGGGGATCGGCCGATCAGGTCGTAGCGGCGCCGGAACTCGTCGATCAGGTCCTCCGAGACCTCGCGGCCCCCGCGCACCGATGCGAGATACGCAGGGACGTCCTCGGCGGTCACGGCAGAGCCGAAGGTGGCGAGGACGACGCCGAGTTGAGCCATGCCGCCAAGAGTAGAGGCTGGCCGCGGCGCCTCGCGATCAGGCGCGGGCGGTCTCCGCATGGACCAGCTCGGCGAGCCGCCGGAGGTGGTCGCTCGACGTGTCCGGAAGGACTCCGTGGCCGAGGTTGAAGATGTGCCCTGGCCGCCCACCCGCCTGGGCGAGGACCTGGTGTGCCTCACGCGCGACCACATCGAAGGGCGCGAGCATCACCCCGGGGTCGAGGTTGCCCTGGATGCTGCGGTCGCCGATCCGCCGCCACGCCTCGTCGAGCGGCAGCCGCCAGTCGACGCTGATGACGTCGGAGCCGCACCGTGCCATGGACTCGAGCAGATGCGAGGTGGTGGTCCCGAAGTGGATGGTTGGTACGCCGGTCTCGGATACGGCCTCGAGGATCCGGCGGCTGTAGGGCATCACCATCGCCTCGTAGGCGGCGACCGACAGCGCCCCTGCCCACGAATCGAACAGCTGGATCATCTGCGCGCCGGCCTCGACCTGAGCCTGCAGATATCCGATGGTCACCTCGGTGAGGGTCTCCATGAGGCGGCGCCAGAGGTCCGGCTCACCGTGGAGCATCGCCTTGGTGAGCGAGAACTCCTTGGTTGGCTTGCCTTCGATCATGTAGGACGCGACTGTGAACGGGCCACCCGCGAAACCGACCACGGCCGTGGTGCCGTCGAGCTCGCGGCGCACCAGCTTGATGGCCTCGAATAGCTCGGGATTGGCCTCGCGGGGATCGACGATCCGGAGTGCGTCGACGTCGGTGGCGTTTCGCACCGGCTCGTGGATGATCGGTCCGATGCCGGGGTCGATCGAGAACGGGACTCCCATGCCGATCAGCGGCAGCATGATGTCGGCGTACATGACTGCGGCGTCGACGCCGAACTCCTCAACCGGCATGAGGGTCACCCTGGCGCAGAGCTCCGGGGTTCGCGTGATGGTGAGGATGTCGTACGTCTCACGCAGCGCCCGGTAGCCGGCGAGGCATCGCCCAGCCTGGCGCATGAACCAGATGGGGGTGCGGTCGGCGGGCTCGCGGCGGGCGGTGGCGAGCATGCGCTCGGCGCCGGTCATCGGGGCGACCTGGATGGTTGCCATGACTACCGAGGGTACCGAAGCAACAAGCCGGCACGGATGCTGCACACCGGGCTGGATGCCAAGTACGATCTCGACGACCTGGGTCTCCGAGGGATTGGCGCCTTGGTCAGCGCCAGAACGTGCAGAGGAGAGTGGATCCCATGAACTCGACCATGCAGGACGCGCCGCTGAGCATCACCGAGCTCTTCCGCCACGGTGCGCAGGTGTTTCCGAACAGCGAGGTCATCACGTTCGAGGGCGAGCGGGCGCGCCACACCAGCTATGCGAAGGTGGCGGAGCGGGTCAACCGCCTGGCGGGGGCGCTCGGCACTCTTGGGATCGTTCCGGGTGATCGCGTCGGCACCCTGTGCTGGAACCACCAGGAGCACATCGAGGCGTACTTCGCCATCCCGTCGATGGGGGCGGTCCTGCATACGCTCAACCTACGGCTGCCACCGCCCCAGCTGGCTCAGATCATCAACCACGCGGAGGATCGAGTGGTCATCGTCGATGACTCGCTCGCGCCGCTGCTCGCGTCGGTGATCGACCAGTGCCCGAGCGTCGAGAACGTGATCGTGGTCGGCTCAGGAGAGGTGTCCGGTCTTGGGGAGCCGCTTGCATACGAGACCTTGCTCGCCGCGGCGTCGCCGACCTTCGACTGGCCGGAGATCGACGAACGCAGCGCCGCGTCCATGTGCTACACGACCGGAACGACCGGCGATCCCAAGGGCGTTGCGTACAGCCACCGCTCGGTATACCTGCACTCGTTCGCCGTGTGGGCAACGTTCCATCTCGACGACCGGGGCCGCCTGCTGATCATCGTGCCCATGTTCCACGTCAACGCGTGGGGGACACCGTATGCGGGCTGGTTGGTGGGCAGCGACCTGCTGCTCCCCGGGCGATTCCTGCAGCCGCAAGGTCTGTGCGACTTCATCAGGCAGGAGCGGCCGACGTTCACCGGTGGGGTGCCGACCATCCTCACCGCGCTGCTCAACCATGTGCAGGCAAACGGCGGCGACGTGTCGAGCATCAAGACCGCGGTGTGCGGTGGGTCGGCGGTCCCTGCGACCTTGATCACCGCGTATCGAGAGGTGCTCGGCATCGAGCTGTGGCAGGCGTGGGGAATGACCGAGACGAGCCCGATCGCGGCGATCGCTTTCCCGCCCAAGGGCACAGCACCGGAGGACGAGATGATCTACCGGTCCAAGACCGGTCGGGTCGTCCCGGGTGTCGAGCTGCGGCTCGTCGATGACAGCGGTGCGGAGATTCCGCACGACGGCGAGGCCGTCGGCGAGATCGAGGTGCGCGGACCGTGGATCACCGCGTCCTACTACAACGCTGAGGCGCCGGAGAAATTCCACGACGGATGGCTGCGCACTGGGGACGTCGGCAACATCGACGCGCGCAACTATGTGCAGATCACCGATCGTTCCAAAGATGTCATCAAGTCGGGCGGCGAATGGATCTCATCGGTCGAGCTCGAGACCCTGCTGGTCGGTCATCCCGCGGTCGCGGAGGCTGCCGTGGTCGGAGTCCACGACGATCGGTGGGCGGAGCGGCCGCTCGCACTGGTGGTGCTGAATCCGGGAGCATCGGCAACGCCCGATGAGCTGCGCGACTTCCTCGCTCCGAAGGTGGCTCGCTGGTGGCTGCCCGAGCGCTGGACGTTCGTCGACGAGTTGCCGAAAACCAGCGTGGGCAAGCTCGACAAGAAGTTGATCCGCGCCGACTACGGGCGCGAGAAGTTTTCGGTGATCAAGCTCGAGGCTGCCAACCGGTAGCTCGCGCGGCCGGCTAGTGCAGGATCGGTCCCGTCTCGACGACCTGGAATGCGCTGCCCGGGACGGACTTCAGCTCGTTGAGGTTGTTGTCGTCCCAGCGTGGATCCGTCGCGCCGCTGATGTACCAGCTGCCCCCGTTGTCGGCGACGATCATCCCGTAGGTCTTGAGCGCCTTGAGGATCACCAGCGCCTCACCGCTGAATCCGGCGAGGCTGAATGACGCATTGAGCCGCAAGCGGAGTCCCATCGGCGGCAGGTCCGGGTTGCTGCTGCTGCTCGCGTAATGCGTTGCAGGGTGGATGAAACCGTTCTGCGTCGCATCGACCGTGAAGCGCAGTGCATGGTTGATGGCGCCCGCGGCGACCTCGCTGTACAGGGCGAGGCCCGGGAGGATCGGCAACCCTGCGGCGTCCGCGGAGGTCCACCCGTCGGGGCGAAGTGCGTTGCTTTTCAGGTTGAAGACTGCACCCGATGCACAGACCCAGCCGGCGCCGGACTGCTGCGCGTCGTACATCTCGTAGAGCTTGCAGTTGCCCGAGTCCAGGACGAGCACATGGTGATCGCTGCCGGACTCGACGGGTGCGTTGAGGGGCACCGGATACGGGCCGGGATTGCTCTCGGTGCCGTACGCATTGAAGGTGATCGGCACGAGCCTCTGCGACGCGGGCACGACGGTGTACGGAATGCCATATGTGGGGTTCGAGCCGAAGTCGGGATGCAGGAATTGTTTGGTCGCATCGATCGCGGCGATGTAGTTCGCGGACATCGGATTGACCGGGGCGTTCGCGATATTCTGGTTCCACGGGTTGTTGCTCGGGAAGACCTGGCATCCGCCGAGGATGGTCCGGGGTCCCGACGTCGCCGGCGGTCTTGTTGCCACTGGGTGAGTCACCGGCTTTGCCGTTGGCTTCGCAGTCGGCCTTGCGGTGGCCCGAGCGGTTGCGCTGGCGATCGGCGACGCCGACGGCGTGGAGGCGCTCGGGAGACTGGGCGTGGCGCTGAGGGTAACCCCGCCGTCCGGAGTTGGGACGGCCTGTGCCGATGGGCCGCTGCAGGCGGTCATGACAACCAGCGAGCACACCAGAGCCACGGCCAGCCGCGGGCTCGTCGCCTCTGCTCGTAGCCGGATCACGGCCGTAGCATGCCCCGCCCCACTGCGTCACTCGTGACGAGCCGGTCACGACCGAGGATCTCGAACGCGAGCGGGTCGATGTAAACCGTTCACCCCTCCTGAGCCTCTAAACCCTGTACAGATGTCAACCATGGGGCTCATCAAGACTCCGCCCCCCGGGAAGGATGACGTCGAGGAAGCCGTGGCTCGTTATGGAGCTGAGATGTACGGACTGGCAGTGGCAATCACAGGGAACGTGCATGACGCCGAAGACGCATACGAGTCCGCCTGGTCGAATGCGCTCGGGCACTGGGAGCAGCTCCGGGACATCAGCAAGCGGCGGTGGCACATTCACCATTCCATTGACCTTTTCTGGGAGTGCACCGGGCTGCCAGACAACCACGATATTCGTGAACCCGTTTCAGCCCGCCGAGTACGCGCGGTAGCGTGTCCGCGCAAACGCGAGCAGTGCAGCGGCTTACGTGGTGGCCTCGATCAGTGTTCCGCCCACAGCCCAGCAAACACCCGAACGCAAACACGTGACGCCGCTGAGGAAACCTCCGTCACTGGTGGACGTGCCATTCGCCACTGTCCATGTCCCTGGCGAGTAGCGCTCGATGAGCGGTTGAGTCAGTGACGTATTGCTCTCACCCGCGCCCGAGCCCTGAACGAGCGCGACCGCGTTCCCCGGGAGGTCGCCGACAACCCAGCATTCGCTCGAGCTCGAGCACGCGATCCCCTCGAGTTCTCAGCCTCCCACAACATTGATGCGCGGACTTGCGGTCACCAGCCAATGCCCCTCGGAATAGGTTTCGACCAGAGGCTGCACGGTGTCGCCGCCGCCGGTCGAGCCGACAGCCCAACACGTGGCCACGCCAACGCAGGTCACCGCGTTGAGATTGCCGCCGAGATCGTTCTGCGGTCGCGGCGCTTGCACAACCGTCCAGGTCGTGCCGTTGAACGGCTCGATCAGCGGCTCCGGGCCATCCGAGCTTGGTCCGACCGCCCAGCAGTCGTTGGCGTCGCTGCAGGCCACGGCATTCAACTGTCCTCCCGAACCGCCGCTGTAAGGACCAGTGACGCTCCTCCACGACGCGCGCGAGTACTGAGCGATCAGCGGTTGGATTGGTAGCCCGGATTCGGCGATCGCTTGACCAACAGCCCAGCATTCGTCCGTGCCGACGCACGAGATTCTCCTGAGCGTGTCGGAGTAGTCATCACCGGCGCTGCCGAGCAACTCGGGATGCACGACCGTCCACGAGCCACCGGCGTCGTGTTCGATCAGCGCCTGGCTCGCGAGGGCAGTCGGGGCGCTGCCGACGCCCCAGCACTGATCTGAAGCGGGGCACGCGACCCCGTTGAGCGTTCCACCGCTCGGGACATGGGCGTCAACGTTCGTCCAACTGGACCCGCTCGAGTCGTGCTCGACTGCCGTGCCGACGGCCCAGCAATCACTCGAGTTCGTACAGGTGACGGCCGAGAGGGCGGCACCAGCCGAGTCCTCGACGACGGTCCATGCGCCGGCGCTGAGGCGGCTGGTCAGGACGCCGACGCCGGCGGTGATCACCGCAACCCCGGTGACCATCCCGACCAAGGCTATCGAAAGCCTACGACGGCTCACTGCCTATGCCAGCTTCATCGCCTTCTCCTCGATTACCCGACGGCATCGGGCTCGCGAGGACTGTCCTCCGACCATGTGAACGGCCCGTCTCCATTCTGATGGCATCCGAGCTCCCGCTCCACGAAATGTGGACCCATGGGCGGCGTGATCGGCTGGTCTACCATGACGGCGGCACGGAGTCTTCCCGGCCTGGGATGATCGGGATCGCCTGGGCTCAGGGCCGAGGAACGGCTCCAGGCCATTCCGATTCTCGCGGGAGTAACTCAACGGTAGAGTGCAACCTTCCCAAGG
>CABEDX010000150.1_pt1 | contig 61545 bp, 56 predicted proteins | sample 3132991 | NCBI WGS metagenome assembly CABEDX01 (sample SAMEA5534332, study PRJEB31848) | metagenome | biome: tundra; feature: field; material: soil | place: USA | collected 2013-05 | depth 0.15 m
GACCGCTGTCGTCAATGTCGACCAGGCGACGGCGCCGGCCGGGGCGCTCACTGACGGGGCGGTGCCCCAGCCGCTGAACGTGGTGGTGAATGCGAGGGTGGTGCCACCGGCGGAGATCGTCGAGGCGTAGCTGATCGGCAGGTCGGAACTGGAAGCGATGATCAGTGACCCTGACCCGACCGGCAGGTTATTTGTCGCGGGGACAATGCCGGAGATTCTGGTCGCCGTTACCGCTCCCGCGGTGACCGTCGACAACGATTCGGGCGTCAGAGTCAGCTCGCTCGCCTGGCTCGCAGTCGTGATGCCCGGCTGGAGAACGTGGTACGGGCCGTCGCCGCTTTTGACCGAGACCCACTTCCCGACAACGGCGGCTGCGGTGGCCGGGGTCACCCCGAGCTGATCCTCGACCGCCGGCGTGTTGCCCTGAAAGTACACGGTGCCGCCGACGAGGAGGAGCGTGAACTGCTCGGTGCCGAAGTTCGAGACGAAAGTGATTGCCTGGCGGCCGTTCGCCTGCCCGGCGTCACCGACGATCGTCTGCGCACCACCACCCGTCGAAACCGCGACGTAGTGAAATCCCGCTGAGGCCCCGGTGGCGGTCACCGCCTGCTGGTAGGTCGCTCGCGCCTGGGCAGCTCCAGAACTCGTCCCGGCGGCTGCGGTCGGCGGGTTGGAGGTCGTCTGCGACTGAACGTGGCGCAGCAGGAGCACCCCGCCGACGCCGATGCCCGCGGCAACGATGCCGGTGGCGAGAAACACGGCAATGGCCGCGAGCGTCCGCGAGGTCCGTTTTGGCGGCGTTGCTGAAGGGGCAGGCGGCCATGCCGGTGGCTGCGGGGGAAAGGCCCAGCGGTCGTCGTTCATCCGCGCACCATCGTGACCGGTCGGTCCTTTCTATTCGGTTGCATCAGCATGGCTGTGCTCGATACTAATCGACGATCGAGCACGTGCCGCACCCAAGGAGATAGCGATGAGCGATGCATCCATGGAGACCGTCTTCGACCACTTCCATGCCCGGCGCAGGCACGACCTCGATGCCATCGCCACCGGACTCGACCCCGAGGTCATCCATCAGGGGGTCATGCCCGAGCTGGTCTGCGACGGGCGCGACGCGGTGCTGGATCGGATGCGCTCCTCGCTCGGCAACGGCGATTCCGGTATCGAGCGCCTCGAGCTGCATGCAGCCGGCGACAGCGTGGTCGTCGGCATCGCCGGGCCTCGCTTTCGGGAGATTCCGTTTCTCAACGGTGAGATCTTCATGGTCTTCACGGTCCGCGAGGGTCGGATCCTGCGCATCGACGACTACCGGACCCGAGGGGAGGCGTTCCGAGCCGCCGGCGCTCCGTCAGCCGGCGCTGGAGCCTGACGGTCCTCCTGGGGCCGGGGCGGGAGCCGGTTCCGCCTCGGCAGCCGGTGCCGGTTGTGCCGGCGATGTCGGGGTCACCGGTTCCTCGGCGGTCGCTGCCCGCATCGCGTCGCGGGTTTCGGCCGAAGCTTTCCGGAACTCGCGGATGCCTCGTCCCACCGCTGCGCCGACATCGGGAAGTTTGCCCGGTCCCCAGATGATCAGGATCACCACCAGAACGATGATCAGCTCGGGAAGATGGCCACCAAAGAAGTCCATGCCAGCATCCAGTCTAGCGCGCTGTCACGACGCGAATGGAACGTATGGAGTGACGGGCGCACGATTGGGTCACGTGCAATCGACAAAGGTGTCGAATGGGGTTGACCGTTCAGAGGATGCCTGTTACGGTCGGCCTCCATTCACCCCAGTTCACGTCGACCTCACGGAGGCACTTGTTGCTCGCTCGCCGCGTGTCCCTCGTCGCCTTGGCCGGCACGATCGCACTGCTGGTGGCCGGCTCCCCGCTGAGCCAGGACAAGGTCCTCGCTGATCAGTTCACCCAGCAGATCCAGGCGCTTTCAGCGCAGGCAAGTGCGCTCAACCGCGCCATCGACTCGCTGAGCGGCGCGAGCTCTGCGGCACTGAGCAACGCGCTCTCATCGGCACAGGCCATTGCGAACACGCAGGCGAAACTGGCGGAGGCACAGACGGAGCTCGATCAGGCGAACAAGAACCTGGCGAACACCAGCGTGCAACTCCAGGTCGTTCACAGCGATTACACAGCCGACCAGGCACAGCTTGCGCAAATCCTCAAGCACGTCTACGAGCTCACCGACGACGGTTCCGTCACCGCAATCCTCGTGGACAGCAAGAGTTTCATCGATGCGATGGACGCGCTCACGAGCGCCAACCAGGTGAGCTCTCGCGTCGAGCAATTGGTCACGCAGATCCAGGGAAAGCGCGACCAGCTCAATCGATTGCAGAAGCAACAGATCATCAACCAGTTGCACGCCGACACGCTCGTCGCCAGCCTCCAGTCGCTGTCGGGGCAACAGCAGAGCGAGGAGGTCGCGTATCGCCAGGAGGCGTCGACACTGAAGGGCAAGGCCGCCACGCTCCTGTCGCAACTCCAGGGCGTACGCTCGAAGATCGCGGAGGTACGTCGCGAGCAGGAAGCCGCTGCTGCAGCAGCGGCTGCGGCGGCCGGCGCCGGTGCATCCCACGTCCTCGGCAATGCGCTTCGTCCCTTCGCGTTCGGCCCGCGGTTTGACGACTATCCATGGGGTCAGTGCACGTGGTACGTCGCGTCCTTGCGCAACGTGTACTGGAGCGGGAACGCATGGGAGTGGGCGGCGACCGCACGGGCGGCCGGTCGACTCGAGGGCCGGACGCCGCGCGTCGGAAGTTTGGTGGTCTTCGGGCCGGGTGGCAATTACAGTCAGTTCGGACACGTGGCGTATGTCGTCGCCGTGCAGGGTCCGAGGAGCTTCACCGTCGACGAGGCCAACATGCTCGGTCTCGGAGTGGTCGATCAACGACAGATCGGATCGTTGAACGGCGTCGAGGCGTTCATCTACTAGCCCAGGCCGGTTGCGCCTCGGGTGCATCGTTGTACGGAGCTTCGTACAACGCAAGCGCGGTGACCGAGGTCAGCCGCTCAGCGGCGAGGAGCGACCGCTTGCCATCGGCAGTATCGAACTGTGAAGTCAGACCGTCGCGGGACCGAGGCTCACTACCATGCGTGGCGGTGCTGAACAAAAACCTCGAGACCCCGGAGCAGCGTGCCGGGGGGCTGGTCTATGGGGTCAGCGCGTACTTGCTCTGGGGCCTCTTCCCGCTGTTCTGGCCACTGCTCGAGCCTGCGAATCCGCTCGAGATCCTGGCCTGTCGCATCGTCTTCTGTTTCGCGGTCATCGCCGTCCTGCTTGCCGTTCGGCATCAACTGGACGGGATTCGCCGGCTGGACCGGGGGACGGTGGGGCGGCTGTGCGCCGCGGGCATCGCCATCGCAATCAATTGGGGGGTATACATCTGGGGGGTCAACAACGGCCACGTCATCGAGACCAGCCTCGGCTACTTCATCAACCCGCTCGTGACCATCGGCCTCGGTGTCGTGATCCTTCACGAGCGGCTCCGGCCCGTGCAGTGGGCTGCGGTGGGGCTTGGAGTGGTCGCGGTTGCGGTGCTGAGCTTCGATTACGGGCGCCCGCCCTGGATCGCCCTCGCCCTCGCGTGCACATTCGGCACCTACGGGTTTCTCAAGAAGGGTGTGCGCGCGTCGGCACCCGAGGGACTGTTCATTGAAGGAGCCGTGACCAGCGTGCCGGCATTGGTCGTGCTCGCGGTCCTGGCTGTCGCCGGGCAGGCCACGTTCGTCGGTCACGCTGCGACCGCCGGACATCTCCTTCTGCTCATCTCGGCGGGTCCGGTGACCGCGCTGCCGCTGCTGTTCTTCGCCGGGGCCGCGACCCGGCTCCCGCTCTCAACCATGGGCCTGCTGCAATACGTCACTCCCGTCATGCAATTCGCCATCGGCGTGCTGATCCTCCGCGAGAGCACCTCGTTTGCACTCCTGTGCGGGTTCGCACTGGTCTGGATCGCGCTCGCGATCCTCGGGTTCGACGGCGTCCGCCACAGGAACGGGGCGCCTACGGTGGCGGCCGCGTAGCCGATCCCGGAACCTTGCCTCCCTCCTGAGCCTTGCCCATGAGTCCTGGACCATCGCGGCAATCGCACGGAGAGTGGCCCGATTTTGACCAATTTAGCCACGAGTTACCAAATCTTTGGAGTAGCCTACATAAGCTACATAAGACCTGAAAGCTATCGTTGAACTGGGGTAAACTCAGTAAGATCGATGGATGAGCTGATCAACCCGTACCGCCCAGGCGCCGGCACACCTCCCCCCGCCCTGACCGGTCGCGACGACCTCATCAACCGGTTCGGCGTTGCGTTCCGCCGGGCGGTGGCCGGAAGACCGGGCAAGAGCATCCTCATGATCGGGCTCCGCGGTGCCGGCAAGACCGTCCTCCTCAATCGGTTTGCCGAGATCGCCGAGCAGGAGGGCTTTCGGGTCGGCCTCATCGAGGCTCCCGAGCATGGTCATTTCCCGTCGCTGCTCGCCGGGCGGCTCCGGCGCATCCTCCTGCCACTCAGCACCAACGTGGTGTCGATGGCCGTGACCCGGGCGCTGCGGGTGTTGAAAACCTTCAGCCTCCAGCTCCCCGACGGGACGCGCGTGTCCATCGATGTCGAGGCATTGCGAGGAGTCGCCGACTCCGGGAACCTCGCCGACGATGTGACCGACCTGCTGGTGGCGTGCGGCGACGCGGCTCGAGACCGGGGGACCGGCATCGTGCTCGCCGTCGACGAGCTGCAGTACGTGCCTGCCGAGGAGCTGTCGGCGTTGATCGTGGCGATCCACCGCACCAACCAGCTCAACCTGCCGGTGATCCTCACCGGTGCCGGCCTTCCCCAGCTGCGCGCCCTCGTCGGCGAGGCAAAGTCCTACGCGGAGCGGCTGTTCGACTTTCCGGAGATCGGTTCGCTCGGCGCCGAGGATGCGCGGACCGCACTCGCCCTCCCCGCCGAGGAGAGTGGAGCCAGGATCGACGACGCTGCGCTCGACATCATGGTCGAGCGATCCCACGGCTACCCCTACTTCCTCCAGGAGTGGGGATACCACGTCTGGAATGCGGCGCCGCAGAGCCCGATCACCGCCGAAGACGTCGAGCGTGCGGCGCCTCGAGTTCAAGACCAGCTTGACCAGAACTTCTTCCTGGTACGGCTCGACCGGCTTACGCCTCGAGAGCGTGAGTACCTGGCCGCGATGGCATCGCTCGGGCCCGGGCCGCACCGCTCCGGCGACATCGCGACAGCGCTGGGCGCGCGTGTCGAGTCGGTCGCGCCGCGCCGTTCAGCGCTCATCGCCAAGGGCATCATCTACAGCCCCGCGCACGGGGACACCGCATTCACCGTCCCGCTCTTCGACGAGTTCCTCAAACGCGTGGAGCCGCAGGTCTGACCCGGCGTCGCGCCGCCGGGTCACCCGGGAGGGCAAGCAGGGTAGCCTTGCCGGGCCTGTGGACACGGTTCTGCGTATCGGCAACGCTTCCGGCTTCTACGGCGACCGTTTCGCCGCTTTTCGGGAGATGCTCGACGGCGGTCAACTCGACGTCCTCACCGGCGACTACCTCGCCGAGCTGACCATGCTCATCCTCGCGCGGCAGCGCTCGGCGCACCCCGAAGGCGGCTACGCGGGAACCTTCCTCCGCCAGATGGAGGATTGCCTCGCTATTGCCGTCGATCGTGGCGTCACGATCGTGAGCAATGCGGGTGGGCTCAACCCGGCCGGGCTCGCGACCGCGCTCCGCGACCTCGCACGCCGTCTCGGCGTTCGGGCCACCATCGCCTCGGTTGAAGGAGACGATCTGACCGGCCGTGCCGCGGAGCTCGGCCTCGGCAGCCCGCTCGCCGCCAACGCATACCTCGGCGGCTGGGGGATCGCCGAATGCATCCGCTCCGGCGCGAATGTCGTGGTGACCGGGCGCGTCACCGACGCGAGCCTCGTGGTCGGGCCTGCGGCGGCGCACTTCGGGTGGCAACGAAACGCCTGGGACGCGCTCGCGGGAGCGACCGTCGCCGGCCACATTCTCGAATGCGGTTCGCAGGCGACGGGCGGCAACTACAGCTTCTTCACGGAACACGATGTGCGCCACCCCGGGTTTCCCATCGCCGAAGTCCACGCCGACGGATCCAGCGTGATCACCAAACACAACGGCACCGGCGGCGCGGTCACCATCGAAACCGTGACCGCGCAACTGCTCTACGAGATCGACGGTCCTCGCTACCTTGGCCCCGACGTTGTCACCCGTTTCGACAGCATTCAGCTGGCGACCGACGGACCGGACCGCGTTCGTGTCACGGGCGTTCGCGGGGAGCCGCCACCGCCCACGCTCAAGGTGTCCTGCAACACGCTGACCGGCTATCGCAACGCTGTCACCTTCGTGCTGTGCGGCACCGACATCGAGGCCAAGGCCGCACTGGTGCGCGATCAGATGACCGCTGGGCTGGCCTCCGCACCACCGCAGCAGGTGCACTGGACCCTTGCGCGAACCGACCATCCGGATTCGGACGATGAGGAAGCGGCGAGCGCGCTCCTGCACTGCAGGGTGAGAGACCCCGATCCGGCGATCGCCGGCCGATCCTTCAGCGCGCACGCGGTCGAGATCGGCCTGGGAAGCTATCCGGGTTTTCACCTCGCAGCGCCACCCGCGGACGCGTCACCAGTCGGCGTCTATCACCCCGGCTTCGTGCCGGCGAGTGCTGTCGATCACGTGGCGGTGCTTCATGACGGCAGACGCATCCCCATAGCACCGTCGTCGGAGACGCACACGCCCGGCGCAGGTCCGGAAGACACCGCGGAAGACCTGCCACCGCCATTCGCAGCCGGCCCGACACGCCGCGCCCCGCTCGGCAGGGTCGCAGGCGCGCGCAGCGGCGACAAGGGCGGCGACGCCAACCTCGGCGTGTGGGCTCGCGATGCGCAGTCGTGGCGCTGGCTCGCGCACGCGCTCACCGTCGACGTGCTCCGCCGGCTGCTCCCCGAGACAGCCGGGTTGCCAGTTCGCCGTCACGTGTTCGCCAATCTGCGCGCGCTCAACTTCGTCATCGCCGGCCTGCTCGGCGAGGGTGTCGCCTCGTCGACGCGCTTCGACCCGCAGGCAAAGGCACTCGGAGAGTGGCTTCGCTCGCGACTGATCGATATACCCGAGGAGCTCCTATGACCGACTCAGAACTTGTCCATCTCGACGTCGACGGCGGCATCGCCACCGTGACCCTCGACTCGCCGAACAACCGCAATGCCCTGTCGCGGCAGCTTGTCTCCGAGCTCACCGACAGGGTGAACACGGCGGCCGCGACCGCCGGCATCCGCGCGGTCGTCCTCACCCACACCGGGACCACCTTCTGCGCCGGTGCCGACCTCTCCGAGGCTGCGACAGGTCCGATGACCGGCACCGCGAGTGCACTGCTGGCCCTGATTCGCACGATCGTCGATCTCCCCCTTCCCGTTCTTGCCAGAATCGACGGTAACGTGCGAGCCGGTGGCATCGGGCTGCTCGGCGCCTGCGACATCGCGGTCGCCGGTCCACGCAGCACCTTCGCGATCACCGAGGCGCGGCTCGGCCTGGCGGCGGCGGTCATCTCGGTGAGCGTGCTCCCTCGCATAGACGGCCGGTCCGCCGCCCGCTACTACCTCACGGGCGCGACCTTCGACGCCGCTGAGGCGCAGCGGATCGGCCTGGTCACGCTCGCCGCAGACGACATCGACGCTGCGCTGAAAACACTCACCACCGACCTGCTCAAGGCCTCGCCGCAGGGGCTCATCGAGTCCAAGCGCATCGCCAACCGCAGTGTTCGCGAGGCGATCGAGCGCTACGGAGACGAGATGGTCGATCTGTCCGCACGGCTCTTCGCGTCGGAGCAGGCACACGAGGGCATGACCGCATTTCTCGAGCGACGGCCGCCGCGCTGGACCGCCTGATCCAGACCGATACGAGCCGAGGACATAATCCGCGCGGTGACCAGCGAAGCGTGGGGATCTCAGCCGTCCTCAACCACCGCCGCCGGCGCGAGCCCCGCGGTTGTCCTCCGGCAGGTACTTCTCTGGGCATCGCGGCGCCGTCAGATCAAGCGGGTGATCACGTCGGCTCCGGTCACGCGCGACGTCGTTCGACGCTTTGTCGCTGGCGAGACCATCGATGATGCGCTCCGGGTCACCCGAACCCTCACCGGCGACGGGTTGCAGGTGTCGCTCGATCACCTCGGCGAGGACACCCTCGACACCGCCACCGCGAGTGCGGCAGTCGACGCGTACCGCGCGCTCGCTGGGCGGCTTGCCGAAGGGGGCCTCGCTGACCGCGCTGAGATGTCGGTCAAGCTGTCCGCAGTGGGGCAGGCGCTCGACGAATCCATGGCACTCGACAACGCGAGGTCGATCTGCGACGCGGCTCGCGCCGCCGGCTCGTCGGTCACGATCGACATGGAGGGCCACACCACCACCGACTCGACGCTGCGCATCGTCGGGCTGCTGCGCCAGGATTTCCCGGCGACCGGCGCGGTGCTCCAGGCGTCACTCCGTCGTACTGAGGACGACTGCCGGGCTCTCGGCGTGCCTGGCTCGCGCATCCGTCTTTGCAAGGGCGCGTATCAGGAACCTGCCGCGCTCGCCTGGCAGCGTCCCGATGACATTCGCGCGGCATACGTCCGCTGTCTCGGCACGCTCATCGCGGGTGGCGCCCTGCCGATGGCCGCGACCCATGATCCGAAGCTCGTCGAGGCCACCGGACGCCTGGTCCGAGAAGTCGCGGGACCCGGATTCAAGCACGAGTACCAGATGCTCTACGGGATCCGGCCCGATGAGCAGCGCCGCCTGGTCGGAGCCGGAGAGACGGTGCGCGTCTACGTGCCCTTCGGCGTTCAGTGGTACGGGTATCTCATGCGCCGCATGGCCGAGCGACCGGCCAACACCGCGCTCTTCCTGCGAGCCCTGGTGAGCAGGAACTGATGGCCGTCTCGACGCAAGGCGCGCGTGTGGTTGTCACCGGCGGTGCCGGGTTCATCGGGGTGCACAGCGTCGAAGCGCTGCTCGGCGCCGGCGCCGAGGTGCTGGTCATCGACGACCTGCGTCACGCCTCCTACCGTCGCCTCCCCGCTTCGGCGCGTGTCGAGGTTGCCGACGTCGCCGAGGAGCAGGCCCGCGAGGCGATCCGAGCCTGGAAGCCGACGGCGATCCTGCACCTGGCGGCCCAGGGAGGCGTGAACCGATCCTGGCGCGAGCCGGCTGAGGACGCCCACATCAACGTGCTCGGGACGGTGAGCGTGCTCACCGCGGCGACGGCCTCCGGGTGCCGTAGGGTGGTCGTCGCCTCCTCGGGAGGTGCGCTCTACGGAGCCGCCCGGCGGCTGCCGACCCCCGAGGACGAGCCGACCCAGCCTCGATCGCCGTACGGCACCGCCAAGCTCAGCATCGAGCACTACCTCGGGCATTTCACCCGCGCCGGATCACTCGACGCCCTGGCGCTGCGCTACGGCAACGTGTACGGGCCAGGACAGGACGGCACTGGAGAGGCGGGCGTGGTGGCGATCTCCAGCCACCGTCTGCTCGCCGGCAGGGCGCCGGTCATCCGGGGGGACGGCTCCCAGACGCGCGATTTCACCTACGTCGGCGACGTCGTCGCGGCCAACCTGCTCGGCCTCGGCTCGAGCGTGACCGGCGCGATCAACATCGGCACAGGGCGGGAGACCGGGATTGGCGACCTGGTCCGTCGCCTGGGCGCCCTCGCCGGCTACGCCGGGGAGCCCGAGCGCGAAGCGCTCCCGCCCGGCGAGGTGGCACGCAGCGCCCTCGACAGCTCGCTTGCCGCCGATCGCCTCGGCTGGCTGCCGGGTGTCACCCTCGATGACGGTCTGGCCCGCACCCTTGAGAGCTTCCGCGACCAGGTTCGGTGATCAGGACGCCGCCGTGTGGGCGGCGGTCATCAACCCGGACACATCGAGGAGCAGCGCAACCACGACGAGCGCGGCAATTGCCGAGGTGCGCGCGATCGAGAGTGGGCCGTTGCGCCGCCAGGCGATCGTCCAGGCGGTGATCGGCGCCGCTGCGGCCACCGCCACGAGCAGGTAGCGCGCCTGCGGCTGGAGGTCGAACGTGGCCGAGTTCAAGACCGACTGCGCCACCGCCACCAGGATCACAGCCAGGAGGACGATCGCGACCCCGCGCCGGTCAGGATCCCACCGTCCCCAGGAGCGCACCACGGCAACGCACGCCGCGATGGTGATCACGGCGATGGCCGCGAGGGCGACGGTGCTCGGCAGCGGTCGAGCCCCGAAGATCGAGATCGCCACGAAATGGGCGCCGTTGCCATACATGCCCACCAGGCTCAGCGCGGTCGCGGCGACGTAGCCGCGCACCTGCGAGAGTGAATCGAAGACCTGACGCTGGGCGGTGATCGGGTGCAGCGGCGGGAGCGGGCTCCCGAACGCCACGGCGTTGCGCACGAACCACCACCCGGCGAGGACGACCGTCGGGATGACCAGCGCCGCGACGTGCACCGCGCGCAGGCGGCGGGCGAAGCGCACGGCGACGATCACGAGGAGCAGCACCGCTAGCGCCCACACCGTCTCCTTGGCGAGCACCGCGAATGCGACCGCCAACCCGGCACCCAGGGCGAGACGCGTCGTCAGGACCCCGCTCTGCATCACCACCACGCCGGCGAGGACCAGCAGGGCCCCGGCGAGCCAGGCGAGGTTGTCGTCGTTGATCGCTCCCGCCAGGTACTGCGCCTCGGGGAGGAGCGCGACCAGCGCCGCGGCACCGATCGCCAGGTACGGCCGCAGCGGAAAGAGGCGGCGCGCCACCAGGAAGATGGTGAGAATCGTGAGCACCCCGAGAAGCACTGACACCAGCCGGATCAGTCGCGCGTCATCCCCGGTGAGCTTGGCGACGATCGCCCCCAGCAGGTAGTACAGAGGAGGCTGCTGGCGTTCGGGCTCGCCTGCCGGCGGGAGGCGAGCGTGGTCGGCGATCCCGGTGATGTAGTGAAGGTGGGACAGCTCGTCGGGCGATGCGCCGAGCGGCGTGATGCGCGTGTACGCGACCGCAAAGCCCGCGAACACGGCGACGAGTGCCCCGAGCAGCACCCGATCGAGGCGTCGTTCGTTGCGCGCGACCAATTGGGGCGATCTCACGGGAGCTGGGCGACGCGGTCGGCTCGTACCCAGACGGTGTCCGGAGAGCTGGCGTACTTCGCGACGTAGTCGCCGCCGGCGAGGAGCGTGCCAATCTCCGGGAAGAGCACCTGTGCCTGGGAGTCGACCACGATCAGCACCGGGCGCTCGGCGGCCACGTACTGCTCGACTGGACCGCCATACCCGAGCAGGACCTCGTCGTTGTAGATGGGCGGCGTCGGCATGTCGACCTGCAAGTTTGCGAGCGCATACACCCAGGCGTCATAGGACCAGACCACGGCGGTGTCGCCGCTGAACCCGTGCGCGGTGATCCAGGCGGCGACGTGGGCGTCGCCGGCCACCCGGTAGTCGAAATCGTCGAGCCAGGTGGTTCGCCAGGTCGGGTCGAAGGCGGCCGCTACGGCGCCACCGTAGTACCCGCTGAGCGTGTGCGAATTGGTCGCCGAGGGTTGGATCGGCATCCAGTCGAGACCGGCGACCTTCGCCATCAGGATCGCGATGACCAACCCGGCTCCCTGCAGACCCGGCCCGGCGAGCGAGCGCCTGCTCCGACTGCGAAACCAGCTCGGCGACGGCACGGTCAACCCCGCGACCAGCAGGGTGAGCGGCGCCACCGCAGGCGCCAGGAAGTGCGGATACTGCTGCCCGGCGACCGCGGTGACCACCAGCGTCGCGCCCGCCCAGAGCACGAGCACCCAGTCCACCCGATCGCGACGCCCGCTCGCGATCGCCCCAGCCGCGATCAGGGCTGTCGCGGCGAGCGCCAGGGCGAAGTGCGCGACGCCGCCGGCCGCACTGGTGGGAAGCGTCTTCCTCGTGTAGTCGACGTAGAAGCCGGCCAGCGCGAAGGCCACCTTGCCTGCCCCGGCGGTGGCGATTGCCGTCGTGAGCCACACCGCCGTGATCGCGACGACGGTGCCGAGGAAGAGGAAGGCATCGCGGCGGAGCACCTTCGGTGCCAGCAGCAGCGCCAGGAAGAATGCCGAGGTCTCTGCGACCGCAGTCTGCTGGTATGCAATCGCCGCAGCCATCAGCACCCCTGCCGCCAGCGGCCAGCGGGGAATCCGCCGAGGGGCGCCGGACGGGTCTCCGCGGAGGATGTGCACCAGGAGGAGTGCTCCCGCCCAGGACGAGGGAGCGATCAGCAGGCTCTCGGGCAGTGCCAGTTCGGCATCGACGATCGGGAGACCCAGGATCACGGCGGCGATCACGCCTGCGACCAGGGCGCGGCGCGGGGTGTAGAGGCGGCCGGCCGCCCACACGACGGCTGCGACGGTGACTGCGCCGCTGATGAAGGTGAGCACGTGCAGCCCGATCTCGCTCGACGCGAACAGCTTCACCTCGAGCGCGATCGTCCAGAGCATCAGCGGCGGCTTGTTGTTCCAGGTCTGGAGGTAGAGGACCTTGCCGGCGAGCAACTCGCGGGCGACGTTCACGTATCCCGCTTCGTCGGTGTACCAGTGCGGCTCCATCAGCGACGGCAGACGGAGGATCGCGAGGACCACGAGCCCTGGGATCGCCGTCCTGCGCACCTAGGCTCGCTCCCGGCGGGCGCCCTCCGGTCGCCAGTTCATGGCCAGGGACACGCGCAGCCGGATCACGTCACGCATGGCCCGGGCCACCGGGATCAGGCGCCCGCCGGATCGGCGGCCGGCGAGCCGGGGCAGGTGTTGCACGCGCACCTGAACCACCCGGAATCCCAGCCGGTGGGCTTTGAAGAACATCTCCGGATTGAACACGGCGGAGCGTGCCCGAATCGGGGTCACCGCGTCCCACAGCTCACGCGTGAAAACCTTGAGGCCGCAATCGAAATCGAGCTCCCGGATGCCGAAGGCGACGCGCACCACACGGTTGTAGACACCGCTCACGAAGGAGCGATACCACGGGTCGGCCCGGCGGTTGCGGATCCCGGCGACCATGTCCGCATGGTCGAGCCCTGCCAGCAGCATGCTCAGGTCGTGCGGATCGAACTGGCCATCGCCGTCCATGAAGGCGAGGACCTTTCCTCGCGATGCGCGGAGCCCGTCGCAGACCGTGATCGCATAGCCGCGCTGCTGCCTGTGGGTCACGACGGTGAGGTTCTGCGCGTACTCCCCCATCGCCGCGCGCGCGGCTGCGACGGTCCCATCCTGGCTGGCGTCGTCGACGAGGACGATCTCGTAGGTCCGGCCACCCTCGGCCAGAACCGCCATGACGTCCTGCAGGACACGCCCCATGTTCTCAGCCTCGTTGTGGGCCGGGATTGTCAGGCTGACGTCGACCTCGGGTAGCGCCACCGGCGCTACGCCACCGTCTCCGCTGCTGGAGCCGTGACCTGCGCCTTGCCGGTGGCCGCACGGCTGCGGCCGGTCACCCACTCGACGTCGGACACGCCCAACTGCGACAGGTCGACACGATCGATGTGCTGCTCGACCGTCTCGATGACCGAGTCGATCAACGTGCTCCGAAGCTTGTGTGCGTCGAGACCAAGGTCGACCAGCAACTGGTGCTTGGCGTTGTAGAAGTGTGTGTCCTTCTCGAAGCGAGGGTTCGGGGTGTGATCGATGGTGGTTGCACCGCCGTGCGCTGCGCGCGCGTCACGCACCAATTCCGCCAGCTGCAGCACCGAGAACTGCTCGGTGAACTGGTTGAAGACGCGGAATTCGCCGGGCTTCGCCGGATGCTCGATGCTCAACTGCACGCAGGCCATGGTGTCGCGGATGTCGAGGAAGCCGCGCGTCTGCCCGCCGCTGCCGTACACGGTGAGCGGCTTGCCGATCGCCGATTGCACGATGAACCGGTTCAGCACCGTGCCCCAGATCCCGTCGTAGTCGAAGCGGGTTGCGAGCTCCGGATGCAACGCTGTCTCGGGCGTGGTGCACCCGTAGACCACGCCCTGGTTGAGATCGGTCGCGGCGACCCCCCAGGCCCTGCACACAAAGTGGATGTTGTGACTGTCGTGCACCTTGGAGAGGTGGTAGAAGCTGCCGGGCAGCTTCGGATAGGGCAGCGTGTCACTCCTGCCGTTGTGCTCGATGGTGATGAAGCCTTCCTCGATGTCGATGTTCGGGGTGCCGTACTCACCCATGGTGCCGAGCTTGACGAGATGGCACTCAGGTGCATGCTCGTGCAACGCGAAGAGCAGGTTGAGCGTGCCCGCGACGTTGTTCAGCTGCGTCATCACCGCGTGCTCGCGGTCGATCATCGAGAACGGCGCCGAGCGTTGCTCGGCGAAATGCACCACCGCGTCCGGCTTGATCGACGCGATGAGCTCGGAAAGTGCATCGGCGTCGGTGAGGTCGACCAGGCGCCACTCGATGTCGCCGCGGCCGAGTTCGCTCCAGCGCTCGACACGACGCTCCATCGTGGAGATCGGGATGAGCGACGAGGTGCCGCACTCGAGGTCCCAGCGACGGCGAACGAGATTGTCAACGGCGATGACGCGGTAGCCCTGGTGGGACAGGTGCATCGCCTGCGGCCAGCCGAGGTAGCCGTCCGCGCCGAGCACGATCACCGTTCGGTTGCGCATGCAAGAAGCTCCTGGGGAGTGTTGACCCTGCGACCTTCGCGAAGAAGAGCTTTCGGAGGGGTTATGGACTGGATTATGCCTACACGATCCGTCGATTGGCCATGCCAGACACTCTTTGGCGGTTCGAAGGCCTGGGAATGAACGCATTTGAATCGCGCAATTCATCGACCCGGCGACGGACAAAAGAGCGACAATCAGCTTTCGTGTCGATCTCGGGTTCTGCTCGCCGTGGGCGTCTGCTCCGGGCGGCGATCACCAGCGTCGTCACCGTCCTGGTCCTTCTGCTCGTCTGGCGGCTGTTCGGCGGGAACCACCTCCGGTGGCAGGGCATCAACCCGTCGGTCGGATCGATCGCGCTGGCCGCATTGGGCGCCGCCTGCTTCCTCGTGGGCCGCGCGTGGCGGTTCGCGGCGCTGCTCCCGAGGCGCCGGGGCAGTTCGCGAGAGTTGCTCGGCGCCACAGCGGCATCGTGGGGCGCCGGACTGTTGCTGCCCGGACCATCCGCCGACATCACGTTCGTTGCGCTTGCGAGGACCCGATTCGGCGTCGGCGTCGCGCGAGGCTCGGGAAGCGCGATCGTGGCTCGGATCCTCGACGTCGTCAGTCTCTCGCTGATCGCGGTTGTCGCGGCCTTCTTCACGGGGACGCATGTCCACCCAGCGGTCATCCTGGCCGCCGCGCTGGCATTCGGCGTCGGTCTCGGGGCGCTACTCTCCCTGATCATCCCGGGACCCCGCTCTCTGGTGACAAGGCTTGCGGCGCGGATTCCGAGGCTCGCCGGGGTCGCCGCCCGTGCTGAGGCCGAGCTCGATGTGCTCAACAGCCGCGCCCGGTGGGCCAACCTGGTCGGCAGCACGATCTTCTGCCGGGTCGCCACCGTCATCCAGTACGCGGCGCTGATGAGCATGGTCGGGCTGCATCTGGGGTTCTGGCAGACGTGGTTCGTCCTGTCGATCCGGACCCTGCTCCTGACCATCCCCATCCAGGGGATCGCGGGTATCGGCACCGGTCAGGCGTGGTGGGCAGGAGCGCTGCTCCTCGAAGGGGTCAACGGTTCGCTCGCCGTCGCAGCCGGGTTGACGCTGCAGGCGATCGACCTCGCAGTCTCCCTGCCGGTTGCCGGCATCGGCAGCACGCTGCTCTTCCGCCGCAACCGGGACGGCTCTGCCGAGGAGCCCGGCGACGACGTGAGCGAAGAGAAGCCGGGGCGTGACGTGGCGGGGACGCCGACCCCGCCGTCACGCGAGCCCCTTCACGTCGCCTGAGACCGCTCCAGCAACCCACCACCGGGAGGAGGCACGCCCATGCCGTTGATCGATCGCGACGGTGACTACGACGTCGTCGTCATCGGTGCCGGGTCAACCGGCGAGAACGTCGCGGGTCGCGCAGTCAAGGGCGGGCTGACCTGCGCGGTGGTCGAGAACGAGCTGGTCGGCGGTGACTGCTCGTACTGGGCGTGCATGCCGAGCAAGGCGCTGCTCCGGAGTGGTCAGGTGCTTCGCGCCGCGCTCGCGGTCGACGGCGTCCGTCAGGCGGTGACCGGCACCATCGACAGTGCTGCCGCGCTGCGCCGGCGTGACAAGTTCACGTCCCATTGGAAGGACGACGGGCAGGTGCAATGGCTCGAGGGCCACCACATCGACCTCGCCAGGGGCACAGGCCGGCTGGCCGGGGAGCGCCGCGTCATCGTGACCCCGGCGGAAGGCGCCGAGTTCACGCTCACCGCCCGCCACGCGGTCGCGGTCTGCACCGGCAGCCGCGCGTCGATCCCCCCCATCCCGGGCATCGAGTCCGCCGGCGTCTGGACGAGCCGGGAGGCCACCAGCGCCCAGGCCGTCCCGCGGCGTCTGGTCATCATCGGGGGCGGCGTCGTCGCCTGCGAGATGGCCGATGCGTGGCGCAGCCTGGGGAGCGAGGAGGTCACCCTCATCGTTCGTGAGGGCCGGATCCTCGCCAACACCGAGGACTTCGCAGGCGAAGCGGTTCGCGCCTCGTTCGAAGAGCGGGGCATCACCGTCCTCTTCAACACCGCCACCGAGCGGGTCAGGCGCGCCTCCAGCGGCGAGGTCTCCGTCGACGTTGCGGACGCCGGCGGCGGCAATCAAAGGACGATCACCGGCGACCAGCTTCTGGTGGCGACCGGCCGCGCACCGCGAACCGACGCGATCGGTCTCGACACCGTCGGGCTCCGCCCGGGGTCATGGCTCACGGTCGACGACACCTGCCGGGTCGAGGGCGTCAGTGACTGGCTCTACGCGGCCGGGGACCTGAATCACCGTGCGCTTCTGACTCACATGGGCAAGTACCAGGCTCGCGCGTGCGGTGATGCCATCGTCGCCCGCGCCAAGGGCGAGCTCGAGGGTGATCCGCCGCCATGGTCCCAGTACGCGGCGACCGCCGATCACGCGGCCATTCCCCAGGTCATCTTCACCGACCCGGAGGTCTCGGCCGTTGGCCTCACCCACCCCGAAGCGGTGAAGGCGGGCCTGAATGTCCGGGCAGTCGATTACGAGATCGGCGACGTCTCCGGGGCCGGATTGATCGCCGACGGATACAAGGGCCACGCGCGCATGGTCGTTGACGAGGATCGCAGGGTCATCGTCGGCGTGACCTTCACCGGGCCGGGCGTCGGCGATCTCATCCACGCCGCGACGGTCGCGGTGGTCGGCGAGGTGCCACTCGACCGGCTCTGGCACGCCGTCCCGTCATACCCGACGGTGAGCGAGATCTGGCTCCGCCTGCTCGAGACCTACGGTCTGTAGATCAGTTGCCGATGTGGTTCGCGGGAACCGCGCCCATCCTGCCGGCCTGGTAGTCGGCAAGCGCCTGGGCGATCTCGGCATGGGTGTTCATCACGAACGGACCGTAGTGGGCCACGGGCTCGCGGATCGGACGGCCGCCAAGGATGAGCAGGTCGAGGTTCGGGTGGCGGCTCTCCTGGTGGGTCCCGGCGGTCGCGGTGATCACGTCGCCGGCGCCGAGCGCGGCGAGCTGGCCTGACTCGATCGGGCGCCGCTCGTCACCGACGGTTCCGCTGCCCGAGAGCACGTAGATCAGCGCGTTGAAATCACGCGGCCAGGGCAGCACGAGCCGTGCTCCTGGACTGACGGTCACGTGGGCGAGCGAGATCGGTGTGTAGGTGACCCCCGGGCCGCGATGGCCGGCGACCTCACCGGCGATGACCCGCAGGAGCGCGCCTCCGTCGTACGAGGCGAGTAGCGCCACGCTCCCGGCTCGGATGTCCTGGTAGCGGGCCGGAACCCACTTCTGCGCGGCGGGGAGGTTGACCCACAGCTGGAAGCCATGGAACAGACCGCCACTCGCGATCAGCTCCTCAGGTGGACGCTCGATGTGCAGGATGCCCGCGCCGGCGGTCATCCACTGGGTGTCACCGTTGGTGATCAGGCCGCCACCACCATTGGAATCCTGGTGTTGGAAGGTGCCGTCGATCATGTACGTGACCGTCTCGAAGCCGCGATGCGGATGCCAGGGTGTCCCCTTGGGTTCGCCGGGCGCGTACTCAACCTCGCCCATCTGGTCCATGTGAATGAACGGGTCGATGAGCGCGGGGTCGGTGCCGGCAAATGCGCGGTGGACCGGGAAGCCCTCGCCCTCGAGTCCGCGGGGCGCGGTGACCACGCTGATCACCGGACGGAACGACGATGCGGCGGGATGGGGTTGCGGGATGTGCGGCAGCGCGGTGATGTCATCAACGGTCACAGCAGGCATTTCGAGACTTCCTTAGAGTGCGAGCGCCTTCACCGGCGCCATGACATGTTCCAGGTCCCAGCTCACACCCGGGACGTCGACGTACAGCTCGATCTCGTTACCGTCGGGATCGGTGATGTAGAGGCTGTGGCTGACGGTGTGATCGCTGAGGCCGACCACCGGCACCCCCGCCTCCTGGCAGCGCCGGACGGCCTCGCGCAACTCGTCGTCGGAGTCTCCGACCTTGAGCCCGAAGTGATACAGGCCGACGTGGCGGCCGCGCGGGAGTGGCTGCGCGTCCTCGCCGACCTCGATGAGCAGCAGCTCGTGATGAGTCCGGCCGCTGCTGAACAGCGCGACCGGGATGCGTCCGAGCGGACCGTCATCCGAGGCCTTCAGCTGCTTCCAGCCGAGAACATCTCGATAGAAGGCGGCCGATCGCTCGATGTTGTGCACGTACAGGACGAGGTGTCCCAGCTCCTTGATCTCCATGGGATGAAGCTTACCCGCGCGGTCTCGAGCCAAACAGGAGGCGCCGGACGCGCCGCTCGGCGCGACTGAGCGAGGATGGATGTCGTGCGCCGGGTGCATCTCACCTACCAGCAGATCATCGCGATGATCTACGTGTCCGCGATGTTCATGACCATCCTGGACGCGACCATCGTCTACGTCGCGCTCCCGGCGATCGCTCGGAGCTTCGCCGTGAGTCCCGCGGCGACCGACGGCGTGCTGGTCGGGTACCTGGTGAGTCTCGCGGTGTGGATTCCCGCCTCGGGATGGGTGGGAGACCGGTTCGGCACCAAGCGCACCTTCATGGCGGCGATCGCGCTGTTCACCGTCGCGTCAGCGCTCTGCGGACTCTCGCAGTCGGTGCTGGAACTGGTGCTGTTCCGCATCCTGCAGGGCGCGGGTGGCGGCATGCTGACTCCGGTCGGCATGGCAATGCTGTACCGCGCATATCCGCCGGCGCAGCGCGCTCGCGTGGCGCGCCTCCTGGTCATCCCCACGGTGATGGCGCCCGCCCTCGGTCCGCTCGTCGGTGGCGCGCTGGTCGACAGTCTCTCGTGGCGCTGGGTGTTCTTCGTGAACGTCCCGCTCGGCGTGGCAGCACTCGTCTTCAGCGCGCTCAAGCTCACCGAGCATCGCGAGCGCGCCGACGAGCGCTTCGACCTGCCCGGATTCGTGCTGGCCGCAGGTGGATTCGGGCTCTTCCTCTTCGGGCTGAGCGAGGCCGCGACCCTCGGTTGGATGTCGCCGGTGATCATCGCCACCGCCGCCGGCGGAGCCGCGCTGATCGCGCTCCTGGTGTGGGTCGAGCTGCACGCCGACGCCCCGATGATCGACTTCCGGCTGCTGCACTACCGGCTCTTCGGGGTCGCCAACCTGGCCTCGCTGTTCGCCGCCGGAGGGTTCCTCGGCCTGCTCTTCATCGCCCCGATATGGCTCCAGACCGGACGCGGGATGTCGGCGCTGGTCTCGGGGTCGAGCACCGCGCCCGAGGCGCTCGGTGTCCTGGTCTCGTCGCAACTGGTGGGCCGTCTGTACCCGCGGATCGGTCCACGCCGCCTGATCAGCGGAGGGCTCATCGGCGTGACCGCCGCGACCTGTCTCCTCGCGGTCGTGATGAACGGAAACCTCTGGGTGTTCCGTGCGGTGATGTTCGCCGTCGGGGTCGGCTGGGCCTACGTGGTGATCTCGATGAATGCGGGCGTCTTCGCGCAGGTGTCGGGCCGCGACACGGGCCGGGCCACCGCGCTGTACAACGCCCAGCGTCAGCTGGCGTCGGCGATCGGCGTCGCCGCGCTGTCAACGATCATCGGGACGCAGGCGGCGGCATCCAGCCTCGCCGGCAACGTCTCCGTGTTCCGCATCGCGTTCTTCGCCGCCGCAGGCTTCACATTCACCGGCGCCCTGATAGCCCTGGCAATCCGTGATCGCGACGCCGCTTCAACCATGCACCGCTCGGCCGCCCCAACAACAGCCGTCCCGGCCGCCGAAACGGCCGTAATTTCCGTGGGCCCGTCCTGACCAATAGCTGATCGCCGACGCGCTCGCTATACCACCCGACAACAGTCCCGGCCGCCAAAAAGGCCGGATTTCCACGGACTTGCCCTGACCGGCTGCTGACCCGCGCGAAAACAGTCTCCGCCGGAGATACGGCCGCATTTCCGGAGGTGATCCGCCTCCGGTCAGGACCCCACTATCCCGACCCGGTCAGGACTCCGCTATCCCCTAGTGGGAGCAGGATTTGGCTTCGCCTGCGGAGTCGGATGTCTGGAAGGAGTGTCCGCAGCCGCAGGTCCGGACCGCGTTCGGGTTGTGGATCGTGAATCCGCCACCCATTAGCTCATCGACGTAGTCGATCTCGGCGCCCTGGAGGTACTGCGACGAGTACGCGTCCACGTACACCTTGATGCCTCCATCGACGTCGACGACCTGGTCGTCTTCCTTCGGCGGATTCTCATCCAGGCCCATGCCGTACGAGAAGCCGGAGCACCCACCAGACTGGATGAAGACCCGAAGTCCCAGTGCGCGATCGGCCGGCTGGTCGGCGATGAGGCCCTTGAGCTGCTCACGGGCGGTGTCGGAGATCGTGACGATGGACGGGGAGGTGATTGCCATGGCATCGACAATCATACGTCACACCCCCGTTGGAGAAACCTCGCCACCAGCCCGAGACCCGCCCGCGACTGGTATTCGACGCGGGCGGCGCTCGCCGAGCAGCCCACGAGCTTGAGCCTCACCCCCGTGCATGCGATTGGCCACCGCTCCGAGGAGGATGAACTCGGCCAGAAAGTACAGCCAGCTCGCAAGCAGGAACACGAGCCCGAGGATCGCGCCGTAGGTTGACGAGCCCTTGGAGAAGTGGGTGTAGAGGGGCCACGCCAGGGTCAGGATCTCCATGGCGGTGCCCGCGATGAGCACCCCGCGCCAGAGGTCACGAACCGGGTAGGTGCGGTTGGGAACCAGTCGATAGATCGCGAGCATGAGGAGGCACCACACAATCAGTCCCACCAGAGGTTCGAGGCCCCATATGGAGCCGGGAAGAATCACCAGCGAGTTCACAGCGACCGTCGCCACCAGGGCCACGATGAAAAGGACGGTCATCACGAGTGCCATCGCCCGCTGGCGGAGGAAGTTGCGCTGGCGAACCCCGATGATGACGCCAAGCGAGAACTCCATTCCGGTGAAGAGGCTGCTGCCGCTCCAGAGCAGGCCGACGATGCCGACGATCCCCAGGGTGCCCCGGCTCTTCTGGATGGCGACGAGGAGTGTCGTTAGCTCGTGTGCGTTGTTGGGAAAGAACCCGCCGATTGCGGCAAACGCACTCTGTGTCGCACTTGGGGAGCGGGTGGCGTATCCGAGGATGGCCAGCAAACCGAGGAGCAGCGGGAACATGCTGACAAAGGCCGTGAACGCCATTCCCGACGCATAGTTCCCGGCGTGGCTCGCGCCGAAGGCGGCTATCAGCCGTCCGGCGTAGGTGTGTCCAATCCAGGTGGCCACCGCCGAGATGCGCCGCTTCACACCATCAGCCTGACATTGCCGGCCCGTGTACGGCGATGCATCGTCGTGGCCGGCTGGGAGCCAGCTAGTCCGTCGCCGTGCTTGCCGCCTCGGCGGCGTATCGCGGGAGATGTACGTCATCCGACCCGGCGAAGCGCATCGCACCGGCGACGAGGTGATGACCCGCAACTTCGTCGATGAGCCGGAGCATCTCCTGGCAGAGTTGCCGGTAGCTCGGATGCCCTTGCGGAGACGTGCGCAGCTCGATCATGTGCATCGCCTCGCGAGCGTTGAGCTTGATGAGGTAGCGCATCCGGTGACCGAGGGTGACGAGGTACCCGGCCTGTTGCGGGAAGGCGTCGACGATCTCGCGATACGCGGCTTCGGCCTCCCTCACGGCCACGTGCCATCGCTCCCCGAGCCCGGCGTCGACCACCGCGTCGGGCACCTCGTACCCGAGCGTCGGCGTCAACTCCTGCCACTGCAGCGTGAGCATGCGATGGCGCTGTAAGTCGCGGAATGCGCCGTAGTCAGAGATGACTTCGAAGGTGTAGTCGCAGTGCTCGAAACCGCGTCCCGGACGGTGGCGGCGGTTGCCTCGATGCCCCACGGCGGCGGCGAACAGCTCGGCACGACCCACGTCCGAGAGCGGCCGCACAGCGGCGAGCAATCGTTCCTCTGACGCATGCGAATACGGGAAGAGCGCAGCCGCCAGGATGCGGTCCTCGCCGTCGCCGTCCCAGTCGACCAGGGTCACACCAGGCGGCCCCCATTCGTTCTCGGGGGACAGGACGCTGGCATCCCCGGCAAGGGCGGCCGCGGTCTCGCGCAGGTAGTCGACCCAGACGCCGCCGCGATCGGGGCGGTCGAGGCGGGTCAGGAACTCCGGGATCACCTGCTGCAGTTCGGTATTGATGAGGTCTGCGTAGGCGCGCGCTTCGGGCAACGGGTGGGCGCGGAGACGGAGGACCAGCTGCTCGTACGCCTGTGGCGAGGCGAACATGCCGACGTTGCTCACCGTCCCGGCTGGGAGCAGACCGCGCATCAGATCGAGCGCCAGCGCTCGGATCGCTCGTTTGCGGGCGTTCGCGTCCGGCTCCTGCGGCAGCGTCTCGTCGAGATGCTTCGTCAGCGGCTCGCGCAACTCCGAATAGGTGTCGAACAGCATGTCCATGGCTCGGAGGTAGGTGGCTCCGAGTGGCGATGCGAGCAGCTCGCGGTCACGGAGGTAGCGGTAGTGACCGTCGCGGCGGTCCGTGTAGGCGATGTAGCGCGTCGACTGTTCGAGGTAGGCGGCGAGCCGGCCCCACTCGATCGCCTTGGCGAGTGGCTGCGAAACCTGCTCGCAGGCGAGATGCACCCCCGCCAGCTGGGCCACCGAGTCGTCCCCGTATTCGGCGAGCACGCGACCGAACAGGTCGGAGGCGCGAGCGCGACCGGCGTCCGCCGCGGTCGCCTGGTCAGGGTCGCCGCCGGCGAGGAACTCGTCGACCAGCAGGCGGCGAAGGCTCTTCGAGCTGCGGCTGTAGCGGGCGAACAGGGCCGCCGCCGTCACCTGGGGCAGGTTGGTGAGGGCGAACACCGGCAGGTCCAGGTTGGTCACGTGTGGCGCGAGCAACGCCTGCTCCTCGGCGGTGAAGGGTTCGACGTAGTAGTCGGCGATCATCGAACGCAACTCTACGTATCGACGACGCTGGCGAGCGGCGGGTGGAGCGCTGTGCGATCTCGTCTACAATCCGAGCCCAATGGCCGGCGCCGCCGTCCCGACCCCGCGCTTCCTTGCCGACGTCTACGAGGCGGCGAGCGAGTGCAACAAGTGCTCGCTGTGTCAGGCCACGTGTCCGGCATACGTCGTCAATCCCGTGGAATGGGAGACGGCTCGCGGACGCATCGCCCTGATCCGTGACGCCATGGAAGGTCGCCTCGAGCTGCGCGACATCGAGGACGGTCCGCTCTCGAGCTGCCTCACCTGCGACAACTGCGTCGCCGCGTGCGCGCCCCGGGTGCCGACCGGGCACATCGTGAGCCGGGCGCGGCAGGAGCTGCATGCGCAGGAGGGCTATCCGTGGGCACAGTCCTTCGCCTTGCGAACGGTCCTGCCACGACCCGGCGCGCTGCGTGCACTGCACGGATTCGCCCGCTTCACACGGCGCACCGGGTTGTACGGACTTGCCCGTCGCACCGGCTTGCTGTCGTGGCTCGGCACCCTCGGTGCGCTCGCCGAGCAGGGCGGTCCGCCGCCCGACAGGACCGTGTACCAGATGCTCGGTGATCTTCCCGATGCTGCACAGCCGGTGCGCGGCATGGTGGCGATGCTGGTGTGCTGCCTCTCGAATCTCACCGCGCCCGAGGCCACCGACGCAACCATCCGGGTGCTGCTCGCATCCGGCTACGCCGTTCATGTCCCGCAACTTGGGTGCAGCGGTCTGCCCGCGCGTACGCTCGGCGACCGCGACGCCATGGTGGACATGGCCGTCAAGAACAGCGCCGTGTTGAGTCATCTGGACGTCGATGCGTATATCGGTGACACCGCATCCTGCACCGAGCACTACCGCGAGTACGGCAGCATCGCCGGGGATGATCGCCAGGTCGGCGAGCGTGCCCGCGAGGTCGCGCATCACACCGCGCTCGCCAGCGACTTCCTCGATCGCAACGGAGTGCGCGGAGACCTCGGTCCGCTGCGCTGGCACGTGACCATCGACGAACCATGCGCACTCCCGATCGATGGCCCCGAGCGCGGTGCGACGCGACGGCTGCTCGAGCAGATCCCGTATCTCGAGATCGTGCCGCTGCACGAGCGGGCAATGTGCTGCGGTGGGGCGGGCACGTACTTTGCCCGTCAGCCCGAGCGCAGCGAGGCGATCCTGCAGCGCAAGTTCGAGAACATCCGCGCCAGCGGCGCGGAGATCGTGGTCACCGAGAACATCTCCTGCCTGCTCCAGCTTCGCGCCGGAGCGGCACGCTACGCTCCCAACGTCAAGGTGATGCACATCATGGAAGTGATGCTCGCCTCGCTCCAGGGCGCGGAGCGCCGTCGCGCCGTGCTCGCCGGCTAACCCAGGGCGGAGAGCGCCTCGTCCACACCCATCGCGATGCAGGTGAACGACGGCACGTCGCGCACCGTGTGCGTCGACGCCTCGCTGCCACGCATCTCTTGCACGAGGTCGAGAAAGTCCGCCACCGAGTCGCTCTCGAACGCGACCACGAATTCTTGGTCGTCGAGGCCGAAGGAATAGGTGGTGTTGATCTTCACGCCCGGATACTTGTGGCCCATGGCGATGTGCTCGCTCATCTGCCGTTGCCGTTCCTCGGCGCTGAGCCGGTACCACGCGCGAGTCTTCACGAACGGATACACGAACAGGTAGCGATGGCCGGTGGGAGCGATGACCAGCCGGTTGCTCCTCCCCTCCTGGTTCTCGTGGCGGTGCTTCTCGACGTACATGCTCTGCTTGGTCATCGAGAAGTAGCTGTACGGCGAGTTGAGGTACGCGGCCAGCCGGGTGCGGTTGAGGCGGGCGGAGAACTCGTGGAGGTCGTCGACCCGCTCGCTCACCAGCCAGAACATGAAGTCGGCATCGCCGCGAGTACCCACCGTGCTGTACGAACGGATGAGCACACCTTCGCGGTCACCGATCTCGCGAACCAGCGCGGCCACCTCCTCGCGATCGGCCGCGCGCTCGGTTGCGGGACGCAGGCGCCACTCGGGCTGGACTCGGTAGAAGGCAAAGCGGATGTGCTGCCGCGCGGTGGGGACCGGTGCCGTCGCATCGCGGACGGTCAGTGGCGCGGTCACCTCAGACATGGTCCAGGCATCGTACCCGACGCGATGTCACTCCCCGCCCCGCACCGCCTCGGCCAGGGCGCGCTTGCGCAGCAGGCGCTGCTCGCGGCGGACGCGGGCCTCAGCCTGACGCTGACGCTCTTCCCCCGTGACCGCGATGACCTTGGCGACCTCAGCCGGCCTGCCCTCGCGGTCGAGGCCGACGTAAACGAGGTGCGCGGTGGCCACATGGAGCTTGTCGCCCGATGGGATTCGCTCGACATCGACACGAACGCTGATCTCCATCGATGTGCGGTGCGCATCATTGACCCGCGCACGCACGGTGAGCAGGTCGCCGATGTAGACCGGTGCGAGAAAGCTCATCTCATCCATGGTCGCGGTCACCACCCGTCGCCGCGCGTGCTTGACGGCTGCGATCCCCGCCGCCGTGTCGACCAGTCGCATGATGGTGCCGCCATGCACGTACCCGGAGTTGTTGGCGTGCTCGATCTCCATCGCGACCGACAGCAACGTCTCGGAGTCGGAGGACTGACGCGGGGTGAGATCCACATTGTTGTACAGATCGTTGCGATCCTCTCGCGAGCGAATGAAGTCCATCAGCCGAGGACATCCAGGCTGGCGCGGACCAGTGTCTCGACGCCGACCGGCAGGGCGGCCTCGTCGATATCGAAGTAGGCGCTGTGGTGCGGGGGCACCGCGCCCCGTTCCGGATGGCCGGCGCCGACCAGGAAGTAGCATCCCGGCGCGCGCTCCAGGAAGCAGGAGATGTCGTCGCCGACGGTGATCGGCACCGCGATGTCCACGTGGTCCTCACCGACGGTCGCCGCAGCGGCACGCTGCACCAGGTCGGCCGTCGCCGCATCGGACACGACCGGCGGGCAGCCGCTGCCCCGCCAGAAGTGCGCCTCGGCACCGTACCCACTTGCCACGGCGGTCGCGATCTCGGCGATCCGTCGCAGCAGGCGGTCGCGCTCGCTCGGGTCGATCGCGCGAGTGGTGCCGAGCAGCTCCGCGGAGTCGGCGATGACGTTAAAGGCGGTTCCTGCCGTGACGCGTCCGATGGTGATCACCGCCGGTGAGAACGGCGACGTCTCGCGGCTGATGATCGACTGGATCGCGAGGATCACCTGCGCAGTGATCACCACGGGGTCAATCGCAGTGTGCGGCATGCCGCCGTGGCCGCCCCGACCCTGGATCGTGACCGAGAAGCTGTCGGCGCTTCCGAAGATGACGCCAGACTTGACAGCAACTCGCCCGGTCTCGAGGGGCGCCCAGAGGTGAATGCCGAGGACACGGTCGACGCCCTCGGCGGCGCCGTCGGCGATCATCGGCATCGCGCCGGAGGCGGTTTCCTCGGCGGGCTGGAAACAGAGGCGCACGCGACCCGACCAGCTGTCGCGCAGGGCGACCAGCGCGGTTGCCGCCCCGAGGGTCATGGCAACGTGACCATCGTGCCCGCACGCGTGCATCACGCCGTCGACCTCGGACGTGACCACGCGGCCCTCGCCCCGCTCGGTGATCGGCAGCGCGTCCATGTCGGCGCGCAGCATCAGGGTCGGCCCCGGCTTGCCGCTGTCGAGGTCGGCGATCACGCCCGTCCCGCCCACGCCTCTGCGAACCGTGAAGCCGAGGTCGGCACTCCGCTCCGCGACGAGCACGGCGGTATCGCGTTCCTGGAGTGACAGCTCCGGATGCCGGTGGAGCGCGCGTCTGGTTTCGGTGACCTCCTCGCGGGTCCTGTCGACCTCGGCGCGGATGCGGGCTTCGCCGTCCACCGCGACGCCGCTCACGACGGGCCTGCGGCGCCGGCGCCGGAGCGTCGCAGCGCGACCGCCTGGATGGAGCCGTTGTTGACGACCCGGTTCGCGCCCGAGGCGCGTGCGCGCCGGCGGAGGTCGAGGTCACCGTGATACGAGAAGCCGACGATCTCGAGTCCGGGGCGCTCCGCACGCAGGCGCTGGATCAGCACGAGGCGGGGCTCGATGGCGGTGTTGAGGTCGACGAAGACGAGGTCGACATCGGGGACCGTCGCATCCCCCGCGACCAGCACAGCGCTCCCCCCGGCCCGGCGCATCGTGGTGCTCAGCTGACTGGCGAACATGAGGTCGTCACTGACCAGTGCAACCGTGCCCGGTGAGCCCATGCCGCCCATCATAGGTGCGAGGGCGGTCCGCCCTCGGGCAGACTGCGCCACGCGGCCGGACGCCGCGACGCCAGAACAAACGCCGCCGCAGAGGAGTGCCACATGAAGATCGGGAGCGTGGGGATCATCGGCGCCGGGCTCATGGGCTCGGGAATCGCCGAGGTGTGTGCCCGCAACGGGATCCGGACCCTGGTCACCGAGGCGGGACCCGAGCAGCTGACGGCGGGCCAGCACCGGGTGAGCGCGTCGCTCGAGCGCGGTCGCAGGACCGGGAAGCTGAGCGACGAGGACGTCGAACGGATCAACGGGCTGCTCACCTTCACACCACGACTAGAGGACTTCGCGGAGTGCGATTTCTGCGTCGAGGCGATCGTCGAACAGCTGCCTGCCAAGGTCTCGCTCTTCGAGCGGCTCGACCACATCGTCTCCGAGGACGCGATCCTCGCGACCAACACCTCAGCGCTGCCGATCATCGAGATCGCGCGCGCAACGCGGCGCCCCGACCGGGTCATCGGCACGCACTTCTTCAACCCGGCGCCGGTCATGAAGTTGATCGAGGTGGTCAGGAGCATCGCCACCAGCGACGAGACCCTCGAGGAGACCCGAGCGCTCGGTGAGCGCCTCGGCAAGCGCATCATCGTTGCGCAGGATCGCGGGGGCTTCATCGTCAACCTGCTGCTGATCCCATTCCTCACCCACGCGATCCGTCTCTACGAGTCGGGGTTCGCAACCCGCGATGACATCGATGAGGGGATGCGCCTCGGCTGCGGTCATCCCATGGGGCCGCTGCAGCTGCTCGACTACATCGGCCTCGACACCGCGATGTTCGTCTGCGAGTCGCTCTACGAGGAGTATGCGAACAGCGATTTCGCACCTCCGCCGCTGCTCCGCCGGATGGTGTCCGCCGGGTACCTCGGGAAGAAGAGCGGGCGCGGCTTCTACGAGTACTGAGCCGTGCAGGCCGGCTAGTTGGGCCGGTCTGCCGGCACCGGCGCGGGCGCCTGACGCTCCTCGACATTGAGGTTGACCGCGCCGATCCGGATGCCACCGGTCCAGAACTCGGTGGTGTAAACGCCGGGCTCGCCGAACATCGGCTGCAGGACGGTGACCGTGGAGATGCTGATCTCCTGCCCGGGGACGAGCCTCGCGCCCGCGGCCTGGAATTGCAGCGTCACCGGCGCCAGGACGAGCTTGCCCTGGGAGTCGGTCAGGCGAAGCTCGACCTGGTGTGCCTGCCCCACGTCCGCGGCGCTGAACCGGAACCCGGCAACCACCGCGAAGGCCGCCCGGCCGGGAAGCGACGCCATGGAGAGTGCGCTGAACCCGCCACCGAGCACGTACAGCTTTCCGTCCGGCGGGACCACCGCGCTGTCGGCGAAGAAAGCGAAGCTCAAATCCATCGAGCGCTACTTTCGCACGCAGGCCCTGGGCGGAGCCGCGCCCGGGTGGGCGACCATTGAATGTGATGAGCGATCCAGCACCGCGCAACCTGCACGTTTTTGTGTGCACGACGGTCGGACGTCACCACTGCGGCGGGCAGGGATCGGAGCACATCCTGCAGCGGTTGCGCGATGAGGTCGAGCGCCTGGAGCTGACCTGGGTGCGCACCACGAGGATGGGCTGCAACCAGCAGCACCACCAGGGGCCGATCCTCATCGTCTACCCCGACGGGGTCTGGTACGGCCATCTGCAGGTCGGCGACGTCGACGAGATCATCGCCGAGCACCTCATCGGCGGCCGGCCGGTCGAGCGTCTGCGCATCGTGCCCGACGGGCCGTGGTCCGCAACCTCGCTGACCTGAAACGGTGCGGCAGTGTAGGGTGAGTCAGACCAATTGACTGACAGTGGAGGCGAATCGGCATGGGCTATATCCGAGGATTCATGCACGGGGCAGCGGTGGGAACCGTCGTCGGCCTCTGCGTCGCACCCCAGACGGGCGACAAGACGCGCGCGCAACTTCGCGTCCTGAGGGCCGCCGCGCGTGAGGGCGCGATGAACACCGGGCGTGCGCTGAGCAGGGCGAAGCCGATGGCGAGCGGAGCCGCGCACCTGGTGGCCACCGCGCGCCATCGCGGCGAGCATGCTGCCAACGGGACCGCCGCGAAAGGCGCGGCAGTCTAGGGAAGCTCTCGCTTCAGCTGCTGGCGGCGGCCGGCTCGGACACCGCGCCGCCAAGCCCGCAGAGCACCCCGAGCGCGCCGGTGATGAGGTCGAAGATGTTCATCACCTGCGTGAAGTGGACGCCGGCGATGCTCCGGGTCGCCGCGGCGTTGTCCGGGTTGACGAATCCGATGAAGGCCAGGAGCAGGAGCACCACTCCCACCGTCAGAACGATCTCCTGGCCGATCCGCTCCGGGGCTCGAGAGCCTGCGTAGACGAGAACGCCACCGATCACGATGTCGAGGAGATCTCGCACGTAGGTGAGATGGAGCATCATCGGCCCGACATTGCCCTGGGGCTGATGGTGGACCAGGGTTCCCGCGTCACCGGTGAACAGTCCGCCGAGGCCCACGGCAAGGAAGACGACCGCACCGAATTGCGCGTAGAGACGTGCCATCGAGGTCAGACGGTAGCCGATGGATCAGGGAGCCAGCGAGCCGCGACCATGGTCACATTGTCGGTCCCGCCGCCGGCGAGTGCCGCGTCGCAGGCGCGGGTGAGCGCCACACCGAGCGGATCGGGCGCCGCCACGATCGCACCCAGTGCCGGGTCGGAAAGTGGCTCCCAGAGGCCGTCCGAGCACAGCAGCAGCACCGCGCCCGGCGAGGCGTCGACTTCGAAGATATCGGCCTCGACAGGGTCGCCCATCACCGCGCGTTCGATGAGGTTGCGCTTCTGGTGGTGGCGCGCCTCCTCGGCGTCGAGGATGCCGAGCCGCACCTGACCTGCCGCCCAGGAATGGTCGTCGGTGATCTGGGTCACCTGCGACCAGCTGATCAGGTAGGCGCGGCTGTCGCCCACATTGGCGACGGTCGCATGGGTGCCATTGATGATCGCCAGGACCAGCGTCGTCCCCGGGTTGCCGCCGATGGACTGGCGGGCGATGGCCACGGCATCGTTGGCAGCCGCCGCAGCGCGGCGAAGCGTCGATGCAGCGTCAGTCGACGGATCCGTCGCCGAGAGGACCGCCATAGCACCGGAGACCGCGGCTTGCGCGGACTCGAGGCCGCCCTTGTGGCCACCCATCCCATCGGCGAGCGCCAGGACGGCGGTCCGGCCGCCAGGCCCGACCTTCGCGTCCCACACGTCCTGGTTCTGGGTGCGCACGGGGCCGCGATCGGTGATCCCGGCGATCTCCAGCGCCTCCCCTTCGCCGGCGATCGACCGCGCAGAGCGGTCGTCGCTCACGCGCCGGCCCCGGCCTCGGCGGCGGCGGGATGGCCGAGCACGCGCTGCACCACCTCATCGGCGGCGGCCACGGGATCCAGGCACTGGATGGTCTGCATGCCGAGGGCGTTGGCCGCCTCGACGTTGCACAGGAGGTCGTCGATGAACAGGCAGCGGTCGGGGGCCACGCCCAGCCGCGTGCAGGTGAGTTCATAGATCGCCGGATCGGGCTTGCGCATCCCCACCTTCGACGAGTCGACCACAACATCGAAGAGCTCATCGACGGGAAAGAGCTTGGTGAAGATCGTCTCTCCCTCGCTCGAGATGTTGGTGAGCAGGGCGGTCCGGTAGCCGGCATCGCGGATCTGGCGGACGGCGTCGATCATGGCGCCGCACGCGACCATCCCCCTGCCGAAGATCACCTGCTGTGCCTCGCGCGGGTCGATGGGATCATTGCCGGCCTCGATGTACCGGGCGATCATCCGGTCGAAGAACTCGTCGTCGGAGATCTTGCCCATCTCGAGCAGGTGCAGATCGTGGACCCCGGTGGTGAGGTGGTAGTGGTCGCGGAACTCCCCGAGGAAGAACGCGATGACGGTGAAGTACTCCGGCGGGACGTCGGTTCGGTGGTGGAAGAGGGGCTCGGTCATGACCCCGCCGAGATCGAAGATCACCGCATCGAATTCACGACTGGTGGTGGCCGGCTTGGTGGTCGCCTGCTGTTGAGTCATCGTCCCCATTGTGCCTAACCGTGCCAAGATCCCCGGTCATGCTGGTTCTGAGCAAGCACGACGTCGAGGGCCTGCTCTCCGCACCGGCGATGCTCGAAGCGCTGGAAGCGGGCTTCCGAGCGTACTCCACCGGACAGGCGTCGGTGCCGCCGCGCACCGCGGCCCGGGCGCCCGAAGGTCTGCTGGGTGCCATGCCCGGATGGGTTGCGGGACGGGGCTTCGCCCTCAAGGCGGTCAGCGTGTTCCCGGACAATGGTGACCGCGGACTGCCCACCCACCAGGGCGTCATCACCCTCTTCGATGAGCAGGATGGCTCGCTGCTCGGCGTCATGGACGGTGAGCACATCACCGCGATGCGGACCGGCGGTGGCGCCGCGGTCTCGACGCGCGTCCTCGCCCGTCCCGACGCGAAGACGCTGACCATCCTCGGCGCCGGCGTCCAGGGCCACTCCCACCTGGCCACCGTGCCGCTGACCCGGGACTTCACGGCCATCCGAATCTCCTCGCGCGACTCCGCCCACGCATCCGCGCTGGCATCGACCGACCCGCGTTGCGTGGTGATCCCGAGCTTCGAGGAGGCGATCCACGGCGCCGACGTGGTCTGCTGCTGCACCGACGCCAGGGACCCGATCACGCGCTTCGAGTGGTTCGCCCCCGGGACCCACGTGACCTCCGTGGGCGGAACCTTCGGCCCCGAGATCGACGCCGAGACGATTGGCCTCGCCCGGGTGTTCGTCGAATGGAAGGGTGCCGCGCAGAACGCCCCGCCCGCGGGTGCTCACGAGCTCCAGGGCCTCGACCCGGCAACCATCACCGAGATCGGTGAGGTGATCGCGGGATTGAAGCCGGGGCGGCAGGATGCCGGCGAGATCACCCTCTACAAGTCGACCGGCAGCGGTTTCGAGGATGCGGTGGTGGCGCAGATCGTCTACCAGGCGGCCGTGGCCGCCAGGGTGGGCGTCGAGGTCGAAATGTGACCGCCATTGAGGGGGTCGACGCGGCGGCGGTGCAGGAGGTTGCGCGGCTGCTTGTGCCGCACGTCCGCCACACGCCGTTGATCCCCACTCCCGCGGGCGGTTACCTGAAGCTGGAGTCGCAGCAGCCGACCGGGAGCTTCAAGGTTCGCGGCTTCTTCGCAGCCGCTCATCTCATGGAACGCGAGCGTGTTGCGCGCGGCCTTCTCACCGTGAGTGCCGGCAACGCCGCACTGGCCTGCGCGTACGTCGCAAAATCCCTCCGGGTCCCGTGTCGCGTCGTGATGTACGAGACCGCGCCTGCGCTCAAGGTCGAGGGCGTGCGCGCTCTCGGCGCGCAAGCGGTGCTGATGCCGCGCGAGCGATTGCTCGAGTGGATCGCCATGCGTGCGTGGGAACAGGACCCCGAGGTGTTCATTCATCCGTTCGCGAACGATGCGGTGATCACCGGTCACTCGTCGATCGTTCCCGAGATACTCGCCGACCTTCCCGACGTGGAGCGCGTGCTCGTACCGGTTGGCGGTGGCGGCTTGATCTGCGGCATCGCACTGGGGTTCGCCGCTCTGAAGCCCGATGTGCAGGTGATCGGCGTGCAGTCCGACGGATATCCCTTGTGGCAGCAGGCGTTTGCCGTCAACGGACCACCCGGCCTCACGCCCAGGACAATCGCCGACGGAACATCAGCGCCCTTCGACCCGATGATGTTCGAGCGGCTGCGGTCGCTGGTGAGGGAGTGGGCTCTGGTGCCCGAGGCGACGCTGCGAAAGACGGTGGCGCGCCTGGCAACCGAGGTGAAGGTGGTTGCGGAAGGTGCCGGGGCGCTCGCCTACGCTGCGATGCTCGACGGACGATCGACGCCGCGGACGGTGGCGATCCTCAGCGGCGGGAACATCGATGCGTCGCTCCTCGGGGAGTTGCTCACCGAGTAGCCGCCGAGGGTGCGGTGATCACCGTGCGCGAATCAGCTCCCGCCGGAGATCGCGGCCGGGCCTCCGCCGAAGCCGGTCTGCGGCGCCTGCGCGGGGATGACGAAGCTCGGCTGCTGGTTCGCCGGTTGCTGCGCGTTCTGCCCGGTCGCGGGGTCGACCGCTGCCGGCGGGGTCGCCGGCGCCGTGGCATGACCCGGGGCGGTGGTTGCGGCGACCACCGAGAGAATCACCGTGCATCCGGCGGCGCCGATGCCGGCATAGAGGGTGATCCGTCGCCGCAGCAGCAGGCTCAGGTCTCGGCGGAGGCGCGCGGAATCGAGTTCGCCAGGGGCCATCACGCTCAGCGTACCCGCCAAAACTTGCGGGATCGTGACCTTCCGGCGACGCGTTCGGCCGGCCACCACCATGAAATGGCATGCTTGCGGCCCCTACGGGAAGGGTCGATGGCGGTGCCGCACCGGGCGTTCGGTGTCCGCCCCGCGCCGCGAGAGTTGCAGGGGAGATGGTGAGGGGGTTCGCCGACGACTGCGTTGATCGGTTGCTGATTCGGCGCGTCCGCCGCGGTGCGCTCGTCACAGCTGCGCTGGTTGCGGTGGTGGCCGGCATGAGTGCCGGCGCTCTCCGCGGCGGTGCCGACGGCCCTGGAAATCCACCCGGACCGTCGAGCCAGGGGACGGGCGCCTTGACCCACGGCAAGCTCGTCGCCGGTGCGGGAGGCACCTACCTTCCCATCATTCCGGCCGGCATCGCACCGGGTGGCTCCGATCCGCGCAACCCACTCCAGATCCCGCCACCGGGCGCCGATCCACAGGGCATGAGTTGCCCGGAGGTGCATCGCTTCCACGTCGGTCCGGGCTCACCGTCGCCGGGCGGCGGGATCGTCGCCGCACTCTCCATCCTTCCGACGTTCACCAAGAACGCCGCGGGAGGCTACGACGGCGCTGACCCTCGATTCGCGTATGCGGTCGCCGGCGCGATTCCCCCTGGCGGCAACGCTGCGGATACCGCCCCGGGAAGTCTGGCCACCGCAGCCAACGTCGCCGGTCATGTGGTCGCGGTCACGGCATTCCTGCGGATGCGCGGCACGTGGGTGGACGCACAGCCGGTCGCACCCTATGGAGGGAGCTGCCAGGGCGCCACCTTCGTGTTCAGCGTTCCATACCTGGCCGGCGACGCACCCGCACCGGAGCCTCCGGTCAGCGTGCTCACCACCCCGCCGTTCCCGACCGGCGCGGACCTTGCCACCGCGTTGACCCGCAACTGGACGGTCGGCACCGTCGACATGATTCCAGGCTCCTCGGCAACCTCGCGGACCTGGGTGCATGTCCCCACCTGCGCGTGGATGGCGTCGAGTGTGCCGACCGTCCCCGACCCCTCTCACGCGCTCACCTCCACGGTGGTGAGCGGGTACACGCTCTTCCTCCTCTACGACGTCACCGTGACCCCGGGCACCGTTGCGTGGAGTTGGGGCGATGGCACGACCACGATGGCACCGGGTCCGGTCGAGCACGGCCCCGCGAGCCTTCCTACATACGACCCGTCGACGCAACACTGGACCGATCCCTGCGCGATGAGCCACGAGTACGCGGCGGTGTCGGCGGGCGCCACCATCACGGCGACCGAGACGTTCACGGTGACGATCACGGTCAGCTGGAGCGACGGCGTCGCGACGCACACCGTGCCGGTGGCATGCGACGCACACACCGGTGGCCCCTGCCGGCTGACGATCGGTCCAGGTGATGGATGGCAGAGTGGTCCGCATCCCGTCGACCAGATCGAGCCGGTGCCATATCAGCCGGCATCGCCGTCGCCGTAACCGGGCCCCCGAATCAGCGGCTGCGAAGCGACCTGCCGGTCATCTCCACGGGCACCGGAAGGCCCATCGCGTCCAGCACGGTCGGCGCGACGTCGCGCAGGCCGCCGCCCTCGCGCAACGGTTCGTCGCCGGCACCGCAGAGGATCACGGGCACGGGACTGGTGGTGTGCGCGGTGAGCACCGACCCGTCGCGGCGGTCGATCTTGTACTCGGCGTTGCCATGGTCGGCGGTGATCAGCAGCCCACCGTGCGCGGCATCGACCGCGCGCGCGATACGGCCCAGGCACATGTCCACGCACTCGACGGCGCGAACCGTCGCGTCGAAAATGCCGGTGTGGCCGACCATGTCGGCATTGGCGTAGTTGGCGATGATCAGCGCATCGTCGCCCTGCTCCAGCCGAGCGATCACGGCGTCGGTGACACCTGCAGCGCTCATCTCCGGCACCGTGTCGTAGGTCGCGACCCGCTGGGATGGGACCAGCAAACGGTTCTCGCCATCGAACGGTGTCTCGCGCCCGCCGTTGATGAAGTAGGTGACGTGCGCGTACTTCTCGGTTTCGGCAACGTGGAACTGGCGCAGCCCGGCGGCGCTCACCTCCTCGGAGAGCGTGTGCAGCACATCCTCGCGCGCGAACGCCACTCGCGCGTCGAGATCCCGCTCGTATTCGGTGAACGTGACCAGCTCGACGTCGCGAAGTACCCGCGATCGTGCGAAGCCGTCGAAGTCAATATCGACCAGCGCGTGGGAGAGCTCGCGCGCCCGATCCGGACGGAAGTTGAAGAAGACGATCGAGTCGCCATCCTCGATGCGGATGCGTGTGCCGTCATGAAGGATCGACACCGGGGGCACGAACTCGTCGGTGACTTCGAGGCCGTACTGCTCTTCGATGTATGCGACGGCGTCGGTGGCGACGTCGTCACCCGCGCCCGTGATGGCCTCGTACGCGCGCTGGACGCGGTCCCAGCGGCGATCCCGATCCATGGCGAAATACCGTCCGGAGACCGACGCGATCGCACCGACACCCACGCCATCGAGCGCGTCGACGAAGCTCCGAACGAAGCCGGCCGCGCTCGTGGGCGGCTCGTCGCGCCCGTCGAGAAATGCGTGAAACCACACCGAGGTCAGGCCGCGGCGACGGGCGAGCTCGGCCACCGCGACCGCATGATCCTGGTGGCTGTGAACGCCTCCCGGCGAGATCAATCCGAGGCAGTGGAGCGCGGCACCACGATCGCGCGCGCGGTCCACCGCTTCGCACAAGGCTGGGTTCACATAGAAGCTGCCGTTCTCGATGGCGCGGTTGATCGCGACCAGCGGCTGATAGATGAGCCGCCCTGCGCCGATGGTGAGGTGGCCCACCTCGGAGTTGCCCTGCTGGCCGGGCGGAACCCCCACCGCCTCACCGCTCGCATCGACGGTCGTGTGCGGCCAGCGTTGCTCGAGCAGGTCGAGCTCCGGGGTGCGCGCGGCTGCGATCGCATTCCCGTACGGGTCCGGGTTGTCTCCCCATCCGTCCAGGATCACCAGCACGAAGGGCCGTACCCCGCTCATCCCGCGGTGCTACGCGGTCGCACGACCGGCGACCGCCTCGGCAGCGGCCGCGACGATGACGCTGAACTCCTCGGCGCGCAGGCTCACGCCACCGACCAGAGCGCCGTCGATGTCCGGCTCCGCAAACAGCGATGCCGCGTTGGCGGGGGTGACACTGCCGCCGTAGAGCACGCGCGGTGCACCGTCAGAGTAGCGGGCGCGCACGTGCTGCTTGATGTGGGCCACCACCTCCTGCGCCTGTTCCGGCGTTGCGGTGCGTCCCGTGCCGATCGCCCAGACGGGCTCGTAGGCGATCACCCAGTCATCGACGGACGGTGGGACGTCGAGCTCGGCGAAGACCGCGTCGAGCTGGCGATCGACCACGTCGAAGGTGCTGCCGGCGTCGCGCTCATCGCTGGTCTCCCCCACCGCCACGATCACCTGAAGCCCATGGGCGAGCGATGCGACGAACTTCTTCCCGACCTCGTCGTCGCGCTCGCCGAAGAGGTGGCGGCGCTCGGAATGGCCCACAAGCGTGAGGTCGCACCACCCCGCGAGCATCGGCGGCGAGATCTCTCCGGTGAAGGCGCCTGAGTCCCTGTAGAAGACATCCTGGGCGCCGAGCCGGACGCCCGTCCCCTCGAGCACCTGTCGAATCGCCCAGAGGTGCGTGAAGGGCGGCAGTACGGCCACGTCGACGCCGGTTGTCCCCGAGACGGCGGCGCACACCGCCTGCGCCAGGGCGATGCCCTCGTCGACGGTCGTGTTCATCTTCCAGTTCCCGGCGACCATCGCCCGCGACGCCCGGCGGCCATGAGACTGCACGGTCAACGCCGGGCGACCGCGCGGTCGCGCAGCGCGGCAACGCCGGGCAGCGTCCTCCCTTCGAGGAATTCGATCGTCGCACCGCCGCCGGTGCTGATAAAGCCGATCTTGTCAGCAACGCCGGCGTCCTGGACGGCGGCCGCGAGGTCGCCTCCGCCGATCACGGTCGTGGCTTTCGATGCTGCGACGGCGCGTGCGACATCGCGTGTCCCGGTCGCGAACGCAGGGATCTCGTAGATGCCGAGCGGGCCGTTCCAGATGATCGTCCCGGCGGTTGCGCAGTCGGCCGCGATGCTCGCGACCGTGTCCGGTCCGGCGTCGACCACCGTCCAGCCGTCGGGAATCGCTTTCCATGCAACGACCTGGCTTGGAGTATCGGCCGCAACCTGCTCCACGACGACGCCGTCGACGGGAAGGCGCAGATCGGCGCGCCGTCCGGGAGCCGAGTCGAGGAGACGCCGCGCGGTCGGCACCTCATTCTCCTCAACGAGTGAGGTGCCCGTGCTCTCACCGAGCGCGCGGTAGAAGGTGCACGCCATCGCACCGCCCACCCAGAGCACGTCGACACGGTCGAGCAGATGATCGAGCACACCAACCTTGGTCGAGATCTTCGATCCCCCGACGATCGCCACGACCGGCGTGCGCGGGTTGTCCATAACGCCTCCGAGCATCTCGAGCTCGCGGGCCATCAGCTTGCCGGCGACGGCGGGAAGCAGGTGCGCAACGCCCTCGGTCGAGGCGTGCGCACGGTGGGCGGTTCCGAAGGCGTCGTTGACATACACATCCCCGAACGCCGCGAGCTGCCTTGCGAACTCGGGGTCGTTGGCCTCCTCGCCAGGTTCGAATCGAACGTTCTCGAGCATGCCGACGTCACCGTCACGCAGCGAATCGACCATGCTCTGCGCGCTGTCGCCGACCACGTCGGAGGCGAGGCGCACGTCCGCACCGAGCAGGCTGCTCAGCCGTGCGGCGATGGGCCCGAGCCGGGCGCTGTCGTCGATCTTGCCCTTGGGGCGACCGAGGTGGGCGACCACGATCACCCGAGCGCCTCGAGACCGGAGCGCCTCGATGGTGGGGATGGCCTCCCGGATCCTGCGATCGTCGCTGATCTTTCCATCACGCATCGGCACGTTGAGGTCCTCGCGCAGCAGGACCCGCTTGCCGTGCACATCGATGTCGTCGATGGTTGCCTTGGACAGAGCCACCATCGCCCGCTCTAGAGCCGGGACACGATGAGGTTCACGAGGTCGACGACGCGGCAGGAGTATCCCCACTCGTTGTCGTACCACGCGAGCACCTTGACGGTGCGGTCGCCAAGCAGCATCGTCGACGGTGCATCGAAGATCGATGAGTGCGGGTCGTGGAGAAAGTCCATCGACACCAGCTGTTCCTCGCTCACCGCGAGGATTCCCTCGAGCTTGCCGCTCGCCGCCTCGCGCATCTCGCCGTTGACGTCGTCGACGCTCGCGCTCCTGGAGAGAGTCGCGGTGAGGTCGACGAGGCTGACATCGGGAACCGGGACGCGCAGGGACATGCCCGCGAACTTGCCCTTCAGCTCAGGGAGCACCAGCGCGACCGCCTTGGCGGCCCCGGTCGTCGTGGGGATGATCGACAGTGCGGCGGCGCGCGCGCGGCGCTTGTCCTCGTGGGGCGCGTCGAGGATGACCTGGTCCTTGGTGTATGCGTGCACAGTGGTCATGAAGCCGGTCTCGATGCCGAAGGAGTCGCTGAGCACCTTGGCGACCGGCGCCAGGCAGTTGGTCGTGCACGACGCGTTGGAGATGATGTGATGCTCGGCCGGGTTGTACGAGGAGTCGTTGACGCCCATGCAGATGGTGATGTCCTCGTTCTTCGCGGGCGCGGTGATGACCACCTTGCGCGCACCGCCGTCGATGTGACCCTTGGCCTTGACGGCATCGCTGAAGAACCCCGTCGATTCGATGACGACGTCGACGCCGAGATCTCCCCATGGAAGGCGCTGCGGGTCGCGTTCGGCGAGCACCTTGATCACCTGTCCGTCCACCGTGATACTGTCACCATTGGAAGCAACTGTCCCCGGGAAACGGCCGAGCACGCTGTCGTACTTGAGCAGGTGAGCCAGCATCTCGGAGGTCGTGATGTCGTTGACCGCGACGATCTCGAGCTCGGGGGAACGTTCCCTGGCTGCGCGCAGGACGTTGCGCCCGATGCGGCCGAAGCCGTTGATGCCAACTCTCACTCCCATGCGAGGCAACCTCCGGTGACTGTTGATTCAGCGCCTGTGGACAGGCACTTCCACCCTATCACCGCCCTCACCCGCCGCGGCGACCAGACGGTGCAGGCGCCCGGCCATGGCGGGCCTGCTGCAGCCGGCGAGCTCCGCCAGCTGCGCGAGGTCGTCGTCGGGGTGGAGGGACCGGAGCTCGGCAGCCTCGCGGAGTGCCGGGGGCAGCGCCTGCCAGCGCACCGAGTCGGCCTCGAGCGCTGCGATCGACTCGAGCTGAAGAACCCCCGCAGCCGCCGTGCGGCGCAGGTTGGCGGTCTCGGCGTTGAGGCGGCGGTTGACGCCGCTGCGGACCTCGCGGATCACCCGGCCCGACTCGAAGTCGAGACGGCCGGCCTGCGCGCCGATCGAGCTCAACGCTGCGCCGACTCCGGCCCCCGAACGCACCGTGACCACCCAGCGCCCGCGCCGCCGCCGGCTCCGCGCCGGCACGCCGAGCACGTCGAAGTCGTCGACGAGCTGGGTGGCGCCCATCTCGCCTGCGCAACCGATCTCGAGATACGGCTCGCCATCAGGACGCACCAGCCGGCCGGCGCCGAGAAATGCGCCACGAAGGCGGCTCCTCCTGCAGCAGGACCGCTCCGATAGCGGCTGCAGGATCGACGCATCCATACCGACAACGAAGTATTGGGTGCGCCTCGCGGCGGTGACCCGGGAGACGTGCGCCGGGATCCCATCGGCATGCAGGGTCTGCATCGCGGCTCGCACCGCGACCGGACGTGTCGTCGCGATCGACCCGGGAGCGCTGGTCACGAGTGCGAGGCCCTCGACCAGCGAGCGCCGGCAGCATGGGAGCAGCGGCGTGTATGGAGCGAGCTCCGCAACCACGCGTTGCGTGAAGGAGAGCGCCGCATCCGCTCGTGACCTCGGATGCGCGCGGCGTGCCTGCGGCATCACGTCATTCGCTCATAGGCGGGGATCCAGCACGTCGACATCGCGATGCGTCACGGAGACCGCGATACCGTCAGCGCGCAACCGCTCCGCAAGCGCTTCCACGATGACCACCGACCGGTGCCGTCCACCGGTGCAGCCAACCGCGAAGCTCAGATTGTCCCGGCCGCGTTCCCCGTAACGCCGCGACGACCAGGACATCAGGGAGTGCGTGTGATCGATGAGCTCGCGCGCAGCCTCATCGGCGAGGACATAGTCACGAACCGCGGCGTCGAGCCCGGTGAACGAGCGCAGCTCGGGAACCCAGAACGGGTTGCGCACCATTCGTGCGTCCACCACCCATCCCGCATCGGCTGGGAGGCCAAATTTGAAACCGAACGACATCACCGTCACCGCGACCTCCGTCGCCGATTCCTCCTTGGTCACAGGAGTTCCTTCACGCGGAGCGCCACGGGTCGCGGCACCACCGTGGTCAGCTGCTCGAGTGGCGCATCGCGGATGGCGTCGATGCTACCGAAGTGACGGAGCAGCGCCCGACGGCGAACCGGGCCAAGACCGGGCACGACGTCGAGCTTCGATCGCAGCGCAGCGCGTCCGCGGCGGCCGCGGTGATGAGTGATCGCAAATCGATGGGCCTCGTCGCGCACTCGCTGCACCAGAAACAGTGTCGGACTGTCCCGCTCGATGATGATCGGCCGGGCGCGGCCGGGCTTGTACAGCTCTTCGTTGCGCTTGGCGAGCCCGAACACGGGAACCCTGGTCAACCCCGCTTCGCGCAGCGCTTTGACGGCAGCGCTCAACTGCCCCTTGCCGCCGTCGATCAGGATGAGGTCGGGCAGGACCGAGAAGCTCAAGTCCGCGTCATCACCACTGCGCGGTGTCCGTCGCGGCCGCTCGTTGGTGCCGTTGGCTCCCGCCGGGTCGAGCACCGGGACGTCCGCGTCCGGCCCATCGTCACGAGGGCCGAGCCGCCGGAAGCGGCGACGCAGGGTCTCCTCGATGGACGCGAAGTCGTTGGAACCCTCGACGGTCTTGATCCCGAAATGACGGTAGCTCGCGGGCGCCGGCCTTCCATCCTCGAAGACCACCATCGAGCCGACGGAGTTCGTCCCCATGGTGTTGCTGATGTCGTAGCACTCGATCCGCCGCGGCGGCGCGGGGAGCTGCAAACGTGTTGCGAGATCATCGAGCAGCGCCTCGGTCTTGGCGGCGTCGTAATCGTCGACGATGCGCTGCTGCCGCAGCGCCACCAGAGCGGTCTCCGCGGCCTGCGCGATCAGCCGCCGCGCGTCACCACGTTTGGGAACGTGCACCTCGACGGGACCGCCGCGCTGCTCGGCGAGGAACTCCTCGAAGACCTGGCGATCCTCGATGTCGTCGGACACGAGCAGGCGGCGCGGAATCGAGGTCACATTCGCGTAGTACTGAGGAAGAAATGCACCGAGGCACGCGGCGGCATCGAGCCCCGCGACGCCCTCGAGCTCGTGCGTCTCCATCCCCATCACGCGGCCCTGGCGGATGCTCAGCACCGCGGCCATGGCACGCCCCGCCTCGACGGCAACCGCGATGCAGTCCTCGTCGGATCGGGCACCGCGCAACACCGTCTGGCGTTCGCTGATGCGCTCGATCGCACGCAGCCGGTCGCGGAAGCGTGCTGCCAGCTCGTAATCGCGAATGTCGGCGGCGGCATCCATCTGGTCGCGCAGCTCGTCGTGCAGGGTGTCCGATCTGCCCTCCATGAACTCCTGGACCTGTTCGAGGATCTCCGCATATTCCGGGCCGTCGATCTTCCCTTCGCACGGTCCCGAGCATCGTTTGATGTGGTAGTCGAGACATACGTGTCCGCGCCGAAAGATCTCGTCGCTGCACGTGCGGAATGGAAAGATGGTCCGCAATGAGCGGACGGTGGTCCGCAGCGACTGGGCGCTGGTGTACGGCCCGAAGTAGCGGGCGCCGTCGCGGATCACCTTGCGCGTGTAATACGGCCGGGGGAACTCGGTCGCGCCCTCGGCGCTCTTGCCTCGAGGTTTGCGGACCTCCTCACGCGCTGTACCGGGAGCGACCGCGTCGTGGACGCCGGGGCGCGGAATCTTGAGGTAGAGATAGCTCTTGTCGTCCTTGAGGCGCACGTTGAAACGCGGCCGGTGCTGCTTGATGAGCGTGTTCTCGAGGACCAGCGCCTCGTGCTCGCTCTGACATGCGATCACCTCAAAATCGAAGACGCTCGAGATCAGCTGATGGGTGCGTGGCTGGAGCGCATCGATGCCCGAGAACCACGAGCGCAACCGGTTGCGAACGTTTGAAGCCTTGCCCACGTAGATGACCCGCGCATCCAGGCCACGCATGACGTACACGCCCGGGCCGTCCGGCGAGGCGCGGAGGCGCGCTCGGAGCTGCGCCTTGTCATCGAGGAGGCGCTCTGATCGCCGCGGGGCCGCCATCGTGGTCACAGCTTCAGTATCGCTGCTCAGCGAGATCCCTCTGCCGCCTCGACCTCGGCGAGGAACTGTGCCTCGTCGAGCACTCGGACCCCCAGCCGCAGTGCTTTCTCGAGCTTGGTCCCGGGCGAGGCGCCGGCCACGACCGCGTGGGTCTTGCGGCTGACGCTAGAGGTGGGATTGCCGCCAAGCGCCCGGATGCGTGCCTCGGCGTCGGTACGGGTCATACCGTCGAGGCTGCCGGTGATCACCCAGGTCTGGCCGCTCCAGGGGCCGCCCCCACCCGCCGAGCGCTCGGGATCCACGCCAGCGGCGCGAAGGTGCTCGAGGACGGCGCGTCCCTCGTTCGAGGCGAACCACGCGGCAACGTGCCCGGCGACGACCGCCCCGATCCCCTCGACGCCGAGCAGGTCCTCCTCGGTCGCGGCGGCGAGCGCATCGATGCTCCCGAAGTGCGCCGCGAGCGTTTCCGCGGTGTGTTCACCGACGTGGCGGATTGCCAGGGCGTTGATGAACCGCGCCAGTGGCACGCGACGGCGCGCCGCTATCGACTCGATCAGTTTCGTTGCCGACCGCTCGGCGAAGCCCTCGAGCGTCAGGAGCTGCTCGGGGGTGACATGAAACAGGCCGGCGGCCTCGGTGACATACCCGAGGTCGAGGAGCTGGTCGATGACCGCCGGCCCGAGACCCTCGATGTTCATCGCCCCACGGGCGGCGAAATGGATGAGCAGCTCGCGCCGCTGTGCGGGGCAGAGGGGATTCAGACAGCGCCGGACCACCTCGCCCTGCTCGCGAACCAGCAGGGAATCGCACGATGGACAGTGGTCGGGCATCTGCCAGGGCTTCGACTTCTTGGGCCGCTTCTCGAGAATCACCCTCACGATCTCGGGGATCACGTCGCCGGCCTTGTGGAGCAGCACCGTGTCGCCGATGCGCACGTCCTTGCGCGCGACCTCGTCCTCGTTGTGGAGCGTGCAGCGCCGTACCGTCGAGCCCGCAACCAGTGTCGGCTCGAGGATCGCCACCGGCGTCACCGCGCCGGTGCGGCCGACCTGGACGTGGATGTCGAGCACCTGGGTCTCGTGTTCCTCGGGCGGGAATTTGTACGCGATCGCCCAGCGTGGAGCGCGTGAGATGGTGCCGACCTCCGCCTGCTCCGCGAGCGAGGCGACCTTGATGACCACGCCGTCGGTGTCGTAGTCAAGGTCGTGGCGTCGCTCCGACCAGTGTTCCAGGAACGCGAGCACCTCGTCGATCGACCCGGCGAGCCGGCGGTGCGGATTCACGCGGAATCCCAGCGTCTCGAGGGTGTCGAGCACCTCGGCCTGGGTCCGGATCCTGCCCGGCGGGTCGACGGCATACATGAAGGTCTGCAGGCCGCGTGCAGCGGTGACCGAAGGATCGAGCTGGCGCACCGCGCCGGCAGCAGCGCTGCGTGGATTCGCATATCCCGGCTTGCCCGCCTCCTCGAGGCGCGCATTGGTCGCTGCGAATGCACCCTTGGGCAGGTAGACCTCGCCGCGAACCTCGAGCTCGTCAGGCAGCGTGCCGTCCACCGGCGCAAGCGTCATCGGCACCGACCGGATGGTGCGCACGTTCGCGGTGACGTCCTCGCCCTCGACGCCGTTGCCGCGGGTTGCGGCACGCACGAAGCTGCCGCGCGCGTAGGTGATCGACATCGCCAGCCCGTCGATCTTCAGCTCGCAGACGTAGCCGCTCACGGTGCCGATGGCGCGCTCGACCCGAACGCCGAAATCGCGAACCTCATCCGGGCTGAAGGCGTTGTTGAGACTGAGCATCGGGGTGCGATGCCTGACCTTGGTGAAGTTCGCCGCGGGCTCGCCGCCGACTCGTTGGGTCGGCGAGTCGGCGGTCTGCAACTCTGGAAATGCCGACTCGAGGTCGACGAGCTCGCGGAAGAGGTGGTCGTACTCCGCGTCAGTGATCTCGGGCGCGTCGAGGACGTGGTACAGGCGCGAGTGACGGTCGAGCTCCTTGCGCAGCGCCTCGACCCGGTCGCGTGCCTTCTCCGGGGTTACTGGATCAGAGCTTTTGGTTTCCATGCCTGTTCACGGCTCAGTGATCGGCCAGAGCGTCGCGTCGGCAACCGCGAAGATCTTGACGCCATGGTCGTCGAACTTGATGACCAGCTCCTCGCCACCCCTGGTCATCGTGCTCTTGAGCACCGTCCCTTCACCATACCGCTGGTGACCGATGCGCATGCCCTCGCTGAAACGCTGCGGGGCAAGCTCGACGGGGTTCGGCCTCGTCGCATAGCCGACGATCGCGCGCCGAACCGTTCCTGACGCACGGATATCTCCCAGCGACGGCGCGCCGGGTCGCAGCTGGACCTCGAGCATCTCCGCGGGGATCTCGCCGAGGAATCGCGACGCCTCAGCAAGCTGCGGCGTCCCATAGGTGTGCCGCCGGAACGCGTGGAGCAGATAGAGCCGGCGGCGTGCGCGGGTGATGCCCACATAGGTGAGCCGGCGCTCCTCGTCAATGCCCGCGTCGCCGTCCTCGAGCGCACGCGAATGAGGAAGCAGCCCCTCCTCCATTCCAGCGATGAACACGACGCCGAATTCGAGCCCCTTGACCTGGTGAAGGGTGATCAGCGTCACCCCCTGCACCTCGTCGCGCATGCTGTCGACGTCACTGACCAGCGCGACGTTCTCGAGGAACTGCACTAGCCCGTCGGGTGGCGGGACATCCGAGTACTCGCCGGCGAGGCCGGCCAGTTCGAGGACGTTGGCCCACCGCTCCACGCCTTCCTGCGTGCCGTCCTGGAGCATCTCGCGATACCCGGTCTCGTCGAGCACCCGCTCGAGGAGCACCGGCAACGGGACCCGCTGCGCATCTGAGCTGAGGCGCTCCATGAGATTCGCGAAGCTCCGCAGCGCCGCCATCGCCGCGGGTCCGAGCGCCTGGTCGCCCTCGTCGAGTCGCTGCGCCGCTTCGAGCGGTGCCAGGCCCTTCTTGCGCGCGAGCTTCTCCAGCTCCGCAACGCTGCGATCGCCGATCTTGCGGCGCGGGGTGTTGACGACTCGTGCAAACGAGACCGCGTCGCGCGGGTTGACGCAGAGGCGCAGGTAGGCGAGCACGTCCTTGACCTCTTTCCGGTCGTAGAAACGCAGACCGCCAACCAGCTGATACGGGATGCCGCGCCGGAGGAACACCTCCTCAAAGGCGCGGGACTGGGCGTTGGTTCGATAGAGCACCGCGCATTCGGCGAGCGTCACCCCCTCGCGGCCGATGAGGTTCTCGATCTCCGAGCCGACGGCGAGCGCCTCCTCGCGCTCGTCGTAGACGGAGATGAGACGAACCGGTTCACCGATGCTCTGCTCGGTCCAGAGCTTCTTCTCTGCGCGCTGGCTGTTGTTGCGGATCACCGCATGGGCGATGTCGAGAATCGGTTGTGTGGAGCGGTAATTCTGCTCGAGCGTCACCGTCTTGGCGTCCGGGAAGTCCTGCTCGAACGACAGGATGTTGCGCACGTCCGCTCCACGGAAGCCGTAGACCGAGTTGTGCGTGACGAGCCCGTTGGCGATGAGGTTGTGGGTCGGTTCCACGTCGATGTCGTAGACGGTCTGCCGCTCAACCGTGCGCTCGATCTGTTCGATGACATCGAGACCACCCTGCTGGTCGAACATCACCATTCCAGGCAGCAGCGACGCCGCGGGTGTGAAGGGAAGCGTCGTCACGAGCTCACTCCGCCCGGACGCGGTGCCCCCCAGACAGGCCGTCATTGCGATCTCCGCGTCCATCGCTTGGCGAATGGTCTCGGCAAGGCGCATCACTTCGCCGAAGTCCTTCCGCGAGGTCTCGAAGCGCCAGCTGCCGTTGCCCTTGGAAGGCCGGATGCTGAATCCCATGCCCTCCAACAACGTCTTGCCGGCCTGGTCGTTGCCTCCAATCGAGATGCGGTGCATGGGCGTGGCGCCGCGGCGGTCCGCGCACAGCGTGATCACCACCCGCCGGCGGCTCGAATTCCGAGATCGCGGCCGATAGTGGGGATGATCGATCGAAAGGTTGCGATCGCTCAGCAATCTCTGTCCACCGTTGAGATCCACCACGGAAGCGAAGACGCGATCGATGTACACCTTGTCGTGGACCAGTCCATTGGTACCCCGCCCGCGCCTCGGTACAAAGGGGATGGTGGGGATCTGGTATTGCAAAGAGAGGATGGATTCCTCGGCTCGCGCCTCGTTCTCACTGGCGTGCGTCGAGACGATCCAGAGAGCATCGGCTCGCTCCTGCTGCGACCGCTGCCGATACCCGACCACCGGCTTCACCTGCCCATTGGTGTGCACCTGCGAGGTGCCGATTCGATATCCCGTGTCTTTCTTGCGCATGAGATATGTGAAGTAGATCTGCGGGGTGGTGCCGAGGTGGTGTCCGGCAAAGTGCGTGTGCTCCGGCGTGCTCGTGAGCGTCCGCCCCTGTGCCGTCCTCAGCGTCACCACCGAGTCCGTGACCCGCGACCGCACGTCCACGACGCGAGCACCGCGGAACGTGCCGCTCCCGTAGCCCGACATGACGTTTTCGCCGCTTCGCACGTCCTCGACACGCCGTCGAGAGCCGTCGGCCATGGTGATCATGGTTCCAGCGGCGAGGCACTGATCGTCATCGCCGACCACCGTCACGTTGCGATGTTTCGCGCCGAGGATCTTCACCAGCTCGTACTGGGCCTTGTTCGTGTCCTGGTATTCGTCGACGAACAGATGCAGGAAGCGATCCTGGTAGTACTCGCGCACCGAGTCGGCCTCACGAAACAGCGTGACCGCCCGGAGCAGCAGGTCATCGAAGTCCAGCGCTGCAGCGGCGTCGAGCTCGCGCTCATATGCCCAGTAGATGCGCGCGATCTGTTCGTCCATGGTGTTCGGGGTCACCCGAGCCTGGAAATCGCGCGCGTCGAGGAGCTCATTCTTGGCGGCGCTGATCGCGTGCGCCGCGCGGCTCGGTGTCAGGCGTTTCTCGTCGATGCCCTCGGCCCGGATCGCGTTGCGGATGGCCGAGAGGCGATCCGCCTCGTCGTAGATGGTGTACCCGGGGGGAATCCCGATCGCCTCGCCCTCTCGACGCAGGAGCCGAGCACCCAGTGAGTGGAAGGTGCCGAGCCACATCCCACGAATGCTGTCGCCGATCAACTGCTCCACCCGAGCACGCATCTCGCGCGCCGCCTTGTTGGTGAAGGTGACCGCGCAGATCTCGTCGGGGCGCACGCGCCGGGTCGCGATCACGTAGGCGATCCGATGAGTGAGCACGCGGGTCTTCCCGCTGCCGGCGCCGGCAAAGATGAGCAGGGGTCCGTCGGGGGCCTCGACAGCCTCGCGCTGGGGCGGATTCAGCCCCTCCAGCAGGGCCGTCGCCCCGATCGTCGCGCTCAGGCGTGCGCCCCGGTCGCGGGCGCCGCGCGCCCCGCCGACGCGTGATACGCGTCGGGCCGGCGATCGGTGTGCAGATGGTTGCGCGGGGTGCGCCGTCTCGCCTGTTCGACAGAATCGAGATCGACGTCGGCGACGAGCAATTCCTCCCCATCCTTGCTCGCCGGCCCGGACACCGGCCAGCCATCTGCGCCGACGATGATCGACGCTCCGATGAACGTCACCCCTCGCTCGACACCGATGCGATCCGCGCAGGCCATGACCACGCCGTTCTGGGCAGCCGTGGCCATCGCGACATAGTCGCCCTGGCAGTACCCACGATCGTCCCAGACGGTGCGCTTGAAGGACGCCACCCAGTTGGTCGGCACCGCGATGATCTCGGCACCGGCGAGCGCCAGCGCCCGCGCGGGCTCGGGAAACCAGAGGTCGAAGCAGATGATCATGCCGACCCGACCGAAGGGGAGGTCAACGATCGGCAGCTCGTCGCCCGGCTGGAACCAGGACTGCTCGTCGTAGTACAGGTGCAGCTTGCGATACGTCGCCATGCGACCCGACGCGCCGATCAGGACCGAGCTGTTGTGCCTGCAGTCGCCGTCGCGCTCGTTGATGCCGGCGACAATATGACACCCGTGCATCTCGCACACCTCGCGAAGCGCCCGGACGGTCGGCCCGTCGTCGGGGTCCTCAGCGGCGCGCTGTGCTTCGGCTTCATCGCCGAACACGTACCCGCTCGACGCAAGCTCGGGAAGGACGACCAGGTTCGCACCCTTGTCGGCTGCCGCCGACGCCCAGAGCACGGCCTGTGAAAGGTTGTGCGAGAGGTCACCGACGTGCGGCTCGTACTGGGCGACGGCGATGCGGACGGGACGGCTCATACGCTCACGGTAGCGCAGCAGACGGGACCCCAGGATGACGGGGGATGCCCTCCGAGATACCGCACAAAATCTCGTGCGGCAGGGTGCCGGTGAGCTCGCCGACCTCGTCCGCGCCGATGCGAATGCCGCCGTGTTCGCCGATGAACATGGCGGTGTCCCCCGCCGTGACGCCGTCCACGTCCGAGACGTCGACGCCGACCTGGTCCATGCTCACAATTCCGACGATGGGGCAGCGCCGCCCGCGAATCGCCACGTGTCCGCGGTTCGAGAGCGCACGCGGCAGACCCTGCCCGTAGCCGAGGGTTGCGGTTGCGATGAGCCGGGCCGTCTCGGCACGCCACGTGCGCACATAGCCGACACTCTCGCCGCGGGCGACGGTGCGCACCTGGGCCACCCGGCAGAAGACGCTCATCGCCGGTCGGAGTGACGCGGGGCCGGGCACCGGCGGGTAGCCGTAGTAGGCGATGCCCGCCCGAACCAGGTCGTGGTGCATGGCGGGATGCGCGAGGATCGCCGCACTGCCTGAGGTGTGGAGCAGTGCGTCGGGCGCGACCGGTCGAAGTGCCTCGACGGCCTCGAGGAAGCGGGCGTGCTGGGTCACCGTGAAGCCCACGTCCTCGGCGGCATCGGCGAAGTGGGTGAAGACGCCGGCCACCTCGACACGATCCCCTGCGTCGCGCACAGCATCCGCCAGCGACTCCACCGCCTCGGGAAGTGCGCCGAGCCGGTGCAGCCCGGTGTCGATCTTGAGGTGCACTCGCGGCCTGCGGCCGGCCGCGGACGCCGCCACCGCGCGCAGCCCGTCGGTATCGAGCACGCTCACGTCAACACCCGCCGCGATGAGGTCATCGAGCGTTGCGGGCGGGCTCCAGCCCACCACGAGCATGCGCGCGTCGAACCCCGAGGCTCGCAGGCTGAGCGCCTCCTGCGGCGTGTACACCCCAAGCCAGGTTGCCCCGCCCTCGAGCGCCGCCCGGGCGGCGATGCTGATGCCGTGCCCATAGCCGTTCGACTTCACCATCACCATCACCGACGCCGGCCGAACCAGCGTGGCGATCACCTCGGCGTTACGCGTCAGGGCGGCGACGTCGATCTCCACCCAGCGGAGTTCGCCGTCCGGGTCTCCTGTGCTCACGCTCCGACCGGCACCGGCTCCGGCGCTGGCGTGGCGACACCGGCCTGGGCGACCCGCCGTACCAGGCCGAAGGGCGTCTGCTCGTCCGACTGCCCGAGCGGGTTATCGGCAATCATGGCCAGAACCGCCTCGGCGTCGACGTCAACGGACGCGAAGACCTCGGCTGCCATGTCGTTGGCGTCGATGATCGCGACCCCGACACGACAGCCGGTTCGCCGGCGCACCTCCGCGGCGATGCGGAGCGCGGCACCCGATGGGTCTTCCGGCGACTTGGTCGCCCACGTGTCGTACGGCGGGAGGTTGAGCGACGACGGTCCGTCGATCGCGTTCACCCCGTGCCCGGCCACGCGATAGAAGACGCCGCGCATTCCCAGTGGCTTGGTTGCCGCGGCGGCGGCGGCCGCCAGCAGGATCCGTCCCGCACCCGCTTCGTCGATGGCCAGTTGCATCGTGGTCGGATGCGCGAGTCCGACACCGGTCGGCTCGTGGCTCACGTAGCGCGAGAGCACGCGAGCGGTCCGTGACACGGCGATATCGCCAATCGGATACGAGCGTCCCTGGCTGATGGCGAGCGCTTTCTCACTGACCAGCAGCACGTCGCCGTCCTCGACCTCGATGCCGTCCCCGTGCAGTCGGTCGAGACTCCCGCCGATCGCCTCAAGAAGATCGTCGCCCGGCTTGATGAGCGTCGAGCGCAGCGGGAAGCGCGCCCATATCCGTCCCCTGTCCTCGAGGAAGAGGTGACGGCCCCAGTTCAGGCGCGCGCCCTCGAGGAGCGTCTCGCCGTTGGCGACCTTCTTCGCGGTCGCCTGGTCGCCGCGACGGACGAAGCCGCCCTCGTAGCTGTGCTCGTCGAGCGCGCGGGTCTTGCCGTCGATGTAGATGCGCAACCAGACCTCCGCGTTGACGGCGCGCCAGAAGAACATCGACTCCTCGACCTCGCCGGCGCACGCTCGCCGGAAGTTCTCGGCCACCGCGGCCGCCTTCCAGTAGGGGCGGGCGCGAAACGACGGCGACCGCATCAAGCTCTGGAGGACCGCACGCTGGCGCCGGTACCAGCGGAACTCGGGGGTGGTGAAGCCGATCTTCTTGCGCCGCGCCTCGACCTTGCGGGGCAGGACACCGTGCAACGCCTGCCGCACGATCGCTCGCGTCCACCCGTTGTGGATGATCGCCGAGCGCGGAAGCGTGAGGATGTAGTCCACCAGCTCCTGGTCCAGGTAGGGCAACCGCGCCTCGAGCGAATGCGCCATCGAAGCCCGGTCCTCGTAGCGCAGCAGCGGCGGCAGGCTGTAGGTGCGGAAGTCCTGGAGCAGGCGGCGCTTGAGATCGTCGGCGACACGGTCGTCATCGGGCGCCTTGCGTCCACGCGTGAATGACGGCGCGAGCATCCCGGCGACATCGACGCGCTGACCGCGCTCGCGCACCCGCCGGCGCACCAGGGGGGTCACGATGTCGCGGAGCAGCCACGCCTCGCGCGCGAACTCCGCGTACCGGCGCTCGCGCAGCAGCTGGCGGAGCAGCACGTATGGATAGTGGTCGTAGCCCGCGAGCAACTCGTCGCCTGCCTGACCGTCGAGCGTGACCGTGACCTGTCGCCTCGCGAGGCGCATCACCATCCACATGGCAAACGGGGCCGACGACACCATCGGCTCCTCCATGTGCCACACCCACGCCTCGAGCTCGCGGATGAAATCCTGGTCGGTGGGCTGCACCTGGCTGTTGTCGGCACCGGTCACCTTGAGCACGCTGTCGATGTACGTGCTCTCGTCGATGCGGTCGCCGGGGAACACCGCCGAGAACGTCTTGAGGCGATCACCGAGCGACTCGGTGTCGGGCACGTGATCGCGGAGTTGCTGCGCCATCACCGTGCAGATCGAGGACGAGTCGAGACCGCCACTCAGACAGATGCCGACCGGCACGTCGGCGACGAGGCGGCGCTGGACCGCTCGCTCGAACATGGCGCGAAAGACCTCGGGGCTGGCGTCACCGTCCTCGGAGAGCCGTGGAGTCCAGTACACGGTTTCCGAGATCGTGCTGCCCTCGATGACCGCGAACGCCGCGGCGGGCACCTGGCGGATCCCGCGAAAGAACGTCCCGTCGTTGTGATCGAAGAGCCCGAACCGCAGGTATTCGTACATCTGCTGCTCGTCGACCTCGCGCGGGAACGTGTCGTCCTGCAGGATCGCCTTGATCTCCGAGGCGAAGACGACCCGACCACGGTGGCGCGCATAGAAGAGCGGCTTGATGCCGAAGTGGTCGCGCGCCAGCACCAGCCGAGACGTGGCGGTGCGCTCGTCGAGAATCGCGAGCCCCCACATGCCGTTGAAGCGGCGGAAGCAGTCCGTCCCCCACTCGGCATACGCGTGCAGCACCACCTCGGTGTCGCAGGTGGTGTGGAAGGCGTGTCCAACGCTCTCGAGCTCGGCGCGCAGCTCACGAAAGTTGTAGACCTCGCCGTTGTAGACGATCTGCAGCCGCCCGTCGTCCATCGACATCGGCTGCGCGCCGTGCTCGAGGTCGATGATGCTCAACCTGCGAAACCCGAGCGACGCGGTGGCGTCCTCGAAGTGCCCATCGTCGTCCGGACCACGGTGCCGGAGCGACACGGTCATCGCTTCGAGCAACGCCCTGTCGGGTGGACCCCAGAAGCCTGCTATCCCGCACACGTCAGCGGGTCGCCGGCGTCAGTGGTGGTCGGTGCATGACCATGGCAACGGTACGACACCAATGGAGGTCACGGACATCCGGCCGCCGCCGGATCGATGCAGGACCGGGCTGTGTGCCCGACCTAGAAGTCCATGTCGTCGTCGTCCATGCCCATGCCGCCACCACCGCCGTGGGAATGGCCGCCGCCCCCGGCGGCTTCCTGTCGCTCCGGCGCATCGGCGATCAGCGCGTCGGTGCTGAGCACGATGGTGGCGATCGACGTCGCATGGACCAACGCTGAGACCACGACCTTGGTGGGATCGATGACCCCGCGCTTGATGAGATCGCCGTAGGTCTCGGTCACCGCGTCGAACCCGTGGTCGCCCTTGGCCTCGGCGACCTCGTTGACCACGACCTGGCCTTCGAGGCCGGCGTTCTCGGCGATGATGCGCAGCGGCTCGCGGAGCGCGCGGGCGACGATGTCGGCGCCGACGCGTCCGGCGCCCTCGAGCTTCAGCGCCTCGACCGCGGGTATGGCCCGCAGCAATGCGACCCCACCACCGACGACCACGCCTTCCTCGATTGCCGCGCGGGTGGCCGCAAGCGCGTCCTCGACGCGAGACTTGCGCTCCTTCATCTCGACCTCGGTGGCGGCGCCGACCTTGATGACGGCGACGCCGCCGGTCAGGCGCGCGAGCCGCTCCTGGAGCTTCTCGCGGTCCCAGTCGGAGGTCGTCTCCTCCATCTGGTGGCGGATCTCCGCGTTGCGTGCCTCGATGGCGGCCTTCGAACCACCACCGCGAACGATCGTGGTGTCGTCCTTGGTGACCGTCACGCGCCCGGCGACCCCGAGCTGGTCGTCGCGGACCGCGTCGAGGCGCAGGCCGGTCTTCTCGCTGATCACGGTCGCCCCGGTGAGCACCGCGATGTCCTGGAGGATGGCCTCACGGCGCTCGCCGAATGCGGGTGCCTTGACCGCCATCGCGCTGAAGGTGCCCCGCGCCCGGTTGACGACCAGGGTGGCCAGCGCCTCGGCCTGGATGTCCTCGGCAATGATGAGCAGGGGACGCCCCGCGCGCATCACCAGCTCGAGGCTGGGCAGAAGATCGCTGACCGACGAGATCTTGGCATCTGTGACTAGAACTCGGGCCTCGTTGAGCACGGACTCCATGTTCTGCAGATCGGTGACCAGGTGCGCGGAGATGTAGCCGCGGTCGAACTGCATGCCCTCGACCACCTCGACCTCGGTCTCGATGCCGGTGCCGTCCTCGATCGAGACGACGCCCTCCTTGCCGACCTTGTCGAACGCATCCGCGATCATCGCGCCGATGACGGTGTCGCCCGAGCTGATCGTGGCAACGCGAAGGATGTCGTCGCCGCCCTTGACCGGGTGCGAGCGTGCGCGGATCGATTCCACCGCGGCGTCGCAGGCGGCCATCATCCCGCGTCGCAGGTCGTTGGGCGGTGCGCCCGCGGCGAGGTTCCGCAGGCCCTCGTCGAGCATCGCCCGGGCCAGGACCGTGGCAGTCGTGGTGCCGTCGCCGGCGATGTCGTTCGTCTTGATCGCCACTTCCTTGAGCAGCTGCGCGCCCATGTTCTCGAAGTGATCCTCGAGTTCGAGCTCACGCGCGATCGTCACCCCGTCATTGCTGATCAGGGGTGGGCCGAACTTCTTGTCAAGTACGACCGTGCGACCACGTGGTCCGAGTGTCACCGCGACGGTGTCGGCGACGATCGCCGCGCCGCGTGCGAGCGCCGCGCGTGCGGGCGCCTCGAAGCGAAGCTGCTTTGCTGCCATTGCTACTTACTTCTTGCCGTTCTTCTCGACGACGGCAAGGATGTCCTTCTCGCCGAGGATCAGGTACTCGACATCGTCGATCTTGACCTCGCTGCCGGCGTACTTCGCGTACATCACGCGGTCGCCAACCTTCACGTCGAGCGGGACGCGAACGCCGGTCTGCTCGTTGTAGCGGCCGTTGCCGGCTGCCTCGATGATGCCTTCCTGAGGCTTCTCCTTGGCGGTGTCAGGCAGCAGGATGCCGCTCTTGGTCATCTCATCGCGCTCGACCGGTTTGACGACGACGCGATCCGCGAGGGGGCGCAGCTTGAGGGACATGGAACCTCCTGGATTCTTAGCACTCTTGGTGGGTGACTGCTAACACTCTACCTAACTGAGTGCCAACCTTGCAAGCCCGCGCCCCGAAAATCGGGGGGTCGTTACACCGCGGCGGCAGGGGCCGACGGTGGGCCGGAGACACGCGGTCGCGACGGCCGGAGGAACAGCGTGAGTCCGACGGCGAGGAACGCAATCCAGAGCACCGCCTGGAGGACCGTGGGCGAAGCGCTGTAGCCGACGAGCCCGTGGAGCACGTCCCCGATCCCCTGGTCATCGGGGAGCGCGCCGCTCATGTTCCAGAGGGTCGCCGAGACGCCCGGCAGCACGTGGAGCTCCTGGAGGTTCTGGACAGCATCGGCGAGGAGTCCGGCCGCCACCACCATGAGCAGGCTGCCGACGATCGCGAAGAAGCGCTTGAGATTGAGGCGCAGGCCGACCCGGAACATGGCGTAGCTCACCGCGAGAGCAATCGCAAGGCCGATGACCGCACCGATCACGACCAGTGCCGGCGAGCTCTGGTAGGTGATCGCGAGCAGGAAGATCACCGTCTCGATCGCCTCGCGCCCCACGGTCGCAAAGGCGACGAGGCCCAGGGCGATCCCGGAACCGCCGGTGACGGCCCCGGAGACCTTGGCGCGCAGATCCCGTCCCAGGTTGCGGCTGTGGCGCCGCATCCAGAAGGTCATATAGGTGAGCACGGCGACGGCGATGGCGAAGACGCTGGTCTCGAACCACAGCTGCGACGTCGAACCGATGAACGCGTCGCGGCTGACAATCCACAGGACGATGCCGATCGCGGTCGCCAGGACGATGGCGGCGCCGGCGCCGAGGAACACATAGCGGAAGAGATCGCGCCGTCCTGCCGAGGCGAGGTATGTGAGCAGGATCGAGCAGATCAGGGTGCCCTCGATCCCCTCTCTGGCAAAGATCAGCAGACTCCCGACCACGAACACAGCCCTCTTGGACAGAAATGGGATAGGCGCCTGAGCGGCGGTTAGCTTAGCCTAACCTAACGGTTCGTGGGCAACTCGACCCAGACCGCCCTGGCGGTCGCCGGGTCCAGCGTCATGTGGGCATCCGCAGCGGTGAGATTCCACCCGCTTGCCGAGCGGGACTCGACCCCGACCTCGATGCCCGGCACGATCCCGCGCTCGTCGAGCAGGTGCAGCAGGTGGGGCGCCTCGTGCTCCGCAACCTCCGAGATGCGCGCCACCCGGGCTCGGTCGCCATCCGACAGCTCCACGAGGCGGACCAGCGGCCGGCCCTCCGGAGGCGTCCGTCCGGGGATGACGTTGCCATGCGGACACGTGACCGGCCTGCCCAGCGATTCGTCGATTCGCTCGAGCACCAGCGCCGACATGCCGTGGGTCAGTGACTGCGCCTCGCTGTCGGCGGTCGCCCAATCGAAGCCGAGGACGTCGGTGAGCCAGCGCTCGACAATGCGATGGCGGCGGACGATGGTCGCCGCCGCGACGGCACCCTCATCGGTGAGCTCGACCGACCGGTCTTCGGCGATCCGGATCAGGCCGTCCCGCGCCAGCCGTTGGAGCGAGACGCTCACCGTCGGCGCACTGACGCCGAGCCACTCGGCGAGGTGCCCCGGCCGCGGCACCTCGCCCTCGTGCTCGATGTAGTAGATCGCCTCGAGGTACCGCTCGGTGGTTTCCGAACGGTGGAGGGATGGGTCGCCGCCGGCGCTCATGCGGATGGAATCTACGCGCACTCCGCCAGCGAGGGGTCCACGTCGAAGCCGGGGGCGTCGGGCCCGTGGACCCGGAGTCGCTGCCAGCCGGCGGCCGCGATCATCGCAGCATTGTCGGTGCAGAGGTCGAAGGGCGGGATCACCACGCGGAGCCCGCTGAATCGGGCTCCCACCGCATCGCGCAGCGCCCGGTTGGCCGCGACGCCGCCGACCACCGCCACCGTGGTCGCCCCGGTGCGGTCCGCCGCCATCTCCAGACCCGCCACCAGCTGGTCGACCGCGGCCAACTGAAAGCTCGCCGCGAGGTCGGCGACCACCTGCGGGTCGGCGGGGACGCCGTTCTCGTCGAGGGCTGCCGGTCCGAGGTCCCGCACCAGGTAGCGCACCGCCGTCTTGAGGCCGCTGAACGAGAAAGCGCCCTTGAGCCGGGTCCGGGGCAACGGGAATCGCCTCGGGTCGCCGGACGGCGCCACCCGCTGGATCGCCGGGCCGCCCGGGTACTCGAGACCGAGCAGGCGTGCGACCTTGTCGAACGCCTCGCCGGCGGCATCATCGCGAGTGGCGGCCAGCCGCTCGGCAACGCCGTGCTCGCGGAGCACGACACATTCGGTGTGGCCGCCGCTCACCAGGAGTGCCAGGTACGGCGGTTCCAGGTCGGGGTCGGCGAGCCATGCGCTGTACACGTGCCCGGCGAGGTGGGAGACGCCGACGATCGGGAGACCACGGGCGATCGCCGCGCCGGTCGCGTACATGGTGCCGACGATCAGGCAGCCCGCCAGGCCCGGCCCGCGTGTCACCGCGACGGCATCGATGGCGTCCCATCCTCCGGGGATGGGAGCGAGCGCGGCGTCGACCACGGTGGCCAGCCCCTCGAGATGGGCCCGAGCCGCCAGCTCGGGGACGACGCCACCGTGGAACGCATGCAGGGCGATCTGCGACGACACCACCGAGGAACGGATCTCGCGGCCGTCGGCGAGCACCGCCGCCGCGGTCTCGTCGCAGGAGGTCTCGATGGCGAGGAGGTTCAGGCCGACGGGTACTCCATCGAGGGACCGCCCCCGACGCCGGCCACGTCGAGACCGTTGAGAATCGCCATGAACCTGCGCTTGAACTCCGGGGCGTGGATGCTGTCGCTCCACATGATCACCGCGTCCTCACCGTTGTCGGTGTAGTACCCGCGACGGCGGCCGATCGCCTTGAAACCGAAGCGCTCGTAGAGGCGGATCGCATGGTCGTTGGTATCGCGCACCTCGAGCGTGATCCAGCGCGCCCCAAGCGCAAAGGCCCGCTGCACGAGGGCTGCGAACAGCACTGTGCCATACCCCTTGGAGTGGTCGCCGGCCCGGACGCCGATGGTGGTCACGTGCGCTTCGAGCGCGACCCGCCAGAGGCCCGCATAGCCGACGATCTGGCCTTCCTGACGCAGCACGATGTACGACGCCTGCCGGTTCTGCGACAGCTCGCTGGCGTACGCATTCTTCGGCCACGGGGACGCGAACACCTGACGCTCGATTGCCTGCACGGCAGCGATGTCCTCGTAGCGCATCGGCTCGACTGAGAGGCGAGGAACGACCTGCATGAACACCCTGAAAACATTGATCGGGACGGGCATCTTCATCATAACCGCGCCATCGGGTGACGGCAGGCGCGCGTGACAGATGTCATGTGAGGTTCCTGACCGGCCTCACTATCGGCAACGCGCGGCGCGCCTCAGGCTGAGCGCATGACATATCACCCCTCCGCCGCGGGCTCCCCGGTCGCGAGCCGCTCGACCTCCCCGGACAGCGGCGATGACGCCGTGCGCGTCGACGGCGTCACCCGAAGCTTCGGGGCCGTGCTCGCCGTCGACAACGTCAGTCTCAGCGTCGGGTATGGCGAGACGATCGCGCTGCTCGGCCCCAACGGCGCCGGCAAGACCACGACGATCTCGATGCTCCTCGGCCTCTCGACGCCCGACTCCGGCCGCATCGAGATCTTCGGCAGCGCGCCGGGATCGGCGACGGCACATGCCAACGTCGGAGCGATGCTCCAGGACGGCGGCATGATGCCCGGTGTCCTGGTCGGCGAGCTGCTGGCGATGGTGCGGAGCCTCTATGAAGCGCCGCTCGCGCTCGACGAGGTCGTCGAGATCGCCCAGCTCGGCGGCCTTGAAAAGCGCCGCGTCGACCGTCTCTCGGGTGGACAGTCGCAACGGCTCCGCCTCGCGATGGCGCTGGTCGGCGACCCGCGACTGCTCATCCTCGATGAACCCACCGCGGCCATGGACGTGGAGACGCGCAGAGGCTTCTGGCATGCGATGGAAGGATTCACCGGGCGCGGCCGGACCATCCTCTTCTCGACCCACTACCTCGAGGAAGCCGACGTGGCCGCGGACCGCATCGTGATGATGGCTCGCGGTCGCGTGGTTGCAGACGGCACGCCTTCTGCAATCAAGGACTCGGTGGGCCTGCGCGTGATCCGGTTCACCACCGAGCAGTCCGGGATCGCCGGCCTCGAGACGCTGCCCGGCGCGGTGTCGGCGTCAGCCCACGGCAACCGCGTCGAGCTGCGCTGCAGCAACTCGGACAGCGCGTTGCGCGCGCTCATCGCGACCCGGCCGGATGCCCATGACATCGAGGTTGCCGGCATCGCCCTCGAGGACGCCTTCATCACCATCACCGACGGCATCGCCGCCTGATTGGAGACCACCAGATGCTCAAGTACCTCGCCCTCGAAATCCGGCGCTCGATCCGCGATCGCCGCTACCTCCTGCTCGTCGCCGGGTGGCCGGTGGCCGCGTACCTCCTCTTCTCCACCGTCTTCGGATCGGCCGCCGACAGGACGGAAGGACTCGCACCGACGGTTGAGATCATGGTGGCGATGGCTTCCTTCGGAGCCATGGGTGGCGTGCTCATGGCATCCGGACCGCGCCTCGCCATGGACCGCCAGCTCGGCTGGCTGCGGCAGCTGCGTCTGACCCCGCTCTCCCCCGCCCGCATCCTCGCGGCGCGCCTGATCGCGGCGATGGCGCTGAGCCTTCCCGCCATCGTCCTCACCTTCATCGTCGCGGTGCTGGTCAAGGGCGTCAGCCTGCCGCTGTGGGAGTGGCCGCTGCTGGTGCTGCTGATCGCGGCCGGGTGCCTTCCGTTCGCCGCGATCGGCATCGTCGTCGGCACGATCGCCGATGGCGACGGCGCGCAGGGCCTCACCATGGTGCTGTACCTGGTGCTCGCGGCTCTGGGCGGCCTGTGGATGCCGGTGCAGATCCTCCCCTCGCCCCTGCAGACCGTTGCCAAGACGCTGCCGTCGTATCACCTCGCGCAGCTTGGCTGGCACATCGCACGCGGGGTCGCGCCCGCACTCGGTGACGGCCTGGTCCTGCTGGCGTGGTTTGCGGGTGCGGCGCTGCTCGCGGTGGCTGTGTCGCGGCGGCTGACGCTGCGCACCGCGTGAGGCTGGCATAGCATCGTGCCCATGGCAGGCAGACCGGAGTCGACCCGGCAGGTCGGCGGACCCGACAGCATGATGTGGCCGATTCCCGCTGTGGCCCGCCTTGCCTGGGCGGCGATCTGGCTCGTCTTCCTCGGCTATCCGATCGCCGACATCGTCGGCACCGGATACTCTCCGACCAAAGCGGTCATCGCCTGGATCTGCCTGATCGGTTTCGCCGCCACATACCTCTTCGCGATGTGGGTCTGCCTGTCGCTGGTGCCGCGCGTCGCGACCGGCGTGCTGCTCCTGCCTCTGGTCGCGCTGTACGTGGAGGGGATCACCCTCGCGCTGGTGTTCCGCGGCCAGTGGAGCGGTGTCCTCGTGTACTGCGGCGTATGCGCCGGGTGGACCCTCCGCTGGCGTTTCCTCGTCCCAGTCCTGTTTGCGCTCGGCGTCTTCATGGTGGTCTCCGGTGCGATCCTCGGCTATGCCTGGGCCGACCTGGGATTCATCACCTTCCTCACGGTCGCGCTCGGATTCACGATGCTGGCGTTCCGGCGGCTGATCGCCACCGTCATCGAGCTCCGCAACGCCCGCGCCGAGGTGGCGCGCCTCGCGATCGCCGACGAGCGTCTTCGCATCTCCCGTGATGTTCATGACATCCTTGGCCACAGCCTCTCGGTCATCGCGCTCAAGGCGCAGGTGGCTCGCCGTCTGATGAAGAGTGACCCTGATGCCGCCGCCGACGCGATCGGTGACGTCGAATCAGTCGCGCGCGAATCCCTTGCGGAGGTGCGCGCGATGGTCACGGG
>CABEDX010000162.1_pt1 | contig 61251 bp, 69 predicted proteins | sample 3132991 | NCBI WGS metagenome assembly CABEDX01 (sample SAMEA5534332, study PRJEB31848) | metagenome | biome: tundra; feature: field; material: soil | place: USA | collected 2013-05 | depth 0.15 m
GTTCCTCGGCTATGCGGGACAGATCGAGCGGGCGCGCCTGCGCTGCGAAGAGGCGATCGCCTCGCTCGCCGAGCTGCCGCTCGGGGGGACCGCGGTCGGCACCGGCGTCGGCACCCACCCAGCGTTTCCGCCCAGGGTGATCGCGCTCCTCGCGGCAGATCTGGGCATCCCATTTCGAGAGACCGAGAATCACTTCAGCGGGCAGTCGACCATCGACGCCGTCGTCTCGGCGAGCGGAGCGCTGCGCGCCATCGCGGTATCGATGTTCAAGATCGCCAACGACCTTCGCCTGCTCGGATGCGGCCCACGCGCGGGTATCGCGGAGATCGCGATTCCGGCGGTGCAGCCGGGCTCGTCGATCATGCCCGGCAAGGTGAACCCGGTCATCTGCGAGTCGGTGACGATGGTGGCCGCACAGGTGATCGGCAACGACGCGACCATCGCCTTCTGCGGGGCCGCCGGGTCACTTCTCGAGCTGAATGTGATGATGCCGGTCGCCGCCTACGACCTCCTGCAGTCGGCGTCGCTGCTGGCCGCATCGGCGCGAAACCTCGCCACCCAGTGCGTGGACGGGATCACCGCCACCGACAACGGCCCGGCGATGGTCGAACGCGGTCTCATGCTCTGCACCGCGCTTGCGCCGGTGATCGGCTACGACGCCGCGGCGGCGATCGCCAAGGAGGCGTACAACACCGGCCGAACGGTGCGCGAGGTCGCCCGCGAACGCAGTGGCCTCGACGAGGCCGAGTTGACACGCCTGCTCGACCCCGAGGCGATGACCCATCCCGGACGCGACTCCGGGCGGGCCGGGGGCTGACGTGACGGCCCGGCGCACGCTTGCCGTCGTGGGTGCGGGCGCGATGGGCGGTCAGATCGCCTACCAGGCAGCGCTGCACGGCTATGACGTGCGCCTCATCAGCCGCAGCGACGACCGTTTGCGCAGCGCGAGCACGTCCTGCTCGACCCTGCTGCGACGCCGCGTCGAGAAGGGAACGCTCGATGGCGATGTCTGCGAGTCGGCGCTCGCCAGGGTCACCCTCGGATCCGACTTCGCGGCGGTCGCCGGCACCGACACAATCATCGAGTCGGTCGCCGAGGACCGCGACGTCAAGCGCGAGGTGTACGCGCGCATCTGCGCGCACTCGGACGATACCGCCATCATCGGCACGAACTCGTCGACCCTGCCATCGTCGCTGCTCGAGGACGCGGTGAGCCACTCCGAGCGCTTCCTCAACGTCCACTTCTTCAACCCGGCGCTGCTGATGACGCTCGTGGAGGTCGTGCCCGGGCCGCACACGTCCGAGGACGCCATCGTGCGCGCCATGGACTTCGCACAAAGGATCGGCAAGACGCCGGTCCGGCTGGCTCGCGAGGAATACGGCTTCATCGCCAATCGCATCCTGTTCATCGCCATCCAGGAGGCGATGCGCCTTGTGCAGGGTGGCTACATCTCCGTCGAGGAGTGCGACCTCGCGGTGCACAACGCACTGGGCTGGCCGATGGGACCGTTTCGACTCTCCGACCTGGTCGGGCTGGACGTGGTCGAGGCCATCCTCGACGAGGGCTTCCGTCAGACGGGAGACCAGCGCTGGGAGCCGGTCGAGATGCTCCGCGAGCTGGTCGCACGCGGGAGGCTCGGCAACAAGACCGGCTGCGGCTTCACGTCCGCGTCCTCCTGAACGCGCCGCGGATCAGGTGGCGTCGACGCGACGGCGTCCGCTTCCTGCCGCGTTGGCCAGCACGACCACGAGCGCGCTGACCACCAGCATGGCGATGAGAATCGCGACGCAGTAGACCGCGACGCTCGCATATCCGCCGTTCGCCGGATTGAGGAACGGATATGGGTAGAGGTTGACGATGGCGCCCCGAATGATCGTGTAGACGATCCAGACGAGCGGAAAGCTGAGCCACAGCAGGCCTTGGCGCATCGGCAGACGAGCGGCCGGTGGCGTGATCAACCAGTCGGCGAGCATCACCAGGGGCATCAGCTCGTGGACGACCGAGTTGACCCAGGGAATCGCGGTGTCGACGTCGGTATTCGAGAGCAGGAGCGTGAACACGATGCCGGTGATGCTCATGTACACGACGGCACCGCCGCGAACCAGGTCGAGCCGCGGTGTGGACGCACGGTCGCGGTTCAGTGCCGCGGCGATGAGCACGCCGATCGCGATCAGGTTGCTGTCGATCGTGAAATAGCTGAAATAGTTGACGGGGTTGAGGGTTCCCTTGGCCGCGAGGCTGGCCAGCTGAACCACGATCGCGACCACCGTCAGTCCCGCGAAGAAGACGCGGTATGCGGCGACCGCGGACCTGCGGTTCACAGCAGCGCGAACGCCTCGAGCACATCCGCGACACCACCGTCCTCCGGCGGCGCGCAAGTGGCGTCAGCGGCGGCGAGCACTTCGGGGCGTGACGTCGACACGGCCACCGAGTACCCCGCTGCGACCAGCAGCTCGACATCGTTCGGAGCGTCGCCGATCGCGAGCGCGTCTGCCAGCGTGTACCCGAGCCGGGCGCAGACCATCTCGCAGCCGACGGCTTTGCTGATGTCGGGATCGAGGATCTCGACGAACTCGGGGTTCGAGCGGGTGACGCGTGCGCCACCGCCGAGCTCTCGCGTCATCAATCCGGTCGCGCGATCGACCTCGGCGGGATCCTCGATGACGCAGGCTGCCTTGGTCGTGCCGTGTTCCAGCAGTGGGTCGAGGTCAGGAACGATTCGGAACGGCACGCCGCTGATGTGCGAGTACAGCCGCGCCTCCGGGCGGTCCCGCTCGCAGAGCAGTTCGTCGTTTTGATACGCCTGGTAGTGCCAGTCCTGCTCGCGAGCGATGTGCAGCGCCCGGCGCGCCGGCACCGCGCGCAGCGGCTGCTCGAAGATGGTGCTCACCGGCGATCCATCGGGACGAGGGGTTTCCCGGACCATCGCGCCCTGGTAGCAGACCAGCGGCTCGACCACGTTGAGCTCAACCGCCCAGTACAGGGCAGAGCGGTACATGCGTCCGGTGGCAACGATCACCGGCATCCGCGCCGCCACCGCGCGGACGGCCTCGCGCACGCGAGGCTGAAGGTTCTGCTGGTAGTCGATGGTCGTGCCATCGAGATCGAGCACCACCACACGAGGGGCGAACGTCTCCGGAAGGGACCGGACCGCGCTGATGTCAGCGGGCGAGCTCATCCTGCCCCGAGCAAGCTGACGCGGGTGGGTGGCATCACCGCGATCTTACGCAGGCGTGAACGCTCCAATCCGGGGTAGACTGACATTGTCTTGCGTTCGTCCTCTCGCGCGCGGTTTGGTAGACCGCTCGCCGCAAGGCCCCGTCCCGTCGCACCGGCGCCGGTCGATGAGGCCTTGAGCACAATCATTCCCGAACCGGTCAGCTTCAGCGAGCTCGCCTTGAGCGTCGCCATGCAGAACACGGTGGCCGAGCTGGGGTACACGATGGCGACGCCGATCCAGGCAGGCTCACTGCCCTTCGCGATGGCCGGCCGCGACGTCATCGGGCAGGCACAGACCGGGAGCGGCAAGACCGCGGCCTTCGGCATTCCGATCATCGAGCGACTCGATCCTCGCGACGGCCCGGTGCAGGCGCTGGTGCTCTGCCCCACGCGAGAGCTGGCCGTCCAGGTCCATGACGAGCTGACCCGGCTCGGCAAGCGTCACGAGCTGCGCAGCGTCGCGATCTATGGCGGCGACTCGATTGGACGTCAGATGGAAGAGCTACGCCAGGGCGCGCACATCGTCGTGGCAACCCCTGGCAGGCTTGGCGACCACATCCAGCGCCGGTCTCTCACGCTCGCCAACGTGCGTGTCTGCGTCCTCGATGAGGCCGACCGCATGCTCGACATGGGTTTCGCGCCGGACGTCGAACGCATTCTTCGGCAGTGCCCGCCGCAGCGTCAGACGCTGCTCTTCAGCGCGACCATGCCCGAGTGGGTGCGCAGGCTCGCGCTGCGCCACATGCATGACCCGGAGACCGTGGAGATCAGCACCCGCCCCGAGATCCCGTCCGAGGTGCGTCAGCTCTACGTGCAGACAACCTGGGCGGACAAGACCGACGCGCTCGCTCAGATCCTCGATCAGCCGGACGTGGTGATGGCGTTGATCTTCGTCGAGACGAAGCGAACTGCCGACGTGCTCCAAGCGCAGCTCGGTGGGCGCGGCTACCAGGTCGGACTCCTTCATGGAGACCTCACACAGCGTGAGCGGGATCGTGCGATGCAGCAGTTCCGGGCTTCGCACATCAAGTACCTGATCGCCACCAACGTCGCGGCGCGCGGGCTCGACATCGACGACATCTCGCACGTGATCAACTACGACGTACCGCTCACCCCGGACGAATATCTGCACCGCGTCGGCAGGACGGGACGTGCCGGCCGGGCAGGCGTCGCGGTCACGTTGATCACCCCCAGCGAGATCCTCAAGCTGCGAGACGTGGAGAAGCACGCGCGCACGCATATCGAGCCGGCGACCCTCGACGAGGATTTCCCCGCGCTCGTGGTCAGCGCCGAAGCCTAGAGTCCGCGCGGACAGACATGCTGCCGGCCATCCACGACACGGGAACTGGCGAAGCGGTGCTCTTCCTCCACGCGTTCACCCTGGACGCCTCGCAGTGGGACCACCAGGTTGCCGCGCTTTCCGACACCATGCGCTGCATACGCGTCGACCTGTGGGGCTGCGGCGACTCGCCGGCGCCGCCCCAGCGCGAGCCCACGCTCGACGGGTTCGCGACCGCGGTGCTCGAGGCACTCGATTCACGACACATTGACCGCGTCGCCGTCGTCGGCCTCTCGATGGGCGGTTACCTCGCCTTCGCCCTGTGGCGCATGGCGCCGGAGCGCATCCGGGCTCTGGTGCTCTGCAACACGCGCGCGGGTATCGACGCCGCGGGGCCGCGCGAGGACCGCCTCGTGATGGCGGAACGCTTGGAGCGCGAGCAATCGGTCGAGTCGATCGTCGAGCCGATGGTGGCGCGCCTGCTGAGCCCGCATGCGCAGGCCGAGGCACACATCGTCGACCCGGTGCGTGGACGTATCCGGCGATGCACCCCCGCGGGAATCGCGTTCGCGCAGCGCGCCATGGCGGCGCGACCCGACAGCACCTCGCTGCTCGCGACCGTCAGCGTGCCGACGCTGGTCATCGCCGGGACCCAGGATGCGATCATCCCGACCTCTGAAGTTCTTGCCATAGCTGACGGCATCACGGGAGCCCGCTCGGTCGAGCTCGACTGCGGGCACCTGAGCAACCTCGAACTGCCCCGCGCGGTCAGCGATCAGCTCGCGAGCTTCCTCGTTCCGGCGAAAATGGCGCCGTGAGTCAGCTCCCCAAGGATCTCCTCGACATCCTTGCCTGCCCTCGCTGCCGCGGACCGCTGGTGGTCGAGCCGGAGTCCCTGCGCTGCGACGTCTGCCGGCTGCGCTACCGCGTCGACAACGGCATCCCGGTGATGCTCATCAGCGAGGCGGAAGCTTTGGATCCGGACGGAAACGCTGCGCCGCAGGCGACGGACTGACCCGGGGCCTGTCGAAGCGGGGACCCCTCGCCGGTCTGCGTCGCCTAACGCAGCACGAGGGCTGATCCGGGTGGCCGAGCGGGGGGAAGCGCCGATCTGTTGACCGGCGCCGCGCAGGACGTTCCCAGAACACTGGGCAGTGAGGAGTCAGACCGGGCAGCTGAGCGGCGAGGGGTCCCCGCTCCGACAGGCCCCGGGTCAGTCCGTCGCGTGCGGAGCTTACGCGGGAACGCCGACCGCCTCGGTGGCGACCGATGCGGGAGCGGCGCAGAACCCCTCGTAGTCGATGGGCTCGGTGATGGTGGGATTCTCCCCGCACACCGGGCACTGCGGGTCACGCGGGACGCGGAACTCGCGGAACTTCATGGCCAACGCATCGATGTGGAGCAGCCGTCCGGTGAGCAGGTCGCCGGTACCGGTGATCAGCTTGATGACCTCGGTCGCCTGGAGAACACCGACGATCCCCGGAAGCACACCGAGCACACCCGCTTCGGCGCAGGACGGAGCCTCCTCCGGCGGTGGCGGCGAGGGGTAACGGCAGCGGTAGCACGGCGACTGGAACGGCACCACCGTGGTGACCTGTCCTTCGAAGCGGAAGATCCCGCCGTCGACCATCGGCTTTTTGGCAAAGATGGCCACATCATTGGCGAGGTATCGCGTCGGGAAGTTGTCACAGCCGTTGACGATGATGTCGTACTGGTCGAAGATCTCGCGCGCGTTCTCGCCGCTGAGCACAACGTTGTGCTCGACCACGCGGACGTCGCTGTTGAGCGCGGTGAGCGCGATGCGCGCGGATGCAGTCTTGAGCATCCCGATCCGATCCTCGGTGTGGAGGATCTGGCGTTGCAGGTTGCTGCGATCGACGGTGTCGAAGTCGACGAATCCGATCGTGCCGACTCCCGCGGCCGCGAGATAGAGCGCGGCCGGGCTACCAAGGCCACCGGCGCCGATGAGGAGCACGCGCGCGTCGAGCAGCTTGGCCTGCCCCTCAACCCCGATCTCGGGGATGAGCAGGTGGCGGCTGTAGCGCTGCTGCTGCTGTGCGGACAGGACCCGCGGGACGATGAAGTCGAAACCGGCCTGCTTCCACGCACCGTAGCCGCCCGCCATCGACTGCACGTCGGTGTAGCCGAGCTCCTGGAGGGCTCGGGCGGCGAGCAGGGAGCGAACCCCACCCGCGCAGTACAGGGTGATCGGCGTGTCGCGCTTGGGGACGGAGTCCTCGATGCGGGTCTCGATGAATCCCTTGCTCAGGTGCACCGCGCCGGGGATGTAGCCCTCGTCGAACTCGCTTCGTTCGCGAACGTCGATGAGCGTCCGGGATCCCGCTGCGGCGCGAACCTGTTGCGGAGAAACCTCCGGGACGGTGCTCCGTGCGTCGTCGAGGAGGTCGCGAGAGGACTTGGCCATGCAACCAGTCTACCCAAAACCTGTCGAAACTTGACCTAGGCGGTCTGGATTCGGTTCAGCCCTTCGGGGGACGGCCAACCGGCCTGCGTCGGGTCGCCGGTGCTGCCGCGGTGGCGCTGCGAGTCCTCGGCCTGCCGACGGGTCGCTTGGCGGTCGTGGTGCTGGCTGCTGCTTTCGGTGGCCTGCCGACTGGGCGCTTTGCCGGTGTGGTGGTCACCGCAGGTGGCGCCGGGGCCGGTGCCATGGCAGCGAGGATGGTGCGTTCCGTTTCCTCGAGCCGTTCCGCCAAAGCGAGGACACGACGCCGGGCAGCGCGCGTCGCGGTCAGCGCATCTGCCAGCGAGACCGGCGCGCCGCCATCCCGCTTCTGCTTCTTTCCAGCCATTATCGGAGCGACCCTACCATAGACTGCGACGGTGCATCCGACGCGTGCGGCGCGCCCACTTGCGACCCTGCTCGGCGCGGCCGGGATCGACAGCGCGCTCTCGCCCTCGGCCGCCGGGCTCGAGGTCGCCGCGATCGAATCGGACTCACGCGCGGTGACACCTGGCAGCCTCTTCGTTGCGATATCCGGCCTGCGCGCTGACGGCCATGAATTCATCGACGACGCGATCCGGCGCGGGGCGGTGGCGGTGGTGGCCGAGCGGGTCCCGGCCGGGTCTCGCGAGGCTCGAATCCCGGTGATCGCGGTCGGCAACTCGAGGCTTGCGCTGTCCCAGCTGGCAGCAGCCTTTTACGACCACCCGAGCCGGTCCCTGTGCGTCGTCGGGATCACCGGGACAGACGGGAAGACGACGACCGCGACGCTGCTCTGGCACGCATGGCATGCCGCGGGCATTGCCGCCGCGTCGGTGACCACCGTCGACCGCCGCACCGGCGACGACGTCACCACCAACCCCTCGCGGCAGACAACTCCTGAGGCACCGGAGTTGCAGCGCGAGCTTGCCCGCATCCGCGATGCCGGCTGCACGCACGTCGCGCTCGAGACCTCGTCTCACGCGCTCGAGATGCAGCGCGCTGATGGCGTGGAGTTCCGCGCCGCGGTCTTCACCCGGATCACCACCGAGCACCTCGAGCTCCACGGCACCCGCGACCGCTACCTGGCGGCCAAGGCGCGCCTCCTCGAGCGCGTTTCAACGAAACCCGACGGAATCGCCGTGCTGGATGCCGGTGACCCGTTCGGGTTCCCGCATCTCGCCGCCATCCCAGTCGCCACCCGGCTCACGTACACCGACCAGCCGGGCGTCGCAGCGGATCTCCGGGCTGGGGACATCGTCGCCGAGCCTTCAGCGGTCCGCTTCACCGCGCAGACCCCGTGGGGCGTGGTCCCGATCCGGCTCGGCATCGCCGGGACCTTCAATGTGCGCAACGCGCTGGCCGCGCTGGCGGCGGCCTGCGCGACCGGGGCAGATCTCGGGAGTGCGGTGCGAGGCCTCGAGGCGGCCGCCGCAGTGACCGGACGCATGGAGCGGGTGGAGATGGGCCAGCCGTTCGGGGTAGTCGTGGACTACGCCCATACCGCCGACGCTCTCGAGACTGTGCTCCACGAGCTTCGGGGGACGACATCGGGTCGGCTCTGGGTGGTCTTCGGTTCGGCCGGCGAGCGCGACCTCGAGAAGCGACCGGCCATGGGATCGGTGGCGGCTCGGCTTGCCGATATCAGCGTCATCACCGACGAGGACCCGCGCGGCGAGGACCGCATCCTCATCCTCGAGCAGATCGCTCAGGGAGCCGTGACCGCCGGCGGCGAGCACGGTCGCAACGTAATCGTCATCCCGGACCGCGTCGATGCGATCGCCTACGCGATCGCCAATGCGGCACCGGGCGACACGGTGCTCGCCGCCGGGAAGGGGCACGAGAAGACGCTCGAGACCGCCACCGGCGAAGTGCCGTGGGATGAGCGGGCGGTGGTGATCGCGGCGCTCCGCCGGCGGATCAGCTGATGAGATGACGGTTCGGGGTTCCCGGCCGGCGAGGGTACTGCTCGGGCGTGGGCACGACCTTGCGGACGCGGAGCACGCCGTGCGCGGGGGCCTCGGGAGCGTTGCCACCACACGCTGACGCTGCGGCGGTGCACGCGGCCAGCGCCCCAGGTGCGCCGGTGACCAGCGCGCAGAGCTGTCCACCGACCCCGACCAGCGGCAGCGCAAGCTCGCACAGCACCGGGGGCGGCGCGGTCGCCCGGGAGGTCGCCAGGTCGAACGTCTCTCGCATGCCGGCACGGCGCCCGGCGTCCTCCGCGCGCACCGCTTCCACAACCACACCGGCGAGGCCGAGCAGTCCGGCGACGTGGATGAGAAAGCCGGTCTTGCGCTGGTCGGAATCGATCAGGGTCACCGACAGGTCGCGCCGCAGGATGGCGATCACCAGCCCCGGCACGCCGCCCCCCGATCCGATATCCACGACTCTGCTTCCAGCCGGTGGGGCAGCCACGTCGAGCAACTCCTGGACCTCCACGATGTTGCGCGCCCACATCCTCTCTCGCGGGATGGAGGTGAGGTTCAGCCGTGCAGACCACCGGTCAAGTTCGTCGAGGTACGCGTCGAGAATCGCGTTCACGTCACCGGTCGGCAGCGGCCCCATGGCGTCGAGCGTAGCGCCCGTGCCGGAGCGTGCCGGGTCGGTGACGGTGGCCCGATCGGCTCCCCGACTCACCGTCTCCATGCGATCATGCAGGGGAGCGATGGAGACGAACCCGGAAACTTCCGACCGGTGCCCGATCTGCAAGGGCGAGATGCTCTCGGTGCTGTACTACGGCGCCGATGGTGAGTCGGTCGGCGGGCACCGGATCTGCCCCGGCTGCGGACCTCGCTCCACGGTAGAACTGGTCGCATCGGACGAGGTCCGTCGCCGCCTGCTGGAGCGCAAGGCCTCCTAGCTCTGCTCCGCGATGGGGACGGGAGGCCACCTCGGCTCCGCGTTACTCTCCGCCCTGCGGCGACGCAGGAGGTCTCTGCGCCGCTGCCGCTAGGCCACCATGCACCCTACGGACAGGAGATCGTCCGGGCCGCAGCGAATTTGATAGCGACCGAGAGAGCGCGACAATCTGCTTGCGCGAACGAGGGAGCGGCCAAGCTGAGCAGCGGACCGGACGATCTCCTGTCCGTCGTCGCAGAGGGGAGCCTGATGCGGCGGCGCGGATCGCCTCCGGTCGGTCGTCGCAGAGTGGAGCCTGTTGCGGTGGTGCGGGTGGCTTCCTGTCCCGATCGCGGCTCGCTCCTCGGATGTTCCGCACGCGGCTGTGTCACGCGGTCGTCACGGCCAGTCACGGCGCGATGACATGGGCGGGCCGCCCCTGCACCCGATGGGAGACTGGCCGCGATGCGTCTCCCCAGGTTTTCGTTCGCCCGTCACCGTCTCACGCTCGCGCTGCCGTTCGCGCTGGCGCTGACCTTGATCGCGGCGCCGGCCGCTGCGGGACCATCACCCACGCCGACGCCGAGCCTCACCCAGGCGCAGCAGGCGGCGGCCGCCGCCAAGATCGACGCGCAGAACGCCAAGGACGCCGCCAACAACGCCGACAGCGCCCTCGCCCTGGCGCGCAGCGCGCTTGCGGCTGCGAACGCGCATCTCGCGCAGATCAATACGGAGATCGGCGCGCTGAACGTCACCATCGCCGCCGATACAGCGACCCTGCGCACCGTCGACGCAGAGCTCACTGCGGATCGCGGGCATCTCTCCGCGTACCTGCGCCAGTCCTATGAGAACGGCGGCTCGCAGGCAATGCTCGCGTACATCATCTCGGCGAACACGATCGCCGCCGCGATTCAGAGAGATGTGCAGGTGAACGAGATCTCGTCGGCGAGCCAGCAGCTGGTCGCGCGAATCGGCGTTGAAGAGCAGAAGGCCACCAGCACGCTGGCTCACCACACTGCCGCGCTCGCACAGCTCGCCGCCGAGGAGGAGCAGTCGCGGACCGAGCAGGCAATCATCAAGGTGCAGACGCAGACACTGTTGCAGGCCGACATCACGGCGCACGCGCATGTGTCCCAGGCGCAAAAGGCACTGGCCGCAGCGGTTGCCGCCCTCGCCGCCGCGCGCGCACGAGACGCGATCTACCAGCCGATTCCCGGTCCGCTCTTCACGGTCGACACCAACCTGACCACCCCGAGCGGCGAGACCGCCGCGAGCCTGGATCAATTCCTGAACGGTTCAGCACTTGCCGGGCTCGGGGCCAGCTTCATCAAGGCGGAGACCGCGTACCACGTGAGCGCGCGCTACTTCGTGGCGCACGCGATCCTCGAGTCCGGCTGGGGGACGAGTTGGATCGCGCTGAACAAGTACAACCTTTTCGGCTTTGGCGCCGACGATGCGAACCCGAACGGTGATGCGATGACCTTCACGAGCTACGACGCGTGCATCCAGTACGTCGCGCAGTTCATCGAGGTCAACTACCTCACGCTCGGCGGCCAGTTCTATCACGGGCCAACGCTGCGCGGGATGAACGTCGACTACGCGAGCGACCCCAACTGGGCCGAGAAGATCGCCAGCATCGCGGACACGATTCCTCCTCTCGCCGTCCCCTGATTGTCGCGTCGGTTAGTTGGATATCTGACGGGCGAGTACTTTGCGTTTGCGCCGCAGTCAGGACGAGGGTGGCCTAGGATGGTCGCTATGGTCGTAACTTCTCGCCGACGACGGTGACCTGCCAGAAGTGCGGCGAAGCTCCTGCACAGCCTGTCGATTTCGAGAGCCAGACAGGCATGATTGTCATGCGGCGGTTGAGACACCACAAGGGAATCTACTGCCGTACCTGCGGTCTTGCCGTTGGCCGCCAGGCGGGGTGGCCGATTGCGCATCGTCACATGGCGGGAAGGTCGTTGCACTGAACGCGGATGGTACCTGTCCAGGCAACGCCGAAACCTTCGGGTTGACGAATAATGGCGTCGCCTCGTCCGTCATCACCTGTGTCGACACAACTCAATAACGGACACACATGCAAGGTCTACCTTCGCCGAAGCTTCACCACGGTGGAAGACGCTCAGTAGCGCAACTGGCAGCGATTGCGCTCCTGTTCGTGGGGATCGCTGCTTGCGGAAGCACCAAGACAACCACGATGAACCTTAGTGGAGCAGGCGGCACCTTATCGCTTGTCCTTACGGGTAGCGAGACCACGCTACGTTCCGTTCAGACCCAGTTCGTGAACGCCGTCTCGTCTATAGCCAATGGAGCGAGCGTTTCCATCCTGGATGGCGACCACCATACCGGGGCCTCAATCTGTCAGACAGACATAGCCAATGGGGGTGCTAGCTACCACGTGGCGGTCTATAGCAATACCTCCATCCCCTCGACAGCCTGCGCGCAGTTGGCGCATGACATGGGTGGGTAGGTCGCGCTCACGACCGGCGTCCGCTTACTACGGGCCGTGGGTCATGAGAGGTGACGCCGTCCTGCTTCCAGGTGCCCGGAAGTTTCAGTGCCAGCCCTACGGCAAGCAACGATGCCCCCAGTGCGATGAGTCCGGTGACGCGCGGGCGAATCCCCGCGACGTGCAGCGCGGCTGCGACGACGAGCGCACCGATGGCGCCGAGGACGAACCACACGTCGGATCCGGTGATGAGATTCAGTTCACACACCTGTCGCAGCGTTTTCAGCGAGCGCGTCGGCTAGTCTGACCGCATGCAGCACGCCATCGGCGAGCACGCGCTCCTCGCCGATTCGAGGACTGCGGCACTCGTCGATCCCGACGGCAACGTGGCGTGGCTCTGCTGGCCGTGGATCGACTCCACCCCGCTGTTCTTCTCAATACTCGACGACGGTCGTGGCGGCACGTTCTCTCTGCGTCCGGCACGATCGGATGCTCGTGTTATGTCGCGCCGGTACCACTCCCGATCGCTGGTGCTCGAAACGGTCTGGGAGGTTGGCAGCGCGCGACTGATCGTGGACGAAGCGCTCGACCTCGGCGATGGGCCACGCCTGGTTCGCAGCATGAGGGTGGAGGGCGAAGCCGTTGCCGTGATGATCGGGATCACCGCGCCATCGTGGCCCGGGACTGTGGGCGTTGTGCAGGCGCACGGGCACGCCGTCGAACTGGAAGGCGTGGCGCGCGTTGCGGTGCATGCTCCAGCGGCATGGACGTCGACGGCGAACGGCGCCACCTGCGATTTCATCGTCGAGCGGGAGATGCCGGTCACGGTCACTCTCGGTGATGCAGGCGCTTCGGCAGGTGCGGCTATCGGCTCGACGCTGGCCGAGTGGCGGCGGACGATCTCGAGAATCACCGCGTCGAACCGGCTGCCGGACATCGATGACCTCCTCGCCACAACTGCTGCAGTGCTGGTTGGGCTGCGCCGTCGCGATGGAGGCATCGTCGCGGCTCCGACCACATCGCTCCCGCAGTGGCCACGATCCGCGCGCACGTGGGACTACCGGTATTGCTGGCTCCGCGACTCCTCACTGGCAGCCCTCGCCATGCTGCGGCTCGGGCTCATCGAGACAGCGCGATCGCTCGCAGCGTTTATCGGCAACGTTGTCACCGAGCACGGACCGCTGCCGCTCGTCCGTGTTGATGGAACCCTCCCGCCACCCGAGACCGAGATGTCGGAGCTGGCCGGCTACGGGGGCGCCCGCCCGGTCCGCATCGGCAACGCCGCGGCGGGACAGGCGCAGCTCGACGTGCCCGGCGAGGTGATCGAGCTCGCAGCATCGCTGGCCGAGGTATCCGCATTGCCCGAGGAACTCGGCGCCGCAGTGCCGATCCTCGCCGGCTGGCTGGTGCAGCACTGGCGCGAGCCCGACCACGGCATCTGGGAGATCCGCGGAGCCCCTGCGCGCTACACCCATTCGCTGGTGACGGCGGCGAGCGGCCTCGAGGGTGCGGCAGCGCTCGCTGACCAGCGGGTCGTCAGGGGCGATGCGGCCGCCTGGCGACGGACCGCTGCGGCGATCGCCGGCGACATGGGCCTTACCGGTGGGCCGCTCGAGATCCGGCTCGATGGCTGGGGTGCCGACGCCGCCCTCGCGCAGGCCGCACTGCTCGGGGGCCTCGACCTCGTTGCCGCGCGAACGGGTCCCACCCTCGACCTGATCGTGGAACGCCTGGACCGTGGCGGGCTCATCGATCGCCACGAGAGCCAGGCGGACACGTCTGCAGATCCCTGCGCGCCCTTCGTGTTTCCGACGTTCTGGCTTGCCGCTGCGCTGGCGGCGGCCGGGCGCGACGGCTCGCGATGGCTCGACGCCGCGCTCGCCACGCGCGGACGTCTCGGGCTGTTCGGCGAGGTCGCCGATCCCATCGACCGCTCTCCGCTGGGTAATTACCCGCAGGTCCAGAGCCACGCGGCCTTCGTGCTCGCCGTGGTTCCGGCGGATGGAACCTCCTAGGCGTCACACGACGAGGCGACGGGCGGGATTCCAGGATCGTGCACCCCGACGGCCACCCCGCCCGGCACCACGGCGACGCACTCGATATCGGCTCGGAGCGCGCGGAGCCTCGGATCGATGGCGAAGACGCGTTCGAGGGACAGTGCCGAGTCGATCTGCGACGCCAGGCCGGTGCTGGCGAAGCCAGGGAGACCGAGCATCCCGATATCCACCTCGGGAACCTGGGCCGCGATCACCGGCCCGCCCGGCCCGGCCTTGAGCGAGAGGCTGATGTGCGCAACAGCGACCGGGGTGAACGGTCCGGCGGATATGTTCGCCGAGACCACCACGAGACCACCGCGGCTGCGCACCTGGAGGTCGCGGAATGCGTTGGGGTGCGGATTGTTGGTGGCGGCGAGCACGGTGAGGTCCTGCTCGCTCATCACCACCACGCCGTGCGAGCCCTGGATGAGCTGGGCCGCCATCTCGCCGCCGAGTGCGATCGCGATCGCCGTCTCGGTCGAACCGTGGGACGGCCCGGCCGGCGGCGCACCGAGTACTGGCGCCGCAAGCGCGCGATCGGCAAGGTAAACGGATCCGCCGATGGCGATCAGGACCACGAGCAGCCCGAGGCAGCACCCGCGCACGATCCCCCGCTGACCAGAGAGGCTCACGCCCCTATGTTCGCCCCCCAGGCTCGCCAGCGCGTACCGGCGGCACCGGATGGAGGATCAGCCGGGTCCGGGCGTGGCGGCGCACCTCCTGGGGACTCCAGTACAGAGGGAATTGACGGTTGGTCCGCCAGCGCCGGGACAGATCGCGGTAGTGACGGGATCCCGGCTGGCCGGACTGCCCGGGGAGATGGATACCACCGCTCGCATCCCATTTGCCGACGTCGATGACCTGGCGCCAGGAGGGGGCCGACAGCCGCGTCGCGAACGGCTCGCTGGGAACCGGTGATGTCGCCAGGACCGTGTCGGTGTTGCCGCCAACCCTGATCGATGGGGCGTTGAAGAACCTTGCGAGTCCGCGACGGCGCCCGAAGGCGTGGATGAGCTCGAGCCGATGGACGCGGCCCCACATCCAGCGTCGCGAGTTGCGACCAAGACGGCCTCGGAGATCGGTCATCGCGTCGTCAAGGGATCTCGAGATCACCTCCGCCCAGGTCGTCAGGCCTTCGAACAGGCCGTCATCGCCGAGTTCCCAGCGCTCGATGAGTGACGGTGTGAGCCGGCCGACCAGGTTCCCCGGGTACTGGAACACCGGATGGGACAGGTCGACGCCCGCAAGGATCCGCCAGGCGTTGCCGCAGATCGGGCTCAGGGAATGCTCTGCGAGACGGGCCATGAACGCTTCGTAGATGGTGGGTTCGGCACGTCGCGGATCCATGACCGCGTCCCATTGCGCCAGGCGTTGGCGCGCCGATTCGGCCGCCGGGTTGGAGCAGTGCATTGTTCCCAGCAGGCGGACGACCTGGCGTGCGGGAGGGCAGAGCAGGTCCATCTGGGCACGCGCCATGTAGGGAAGGTCGACCACCCGCTCGCTGAGCAGCTCGCCGATCCGCAACGCGCGGTAGCCCGACATGTAGTCGGCGCCAATGTAGAAGGGGAAGTTGTCGCCGGCGATGCGATTGTTCGCGGTGATGATCTGGTGCTCGGGAGGGTCGAAGATCTGCGGGACCTCGTCGATGGTCAGGTACCGGGTCCACACCGCATTTCCGGTCCAGCCTTGCACCGGCAGACCGCTCGGCTTGACTCTGCGCACCGGGATCCGCCCCGAGAGCAGGTAGCCGATGTGTCCGTCGACGTCCGCGTAGACGACGTTCTGGGACGGGGCGTCGAAGGTCGTGAAGGCTTCCTTGAAGCTCTTCCAATCGCCCGCCCGCTGCAGGCGGAGCAGCCCTTCGGCGGCGCCGCCCGGTTGCAGCGCCGTCCACTGGAGGGCGAGCCCTCGCCAGATGGCGCGCTCCGGATCCTCGATCCTCTCGACGACCGGACCGTGGCGGGTGACCACCACCTCCTCCAGCACGTCGGATGAGTTCTTGACGTGGATGATCTCGCGAAGCCGCCGGGTCGGCTCGAACCCCCGCTCGGTCCGGAATCGATCGGCGGCCGGCGAGTCGAACTCCTCGATCACCAGGTCCTGACAGTCGGCGAAGGAGTTGGTGAATCCCCAGGCGATCCGCTTGTTATGACCGATGATCACGAACGGCATCCCGGGCATGGTCACGCCGGTGGATTCGAAGTCGTCCCCGGCCTGGACGTGCGCCGCGTACCAGATCGACGGCATGCCTGGGACCAGGTGCGGGTCGTTGCAGAGAATCGGCCGGCCGGATGCCGTTCGCTCTCCGGAGACGACCCAGGAGTTGCTCATGCCTCCGGCGGTCGGGATCCAGCGGGCCGCTTCGCGGAACATGGTCAGCAGTTGGGATCGGGTGTCGCCGCCCGCGGCGCGAACCGTGCTCGCGAGGACGGTCGGGTTCGCGTCGGGATAGACGATGTCGAGGCGAGCAGCATGCTCGGGACCGATCGCGCGGAGCAGCTCCAGGCGCTGCAGCTCGGTGTCCCAGTTCATGCTCAGTCCGAGCCCCAGCAACTTGAGGGCGGCAAGGCTGTGCATCGGCTCCCACGGCTCGGGGGTCACACCGAGGAGCCGGTACTCGACGGGCAGCGCCCGGCCCGACTGCGCGATCCCGTTGACACCGGCCGCATATGCCTTGAGCATCCGGCGAGCCTCGGGGCCGAGGCGCAGCTCCTCCTCGCGGGCGACCCGCTGCAACCCGACCCGCCGGATGAATCGGTCGATGTTCACGCCCTCGGTTCCGATCAGCTCGCTGATCCGTCCCGTCGCCACCCGCCGCGTGACCTCCATCTGCCAGAGGCGGTCCTGTGCATGCACCACGCCCATCGCGAATGCGGCGTCCTCCATCGAGATCGCGTTGATATGGGGGACACCCCATCGATCGCGACCGACGGTGACCTCCGCCAGCAGACCGGTCAGCGAGAGCCGCCCCCTCACTCGGGGCAAGGACACGCCGAAGGTGCGATGGCGCGCGACCAGCAGAGCGGCGCAGGCGACGACCACCACGGCCGCCACGACGATGAGGGCAATGATCATTAGAGGCGGTCTGGGAACGTACTACACTCGCGAGCCCATGGCCTTGCGAACTCCGCTTCACGACCGGCACATCGCAGCAGGGGCGCGCATGGTTGAGTTCGGCGGCTTCGACATGCCGCTGCAGTATTCGACCATACGCGAGGAGCACATCGCCGTCAGGACTCGCTGCGGTCTGTTCGACCTCTCACACATGGGCGAGGTGCGGTTCAGCGGTGACCGCGCGCTCGACGTGGTGCAAACCCTGGTGACCAACGACGTGGCCCGCCTCGAGGTCGGCGGAGCTCTGTACGGCGTGATGTGCAATGAGGCGGGCGGAATCGTCGACGACGTGGTCGTGTACCGCGAAGCCGGCAGCTACATGGTGGTGATCAACGCCGCCTGCCGCCCGAAGGACATCGCTTGGATGGGCGCACACAGCGCGGAGTGCACCTTCGAGGATATCGGCGACTCGGTGGCGCTGCTCGCGGTGCAGGGCCCCCGGGCCGTGGAGCTGATCAGCTCGATGTGTCCCGACGACGTTGCCGCGCTTCGTCCCTTCCACTGCAGGGACAGCGAGGTGGCCGGCGTGCAGGCCTCCGTGTCGCGAACCGGATACACCGGCGAGGACGGCTTCGAGCTCTATGTCGATGCCGCCGACGCCCCAGGGCTCTGGGATTCGCTCCTCAAGACGGGAGCTCCGGAGGGCCTGATCCCGTGCGGGCTGGGCGCGCGTGACACGCTCCGCCTCGAGGCGGGGCTCCGGCTCTACGGCCAGGACATGGACGACACCACCGACCCGTACAGCTGCGCGCTGGGCTGGACTGTGAAGCTCCAGAAGGGAGATTTCATCGGGAAACCGGCGTTGGTCGCGCTTGATCCCGCGCATCCGCCGCGCCGTTTCGCCGGCATCGAGTTGCAGGGACGGGCCATCGCCCGTCATGGTCAGCCGGTACTCGCCGACGGTGAGGCCGCGGGCGTCGTCACCAGCGGCACGTACAGCTTCACGCTCGACCATTCGATCGCGACCGCATCATTGGATGGCGACGTCCCGCCGGACGCCGAACTCTCCGTTGACATCAGGGGCACCGCCGCCGCGGCAACGGTGGTGCCGCTGCCCTTCTATCGCCGCCCCAAGGGAGCCTGAACGTGGCCGACCTCTCCAACTACCGGTTCACCGCCAGCCACGAGTGGGTCCGCGTCGAGGGCTCCAAAGCCACCCTGGGCATCACCGATCACGCCCAGGCGCAGCTCGGCGACGTGATCTTTCTCGAGCTTCCCGCCGTTGGCACCGAGGTGAAGGCCGGCGCAAAGTTCGGCGCCATCGAGTCGGTCAAGGCGGCGTCCGACCTCTACGCGCCGGTGAGCGGCACCGTGTCCGAGGTGAACGCCGTCCTCACGGACCGACCGGAGCTCGTGAACTCCGACCCCTACGGCGAAGGCTGGATGCTGCGCCTCGACAGCGCGAGCGACGACGGCGGGAACCTCCTCGACGAGGCCGGCTACACGAAGCTGGTCGGCGCCTGACCTAGACTTCTGGGCGGGGTCAGCTAGCTCAGCTGGTTAGAGCGCGCGGTTCACATCCGCGAGGTCGAGGGTTCGAGTCCCCCGCTGACCACCACTCGCGTGAAAGTAGTGGCCCTGGTCGAGATCGTCGATCAGCCCGGGCTGGGTCGGCTCCCACCCCAGCAGCTCGCGGGTGAGCGCGCTGGAGGCAGGGCTGTCGATCCCGACGAACCCGCCCAATGGTGCGAAGTGCTCGCTTGCCTTGTCGGGAGCTATCGAGACCACCGGCAGATCCAGGTGGCGGCCGATGGCGCCGGCCATGTCGTGGAGCGGGACACCCTCGTCCGCGACCGCGTGGAGCGTCGATCCAGCCGGAGCGCTCTCGACCGCGAGCCGGAACAGGTGCGCTGAATCGAGCCGGTGCACGGCAGGCCAGCGGTTGGTCCCGTCGCCGACGTAGCCGGAGACGCCCTTGTCGCGGGCGATGCGAACCAGCGTCGCCATGAAGCCGTTATCCCCGTCCCCGTGATTCGTCGGAGGGAGCCGGAGAACCGACGAGCGCACGCCCCGGGAAGCAAGCGAGAGCGTCAGCTCGGCGGTGGCCCGCCGGGTCTCAGGACCGCCCCCCAGCGCCGCAAATTCCGGGCTGAGCACGTGCCCGTCCTGCTCGGTCGCAATGCGGCCCGGTGCGAGCCCGAGGGTTCCCGACGCGATGACCAGCGGTCGATCAGAGCCGGCGAGCGCTTCGCCGAGTGTCTCGACGGCTCGGCGATCGGCATCGGCAGCAGCCTGGAAACCTCCGGAGAAGGCCACGTCGTGCTTGAAGGCGAGGTGAATCACACCGTCTGACGCGGCAGCCCCGTCCGCCAGGCCGGCGAGGTCGTCGAGGCTGCCTCGATGCACCTCCGCCCCGGCTGCCGTGAGCACAGCGGCCGATTCGCCCGAGCGGGCGAGGCCGATGACCTGATGACCTGCGTTGAGGAGTTCGGCAACGACGGCGGAGCCGATCCAGCCGGATGCGCCGGTGACGAAGACACGCATGAGACGACCTCCACTTGGCGACCACTCCTCAGGCACGAGGGTGGTTTGATGTCAGTTACTGTCATCACTGTACCAGGAATGTCAGCCACTGTCATCAAGGACCACTAGAATCGCAGAATGGGACGTTGGGAGCCGGACGGTCGCGGCAGGCTCGAGCGGGCGGCACTCGCTCTTTACGGCGAGCGGGGTTTCGAGAACACCACCGTCGCGGAGATCGCGGCACGGGCAGGTCTGACCGAGCGGACCTTCTTCCGGTATTTCGCCGACAAGCGGGAGGTCCTGTTCTGGGGGGCGGCAGCGCTGCGTGAGCTCCTCGTCGTCGCGGTGGCGAGCGCACCCGAGACCGCCGCGCCCATCGACGTGGTCGTGGCCGCTTTCGAGACCGCTGCCACCGTGCTCCAGGAGCGCCGTGAAGGCGCCCTCCTGCGTCAGGTCGTGATCTCGGCGAATGCCGAGTTGCGCGAGCGCGAGTTGATCAAGCTCGCGCTCCTCGGCGCGGCACTCGCCGACGCGTTGCGCCGGCGCGGTGTCGCAGACCCGGCCGCGTCGCTGACCGCCGACACGGGAATCGCGATCTTCAGAGCCGCATTTGAAGCCTGGGTCCACGAGAGCGAACAACGAGAGTTCCCGCAGCTCATACGGGATTCGTTCGACGAGCTGAAAGCCGTGACCTCGGGCGCTGCGAGTTAGGTCCTCGGGCAACCCTTCAAGGACGAGTGGTGATCACCACACGAACGGGATCAGCCGCTTCGTTCGCCTGCTGTAGGCCTCATATCCGGGAAGTTCGCGACTCAACAATGCTTCCTCGGCCGCGACGCGGCGGTGATACGCGAGCGCAAGCAGCCCGCCAACCCACTCGACCACAGGAAGGCTGCGCGACGTTAGTGCAAATCCTGTCCAGATCAGGAGCGATCCCGCGTACCCTGGGTGGCGCACGAATCGATACGGCCCACTTTCGACGGTGCGTTGCGCATCCTCGACTCGCAGCGTGCGCGAATACGAGCGGCCGAGCGTGCGCATCGAGCATGCGCGCAGTGCGAGCCCGGCGGCTTCGAGGCCGAGGCCCATCGGACCCGCAGCGCGAGGGAGTCGCGGCTTCCACACGACCCGCGCCAGTGGCGCTGCCACCGCCGCAATCGCGTACGCGGCGACGATCATGCGCGTCGTCCCACGGTCGTCGCGCGAGGCGGTGAGGCTCGATGCCGCACCGCGTTGCCGGGTTGTCGCCTCGAGGACGAAGAACCCGGCGACCCCCACGTATCCGGCCACGAACCATCCGACCCCGCCGCCGCGGCTGCGTTCCTCCGGCACTGCGCTCACGAGGAGAGCGTGACACTCGACTGGTACGCTCCGCCATATGAGTGACGACCGTCCCGTACTGCTCTTCGGTGAGACGTATCACCACCCGAACATCCTGTATCGCACCGGATTCCTCGTACCCGACCCGGTGGTCGTCGTCGACCGGGGCGGCGCTGACACGGTGCTCTGGGTGAGCGCGCTCGAGGAGGGGCGTGCCCGGAAGCAGGCTTCCGTCGGCGAGGTTCGCAGCACCATGGAGCTCGAGATCCCGGCGCCGCGCCCCGGCGGCAACGAGTACGACGGCTGGGCGGCCCTCTTGACCGCTGTATGCCGCGAACACCGCCTCAACGCCGTCGACGTTGATGCCGAATTTCCCACCGTGCTCGCCGACCACCTGCGCCAGCACGACGTCGACGTGCGTCCTCGAACCGACATCTACCAGCAGCGGCGCCGGATCAAGACGGCTCAGGAGATCGAGTGGATCACCGCGACCGAGAACGCCGGCATGGCGGCGCTGCAGAAGGCGATCGACGTGATCGCAGCCGCCGAGATCCGCGACGGGTTGCTGGTCCGGGATGGTCGAAACCTCTCGAGCGCGGACCTCATCTTCGCCGTCGAGAGTCACCTGCTCGAGAACGGCAACAGCACCGTTGACTCGATCTGCTGCGGCGGACCCGAGTCATCCGACCCGCACCGGACGGAGAGCGAGGTCATTCGTGCGGGCCTGCCGATCGTGCTCGACATCTACCCGGTCGACAAGCGCACCAGGTACTGGGGCGACATGACCCGGACGGTCGTCCGCGGCACGCCACCCCCGGAGGTGGTGCGCATGTGGGACGCCGTGCTCGAGGCACAGCAGGCCGGTCTCGACGCGGTGCGACCCGGGGTCAACGGACGCGATGTCCACTTCGCGTGCTGCGAGGTCTTCAAGCAGCACGGCTACGGCTCGCTCCCCAAGCCGTACCGCGACATCCAGAGCGACGCCCGGTTCATCCACGGGACCGGGCACGGGCTGGGCCTCGAGATCCACGAGTATCCCCGGATCAGCGAGGCCGACGTGGTCCTCGAGGTCGGCGACGTGATCACCGTTGAACCCGGGCTGTACGACCCGCACTTCGGGGGCATCCGCATCGAGGATCTCGTGGTCGTGACCGAGACGGGGTGCCGGAACCTCACCACGCTGCCCAAGACGTTCCGGCTGGACTGAGAACGGCTCCTGCTACACTGCGAACGCTTCTCGCTTGAGGAGCGTTTCCACATAACGCTTTCCTGCGCCCGGATCGCGACTGCCTGACCACCTCGGCAGCCGCAGCACCCCGGGCGTCGCAAGCCCAGAGGAAAGGAGGTGCACGCATGGTGCGTGACTACGAGCTGATGTACATCGTCCGGCCGGAGCTGGAGGATGATGCGGTCCGCGTCGCCGTGAAGTCGGTGCGGGCCCTGATCGAGTCCCAGGGCGGTGAGGTCGTCAAGACGACGCTCTGGGGCAAGCGGCGGCTGGCCTACGAGGTCAAGCGCCTTCGCGAGGGCCATTACGTCCTGGTGGTGTTTCACCTCGACGGCGGCAAGGTCGCCGAGATCGAGCGTGCACTCAGGATCCACGACACGGTCTTCCGCCATCTGATCGTCGTCCATGAGGGTCCGATGCCGGAGCCCGAGGCCGAGATCGAGGAGGTCCAGGGTCCCATCGAGCCTGAGGCTGAAATCGATGGCGCAGACGCGGATACTGTCGCTGCAGGGTCCGTGGACGGGGACGAAGATCTGGAAGCAGACGACGTTCCCTCGGCAATCGATGACGACGAAGGAGATTTGTGATGGCGGGATCCCTCAATCGCGTGATGCTCATCGGCAGGCTGACCCGCGACCCCGAGCTCCGCTACACGCCGAGCGGCACTGCCGTCTGCAACCTCGCGCTCGCGACCAATCGCTACGGGAGCGACCCGGCGACCGGTGAGCGCAAGGAATTCACCGACTATCACGACGTGGTCGTCTGGAACCAGGGCACGCGCAAGCTCGCCGAGACGACGGCGCAGTACCTGCAGAAGGGACGTCTCATCTACGTCGAGGGACGCCTGCAGACACGCTCCTGGGACGACGCCCAGAGTGGCCAGAAGCGCTACAAGACCGAGGTGAACGCCAACGACGTCCAGTTCCTGGACAGCACCAGCCGTCAGGAAGGTGCACCCTCTGGCGATTCGGGCGGCGCTGTCCCTGTCTCTGTTCCTGCTGGCGGTGATGTCGACCCCGATGACATTCCCTTCTAGGTTGGAGAACCATGCCTGATTTCGATCGCCGCCGCCGTAAGGTCTGCAGTTTCTGCCTCGAGCACATCGACTTCATCGACTACAAAGAGGTCACGCGTCTGCGTCGCTACCTCTCCGAGCGAGGCAAGATCCTGCCCCGGCGCATGACCGGGACGTGCGCCCGGCATCAGCGCTCGCTGACGGTCGCGCTCAAGCGGGCCCGGCACATCGCGCTCCTGCCGTTCGCGGAGATCCGCTAGCGCGCATCAGGGCATTGATGCCCCGCCGGCTCCCCACGTTGAGCCGTAGACCTGGACGGCCTCTATCTCCCATCGGCCGGACGCTCCATCCGTACGACCGACTCCCAGGACCGCCAGGTCTTGAGCAGCGTCTCCTGAACCGCATCCTCAGCCTCGCCCTCGTCTCGAAGGATCGAGAGCGCGAGCGAGTAGAGCCGCCTGGCGTCCGCTACGGCAACGGCCTCGAACGTCCGTTCGGGCAGCATCTCGCCCGCCGGTACCACGCCCGCCGCTGGAATCACACCCATCCCAACGCCTGTCATGGCGGTTTTGCTGACACGCCACACCTATACTGGGCCGCAGGCGCATGCGCCATCACCGGGCTCGTTCTCTCCACGTCCTTGCCCTTGCCCCGGTCGCCGCGATCGCCGCGGGTGTCCTCGGCCTGACGCCCCATGCCCTCGCTGCCGCGTCGAAGGCGCCGGCGGCGATCGTCATCACTGTCGACCCGGGCGCCGGCGGCCAGCCCACCACGGCGCATCCGAACACTCCCTTCGATCCCGGAGCCATCCGAACCAATGGTCTGCTGGAGAAGGACGTTGATCTCGACGTGGGCAGGCGGCTTGCGTCATTGCTGCGCTCGGACCTCGTCGACGTGGTCATGACCCGCAACACCGACGTCTACGTCTCTGCCGCAACTCGAGAAAAGATCTCGACCACGCATCGCGCTGCACTCGTGGTGAGCATCCATGCGGCCGCGTCGTCCAACCCGGCGACGGATGCGTCGTTGGTGCTGTATCCAAACCACAGGAGCGCGGCTTTCGCACAGACGCTGAGTGATGCGCTGTCCGCTCAGATCAGCATCGACGGGGTGCCCGGTGGCGGTGTGGTGTTCGGCGATGCCGCCTGGGTTCGTAGCCCCGCTCCGGTCGCGACCGTCGACATGGGATATCTCAGCAACCGGAGCGACGCCGCACTGATGGCCACCGCGTCGTTCCGTCAGGACGTGGCGCTCGGCGTGCGCGACGGCGTCGAGGCGTACCTGCCGGCGATCATCGCGAGGCGCGATGCCATTCGCGCGTGGCGCAGCGGCCACTCGGGTTCGCTTGCCGACGGATCGCTCGCCCCCACGTCGGCAGCACTGCCGGGGACCAACGGATTCCAGTTCGGCCCCGTGATCGCATGGCTTGCCGCCATCGGCGTCGTCGGACTCGTGCTCCTCTTCCGCGATGTGGTGGCGCGCGTGCTCGTGGTCGTCATCGCCCTCGTGATGCGTCTCATCGGCGGAGTCATGTGGTTGCGACGAGCGGCGATTCGCCGGCGACGGCGACGCCGTCGTGTGAGAACGGACGTACGACCTGAGCAGCCGTATCAGCGAAGCGGTTCGGTGTACGACGATATCCCCCTGTGAGCACCGAGAACTCGCGCCTGTCGAACACCGAGACCGTCCGCGCGTCGATGGATGCATACCACAGGCAGGACATCGAGACCGCCTCGCGCCTGCTTGCCGACGACTTCACCTTCACCAGCCCGCAGGATGATCACATCGACAAGGCGACCTATCTCGAACGCTGCTTCCCCACAGCGAATCGTTTCGCCACGTCGGAAGTCCTTGCGCTCGTCCCGTCAGGCGACGACGACGTCTTTTTGCTCTACGAGTATCAGCTGACGACGGGCGAGCGCTACCGCAACACCGAGTTCATCACCGTTCGCGACGGCCGGCTGGTCGAGACGCAGGTGTTCTTCGGCGGTCGCGTTTAGCCGACCGCCTCGCGGAGCGTCTCCAGGGATCCGGTGATCGCTGTCCCGTGCCCGACCGATGAGTGGATGGGGCGGTGTCGAACCCGGCCTTCAGTAGACTTCGGCGCATGGGTGAACCACAACTCCGCGTTCCCGGTCCGACCCCGCTCCCCGCTCGCGTGGTCCGCTCCGCGAGCCGTCCCATGATCAACCACCGCGGCCCGGAGTTCGCCGCGGTGATGGATGACGTCATCAGTGGCCTGCGCTGGGCGCTGCGCACCGACAACGACATCCTCCTGTACCCGTGCAGTGGCACCGGCGGCCTCGAGGCCGCCGCCGTGAACCTCCTCAGCCCCGGCGAGCAGGCGCTTTTCTGCGTCATGGGCTCGTTCGGCGAGCGCTGGGCGAAGATCGGTGACACCTACGGCGCCGACGTGGTGCGCCTCACCGTGCCCCTCGGTGAGCCGATCGATCCCGAGGACGTCGAGCGCACGCTCGCCGAGCACCCCGAGATCACCACCGTGTTCGTGACCCACAACGAGACGTCGACGGGGGTGACCAACGACCTCGCGGCGATCTCAGGTGTCGTCAAGAGCCGCGGCAAGATGCTCGCGGTCGACAGCGTGAGCGGTGCCGGTTGCCTTCCACTCGAGACTGACGCTCTTGGTATCGATGTCCTGGTCACCGGCTCGCAGAAAGGCTGGATGGCTCCTCCCGGCATCGCCATGGTCGCGGTCGGCGCGGCGGCATTCGAGCGCGCAGCGACGGCCAGGTGCCCGCGCTTCTACCTCGATTTCGGACGCGAGCAGAAGGCGCAGGAGAAGAAGCAGACAGCCACCACGCCCGCGATCTCAGTGATGTTCGCGCTCCAGGAAGGCCTGGTGATGCTGCGCGAAGAGGGCATCGACAATGTCTGGGCCCGCCACGCCCGCGTGGGCAGGATGATCCGTGCCGGGGTCGAGGCGATGGGCATGAAGCTGCTTGCCGCCCAGGGCCATCGCAGCGACACGGTCACGGCCGTGCACAGCCCCGCCGACACACCCGAGGCGCTGAAGAATCTGCTCACGACGTTGCGGACCGAGCACAGCCTCGTGCTGGCCGGTGGTCAGGAGTCGCTGCAGGGAAAGATCTTCCGGATCGGCCACCTCGGCTTCATCGACGATGCCGACGCGTACACGATCCTCGCGCTGCTCGAGGCGGGACTGATCGATACCGGGCTTCGGACGCGTGGCGGGCTTGCCATCGCGGCTGCGCAGACCGAGGCACGCGGAACGTTCGCGCCGGCGGAACCCGTCTCAGTCGGGTGAGCATCACCGCGGCGCCGCCCACCGCGACCGGCACGGTGACGCGGATCCTCGTAGCCGACCCGATCGCCGAGGACGGCGTCGCACGCCTGCGCGCGGCGGGCGAGGTTGACGTGATCACGGGGCTCGAGCCGAGCGCGCTGCGCGAGCGTATCGCCGATTACGACGCGCTTGTGGTTCGCAGTGAGACCAAGGTCACCGCCGAGGTGTTCGCCGCAGCCCCCAGGCTCCGCGTGGTCGGACGCGCCGGTGTCGGCGTCGACAACATCGATATCGAGGCGGCGACCCGGCATGGGGTCCTGGTCCTCAATGCCCCCACCGGCAACACCATCGCCGCCACCGAGCACGTGATCGCCATGATGCTGGCGCTGGCCCGCAACCTCCCCGCAGCCGACCGCTCGCTGCATGCCGGTCTCTGGGAGCGCTCGAAGTTCATGGGAATCGAGCTCCGCGAGAAGACGCTCGGGGTGCTCGGGCTCGGCAAGATCGGCTCCGAAGTCGCTCGCATCGCCCGCGAGGGCCTGCGCATGCGCGTGCTCGCGCACGACCCGCTGGTCACGGCCGAACGCGCGCTCCAGCTCGGCGTGGAGCTCTGCGACTTCGAGACATTGCTGACCGAAACAGATTTCCTGACCGTCCATGTCCCGCTTACCGATGCGACTCGTGGGGTGATCGGCGCGGCCGAGCTCAAGCGGATGCGCAAGGGCGCACGGCTGATCAACGTCGCACGTGGCGGGATCATCGACGAGCAGGCGCTCGCCGATGCGATCCGCGACGGTCACATCGCCGGCGCGGCTGTCGACGTGTTCACCAAGGAGCCGCCGGACCCTGCGAACCCCCTGCTCCACGTCGACAAGGTGGTGGTGACGCCGCACCTCGGTGCGAGCACTCGCGAGGCGCAGGTGAACGTCGCCTTCGACGTCGCCGATCAGATCGTCGAGTACCTGGCCGGCGGCACACCGCGCTACGCGGTCAACGCGCCCACCGTGCTGCCCGAGGAGCTGGCTCGCTTGCAGCCATATCTCGTCCTCGCAGAGAGGATCGGATCGCTCGCGGCCCAGCTGGACGGACGCAAGTTGCGCCACATCGTCTGCAGCTACTCGGGTGAGCTCGCCGGCATCGACACGTCGATCATCACCGCGCACGTTTTGCGCGGCCTCTTCGCGCATTTCACCGAGACGCGCGTCAACCCGGTCAATGCGAAGGTCGTGGCCACGTCGATGGGCGTGGACGTCGATGAGCGCCACACCACCCGCAGCGTCGATCCGGAGGGCTCGCTGCTCGTGGAGGTCGTGGGCGAACAGACGCTCAGCATTGCCGGCACACAGTTCGACGACGGCCCCCGGATCACGCGCATCAACGACTTTCGCGTCGACATGCAGCCCGCGGGCACATTCCTGGTGGTGACTCATCAGGATCGACCCGGGGTGATCGCGGCCATCTCGACGCTGCTGGCGCGCAACGACATCAACATCGCGGGCATCGAACTGGGGCGGGACCGGCCGCGCGGCCACGCGGTCATGCTGATGGAGATCGACGATCCCGTCGGCCCCGAGCTCCTCGAGGAGGTGCGCGAGACCGCCATGCTGGATCAGCTCCGCCAGGTCCGGCTCTGAAGGCCTGACGCTCCGTCCCGCGGACGGCAGAACAAGCATGGCGACCGTAGAGCCCTTCCTGGGCACTCGCTACAACCCTGAGCACGTGAAGCTCGGCGGCGTGCTCGCTCCGCCGTACGACGTGATCACCGATGTGCAGCGAGAGGTGTTGTACGGTCGCGACCTGCGCAACGTCGTTCGCATCGACTACGGGATCTCATATCCCGAGGATGTCGAAGGAGTCGACGACCGCTACACACGCGCGTCATCGTTCCTGGCGTCCTGGCGCGACCTCGGCGTCCTGGTCCGAGATCAGCCTGCAAGCTACTACGTCGTCGATCATCACTTTCAGCACCCTGATGGAACGCAGCGGCGCCGGCGGGGCCTGCTCGCAACGGTGGCCGCGACCCCATGGGAGTCGTCCGATCTGCGTCCACACGAGCGCACCATGCGGGGTCCCAAGGCCGACCGGCTGGCGCTGATGCGCGCCACCCGGGCACAGACGAGCCCGGTCTTCGCTGTCTGGGAAAACGCCGACGGTATCGCCGAAACCCTGGAGAGTCATGCGACCGGCGACGCATTGCTCGGGGGACGTATCAACGGAGAGATCGCTTCGGAGAAGTTGCTGCTCTGGCGGGTTGCCGACCCGCAGCAGGTCGCGTCGATCGCCGGCGCCCTCCGCGGCGCAGGGCTCTACGTCGCCGACGGCCATCACCGCTACGAGACGGCCGCCGCGTACGCGGCCGAGCGGAGAGCGGCTGAGCCTGATGCACCCGCGGATGCCCCGTTCGAGCACGCACTCGTCTACCTCGCGGCGGCGGACGATCCCGGGATCACGATCCTGCCGACCCATCGGCTGGTACGACCCGGACCCGGCATCGCGTTCAGCCTCGATGACCTCTGGGCACGCCTTGACGATGTCTACGAGACGGTACCGGCGGCGGATGGCCGGGCCGCGCTCGCCGAGGCGTCATCGATGCGGGACAGCCATCACGCGTTTGCCGTTGTCGCCCACGACGGTGCCGCGGTGCTCCGGCGGCCACGGCGCGCCGGTGGGTCGCCGCGTGATCGGCTCGACGTGGCGGTACTCGAAACCGAGGTGCTCGAACCGGCCGGCGTGACCCGCGAGATGATCAGCGGCGGTGCGCTGGCATACACGCGTGACCCGGACGGACTGGACGCGGCGGTGCGAAGCGGCGAAGCGATCCTCGCCTTCGGGGTGTCGCCGGTGAGCCCCGGGGACGTGATCGCGGTGGCCGATGCCGGCGAGACGATGCCCCAGAAGTCGACGTACTTCTATCCGAAGGTACCGACGGGGCTGGTGCTTTTCGAGGTGTGATCGTACGGCTGTGACCGCGGCGTGTTTGAGCCGAGGCCGCCAACGGGTAGAGTTGAAGCGTTCAACCGCGAACAGGGAACCATTGATTGCCAACGTACGGATATCGCTGCCCGACATGCTCGACTGAATTCGAGGTCTGGCAATCCATGCGCGACGACCCCGGCGCTCCCTGTCCGAAGTGCGGTGCCGCCGCAGCACGACAGTTCTTCCCGGCAGGCATCGTCTTCAAGGGCTCGGGCTTCTACAAGACCGACAGCCGCGGTGCCTCCTCCTCGTCGATCACTTCGGACGGCGGCGAGTCGAAGAGCACGTCCAACGGCACCAAGACGGACACGTCCAAGTCCGAGACCAAAACCCCCGCGTCCGACACTTCGTCAACCCCCACAAAGAAAACCGCTTCGACTGACGCCGCCAGTTGAGTACGATGGATCAGCGGCTGCCCCATAACCAGGAGACCCACATGTCCCACCCCGTCACCGTTACCGACACCACCTTCAAAGAAGAAGTGCTGGACTCGGAGCTGCCCGTCCTGGTGGACTTCTGGGCTTCGTGGTGCACCCCGTGCAAGATGATCGCCCCGATCGTCGAGGAGTTCGCAACCCAGTACGACGGTCAGGTCAAGGTCGCCAAGGTTGACGTGGATGCCAACCCGATCACGCCCGGCATGTTCGGGATCATGAGCATTCCGACCCTGATGATCTTCAAGGGCGGCAAGGCCGAGGAGCGGATCGTCGGCTACCAGCCGAAGCAGTCGCTCGAGGCCAAGCTCCAGGCCGTTCTCGCCGCCGTCTGAACCACTCAGACGCCGAGTAGCTCCAGCACCTCGCCGGCGAGGTAGAGGGACCCGCACACCACGACGACAGCATCGCGTCCCGCCAGCCGGCGGGCGCGATCCAGGGCCGTCTTCACGTCAGCGGCAACTTCCGCGCGCGGGTGGAACAGTCCGGCGAGGTCAGCCGGCGGTGTTGTCCGTTCCACCGCCGGAGCCGTGACCACGATCTCGCGAGTCAGGTTGCTGAGCCCGGCTGCCATGGATTCGACGTCCTTGTTGCGCATCGCGGCGAAGATCGCGACGCAACGCCGGCCGCCGATCAGCTCGCGAGCCGAAGCAACCATGGCCGCCATGCCGGCCGGGTTGTGGGCACCGTCGATCAGCAGTGGTGGGTCGCCGTCGATCCAGTCCATGCGTCCCGGCCAGCGCACCGTCGCGCACCCGAGGGCCACGGCGCCGGCGTCGAGAGCGAAGCCGGTCGCACGCAGCGCGTCGCAGACCGCCACTGCGGTGGCGATGTTTGCCATCTGAAACGCTCCGCGAAGCGGCGCGTGCACCGAGATCGGACGACCATCGAACACGCTGTCGACCACGACGCCGCGCATCCCCGCTGAGCTGCCGGTGAACGGCACATCCACTCCGACCACGGTCAGCGTGGCACCGACCTGGGCAGCTCGCGCTCGAACCTCACTGAGCCCTTGCTCGGACGCGCCGGTCAACGCTCGATTGCCCGGCTTGATGATCGCCGCCTTCTCGCGCGCTATCTCGGGGATCGTGTCGCCGAGCAGGTCCTGGTGGTCGAGCGCGACAGTGGTGACCACCGCCACCCCGAGATCGAGGACATTGGTGCTGTCGAGCCTGCCGCCGAGACCCACCTCGCAGATGAGCACCTCGGCATCGGCCTCGCGTGCGGCCAGGATCCCCGCGGCGGTCAGGACCTCGAACCCCGTCGGCTGCAGCTCCTCCGGCAGTGGTTCGGCTGCCTCCCAGACACGGGAGATGAGCGCCGCGAACTCCGTCTCGCTGATCGGCGAGCCGTTGCGGACGATCCGCTCGCAGTACGAGATGAGGTGCGGGCTGGTGAGCAGCACCGACCGGTACCCGGCGGCGCGGCAGACAGAATCGACGGTCGCGCACACGGATCCCTTCCCGTTGGTGCCGGCGACGAGCGCGCCTCGAAGGCCGACCTGGGGGTTGCCGAGCGCTGCGAGGAGCGCGCGCGTACGTTCGAGCCCGGGCATGATGCCTCGCCACGCGACCGAGTCGAGGGCCTCCACGGCCCGTGCATAGGCGGTCGGGGTCACGCCCAGTGCCAGGCCTCGTTCATCGCCTCGTCGGGATCCGGCCGGCTCATGAGCATGCGCAGCGCTCCGATCCAGGCACGCCGCCGGTCTGCCGTGTCTTCGACCGCCTCGACCGCGAGGTCGCGGAAGAGGCCGCCCGTCTGATGAGCGAGCACCGCCTGCAGCTCCTGGTACTCGAGGAGCCCGGACGCATCGACGATCGCCGCGCGGCCGCCATCGGCGTTGATGACCAGCCGGAACACGCGTCCCTGTTTGTCGTCGAACGTCGACCGTGGGGTGATCCCGAGCAGCCCGACCGCCGGCATCAGCCCGGCGATGCGGTCCAACCAGGCTCGCTGAGGGTCGGATGAGGATTCGACCGCCGGGTCGACGAACAGCTCTCCCGCCAGCGATAGCACGGCGGTCTGGAACTGCGTGTAGTAGAGGAGATCAGCCCCGTTCAGGGCGATGCTGCCGACGTCGCTGCCGTCGTCGCCGGTGAAGGTGACCATGAACGGGCGCGCGTATGGCTTGCGCGCCTCCTGCTCGCTCCAGCGAATGCGCATCGAAGGCACGGCGTCAGACCTGCGGGAGCCCGCGCCGAGCCCGCGATAGCGCGAGCGTGTTGCGCAGCAGCATCGCGATGGTCATGGGGCCGACGCCACCGGGCACCGGCGTGAGCCAGCCGGCGACCGGTTCCACGGAAGCGCGGTCGACATCGCCGACCACCACGCCGTCCTGCGGCGTCGTGCCGACGTCGATGACGAACGCGCCGGGTTTGACATACGAGGCGTCGATCATGCGCGGCCGGCCGATGGCCGCAACCAGGATGTCGGCCTCGTAGCAGACGGCGGCCAGGTCGCGCGTCCTCGAGTGGCAGATGGTCACGGTGGAATCCGCGTTGGTGAGCATGAGCGCCAGAGGACGGCCGACGATCGCGCTGCGCCCGACGACCACTGCGCGGCTGCCGCGCAGAGTCACGCCGCTGCGCCGGAGCAGTTCCATGCAGCCGAGCGGCGTCCCCGGGGCGACAACGCCGGGATGTCCCTCCGCGAGGCGCCCGAAGTTGTACGGATGAAAGCCGTCGGCATCCTTCTCTGGAGAGATGCAGGACATCACGGCGTCGGGATCGATCTGCGCGGGCAGGGGCAGCTGGACCAGGATCGCGTCGACGCTTTCATCGCTGTCGAGCGACCGGACCAGCGCCACCAGGTCCTCGGTGGTGATCTCCGCGGGCGGCTTGTGCAGCGTGAACCGCACGCCGGCTCGCTCGGCTGCCCGGCCCTTGTTGCGCACGTAGATCGCCGAGGCGGGGTCGTCGCCGCAGAGCACCACAGCGAGCGACGGCGGCGGGCTCCCGGCGGTGGTCATCTCAATGACGTGGGTGGCGAGCTCGGCACGGAGCTCCGCGGCGACCGCCCTCCCGTCGACGATGGTTGCGCTCACCGCTGCCCTTCGGATTGGATCGAGGATCGCTCGATGATCACCGAGGCGCGCTCGATGGCGCCGGCGATCGGTGGCTGCTTGCCCACCCGGACCTTGACGCTGTCGACGCGCGGCTCCGCCAGGAGGGTTACGGCGACCCGAGCCGCAATCGCCTCGATCAGGCTGTAATGCTCTTCCTCGACGACCGCACGGATCATGGCGAAGGCTCGCGAGTAGTCGAGCGTGTCGTTGATGTCGTCGGTCCGGCCTGCGGCCGCGAGGTCAATGCGCAACTCGACGTCGACGTAAAAGCGATTTCCGAGCGTGCGCTCGGCCTGCGTTTCGCCGTGGTAGCCGTAGAACGACATACCTTCGAGAACCAGCAGATCCGGCGTACCCGACACGGCGCGATTGTACGAAGGCATGACATCCGCGACGGCGGGGCGCCTCCCGGCGGACGCGGCAAGCCGCGCCTCAGACGCCGCGAACGCCGCCCTCGGGTCGCAGCACCTGCTCGTGGTGGTCAACGGGGTTGACCATCACGACCTGGAAGAGATCCTCGAAATCACAGCCGAAAAGCTGCATCAACGACTGACGGAGCTTCGGACCCGGGTTGCGCGTCCCCGCCTCGAGCGCGGGGATGTAGTTCTGGGTGACCCCGAGGCGGCGGGCAAGCTCGCGCTGGGTCAGATGATGCTTGTCACGCATCGCCCGCAACCCGACGGCCCTCACCTCGACATTCACACGGACAAATATACCCACCTGTGAGTGTGTTCGTCAACGCAACGCGGCTCGCCGGTGATGTACCTGCCCGCCAGCCGCCTCGGGAGAGCTCCGGCATGGCATGGCACTCACGTTATCCTCGCGGGATGTGCCGCGTCTGCATGAAGCGACCGGAGATCCCTGAGGAGCGTTACGGCCGCTGCGAGCAATGCGCCAAGGCAGGACGCAATGCGTTCCGCTTCCGCCTCTTTCCGGCGCGCGGCGGAGCCGGGTTCACCGTCAAGGCCGGGGAATTGTCGCCCCACGCGCTCCGCCAGAAATGGCGGGCGCCGCTGGCCGCATACAAGGGACACCTGACCGCCAGGACGACCCTGGGCCTCCACGAGCTGGAGATGGTCACCGCAAAGGAGCGGGTCGAGAGCCTGCGCGTTGCACCCGACCTTGCGGGGCACGACACGGAGGTCCTTGCGGCCCTGCACGACGCCGCGGAGCGAACCGACACCGCCTGGTGAATCGTCTGAGCGTCAGGACGAGAACAGCTTCCAATCCAGCGTGGGAGCGGCAATGGGGGCGGTGCTGACCACCTTCCAGGTGATCGAGGTCTTCGCGTTCACGACGCCGGTGATCTCCGCGACGGTCGCGCCGGAGGGAATCGGAGCGCGCGGCGCCACGACGCTCACATGGATGCGCATCAGGGCTCCCGCGCGGATGAAGACGAGGTCGGAAGCCACAAAGGGGGAAAGCACCACAGCAGCGCCGGGCCCCCAGCGCGTCGTGATCGATCCCGAGACCTGGGGTGAGAGCCTCGAGAGATCGACGGCTGCATAGGCGGCGACCGCGGCGCTCACCGCGTTCTGCGCCGAGAGAAACGCCCGACCGAGCTCAGGGTGTGCCCCATCACCTGAGCTGTCCGGTGGCTGGCCGAGGACTGCGCCCCACACGACGACCGTGTTCCCGGTGTCGTAGTGCGTCTCGTCAGCGAACAGGAAGCAACCACCTGCTGCCCCGGTCCACCCGGTCTTGATGCCCAGCCATCCGGCCTGGCGGTTGAGCGCGATATCGAGGTTCTTGAGCACGGTGCCGTCGGGCAGCGCTGCCTGAACCGTTCCCACCAGCTGGGCGAGCGCGGGGTTCGCGATCACCGCTTTGGCGAGCGTCACGAGATCCAGAGCCGTCGAAACCGTTCTGACGCTGAGACCACTCGGGTCGGCGAAATGGGTCTGATGCATGCCCATCGCCGCAGCAGTTGCATTGAGACGCGCGATGAACGCCGAACGGTTGCCCGACACCCAGACGGCCAGTGTTTCGGCAATGTTGTCTGCGGATGGCAGCAGCAGCGCGAGCAGCAGGTCGCGCTCGGTGAGGACCTCGCCGGCACGGACGCGAAGATTCGACCCACCTGCGGCCAGCGCCTGCCGGTACCGGGTCACGTCCGCGTTGGTCATGGTGATCGACGGCCCGCTTGCGGCGGGATTGAGCGGATGCGCAGTCAGGACGACAAGCGCGGTCATGGCCTTGGCGACCGAACCGATCGGACGCACGGCCGTGGCACCTCGGGTCGCGATCATCCCGTTGAGGCTGGTCGCGAGCGCGAAGCTCCCGCTGGCGGGCGTGGGGATCGGGGGTGGCGCGGCGCCGTCGAGCAGGACTGTGGCAGGCGCGTGGATGCTCACGGTCGCAGGCGGTGGTGCTGCGGTGAGCTTCACGGCGACGAACGTCGCCGCTGTGACCACGATCGCCGCGATCACAGCGACGAACACGATCCACACCCACGACGTCCGTCGCGACCCTGCCATCAGGCCTGTATACGCGCGTCGACCCGTAGCATGCCTGCGTGCCTATCAACGGCGACGCCGCGTCCGCGACGGCGTCACATCACGTGACCTGAAGGATCAGGCCTTGGCCCGGCGCGAAACCCGAGCGCCCTTGACCGCGCTCGAGAGCGAGGTGCTGGCGGAAAACCGGACCACTCGACGGGCCGGCACCTTGACCGCCTCGCCGGTGCGCGGGTTGCGGCCGAGGCGCGCTGCGCGCTGTGCGGTCTTGAAGTTGCCGAAGCCGTGGATGCGAACCTCGTCGCCCTTTTCCAACGACTGCGCGATCGTGTCGAAGAACCAGCGCACCTCATCGCGTGCGGCGGTAACAGTGATTTCTGCACGATCTGCGAGTTGCTTTGCGAGCACATCGCGTGTCACGACTGTGGCCATGCGTTCTCTCCAAGAATCTGACGGGGAAACGGGCGCCAGTGTAAGGAAAAGCGAGGTGCTTTCTCAACATCGATCGTGTCGGTCGCTGTGCTAGCGTCGCACAACGTGTCGTCGGCGCACGCCGGCGTCGCAGCGGCGGAGTGGGACTTCGCGCTGCAGCGCATGGGCGGCCACTTCCTGCAAAGCACCCTGTGGCAGCGTGTCCAGACCGCGCTGGGACACGACGTCATCTGGGCTCACGATGGGGAATGGATGTGGGCAGGCGCGATTCGCGCGGGTCGCTTCCCTCGCTACGTGTACCTGCCGCATGGCCCCACAGCGATTTCGGCCGATGCGATGACCGACGCGATCGCGTCGGCCTTCGATGCCGCTCGCGAGCGGGCTCTCGACTTCGTCCGCGCCGAGCCCGCCGGGGACGTGGCCCTGCCCGTCCTGATCGCCGCCGGCGCCCAGCCGAGCAGAGCGATTCAGCCGCGCTGGACGTGGATTCTCGACATCACGCCCGACGAGGCGGCGCTGCGTCGCGGCTTGAGCGCCGGGCATCGCGGTGCGATCAACGCTGCGCCGCGACGCGGGCTCACGTTCCGAATGAGCGCCGATCCCGATGACATCGAGGTCTTCCTCGGCCTCCAGGAGCGCACCGCGGCTGCCGGGCGATTTCGTGGCCAGGCGCAGGCATATCACCGCGCCGTGGCTCGCACTCTGATGCCGGAAGGTGCGGCCGCGCTCTACATCGCGGAAGCGGACGGCGCGCCCGTGGCAGCCGCGCTGTGCTTCGACTTCGCCGGCACCAGGTACTACGCACACGCCGTGTCCGACCCGGCAACAGGTCGCAAGCTTCAGGCGGCGGCTCCGCTGGTGTGGCGGATGATCCTTGATGCACGCGAGATGGGCTCCTCGCGCTTCGACTTCTGGGGTGTGACGCCCGGTCGCGAGGCTGCACCAGGAGCACCTCCACACCCGTGGGATGGGTTTTCGCAGTTCAAGCGGTCCTTCGGTGGCGTCGCCGTCGAGCGCGCCGGGACGTGGGACCTGGGCGTCCGATCGCTGCGCTACAACGTGTACCGGACTGCAAGGCGCCTGGGACGATGAGACCCGCCACTCCACAGGAACTCGGCCGCTGGGACGATTTGGTGGTCCGGAATCCGGATGGCGGACAGATCCTCCAGACGCGAGCGTGGGGTGAGTTCAAGCGCGCGCATCGATGGGCGCCGCGCTATCTGCTGTCGGACCAGGCACCACAGGTCGCCGTGCTCGTCCTGTGCCATTCGGTGCCAGGACTTGGCGTCCTCGGGTACGTGCCCAAGGGGCCGGGCGTTGCCGACGTCGCGCAGTTGCCGGCGGTGCTCGATGGGCTCCGGGCCACCGCGGGTCACGCGTTCGCGATCAAGGTGGAGCCCGAGATTGAGCAGAGCGCCGCGGCAACCTCGGCGCTACGACACATGGGACTCGAGAAATCGCGTCACGACGTGCAGATCAGCAGGGCGACGATCATCGTCGACCTCCGCCCGGAGGAGGACGCGATGCTTGCGTCCTTCAAGCCGAAAAGCCGCTACAACATCCGCCTGGCACAGCGCCGGGGAGTGACGGTCGCACCGGTGCCCCTTGACGACACCAGCATCGACACCATGTACGCGCTCATGGCCTCGACGCGTGACCGAGCGGGTTTCACGCTGCGCAGCAGGGAGTACTTCTCCCAGTACTGGCGGCTCCACGCCGCAGCCGGCCAGGGACAGTTGTTCTTTGCGTCGCTCGACGGCGAGGTGCTGGCCGGCGTTTTCGCGACCTACATCGGCAAGAAGGCCTGGTACAAGGACGGCGGCTCGACCAAGGAGCATGCCGCGGTGATGGCGCCGCATCTCCTGCAATGGGAGGTGATGCGCTGGCTCAAGGCGCGAGGGGTCGAAGCCTATGACCTGGTGGCGGTGCCGCCTGCATCAGAGCTCAACCCCGCGCACCCGCTCTACGGTCTGTATCGATTCAAGTCGGGATTCAGCGAGCGGATCACCGAATACGTCGGCACCTGGGATCTCCCCATGCGCCGGCGCCGTTTTGCGGCGTGGAATGCGGTCGCGGAGCGCGCCGCGCATCAGTGGGCCTTTCGCGTCCGTCACGACCTGCTGTACTGATGCCTCCAGGCCGGGATCGCTAGCGCCAGATCCTCTTCATGATCACCTTCGAGAGTTTCTCCGGGTCGTGGTGAGTGGAGATCTGCGACGAGGCCACGTCGGCGAGGATGTAGTTCACCGGCTGGAGCGTTGCCTGGTCGCGGTCGAACCCGACTCGGGTGACGCCGGCCTCCACCGCTGACGGCGGCAGCGGGAGCCCGGTGTTGCTGTTGACGATCACGTAGTCGAACAGAGTCACACCGACGTGGTCCTCGATCGTCTTGAGGTGCTCGCTCACGGAGAATCCCATGGTCTCGCCCGGTTGACCGGCGATGTTGCAGACGTAGACCTTGACCGCCGGGCTGGCGCGCAACGCCTCGACCATTCCCTCGATCAGCAGGTTGGGCAGGATCGACGTGTACAGCGACCCCGGCCCGACGATGATCAATTCGGCCGCGAGGATCGCATTCTCGGCCTCGGGGTTGATCTGGGCATCGGGAGGCTCGAGGAACACGCGGTCGATGTGGTCGACCCCATAGGGGACCTTCGATTCACCGACACGCACCTCGCTGCCCGCGGTGGCGCAGAGGACGACGTCGTGAAGGGTCGACGGAACGATCTGACCGCGCACCGCGAGGACCCGGCCGGATTCACGGATGGCGTGCTCGAAGTCTCCGGTGATCTCCGCCATCGCGGTGATGAAGAGGTTGCCGAACGAGTGCCCCGCGAGCGCTCCCTCGCCGCCGAACCGGTACTGGAACAGCTCGGTCATGAGGGGCTCGGTCTCGGCGAGCGCGGTCAGGCACTGCCGGATGTCTCCCGGTGGGAGCACGCGATATTCCTCGCGAAGCCGTCCGCTCGAGCCGCCGTCGTCGGCGACGGTGACGATCGCGACGATGTTCCCGGTGTACTTCTTGACACCTCTGAGCAGTGCTGACAGGCCGGTGCCACCGCCGATGGCGACCAGCCGGGGGCCCTTCGCCAGCGAGCGGAACTTGAAGAGCTGTTCGGCGAGCCCTCGGTCGGTGCTGCCGTGACCGGGCAGGAATGGTCCGAGGATCGACTGCCCGAGCTTGTAGAAGCTCAGGGCGATGAGCCCGACGCCCGCAAGGGCGAAGAGCAGCGCACGGACAAGACGCGGCAGGAACTGGAGGGTGAGGTCCCCCACCCACGAGGGGAAGACGATGGATGCGCTGTAGAGATCACGCAGGATGTAGCCCGCCGCGAGGCTGATCATCACGATCGCCACGAACAGGAGGAGCAACCAGCGTTTGACGTGAAGCCCCGGCGTGAACCAGCGCATGAGGTTCGTGCTCGGGCGGATTCGTACCTTCATACCGCGTTCCGATTCTGGCACTTCGGCCTGAACGTGCCCTCGATGGAGCGGGTTTCAGCTTCCCGGATTCGGGCGGGCCTCTCCCTTGGACGCGAGTTCGACCGGGTCGCGGCGGCGGCGCAACTTGGCGAGGTTGTGCTCGGCCTCGATGTAGCGAGCGGTCCCCGAGTAGCTCCGCATCACCAGGCTCTGGGTGTGACAGCGGTCCTCCCCGAGGAATCGAACCCCCTCGAGGAGCTCGCCGCTGGTGATCCCGGTCGCGGCAAAGAACACGTTGTCGCCGGAGACGAGGTCGTCGAGCTCGAGCACGTCCCCGGCCTTCTTGCCCTCGCGCTCCTGCACGCTTCGCTCGGTCTCGCCGACCCAGATCCGCGCCTGCATGCCGCCCCCGATGCACTTGATGCCGCACGCTGCGAGCACGGCCTCGGGAGCACCGCCGATGCCCATGAGCACATCAATGCCGGTGCGGTGCTCCATCGCCGCCATCAGGCCGGCCGCGACGTCACCGTCCATGATCAGCTTCACCCTCGCGCCCGCCGAGCGGATCTCCTCGAGCAGGGTCTCGTGGCGTTCACGATCGAGCACCACCACGGTCAGGTCCTCGACTCGGCGATCCTCCGCCCTGGCGATCCGTTTGAGGTTGTGCGCCACCGGAGCGGTGATGTCGATCACCTTGGCGGCCGCCGGGCCAACGATCAGCTTCTCCATGTAGTGGAGATGGGTGTGGAACATGGAGCCCCGTTCGGCGAGCGCGACCGTCGCGATGCCGCCGGGGATGCCTCGGGCCACCAGCCGTGTCCCGTCGATCGGGTCGACGGCGACGTCGACAGCCGGCGGGTTGCCATTGCCGACCTGCTCGCCGATGTAGAGCATCGGCGCCTCGTCCTTCTCGCCCTCGCCGATGACGACGACGCCGTCCATGTCGACGAATCCGAGGCTCCGGCGCATCGAATCCACAGCGGCCTGGTCGGCCACCTCCTTCTGGTTGCGCCCCATGTGCCGCGCAGCGGCCATCGCCGCCCCTTCGGTAACCCGGACCAGCTCGAGCGCAAGGTTCCGGTCGATCGGGGTCCCGAGGTCGCGCGGCCGCTGAGCCATTAGCCCGCGATCATACGGCGCGGGTCCGGCGAAGCCCGTCGGTCCCGAACTCGACAATGGCGTCGGCGGCGCACTTGATGCCCTCGGCGAGGGCCGCGCCGAACGCCGGCTCATCCGCACGCTCGAAGCGCGCGAGGTACCCGAGGAATCCACCGGCCAGCGCGTCCCCCGCGCCCGTCGGGTCGACAACCCTGCCTACCGGTGCGGCGGGGAGTTCCACGGCGCCCATGGCGGTGACGCACACGGCGCCGAGCGGCCCGCCTTTCACCACCACAGCTCGAAGCCGGCCGGTGCCGCAGAGCGCGGCGGCGGCCTCTCGCGAGCCGTCCGAGCCGGTGACCGCCGCCAGCTCGGCCACGGTGAGAAAGAGCACGTCGACCCGCTCGATGACGGATCGGACCTCACTCCGCCGATCCTCGATGAAGACGGTCATCGAGTCGGCGCCGATCAGCTCGGCGCTGGATTGATCGATCACGGTTCGCTGCAGGCTCGGGTCCATGCTGCCAACGAAGAAGACCTGCGCACCGCGTGAGCGTTCGGTCAGCGCCGGCTGCCACTCCGGGTCGCAGCCGGGTTCCGATGTCTCCTGCGAGGTGGTCCAGTGCTCGAAGTCGTGCACCGCGTGCCATCGAAACGTCGGCGTCTCGCTGACCACCATCCCCTCGAGGTCGATGTTGGGGTCGGAGAGGATGCGCCGGTACTCGGCGACGGTGTCGGAGCCGACGATGCCGTTGACGTGGACCGATGCGTATCGGGCAGCGGCGAGGGGGAAATACACCGCGGATCCGCCGAGCACGTCTCGCCTCCCCGCGGGGGTGGTGATGTCGTCGCTGTGCAGCGTGCCGGCGACCGCGACCTCCCAGGTCACGAGGGAACTGGGCTCAGCCCGCCGCCGCGGTGCGGTTCCGGCCGCCGAAGAGCGGGATGATCGGGGCGAGCCTCGGACGGCGCGATTCGAGCGCGCGCATGAGGAGCACCTCCTGGGCCTCGAACAGGATATCGGCCACGTGGTTGGGGTCGCGGTCGATCCCGAGGCGGTCGCGCAGCCCCGGGTCCACCGCGCCCACGGCGCGAACCACCGCGCTCCAGAGTGATGCGGGAATCAGCCGGAATGACCGCAGACGGCACTCCTCGATGAGATCGATGAGCACGTCGGCCTCCCGCACCCGGAGCCGGGTTCGCGAGATCCGCTCGCGGCGGAACGCGGCCTCACGTTCGACGCGAGCGATTTCCAGACACGTACGCTCCATCGGACCCGGTTGGGAGCGTGACGCTGCGGCGTGCATCCCGGGATTGTCCCACGCGCGGCTGAGGCTGCGAAGTTCGGTTGACTGCTGTTACATGGGGTAGCAGATCGACCGCCAGCGGCCACCGCCCGGGACGAGGTGCACCACCCTGCGGATCCTCGCCACCGGCTCCGGGTCGCCGACCTCGTACTCGACATCGAGCTCGGCGACATCGTGGTACGTCCGGCCTCGGGACGTCTCGGTCCACTCCGGCAGGTAGCGGACCCCTTTGACGCTCACCCCGTGCAGCCGGCGCATCGCCGAGGCGCCCTGCGCCTCCGCGAAGGCCTCGGGTGAGCCCCAGCTGAGCTGACAGTCCTCGCTGAGCAGCGAAAAGGCGCGGCGATACTGGTTCGCGCGCATCAACTCGACGAAGAGCGCCTCGCTGAACGCGGGGTTTCCCGGAGGCCGGCTGCCAAGCGGAGGGCGGCCGCGCTCGTGCGCGTCGACCAGGGCGGCGGCACGCCGCGAGGTGACATTCGCGGTCTCGCTGCCGGCCCAGAACGTGCGTGTTCCGGCGTCCGTCTGCGTGACCTTCAGGGCAAGTGTTGCAGCGGTCGGAGGCGCTGCCACCGCGGTGGGCCGGCGATCAGTCCGGTGCAGCCAGCGAGAGAAACGGCCACCGTCGAAACGGCCCCGCCGGGGACGCTCGGTGCCGAGCAGGACGTGAGGTGGCAGCGGCATCGCCGGCGCAAGTGTAAGCGGGATGAAGCCCGGCACGCGGACAGCCCGTTTCCCTACGATGCGCGGTGATGCCGCCAGCCCGCGCTCGCATCCTGGTCGCCGAGGATCAGGCCGCCGTCGCCCAGCAGATCATCAATCGATTCACGTTGCTGGGACACGAGGTGCGCTGGGCGAAAGCGGTTCGCGAGGTGCGCGCCGAGCTCTCGAGCTTCCAGCCCGATGTCCTCATCCTCGACGCCACGCTGGACACCGACGGGCTGGAGCTTTTCCAGGCGATCCGTTTTGCCGCGGAGCACCCGCGTGCAGGTGTCGTGATCCTGACCGCGGCGGGCGACATCGGGGCGCGCGAGCGTGCGCAGCAGCTCGGTGCCGCGTCGGTGATGATGAAACCGGTGCGCAACGACGACCTGGTGGAGATCGTCGAGGACCTGCTGACCTACATCTGATCCCCGGTGCGCTAAGCGCGTCAGTGAGCGAGCGCCGAGACCACGATGATCATCAGCTGGCCGCCGATCCATACCGCCAGGGTTGCCCAGACGTAGACAGGGACGCCGGCGGTCTGATCGTAAAAGCTCACCACTCGGCGCTCGGTCATGATCACGATCGCAAGGGCGTCGAGCAGCAGGAAGATCAGGGTGACGATCAAACCGGCCGCATCCACGCCGTTCCCGACGATCGCGCCGATCACCACTGATATGGCGGCGAGTGCGATCGCGGTGGCAAGGGTTCCGATCTGTGTCAGCCGGATCCAGGCCTGCTTCCTAGTGAGCAGCGAGGCGATGATGATCAGCGTCGCGGCGAAGCAGGCGGCCGACACCGCGGCGATGATCTGAACCGCCAGCGGGAGGGACGCGGTGCCACCCGTGCTGGTGGCGACGCCGCCGGCAAACGATGCGAGTGCCCCGAAGAGGGCGAGGATCGCCAGGGCGAGATCCCATGTGTAGACGAACAGCACCGCGCCTGGGCGGCGTTCCTGCTCGTCGTCTCGCGAGGTCACCGAGTTCGGCACGCGGCGATGATGCCATCGCAACCATCGGTCGCCGCCTCCGGGTGGAGACGTACGCTTTGTCGGTGACCACGATTGTCGTCCTGCGCGGCGACCAGACCGGACAGGAGCTGCTCGACGAGGCGCTTCGCGTGATGCACGCTGACGTCATCGGCATGGAGTTCGAGTTGCAGACGTTCGATCTTTCGCTTGCACATCGACGCGAGACCGCAAACGCTGTGGTCATCGAGGCTGCGGAGGCGATGCGTGCGGCCGGCTTCGGGTTGAAGGCTGCCACGGTGACGCCGACGGACCGGTCCGACGTCGGCAGTCCCAATGCGCTGCTCCGGGAGCGCGTCGGTGGGCGCGTGATCCTGCGCACCGGGCGGCGTATCCCCGGCGTGGCCGGGATCGCCGGTGTCAGCGCTCCGATCAGCATCGTGCGCATGGCCGTCGACGAGGCCTACAACGCCAGGGAGTGGCGCGAGCAGAGCGACGGTGACGAGCTCGCATATCGCACCGAGCACATCTCGCGCGCCACCTGCAGGGCGGTCGCCGAGTTCGCCTTCAAGCACGCGGCACGCACCCGTGCCCGGGTGTTCGGCGGCCCCAAGTTCACGGTGTCGAGGGTCTACGAGGGCATGTTCAAGGAGGAGCTCGATGCCGCCGCGGAGCGCCACCCCGAGGTCGAGTACGAACCGCAGTTGATCGACGCAACCTACGCGCTGCTGTTCAGCCGCGCCGGTGACGCGCTGGTCATCCCCGCGCTGAACCGCGACGGCGATTGCCTGAGTGACCTGGTGCTGCCGCTCTTCGGCAGCATCGCAGGCGCCGAGTCGCTGCTCCTGGGGTTCGGCGACGATGCGCTCGTGCCTTCGGTCGTGATGGCCGAGGCGCCCCACGGGACCGCCCCGAGCCTCGAGGGAAAGAACGTCGCCAACCCGATGGCCATGATCCTCGCGGCGGCAGCCCTGATCGGGTTCGTCTCGGACGCCCGCTGCCGCCGGGCGTCCGCGGTCATCCGCGGCGCGCTCTTCCAGACGCTGCGGGCGGGGATCTCCACCTCCGACCTGGGTGGCCAGGCCTCGACCACGGATTTCACCGATGCGGTCATCGAGCGAGTGCGGACAGCGATCGCGACGCCGGCGTGACCCGCATCCATCTCGACCACGCGGCGACCACTCCCCTGGCCCCCCAGGTGCTCGACGAGATGTTGCCGTACTTGACGACAACTCAGGGGAACCCCTCGTCAGTGCACGGGTCGGGGCGGGCGGCGCGCTCGGCGGTCGATGCGGCCCGGGACCGGATCGCCGCGGTGCTCGGATGCGCGCAGCGCGAGATCATCTTCACGGGCTCCGGCACCGAGGCGGACAACCTGGCGATTCGCGGCGTGCTCGAGCGCTGGGGCCCGGAACGCGGACGTCATCTGGTGGTCAGTGCAATCGAGCACGACGCCGTCCTCGAGACCGCGCGTCATCTCGAAGCCACCGGTGCGGCGACGCTCACCGTCGCCGGCTGCGATGCCGACTGCCGCGTCAGCCCGGGATCGGTGGCCGCGGCGGTCACCGCCGAGACCGTGCTGGTTTCAGTCATGTCCGTCAATAACGAGACGGGCGCCGTCCAGGACGTGGCCGCCATCGCCGAGGCGGTGCACCGGCGCAACCCGGCAACCCTTGTCCATACCGACGCGGTGCAGGGCTTGGGGCGTATCCAGCTCGATCCAGACGCCCTGGGAGTCGACCTGCTCTCAATCTCGGCCCACAAGATCTACGGCCCCAAGGGGGTCGGCGCGCTCTGGGTTCGCCACGGTGTCGCACTCGCCGCTCAGAACACCGGCGGCGGGCAGGAGCGCAACCGCAGGAGCGCAACCGAGAACGTCGCAGGAATCGTCGGGTTCGCCGCCGCCGCCGAGCTGGCGGAGCGGGTCCGTCCCGATGAGGCCGAGCGTCAGACGGCGCTCTGCGATCGCCTGATCGCCGAAGTCGTAGCGCAGGTGCCCGAGGCGATCGTGACCGCGTCCGGCGCCCGCAAGGCTGCCGGCTTTGCCACCTTCGCGATTGCCGGGGTGCGGAGCGACGTCCTGCTCGCCGCCCTCGACATGGACGGCGTCGAGGCGTCCGCCGGGTCCGCCTGCGCAAGCGGGGCGCCGTTGCCGTCGCACGTGCTCAAAGCTATGGGCTATCCCGACGAGCTCGCGGCCGCAGCCCTGCGCTGCACCACCGGCCGCTCGACCACGCCCGAGGAGATCGGCGCGGCGGCCGCGGTGATCGCCGGCGCCGTGGCGCGGATGCGGGATCGCACCGGAGCCCACCCGGCCGGCGTGGGCGGCTGACACCGGTCGTCAGGCGGCCGCCGGCAGGCCGATCGCCGATCGCAGCGCGGACGCGTCCGTCGCCGCCGTGGCCAGCAGCGGGATGACCTGCTGCTGAAGGATGGCGATGTCCCCGATTGCCGCGGCGGTCGCAGCCTGCTCGAGGAGCTTCTCGATGGCGGCATCGTCTCCGAGGAGATGCGAAACGTCGGTGGCGGCTGTCTGAGCGAACGGGATGGCTCGAAGCGCGTTGTCGTAGGCGATGGTCAGCTGGCGCTGGGTGCTCAGGGCCGTCTGGCAGCCGCCGAGCGACACCCCAGCGCTGACGGCGTCACACGAGGTGTTCTCAGTCGCGGCCACCAGGGCCGCAGCTTGGTTGTAGCGGGCGGCGGCAGCGGCGTAGCGCGCCTGGATCTGGGCCGGAGTCAGCGGGATCGGGGTCGGAGAGGTCGAGATCGTCGATTCTCCGCAGGCCACGACCAGGGCAACCGAAACCGTGAGGACGATCGTGAATCGAGCGAGGGGGAATGGCATCGGCGCCCGCCGAGAATATCGCAGCGATGGTCGTTGCCCTTCGGACTGCGGGCGGGTCGGGTATAATTCTGACCATGACAGTCGGGATTCTCTCGAATGCGGCGCGGGGCGCCTCCCACCGGCACACCTCCGATCCCAACGCACCGCCCGCCGCCTCGTTTTCGATGCGTGTGAGCTCCAAGGCTCATTACGGCCTGCGCATGATGACCGAGTTCGCCAAGGCCTATGGCGCCGGTCCCCTGAGCATCGCCGAGGTGGCTCGCGTCGAGCATCTGCCGCTCGCCTACCTCGAGCAGCTCGCCTCGCAGCTGCGCCGAGGCGGCCTCGTGGAGAGCACGCGCGGTGTGCACGGCGGGTACTCGCTCACCCGGCCGGCGGAGCAGATCAGCGTCCTCGACGTGGTGACCGTCATCGAGGGTGAGGTGTCTCCCGTGGAATGCGTGTCCCATGGCTACGTGACCGGCACCTGTCAGCGTGAGGGCGAGTGCGCGTCGCGCGGTCTCTGGATGCGCCTCAAGCGGAGTATCGACGCCGTGCTCAGCCAGACCACGCTCGCTGAGCTGGTGGCCGATCAGTCGCTGATCGACTCGATGGCACCGGCTTCCGAGGAGCTCTGCCCGTGAGCCAGGCGGTTCTCTCGATCTCCGGCCTCCGCGCCACCGTGGAGGGCAAGGAGATCCTGAAAGGGGTCGACCTTCAGGTCGCGCAAGGCGAGATCCATGCGCTCATGGGTCCCAACGGCTCGGGCAAGAGCACGCTCGCGTACACCCTCATGGGTCATCCCAAGTACGTGGTCGCCGGCGGGTCGGTGACCTTCGGCGGCGAGGATCTGCTCCCCCTGACGGCCGACGCGCGGGCACGTCTGGGCCTGTTCCTCTGCTTCCAGTACCCGACCGCGATTCCCGGCGTCAGCACCGTGAACTTCCTCCGCGCGGCCCTGCGGGCCCAGGGGAAGGAGATGCCGGCGCGCGAGTTCCTGAACCGTCTCAGCACCGAGATGAAGGAGCTCAAGATCGACGAGAGCTTCCGCTCGCGGTACATAAACGACGGCTTCTCGGGTGGCGAGAAGAAGCGCATGGAGATCCTTCAGCTGGCCATGCTGCGCCCCAAGCTTGCGATTCTCGACGAGACCGACTCGGGCCTCGACGTCGACGCGCTTCGCACGGTTGCCGACGGCGTCATGCGCCTTTGCGGGCCCGACATGGGTGTGCTCGTGATCACCCATTACCCGCGCATCCTCGAACACCTTCACCCGGATCGCGTGCATGTCCTTCATGACGGGCGCGTGGTCACCTCCGGCGGGGCGGACCTGGCGCGACAGATCGAGCGCGAGGGTTACGAGCCAATTCTCGGGACGGCCGTTGCCGCCACCGCGTAAGGAGATCAGCGATGGCGATTCAGGCAAAAGAGCTGACCAAGGACTACCAGTTCGGCTTCTCCGACATCGACGTGTCCGTGTTCCGCACGGCAAAAGGTCTCTCGCCCGAGGTCGTGGCATCGATCTCGCAGCACAAGAGCGAACCCGAGTGGATGCTGAAGTTCCGTCTCAAGGCGCTCGACCACTTCCGCAAGCGGCCGATGCCGACCTGGGGCGCGGATCTCTCGGGCCTCGACTTCGAGAACATCTACTACTACGTCAAGCCCGTCGAGGAGATGAGCCGGTCGTGGGATGACGTCCCCGACTCGATCAAGCAGACCTTCGACCGCCTCGGCATTCCGCAGGCGGAACGCCAGTTCCTCGCCGGCGTCAGCGCGCAGTACGACTCCGAGGTCGTCTACCACAGCATTCGCGAGGACCTCGAGAAGCAGGGCGTGCTCTTCAGCGACTGCGACACCGGACTGCGTGAGCACGAGGAGCTCTTCCGCAAGTACTTCGGCACCGTCATCCCCCCGAACGACAACAAGTTCGCGGCGCTCAACAGCGCGGTGTGGTCGGGCGGATCGTTCGTCTACGTCCCGAAGGGCGTCAAGGTGGACATTCCCCTGCAGGCGTACTTCCGGATCAACAGCGACAACATGGGTCAGTTCGAGCGGACCCTGATCATCGCCGACGAGGGTTCGTCGGTCCATTACATCGAGGGTTGCACGGCGCCCAACTACTCCAGCGATTCGCTGCACAGCGCGGTGGTGGAGCTGGTCGCGCACAAGGGCGCGAAGATCCGCTACACGACCATCCAGAACTGGTCGGACAACGTCTACAACCTGGTCACCAAGCGGGCCATCGCCAACGAGAACGCGACCGTCGAGTGGATCGACGGCAACCTCGGCTCCAAGGTCACCATGAAGTACCCGTCGGTGTACCTGATGGGCGAGGGCGCTCACGCCGAAGTGATGAGCGCCGCGTTCGCTGGCAACGGCCAGCACCAGGACGCGGGCAGCAAGGCGATTCACGTCGCCCCGAACACCACGAGCAACATCGTGTCGCGCTCGATCAGCAAGGGCACCGGGCGCACCTCATACCGCGGTCATATCAAGGTTCTTCCCAAGGCCCACAATGTCAAGGTCAGCGTCCGCTGCGACGCTCTGCTCCTCGACGAGGAGTCGCGGAGTGACACCTATCCGTACATGGACATCGACAACCCGGACGTGACCATCGGACACGAGGCGAGCGTCAGCAAGGTCGGCGAGGATCAGATCTTCTATCTGACCTCTCGCGGTATCACCGAGCAGGACGCGACAGCGTTGATCGTCAACGGATTCTTCGAGCCCTTCGTCAAGGAGTTGCCGATGGAGTACGCGGTCGAGCTCAACCGTCTGCTCGCACTCTCCATGGAGGGCGCGATCGGGTGACGACCCCGCTGACCGATTCGCCCGCAGCGGCGCTCGGGCAAGAGGTCGCGGCAGCACGGGCTGAGGCATCACCGGCGTGGCTCGCGGCGCGCCGCCGCATCGCGTGGGACGCATACGAGGCGATCCCCATGCCCTCCTCGCAGCGTGATGAGGACTGGCGGCGCACCGATATCGCCACACTCCATCCGGAGCGTTTCACGCCCATCGACCATGTCGATGCCGCCGTCGTGGATGCGATGCGCGCCCAGCGAGACGGAGCAGCACCCACGGCCGCGTTCGCGATCGACTCGCCGGTCGCGGCACCGATCGAGGGAGCGGACACGCTCCACGCGCAGGGAATCATCATCACCACGCTCGAGGAAGCGGCGCTGGTGCACCCCGAGCTGGTGCAGCGCGCGTTCTCGTCGGTTCGCGCCGATGAGTCGAAGTTCGTCGCGCTCTGGAACGCGTTGTGGCGAGGCGGCGTCTTCGTGTACGTCCCGCGCGGCGTCGAAGCGCTGGTCCCGGTGTGGATCGCCCACCCCGCCGGCGGCGACGGCCACGCGGTCTTCCCCTCCACGGTGGTCGTCCTCGACGAGGGGGCGGCCCTCACGGTCATCGACGCCTACGCGTCACCGACCGGACCGGCGGCGCTGCTCAGCGACGCCATGGTGATCCTCTCGGCGGCTCGTGATGCACGCCTCGACTACAACACCGTGCAGCAGTGGGGCGAGGGCGTCTGGCACATCGGCCTGCAGCGCGCGGTGCTCGACGCCAACGCGAAGCTCCGCTTCATGGGTGTCACCCTCGGTGCCCGCCTCCAGAAGGTGTGGTGGGAGGTGTTGCTCGAGGGTGTGGGCAGCGAAGCCGACGTGCTCGGTATCTGCTTCGGTGACGGCACCCAGCATTTCGATCACCAGTCACTCCAGGCGCATGTCGGTCCGGAGACGCGGAGCAACCTGCTGCTCAAGGTGGCCGTTCGCGACCATGCGCGCTCCGTGTACGGCGGCATGATCGACGTCGCGCCAACGGCGGTTCACGCTGACGGCTACGTCGCCAACCGCAACCTCCTGCTCAGCCAGGGCGCCAAGGCCGACTCCATCCCGCGGCTCGAGATTCGCGCCAACGATGTGAAGTGCGGGCACGGGGCGACCGCCGGGCACGTCGACGCCGACCAGCGCTTCTATCTCATGGCTCGGGGCGTGCCGCCAGAGGAGGCAAGCGCGCTGATCGTCCGCGGCTTCATGGACGACGTCCTCGACCGGGTCCCGCACCGCGGGTTCGCCGAGCTCGCCGGGACGCTGCTCGACGCGGAGATCGCCGGTGGATCCGTGACCGGGGTCGCGGCGGAAGCGTCATGAGCCACGGCTGGGTCGACGTGGCGAAGATCGGTGACATCCCGTCGGGATGCGCCGCCCGGGTCGAGATCGACGACACGCCGGTGGCGATCTTCAACGTCGAGGGCACCTTCTACGCCCTTGATGACACCTGCAGCCATGCCGAGGCATCCCTGAGTGAGGGCGACCTCGACATCGATCGATGTGTCATCGAGTGCCCGCTGCACGGATCGAGCTTCGATCTGCGCACCGGCGAGCCGCGCTCACTGCCTGCCGTCGAGCCGGTGCGCGTGCATCGCATCGAGACGACCGGCGACGGGTTGATCCGGGTGGCGCTTGCCGACGAGGTCACCGCGCAGTGAGCGCACCCATGGCCACCGAGCCCGGACTCGACTTGGCCCGCATCCGGGCCGACTTTCCGATCCTGCAGCGCGAGGTCGGGGGCCATCCCCTGGTGTATCTCGACTCGGCGGCGACGTCGCAGAAGCCGCACGCGGTCGTGGACGCCATCGACGCGTACTACGCGAGCAGCAACGCCAACGTCCACCGCGGTGTGCACACGCTTGGCAATGAGGCGACGGACGCCTTCGAGCGTGCTCGAGCACGGGTCGCGGCATTCATCGATGCGCCTGCCGAGGGCGTGGTCTTCGTGCGCAACACCACCGAGGCGATCAACCTGGTCGCCTACTCGTATGCCACGCAACTGCTCCAGCCGGGGGACCGCATCGTGGTCACCGTCATGGAGCACCACAGCAACCTCGTCCCGTGGCAGCTTGCCGCGGAGCGGCGCGGGCTGCAGCTGGCGGCGATCGACGTCGACGAGGACGGACGCCTCGACCTGAGCACGCTCGACGAGCTGCTTGCCGAGCCGACGCGCCTGGTTGCGATCGGCCATCAGTCCAACGTGCTCGGCACCGTCAACGATATCCGCACCATCACCGAGCGAGCCCACGCTGCTGGCGCCCTCGTCTGTCTGGACGCCGCTCAATCGGTGCCGCACATGAGCTTCTCGGCACGCGACCTCGACAGCGACTTCATCGCGTTCAGCGGTCACAAGATGTGCGGACCCATGGGCATCGGCGTGCTGTGGGCACGTCCCGAGCTGCTCGAGCGCATGCCTCCGTTCCTCGGCGGCGGCAGCATGATCAGCAGGGTCACGCTCGAGCGAACCACCTGGAATACAGTGCCGCACAAGTTCGAGGCGGGCACGCCCGACGTCGCCGGCGCAGTCGGCCTCTCCGCCGCCTGCGACTACATCGATGCCATCGGTCGCGATCGCATCCACGCGCACGAGATGTCGCTGACCCGCCACCTCCTCGATGTTCTGGACGAAGTTGGCGATATCACGGTCTTCGGTCCGCGCGATCTCGACGCACGAGGCGGTGTGGTGAGCTTCAACCTCGCCGACGTGCACGCCCACGACGTGGGCACCATCCTGGATCGCCGCGGCATCGCGGTGCGCGCCGGACACCATTGCGCGCAGCCGCTCATGGCCCGCTACGACGTGCCGTCGATGGCCCGCGCGTCGGTGTACCTCTACACGACGCACGAGGAGATCGACGCTCTCGGTGAGGGGCTTGGCGAGGTGCGCCGGGTCTTCCGCGTTTAGGCGCGGCTGACGAGGAACGCCGCGATGCGCGCGGCCGCATCCACCCGAACCGAGATCAGACCGTGGCGGAGGCCCGGGTAGATCACCAGCTCCGCGTCAGCAAGTGACTGCACCTCACGACGCAGGAGGTCGATGGTCGCGAACGGGTCGCGATCCCCGGAGAGCAGGAGGACCGGGCATTCGATGCGCGGCCAGTGCTCGGTGCGCAATTCGTCAGGATGGCCCGGTCGATGGAGCGGGTAGCTGAGGAGCACGAGCGCGCGCACCGGTTGCCGTGCGGCGAGAAGGCTCGCCATCCGGCCGCCATACGAATGTCCGCCGATCGCCGCGCCCGATTGTGCATCGAGCGCGCTGCGGAAGACCCCGATGGCGCGCTCATTATTCGATTTCGGAAGGTCAAGTGCGGTTGCCCCAACTCCGTGCTTGGCAAGCTCGCTCACCCATGGACGCATCGACTCCGCGGTCCCCGACGCGCCATGGCCGAGGAGCAGGTGCGGCCCGGCTGCGGATGACGGCACCGTACGAGCGCTCACGGCTGCTTCACGCTTGCTCACGTTCGAGAATCTGGAACGCTGCCGGCTGGCGTGTGTGCTCGGAGATCGGCGGCCGTCCGGGCAGCCACGTGGCGCAGACCAGCGCGCCGCAGAGCAGGATGCCGCTCCCGCACCAGAAAGGGAGGCCGGCGTTCACGCCGTAAAGGGATCCGAGCACCGCAGCCCCGAAAGCCATGCCACTGAACTGGTAGAGCCCGCCGATCCCCATCGCCCGTCCGCGCACGTTTTCCGGGGTGCTGTCGCTGATGACCGCGAAGAGGCTCGGTTCGAGAATCACGGTGGCGACCGCCTCAATCGCCCCCACGGTCAGGATCACCGCCAGCACCTGGAGAAACGGGTAGGTCGCGGCACACGCGGCGACGACGCACAGGCCGGCGGTCACCAGCTTGCGCCGGTCGGCTCGATCCGCGAGGCGGCCGCCGGCGCGCGCGAGGAGCAGGATGGGGAGGGCGAAAAGGCTCACCGAGAGCCCGATGATGAACGGACTCTGGCCGCGTGCGGCGAGGTACTGGGGCCAGACCACGTCGTACATCGACCAGATAGTTCCGACCGCGAAGAGCGCCGCGATCGACACCACAATGCCGCGGATGCGCCACCAGCGGAAGCGTTCCTTCTTGACCACCGCGCTACTGGGCTCGGCGCGCGTCTCGGGCACACGAAGCATCGCCCCGAGGCCGATGAACATCGAGAGACCGGTTATCCCGAACACGGCGGAATCGCGCCACAGCGCCGCGGCGCCGCCCACGAGTGGTCCGACCAGCAGGCCCACCATCTCATACGCCTGGAGCTGAGAGAAACGCTGTGCCCGCTGCTCGGGGGCGCTGAGATCGGTGAGCGCCGCGCGTAACGCCGGGACGTAGGCGCCGGCGCATGCGCCCATCAGGATGCGTATTGCGGTGAGCACCGGGAGTGTCCCGATATTGAAGAACAGGAACAGCGAGAGAAACGCGTAGATGAGCCGTGGACCCACCAGGAATGGCTTGCGGCCCCAGCGATCGCAGAGCCTTCCCGCGGGCACCTGGACAAGCGTGGTTGCAACCAGGGGACCGGCGATGAATATCGCCACGGCAATCGAGTTTCCGCCGCGGTGCGCGACGTACAGCGGTGCGATCGGAAACACGGCGGCGACGCCCGTGAACATGATGAGCTGTCCGACCAGCAGCCAGAATGCGGGGTCCGCCCGCCGTTTTCCGGACCGCGCGAGGACATCGCTGCGAGCCATGCCCTCCATTCTCAGGTTTTGGTCGCGAACCGTTGGACTACGATGGTGTTATGGCTCTTGGTTCCGCGCCCATGGACGACGATCTGTACCGAGAGATCATCCTTGACCACTACCGCAACCCTCGCCATCATCATTCCATCGAACCCGCGGATCGTGTCATCGAGGCGAACAACCCTCTGTGCGGCGACGAGATCGACCTCAGCTACCGGCTCGACAACGGGACGGTCGCGGCGATCGGTTTCATGGGCCGTGGCTGCTCGATCAGCCAGGCGTCGGCGAGCATGCTCTGTGAGGCCGTGACCGGGATGAGCGTGGAGGGAGCGGCATCGCTGGCGGAGCGATTCCGCGCGATGCTGACCGGCGATGGTGCGCCATCAGCGGACGGCGACGACATCGGCGACCTCGAGGCGCTCCGTGGAGTGCGTGCCTACCCGGTTCGTGTCAAGTGCGCAACGCTCGTCTGGAACGCGCTTCTCGAGGGGCTCGCCGCGACCGCCGCCACACCGGCAACACCAACGAGGATCGAGCGATGAGTACGAGCGAGCCGCTTTCGACCACAGAGCCCGCCGCGGAGCAGAAGGAGGCCAAGGCCTCGAATGAGCTGATCCGGGCGGCGCTGGGCGAGGTCTACGACCCGGAGATCGGCCTGGACATCGTGTCGCTGGGACTGATCTACGACACCAACATCGACGACGACGGCCTGCTCACCATCGACATGACACTGACGACCCCCTATTGCCCCATGGGACCGATCATCGAGACCCAGGCGCACGCGGTCTGCGCGCCCTTGCCGGGCGTGCGTGACGTGCACATCAACCTGGTGTGGACGCCACCCTGGGACCCGCGCACGATGGCCTCCGAAGAGGCCCAACTCGAGCTCGGCATCTACTGATCACGGCGCCGGCGGTCCGGTCTGGCATGGTGTGCTGCGTGGAACGTGTCTTCACGCATGCTGAGGCGACAGAACTGCTGCCCGAACTGACTGAGCTGCTCACCGCGCTGCTGAGCGCTCAGCACGCGTCGCTCCACCACGAGCCGGAGCTGGACGGTCATGCGGTGTCCTCGAACGGTTCCGCGTCCGCCGCGATCAAGGCCTCGGGACCGTTCCACGATGCCCAGCGCCTCAGCGCGGAGATCGATGCACTCGGGGTGATCCTGCGCGATCCCGCCACCGGCCTTGTCGATTTCGCCGCGGTTCGGGACGGGAGGCCCGTCTATCTGTGCTGGCGGCTCGGCGAGGAACAAATCGGCTTCTGGCATCCTCGCGACACGGGCTTCATGGGTCGTTTGCCCCTCTGATCGCTCCCCTCAGGCCTGCGCGGGCGTTTCGGAGAGGCGCTTGACGTCGTCGGGTGTCATGCGCACGAAGAGGGCCATGTCGTCGCTTCGATCAAGGAACCGGACCTGGACGACCATGTCGCCCGCGAAGAAGCCGTTGGCGCGGACCACGATCCCAACCAGCTCACCGTCGTCGAAGAGCACGTCCTGCACCGTCCCGAGCTTCTCGCCGCCGTGCCCGATCATCACGTTCTCGCCGTGCCTGATCTCGATGTCTCCTGCGGGCTTGTCCGCGCTTTCAGTCAGCAGCGGGAACAACGGGCCCACGCCGAGCGATCCGCCTGCGAGCGCGGCCGCGAAGCGGAGACCGTCACCCCGTTCGAGTGTCTTGTACTGGTAGCTGAGGTATGGGGGCAGGGATCGCGTCGCTCGCCGATCCAATTTGAGCCGGATCTCGCCTGGTCCCGCGTCGGCGATGACGTCGAGGGGCACGATCACCTCGGCGACCATCATGCCCGCTCCCGGCGCCAGGGTCCTCCCTGAGAAATGGTTGGTCTCGCGGACGATCAGGGCGTGCGGGTCCCAGCTCTCGGCATCCACGACGATCCGTTCGAGTGTTCCGACGTGGTGACCGTCGGCGGTATGCACGGAAGCGCCGAGACGAAGGTCGAGCGGATGGCTCGGCAGCCGGTCGGAGTCGGTCACGCCGCGAGCCCGAACCGGGATACACTTGGAGAGCGTCTCTCGGCCCGGACCCGCCCCGCCTCGAACACGACGCATGCGGACGCGGTGCCGTGGCACTCAGGCAAAAGGAGGAACCTAGCCCATGACAGATTCTTCGAGTACCACCTCCTTCCCGACCAGCGCAGTGGTGGAGAGCTGACCGCAGGGAGCCAGGTCACCACTCGGAGAGAGGCGCAAACCGTCGCATCAGGCGGTCTCTCCACGCATTTGCGCTAACCGCGGCGCCGCCGCGGCTCGAGCCATTCACCGGCTTCATTAGGTGAAACGCGCCGTCTCGACCTGTGCTGCACGGGTCGAGATGGCCGGCGCCGGGACGATCTGGTCGCTTTCGACCCAGCCCTCGTCGGTGCCGGCGACGCGGACCTTGACGAACTGGCCGCTGCGCTCATCGAGCGCCACGACCTCGGTCGCGGTGAGGATCTCGCGGCCGCGTCCTGCGTCGCGGCGAGGCTCCAGGAACAGTCGATACGGGGTTCCAGCCCAGGACGCGACCAGTGTCACCGGGCCCGGCGGGATGCGCCGGTCCCTGTAGACCGTGCGGGCGTCTCCCGCGCCTGCGGTCAGCAGCCGGACCACCTGGAGCGCGCGAGTCACCGGGCCGCGATCGGCCTTGCCCATCGCCTTTGAGATCAACCCACCGCCCGAGCTGGCTTCGATCTCGACCACGGTCCCCTCGGTACTCGACACGGCGCGGCAGCGAACCCATCTGATGCGAATCTTGGGACGACCCCACTGCCCGAACAGCCCGCGGCGGCGATGCTCGACGATCCGTGCCTCGCTCTCACCCATGACTTCGAAGCGATACGGCGTCGTGCCGATCATCTGCTCCATGATCGAGAACACCTCCCGGGGAGGTGCCGCGGAGAGAAGTCGCCAGTGGTGCGCGGAGGGAGCCAGCATCGATCCGGATTGTAGCGGGGCGCGCTCAGGCTCCCGACGCGCCTTCCGGGCCGTCGAGGGCGACGGCGTAGCGCTCGCACATGGTGTCGAAACGGGCCGCCGTGTAGGCGTCGAGCATTGACCTGTGACGTTGCACCAGGGGTGCGAGGACCTCCCGCAGGTACCTGCCGCGGGCCGACCATTGATAGTAGTTGCGACCGCCATGGTGATACGGCCCATAGAGCGCGCTCCCCGGGTAGGTGCGCCGCAGCCACTCGAAGATCTCCTCGTGGCGAACATGCATCCGCAGCGTTACCTGAGGCTGCCGGCCGTCACCCCCGAAGTGTCCCTCGCCCACCAGGAGGCCCAGGAGGAATCCCACGGCGAGATCGTCCTGCTCACGGCCCGTTTGGGCCGGTTCGGCGCCTGGAAGAGGTGCTCGCGTGACCACGGGGGTAACCATACGTGCGGCGTTGTTTCACCGTCAAGTTGTGTGCGGAACAACGGTGCAGAGGCCGGGATTGCCCTCTCAGAGTTTTCCACAGGTTGGCGCGGCCGGATGGCGTCTCCAACTCGCGAGAACCCGACCTTGCGGCGCGTGGCCTGGGGAAACTCGGGATAACTCCCTCTCCAGATCGCGGGCGGGACGATCCGGCCATAATCAGCCGCTAACCGTGCCACCTAGCATTCTCGCGGTCGCCAATCAGAAGGGCGGTGTCGGAAAGACCACCACTGCCGTCAACGTGGGCGCTGCGCTCGCCGAGATGGGTCGGAAGGTCCTGCTGATCGACATCGACCCCCAGGCCAATGCCACGTCCGGCCTTGGCGTCGATCGAAGCCGCGTCGAGAGCAGCATCTACGACGTCATCGTCATGGGGAGATCCCTTGCCGAGGCGCGCCTGCACACCGCGGTCCCCGGGCTCGACGTCGTCCCGTCGGACATCGCGCTTGCCGGGTCGGAGATCGAACTGGTCGATCTGGCGCGCCGGGAACGCCGCCTTCAGTACGCGCTCGAGGCTCTCGGCTCCGACGACGACTACGTCCTGATCGATTCGCCCCCCAGCCTTGGCCTCCTGGCCATCAACGCGGTGGTGGCGGCCGATGCTCTGCTCATCCCGATCCAGTGCGAGTTCTATGCCCTCGAGGGGCTCGGCCTGCTCATGCACACGCTCGCGCTGCTCCGCAAGGAACTCAACCCCACGCTGGGGATTGCCGGCATCGTGATGACCCTCTTCGACGCCCGCCTGGCTCTCGCCCACCAGGTTGTGGACGAGGTCCGGAACCGTTTTGGTGATCAGCTGCTCACCCCGCTCATCCCCCGCAACGTGCGCCTCAGCGAGGCGCCGAGCCACGGGATGCCGATCACGCTTTACGACCCGACCTGTCGCGGTGCCATCGCCTACCGGGAGTTGAGCGCCAACCTCGATGCGCGGATCCAGGGCGGCGCGGTGCTGTCGGCTGCGGAGATCCCAAGCCCCGTATGAGCGACACGGCTCCGCCCCGTGCATTCCGGCGCCGCGGCCTCGGGCGCGGCCTCGACGCGCTGCTCACCAACGAGGCTGAAGCCGAGCAGGGATCGCCACTCATCAGCCTCGACCCGCGCACGGTCGGGCCGAACCCGGAACAGCCGCGGCGCGCATTCGAACCCGACTCCCTCGCGGCACTCGGCGATTCGATACGCCTCCACGGGCTGCTCCATCCGATCGTGGTCCAGCGCGAGGGCGAGACCTACATCCTGGTGGCGGGCGAGCGACGTCTCCGAGCAGCCCAGCTCGCAGGCGTGTCCAGCATTCCGGCGATCGTCCGCCCCGCGGCGGAGTCGAGCCGCCACCAGCTCGAGATGGCGCTCACCGAGAACCTGCTTCGAACCGACCTCAATCCGATGGAGGAGGCAGCCGCGTACGCCCGACTGTCCGATGCATTCGGGCTGACCCACGAGGCGATCGCGCTGCGCCTGGGACGCAGCCGGTCGGGGATCTCGAACGCCATCCGCCTGCTCGACCTCCCTGCCCCGGTCCAGGAGGCGGTCGCCGACGCCCGGCTCACCGCCAGCCACGCGCGAGCGCTCCTGGTGCTGCCGCTTGCGGCGGATCAGGAGGCCGTGGCGGCCCTCGCGATCGCCGACGGGCTGAACGTCCGTGAGACCGAGCGGGCCGTCCAGGAACGGCTCACGCCGGCATTGGCGGCGCCACGGCGCGCGCCGGCCGCCACCAACGAAGAGGCGGCCCCCGACGATGTCGCGTTGCGTCGCGGCCTCGAGCACGCGCTCGGCGTCCCGGTCCGCCTCCAGCGTCGTAAGGGCGGTGGCGGCAGGATTGTCATCGACTGGGCTGAGGAATCCGACCTCGACGCGCTCTATCGAAGGCTCGGCGGCCCTCCGCTTTAGAGCCGACCGGCCCCTACCTCAACTCCGCGTTCTGGGATCTCCGGCGCGCCCACCTCCTTTGACTCCATGTCCGCAATCGACTCCCGGGAACATGGTCGCGATGACCTGCACGATCGCGTTCTGCTCATCCCTGCGAACGTTGTCCCGGACCCTCGGAGAGCGATTCAGCCGACGGGCCGGTCAGCTGCTCCTGTCAGGCGCGCCTCGGACACGTCGGCATCGAAGTTGGCCAGGAAGGCCTCGATGTACTTCGGACGATCCGCCGGCTTGTAGTCCAGGAGGAACGCGTGCTCCCAGACGTCCATGACGACGATCGGCTTGAAGCCGGCGATGTTGCCGTCCTCGTGGAGCGTGATCCAGTGGTTGCTCAACCGCCCGGTCGCGGTGTCGAGATACGTCACCGCCCAGCCGACACCGCGCATCCCGCCGATCGCGGTGAAGTCCTTGCGCCACGTGTCGATGTCGCCGAACGACTCGCCCAGCGCACGACCCAGCGCGGACGATGACGAGATGCCACCACCGCTCGCCTTGGTGAGGTTGCCGAAGTACCACTCGTGCAGGACCATGCCGTTGTACTCGAAGCCAAGCCGGCGGGTGATCTCGGAATACGCGGGATTCGATGAAAGGCCCTGGCCCGCCTGCTGCATCGTGACCAGCTGCTCGTTGAGCAGATTCGTGTTTTTGACATAACCGGCATAAAGTCCGAAATGGACCTCGAGCGTATTGTCGGAGATGCCGGTCAGCCCGGAGAGGTCGAACGTCTTGGCCTTGTATGGGGTCTGGGTCAGGAGGGCCATCTTGTGCCTCGTGTTTTCAGCTGGTCTGCGTGGTGGTTGGCCCACATTCTGGCAGCGTGGGACGGCATCCCGCAGCGCGAATCAGCCAGCCGGGGCGCGGATATCCACCGGTTTGTCGTAGCTCGTATACGTGTCGGTCATGAAGTGAGCGGGTGCATCCATGGCCACCCTGCTCGCGCGCCCGCCGGCGTCGATCCAGAAGGTGAACCAGATCGGCGTTGACAGGAAGGTTCCAAACGCCGTGACCATCGTGGTCGGTACGCCGTCGAGCACCTGCTGCCCGATGATGTGCGCGTTTGTCAGCGGTCTGTAGTAGTCCCAGACGAATGATGGGACCGTGTTGGCAACCGGAGTCTGTTGTTGCTGCCAGGGCTGGCCGGGGCCGTCCTGCGTGTACTGCGTCGTTCCGATCCATACGGTGGTGCCCGCATTGCTGATGGTCCAGGTCGTCCGGTCCGGCGAGTCCGACGAATACAGCGCGTGGATGGGGGGAGTCCCTGGTGAGTTGAGCACCTCGCTTACCTGGTACGCGGTCAGGGCTTTCATCGCGGTCTCGAGCTGCGCCAGCAGCAGATCCCCGTTCTGCGCCGGGAGCGCCGGGATCGTGAACTTCGCCTCGGCGCTCCCTGCCCCGTCGAGCAGGTCGACCCAGATCTGGTCACCCGCTTTGATGTCGATCGTCGCCTGACGGCAGGTGTCTCCACACGTGGCCAGCGCCTTGTACACGCCGTTGACCGCGATATTCGCGGCGATGCCCTTGGCGGAGGCACTCCCGTCGATCGGGAGCACATAGACCGTGGCGCGGTTCAGCCCGGGTAACCCTGGCGAGAGGCTGAGGCCGACCAGGTCGCCCCCTGCCGCACCCGCCATGGTGAGTTCGTCGCCGCTGGGGAGTCCCGCGGCGGGAGTCGCGGCCGCATCCTCGGCGGCCTGCCGCGCGGCCGACGTCGGTGGCGTCGGGAACGAGGAGAGCAGCGCGGCCGCCGCGACCACACTGGCGGCGAGCGCGGCCTCGATGCGGACATGCGGCCGCTTGAGCCGCCACGCCATCGCCGAGAGAGGAAGCATCAGGGCGACCAACGCCATCTTGACCAGCAGCACGCGCCCGTATGCCGTCCCGAAGAGCGCCTGGATGGATCCGAGCTGGGTGATGGCTTCGAGCCCTCCGGCCACGATAGTCACCGCGAACGCCGCAAGTGCAACCGGCGTGAATCTGGCCAGCATCACGCGCGCATCGGTCGAGCGCCAGCCCCCCGGAGGCCGAAGGGCGGCCAGCGCCGCGATCCCACCCGCCCAGAGG
>CABEDX010000172.1_pt1 | contig 59462 bp, 65 predicted proteins | sample 3132991 | NCBI WGS metagenome assembly CABEDX01 (sample SAMEA5534332, study PRJEB31848) | metagenome | biome: tundra; feature: field; material: soil | place: USA | collected 2013-05 | depth 0.15 m
GTGCCTAGGGGGCGGGTCCCAGCGGACGGGAGCGCAGCCCGCGTCAAGCGGGCGGCGCCTCTCTCCTCCCTCCAACGAGCAGGCTGGCTCGCGCCCTCAGACAGCTGTCCGTTCGGGGATGTTGTGACCGAGAGCGCGCAGCGCCCGGACGTATTTCGGGGTGCTGTCCGGCTCGCCGATGCCCGCGGCGCGAAGCCGGGCCATCACCGCGTCGATCAAGGCCTCGTCAGCTTCGAACAGCTCCACCTCGACCTCGCCAAAGGATTCCACGGTGGCGTCGCCGGAGCGGACCGAGACTCGATCGTCGGCGACCTCGGCCCAGCGGGTATCGCCGGCGATCAGGTCGACGGAATGCCGGTCGGTCACCAGGTGAGCGACGGGATGCAGCGCCACGTCCCCGACCGCCATACGGATCACCTCGACCGCGGCCTCGGGCGGTTGGTCGGACGATCCGGGGAAGTCGCTCTCCTCGCGAGACACCGCGTCCCCGACCATGCGATCACCGGCTTTGAGCGTCCACTTTCCCTGCTCGCCGGGAGCGCTCCGGTAGCGCAGGCCGAGCTTGGCGTGGAGCAGGGTCAGCTCATCGGTGTCCCAGTACGTCGCCGACAGCTCCACCCTGCCGCGGTCCACCGCGCGGATGCCCTCGACCACGCCGCCCAGGTCGGGCAACACGAAGTCCATGACGACCGGGATCTTGATCTCGCGCTCTTCGGCCATCGTCACCACTGTATGCGCCACGCGCGCCTCGCTGATCTGCCATGCACTCTGCGCTGCGGCGGGGCGGGCGGAGGGGACCCCGGCTCCGGCTTCAAACCGGACTATTCAGCCTCCGCCGGGGTCTCCTCCGCCCCACACGTCGAGTCTCGACGCGGCGTCAGCCGAGTCTCGACATTACGCTCACAGGAACTCCTCGAATCCGGGCCAGGCGGCGACCATCTGCTGACGGAGCTCGTCTGAGAGCGGCAGATAGGTCCCGGTCGCCTCGGCCACCACCCCGCCGTCCGGGAGGATCACGCGACCCTCGGTGTGCAGGGCGCGCCGCAGGAGCCGCGTGATCCGTCCTTCGACTCGAAGCCGGGTGCCGAGCGGCGCGGCCCGGCGGAAGCGCACCTCGAGACGCCCGGTGACCACCCAGTGTCGGTGAAGAGCTGAGCACCGTCCCATCACGTCGTCGAGCACCGCACTGACGATGCCGCCGTGCGCGAAACCGGGAAAGCCGGCGTGGTCGTCTCCCGGCGTCCAGTGCGTGAAGACCAGCGAATCCTCGAGCTCGTACTGGAGATGCAAGCCCGAAGGGTTGCGCAGCCCGTGCACCCAGTTCTGCTGGAACTCACTGCGATCGTTGAGCCACGCGGGGTCGATGTCGCGGTTGATCACGGCGCGGTCAGACGTTCGAGGCCACCGAGGTACGTGCGCAGGGGTTCGGGGATGACCACGGTGCCGTCCTGCTGCTGGTAGGTCTCGAGAATCGCGTCGAAGGTGCGCGGCACGCCGAGCCCGCTGCCGTTCAGCGTGTGTACGTGGCGCGGCTTCTCACCAGGTGCGGGACGGTACCGGATGTTGGCTCGTCGCGCCTGGAAATCGGCGAACACCGAGCACGATGACACCTCGAGCCATTGCTGCAATCCCGGCGCCCACACCTCGACGTCGTACTTCTTCCACTGCGCGAATCCGAGGTCGCCGGTGCACATGAGCAGCACGCGATAGTGCAGGCCAAGACGTTGCAGGACGTGTTCCGCATGCGAGGTGATCAGCTCGAGCTCGTCGAGCGATGTCTCTGGGGTGGTGAATCGCACCATCTCCACCTTCTCGAACTGATGGAGACGGATGTACCCACGCGTGTCCTTCCCGGCCGCGCCGGCCTCGCGCCGCCAGCAGGGGGTGAGCGCGACATGCGTGATCGGGAGTTGCGCCGCCTCGAGAATCTCGCCCGAGTAGAGATTGGTGACGGGCACCTCGGCGGTCGGGATCAGGAAGAGGCCGTCGTCCGCGTGGTATGCCTCGTCCTCGAACTTGGGGAGCTGTGCGGTGCCGATCATCGCCTCGCGGCGTACGAGGAACGGCGGTGCGATCTCGGTGTACCCGTGCTCTCGCGCCACGTCGAGCATGAACGACGTCAAGGCACGTTGCAGTCGCGCACCGTCACCGCGCAGGACGACGAACCTCGAGCCGCTGACCTTCACGGCACGCTCGAAATCGAAGACGCCGAGGCGCTCGCCGATCTCGTAGTGCGGCAGCGGATCGAACCCGAAGCTCGGGGGATCGCCCCACATGCGCGCGACGACGTTGTCCTCGGGACCGTCGCCGTCCGGAACGCTTTCGTGCGGCGGGTTGGGCACCTCGAGCAGCAACGCTTCGACACGCTGCTCGAGCTCCGCGAGGCGCGTCTCGCCCTCCTGGATGCGCTGCTTGAGTGCAGTCAGGGCAACTCGCTGGTCGTCGGACGGTTTTCCTCGTACCGCCGCGGATTCCACGCGCTGTCCGGCTCGAGCCTGCTCGACCTCGGTGCGCAGGCTCCGTGCGTCGGCGTCGACGGCGAGCAGCTCATCGATGGGCGCGCTCTCGCCCTTCCTGCGCGCGCCCTCGCGAACCGAGTCCGGGTCATCGCGGATGCGTTGAATCGGCAGCATCAGCCGTCTCCACCGCGGTGCTGTGGGCGCATGGTCGGGAACAGCAGCACGTCGCGAATGGTCGGCGAGTCGGTGAGGATCATCACCAGCCGGTCTACTCCGATGCCGAGCCCGCCGGCGGGCGGCATGCCGACCTCGATGGCTTCGAGAAAGTCCTCGTCGATCGGCGGGATCTCGGAGTCCCCGGCGGCGCGCAACCGAGCCTGTTCCTCGAAACGCGCGCGCTGGTCGATCGGATCGTTCAGCTCGCTGAATGCGTTGGCGATCTCCCGGCCCGCGACGATCAGCTCGAAGCGCTCGACAAAACGGGGATCATCGCGACGGCGCCGCGCCAGCGGGCTCACGTCGGCCGGGTAGTCCACGACGAAGGTGGGATCCCAGAGCTCGCCTTCAACGCGCTGCTCGTAGATCTCGAGGAGGACGCCTCCGGGGCCGAGGTCGCGTGACACCTCGACGCCGATGCTCGCTGCAGCCTCGTGCATGGCCTCCCACGATGCGACCGCATCGATGCCGCTGTGCTCACGAACCAGGTCGACCATGGTTGCGACGCGATACGGCGGCCGGAGGTCGAGCGACCGGCCGAACGCGGTGCGCAGCAGCGGATCTTCGCACGGCGCGCTCCCACCCTCCGGTTCCTCGGCCACCTGCGGTCCGGCCGCGTTCGCCGCGGCGGTGACCAGCGACTCGGTCAGCTCGCGCATATCGTCATAGGTCGCATACGCCTGGTACGCCTCGAGCATCGTGAACTCCGGGTTGTGCCGGGGCGACAGGCCTTCGTTGCGAAAGACACGGCCGATCTCATAGACGCGCGCGTAGCCGCCGACGATCAGCCGCTTGAGGTGCAGCTCGATGGCGATGCGCAGGTAGACGTCGGTATGCAGTGCGTTCCAGTGCGTCTCGAATGGCAGCGCGTGACCGCCGCCCGGGATCGGCTGCAGGATGGGTGTCTCGACCTCCACGAAACCGCGCTGATCGAGCGTCGCCCGCAACGCGCGAATCAACCGCGTCCGGGTGGCAAAGTGACGGCGCTGGCTCGCATTGCTGAGCAGGTCGAGATAGCGCTTGCGATAGCGCGTCTCCTGGTCCTGGAGACCGTGGAACTTCTCGGGCGGCGCCTGCAGAGACTTGACGAGCAGCGTCACGGTGTCGACGAGCACGGTCGGCTCACCACGCCGCGTCCGCGTTATCGGTCCCTTGATGCCGACGATGTCGCCGAGGTCGAGCATCGGCACCATCGCGTGCGCATCCCCGGGGCGATCGGCGCGGAACCACGTCTGCAGGCGGCCCGACTCGTCCTCGACGTGCGCGAACGCTGCACCGCCGAGGTCACGCAGCTGCATGATCCGTCCAGCCACGGCGACAACAGGACGATCGGGTGCGTCGGTGTCCGCGCCGGGATGCTCGGCCTCGTACGCGTCGAGGAGCCGGCGCGCCTCATCCGTGCTCGCGCTCGGCGCGAAGTCGACACCGTAGGACGGAATCCCACGAGCGGCGAGCTCATCGACCTTGCGCCGGCGCTCTGCAAAGAGGTCGTCGGATGGCATGCGGCCTATCTTCCCCGGCGAGGCTCACCGCGTGCGCTTGACGCGTCGCGCCGTGCCCTAGTTGATCTTGACGATCTTGATCTGTCGGGAACCGCCGGGGCTGACCACGTCGACGGTGTCACCGACGCTGTGGCCCAGCAACGCCTTGCCGACCGGCGACTCCATGGAGATCCGGCCCTCGGCGACATCAACCTCGGCAGGGCCCACAATCGTGAGCGTCTGTTTGCCGAAGTCATCCTTGACGTCGACAGTCGTGCCGACGCTCACGATGCCGCTCTCGCTGCCCTCTTCAATGATGACGGCATTACGGAGCATGTTCTCGATCACGAGGATGCGCCCTTCGAGCATCCCCTGCTCGTTCTTCGCCTCGTCGTACTCGGCATTCTCCGAGATGTCGCCGAAGTCCTTGGCGTACTTGATGCGCTCGGCCACCTCGGAGCGACGAACGGTACGCAATTCTTCTAATTCGTGCTCCAGCTTGACGAGACCGTCTCGCGTGAGCAACACAGGTTTGTCCATTCAATTCCCTGGTACAAACGAAAATGATGGCGGGGTATCCGGCGACCTCCGCTCTGCGGAGCCCGGAGTATAGGCGAGCAACATCCAACGCGGCGTAACAACTTGTCGTTCTTCCTTGACGGAATTGGCTCTTGTTCATATGATCCGCAGCGAGGTCACTGTGCGGATCTCTATCACTGCCCCCCCTCTCGGGGCGTCTCTGGTTTCCAGAGGCGCCCTTCTTTTTGTAATCCCTCAGCCCTCGCCGCTGACGAACGCCGGCCGGAACCATCCCTCCGGGTGCGGTCCGGCGGCGAGCGCGCGATCGAGCAACGCATCGAGCCGGTCACGCGTATCCATGGTCTGGACCTCGGCTCGAAGCCGCGCAGCTCCCGCGCAGCCGCGGATCGTCCAGGCGACGTACTTGCGGCCGATGCGGAGCGCGCGCGTCTCCCCGTGGTACGCGCAGAGCATGTCGAGGTGGCGCCGAGCCAGGGCGATCCGGTCGGCGAAGTCGAGATCGGGGAGCCCGCTGCCGGTCGCGAGGCGGTGGACGGCCTGGCGGACGAACCAGAAGTTGCCGAGCATCCCCCGGGCGATCACCACGCCGTCGACCACCCCCGACTGGATCCGCCGTGCCAGGGTGTCGACGTTCTCGACGTCGCCACTGCCGAAGACCGGGATGCCGACCGCCTCCTTGACCCGGGCGATCTCGGCCCAGTCGGCGGTGCCCTCGTACTTCTGGCACCGGGTCCGCCCGTGGACCGTGACCGCCGCCACGCCGGCGTCCTGCAGCGCGCGAGCGAGCTCGGGAGCATTGATGGTGGACGCGTCCCACCCGAGGCGCATCTTCACGGTGACCGGAACCGCGACCGCCTGGACCATCGCCGCAACCAGTCGCGCGGTCGCACTCACGTCGCGGGCAAGCGCGGCGCCGCTCCCACGGCTCACCACCTTCGGAACCGGGCACCCGAGGTTGACGTCGACGAGCACTGCGCCGCGCTCGACGCAGACCTGGGCGGCATCGGCCATCATCGCGGGGTCGCAGCCCACCAGCTGGGCGGCGACCGGCGTCACGTCGCCGGGGAAATCGAGGAGATGCAGGGCCGCGTCGGTGCTCCGGACCACCGCCTCGGCGGCGACCATCTCGGTCGACACCAGGCCGGCGCCGAACTCGCGGCACAGGGCACGGCAGGGCGCGTCGGTGATGCCCACCATGGGCGCGACCAGCACCGGTGAGGAGAGTTCGAGGCCGCCGACCCGGAGTGGACCGACGGCCGTCGCCGCGACTGCCATCACCGCATGGTACGGGGCAGGTCGGCCCGGCTCAGCGATTCTGGTCGTGTATGAGCCGGAGCCCATGGAGCGTCAGCCGTTCGTCGACGATGTCGATCGCCGGGATGAGTCGCGCCAGTGACGGCGCCAATCCTCCCGTGGCAATGACCTTGGGCTGCCCCTCCATCTCCTTGCGGAACCGCCCGACCAGCCCCTCGACCAGGCCGACGTAACCGAACACGATCCCCGACTGCATGCTCCCGGTCGTCGAGTGGCCGATCGCCTCGACCGGAGCCGTGAGCTCCACTCGGATGAGCATCGCCGCGTGGTTCACCAGGGCATCGTGGCTGAGCTGGATGCCGGGCGCGATCGCGCCGCCGAGGTAGTCCCCCCTCGCGTCGATGGCGTCGAAGGTCGTCGCCGTTCCGAAGTCGACGAGGATGGCAGGTCCCTGATACAGGTGGTGAGCTGCGATCGCGTTCGCGATCCGGTCGGCACCCACGCGCCGGGGATCGTCGTACTGGATGCGGATGCCCGTCCGCGTCCCCGGCCCGACGATCATGGGCGGCTGGTTGAAGTAGGTGTGGGAAAGTTCATCGATGCTCCGCGCGAGCGTGGGAACCACGCTGCTGACCACCACGGCGCTGACCTGCCCCGGCGACAGGTCGCGCTGTCCGAGCAGGTCGACGACGACGAGCCCGAGCTCGTCGCCGGTGAAGCGATCGTCGGTGTGGACCCGGAAATCGGCGACGAGCTGCTCGCCGTCGAACACCCCGACAACGATGTTGGTGTTCCCGACGTCGATCGCGAGCAGCATGGCGGCGAGTGTAGGCATCATCGGCCCGTGATCGCGCTCCTCGACATCGGCGGCACCAAGATCGCGGCCTCCGCCGGGCGCGACGCGGCGATCGGCGCGGTGCGGCGGATCCCGACGCCCGTCGAGTCCCCGCTCGCGACGCTGCGCGGGTTGGTCGAGGGGGTGATGGGCGGCGTTCTCCCCGAGGCGATCGCGATCTCGGCGCCGGGCCCCTTCGACCGGACGACCGGGGCGCTGCGCAACCCGCCGGGCATGCCCGGCTCCTGGCACGGGCTGGAGATGGCGTACCTGCTCGGTCAGCGCTTCGACTGCCCGGTCTTCGTCGAGAACGATGCCAATTGCGCCGCGCTCGCCGAGGCCCGTCTTGGCGCCGGCGCCGGTCATCGCACCGTCGTGTACTGGACGGTCTCGACGGGTATCGGGTGCGGTGTGGTGCGCGACGGCCGGATCGTGGTCGGCAGGCATGACACCGAGGGCGGCCACATGGTGCTCTGGCCGGCATGGCTCGGCGGACCCCCTTGCCACTGCGGCGGCGCGGGCTGCCTCGAGGCACTGGCCAGCGGGCGAGCCATCGCGCGCCGCTACGGGGTGGCCCCCGAGCACCTGAGCGACCCCGATGCCTGGGTCGAGGTCGGCCGCTGGATCGGGATCGCCACCGTCAACGTCACCACGGTGCACGATCCCGACGTGGTCATCTTCGGCGGTGGCGTCTGCGCCAGCTGGGGCCGGTTCTCTCCCTCGCTGTTCGAGACGATCCAGCGCTACCTGCATCTCCAGCCCCAGCCCGAGATCGCCCGCGGCACCCTGGGCGAGGATCGATCCCTGCTCGGCGCCCTGCTCGTCGCCGAGGACAACGGCGAGGGCCCGGCGAGACTGCTGACGGCGCGGTAGGCTACGGCGCCATGCCCTTCGTCCACCTGGTGTGCGACAGCACCGCCGACCTCGACCCGGCATTTCGCGCCGCTCACACGGTGCGCGTGGTGCCCCTCAAGGTGATCTTCGGCGATGAGACCTTTGCCGACGGCGTCGACATCACCGCCGAGGATTTCTACGCGAGGCTGGCCGCCCCCGGTCCGTTCCCGCGAACCTCACAGCCCACGCCGGCGGAGTTCGAGGACGTCTTCCGGGAGCTGGGTGCGGACGGCGGCGCGATCGTCTGCACCACCATCTCCGCCGACCTCAGCGGCACCTACGCATCAGCGATCCAGGCGCGCGCGGCGCTGCCCGAGCTGGACATCCGCGTCGTCGACACCCGGAGCGTGGCGGTCGGTCATTACGCTGCTGTGCGCGAGGCCGTACGGGTCATGGAGGCGGGCGGCGACGCTGACCGGGTGGTGGCCGCGATCGCGGCGGTCGGGAGCACCGACAAGGTGCTCTTCACGGTCGAGACCCTCGAGTTCCTGCGGCGCGGCGGGCGCATCGGCGGGGCCCGTGCGCTGCTCGGCTCGATGCTCGACATCAAGCCGATCCTGGAGATCCGCAACGGGGTCATCGAGGCCGTGGGGCGGGTCCGGACGTATCCTCGCGCGATCGACCGCGTCGTCGAGGAATGCAGGCAGGCGGCCGAGGCCTGGGGCGGCGCCGAGCTGGTGGTCGCCCATGCCAACCGCCCGCAGATTGCCGCCGAGCTCGTCGAGCGGATGCGACCGCTCGTCTCCGGCGAGCCGGCGCTGACCGTGGTCGGCCCGGTGGTGGGGTGCCACAGCGGACCGGGCGCGATCGGCGTGGGATTCCACAGGCCCATCGCCTGAGGCGAGCGCCGGTCAGACCCTCTTGTGCCGCGATGCTTCTGCGTCGGCGTTCAACTCGGGTTAGCATTGCCACTCAGGTTGAACGCGTGAGAAACATCGCCACGATCAACGCCTCGGACGAGGGAACCGCGGTCCAGGGCGTCGATGTCGACGAGGCCGGAAGGAGAGCCCAGATCGTCCGCGCCGCGGCTGCGGTCCTTGGCCGCCAGGGCTACGCGGAGACCTCGCTCAAGGACGTCGCTCGTGAGGCGAAGGTCGCGCCCGGACTCCTCCATTACTACTTCGAATCGAAGGAGGAGCTGCTCCTCGAGGTGGTGACGGTGACCGAACGCCAGATGGTTGCCAACTGGAAGGCGGTGGTCGAAGCGGTGGACGATCCGCTGGAACGCATCGTGACCGGCCTCGACCACGCCGAGGCCCGCTGCGCCGATCAGCCCGAGTTCTTCCGCATGCTCATCGACCTCTACACGGTCAGCCTGAGCAGCCCGGCGCTCCGGGCCCGCTGTGCAGCGCTGCGCACCCACCTCATGGACGAGGTCGAGGTCGAGCTACGCCAGGTGCTCGGGCGGCTGCCTGCGTATTCGCTGGTTTCCCCGCGCGAGCTTGCCGGCGCAATCCTCAGCGCCATCGACGGCATCGCGCTCTCGGGCCTGGTGGCGCAGCAGGCAACTGCCGCCCCGTTCCGCGCTCTCAAGGTGCTGCTCCTTTCGCTGGTGGTGACGGCCTACGTGACCGCCGGGCAGGAGCCGCCTATCGCGCGCCTCGGAGAGATGCTCAGCCGCCATCCCTGAGGCGCGGGGCGATCAACCGGCGCCGACCGGAAGCGGCGGGAGGATCGCCACGGTGGCCCCGATCGGCCCCGGTTCCTCACCCTCGGCGCGACCCCAGAAGCGCGAGAACCTGCCGTCGTAGCCGACCGCGAGGCCGCCGTGAAACGAGATCGGCACGTCGTCCCAGTGCGGGGTATGCCCGTGGACCACGCGCCGCACCCCGAAGTGGTCGAGGTACCGGCGCAGGCGCTCCGGGTCGTCGAAGCCGTGCCTCCCGATCGTGTAGCGAAGGGCCTGGAAGGCGCCGCCCCTGGTGGCGAGCCACGCGCGCACCGCAGAGTTGACCGCCTCGACGGTGTCGCCAATCTCGGCGTAGCGGTCGTCGTCGGTGTGCTGTGCCAGGGTGCCGTCCTCGAGCTCGACGAGAAATGGAAGCGCTCGCAGCCATGCCTCGAGCTCGGTGTCTGACTCCACTGCGTTGAGGTCGGCCCAGTCACCGCGCCGGCTCAACCAGAGATCCTCGATGCTCAGCCCGTCGCGGGTGCGCCAGGCGCCGAGCTGGTCACCACCGCGCGATCGCTCGACCATCACGAGCAGGAAGAGGTCGTGGTTACCAAGCACGGAATACGAGTTGCGACGGGTCATGGCGAGCCTGGCCGCCGCCGCACCGCCTCCCGCGCCGGGCTCACCGCCCTGGAAGAAGTCGCCGAGGAAGACTGTGTCGACCTGGTTCTCCGGGTAGGGCTCGAGCGCCTCCCGGAGCCGGTCGACATCACCCTGAACATCGCCGACGATGAGGGTGGCTCGGGTCACGGATTTCAGGATACGTTCGCTCGCCGGTTCAACCGCCCGCCGCGGTCCTCCGAGTGCGGGCGATCAGCGCGCGGGCGCGGGTCAGCTGCCGGGTGACCGAGCGTGGCCCGGGACCACCCGGGACGTCGCGCCGGCGGAGCGCCGAATCGGCATCGAAGAGCTCGAGCACGCTCGGATCGAAGCGATCGGAGGCCGCCTGCCACTCATCGAGGTCGACATCCGCGAGTGTTCGCCCTGTGGCGATCGTCCGGGCAACCACCGCGCCGACAATGCCGTGCGCTTCGCGGAAGGGCACGCCGTTGGCGACGAGGTGCTCGGCCACGTCTGTCGCCTGGAGTGCCGGGTCGGATGCCGCCCGGCGCATCGCATCGATGTCGAACTGCACAACGGTCATGAGTTCGGTGAGCATGCGGACTGTGGCCGCGGTCGTGTCGACGGCGTCGAAGAGCGGCTCCTTGTCCTCCTGAAGGTCGCGGTTGTAGGTCAGGGGCAGCCCCTTGAGCATGGTGAGCAGGGCGACGACGTCACCGATGACGCGACCACTTCTTCCCCGCGCGAGCTCGGCCACATCGGCGTTCTTCTTCTGCGGCATCAGGGACGAGCCGGTGGCGTGGCTGTCGGGAAGGCTCGCGAAACCGAACTCCGCGCTCGACCAGAGCACCAGCTCCTCGCCGAGGCGAGAGCAGTGCACCATGGTGAGCGCGCAGGCGGCCGTGATCTCGACAGCGAAATCCCTGTCGGCGACGGCGTCCATGGTGTTGGCGGCGATGCGCCCGAAGCCGAGCTCGTCGGCCACGCGGTCCCTGTCGAGCGGCAGCGTCGATCCGGCGAGCGCGCCGCTTCCCAGGGGAAGCTCGTCGCAGGATGCGCGTGCCGAACCGAGGCGCAGCGCGTCACGTGCAAACATCTCGACGTAGGCGAGGAGATGGTGCGCGAGCGACACGACCTGGGCGCGCTGCAGATGCGTGTACCCGGGCATCGGCGCTGTGCGATGCTCGGCCGCGCGCGTCACCAGTGCCTCCTGCAATCCGGCAATCGCGACCAGCAGATCGGTGCAGGCACGCCGCGCCCACATGCGGAGATCGGTGGCGACCTGGTCGTTGCGGCTGCGCCCGGTGTGGAGCATGCCCGCGACCGGTCCAGACAGCTCGAAGAGCCGGCGTTCGACCGCCGTGTGGATGTCCTCATCGCCAGGGGCCACCACGAACGTGTCGCCCGACAGTTCCGCCGCGATGGACCGCAGCCCTGCGTCGATGGCGCGATGCTGCGCGACGGTCAGGACGCCGATGCTGCGCAGCATGCGCGCATGAGCGCGCGATCCGGCGACATCGTCGGCGCCGAGACGCCGGTCGACGGCGAGGCTTGCTGTGTACGCCTCGACGCGTTCCGAGGTCGGTGCGCTCAGCCGGCCCGCCCAGACCTTCGGTGCGCGCGCGGCGCGCGCCCGCCGGTCAGGCGTCGCCACGCCGTTGCGTGCGCCGCTCGACGTCGAGTGGTGCGCTGTCCTCGAGTGCTCCCTGCACACGCGTCTGAGTGCGAAGCGGCAGGCCGAACAATTCGATGAAGCCGCGCGCTGCCGCATGGTCGAACGTATCGCTCACGCGGTCATAGGTCGCGAGGTCGTTGCTGTAGAGCGATCGGTCCGCACGCCTTCCGACGACCTGGGCAACGCCGTCCTCGAGTCGCATCCGGACCGCCCCGGTCACGTGCACCTGCGTCTCCTGGACGAACGCGTCGAGCGCTGTGCGCAGTGCCGAGAACCACAGACCGTCGTAGACGAGCCGCGCCCATTCGTCGGCGACGATGCGCTGGAATCGCGCGACGTCGCGCGTGATCGTGAGGCTCTCGAGCGCGTGATGCGCCGCGTGCAACGTGACTGCTGCCGGTGCCTCGTAGACCTCGCGAGACTTGATGCCGACGAGACGGTTCTCCACGTGGTCGATGCGGCCGATACCGCGGGCACCGGCGGTCGTGTTGAGCTCCCCAACCAATCCATCGCCTTCGAGCCTGCGGCCGTCGATGGAGACCGGGATACCGCGCTCGAATCCGATCTCGACGACCACACCCGGGGCATGGTCATGCGCGGTCCACTCATAGACATCGTCCGGTGGTTCCACCCAGGGGTCCTCGAGCACGCCGGTCTCGATGCTGCGGCCCCAGAGGTTCGCATCCACGGAATACGGAGACGCCGTGGTGACCGGGACCTCGATACCGTGCTCGGCGGCATACTCGAGCTCCTGCGGGCGCCCCATGTCCCAGTCGCGAACCGGCGCGACCACGCGAAGCTCGGGCGCGAGCGCACCCACGGCGACGTCGAACCGCACCTGGTCGTTGCCCTTCCCGGTGCATCCGTGGGCGACGGCCGTCGCGCCCTCCTCGCGTGCGACGTCGACAAGCAGCTTGGCGATGAGCGGGCGCGCCAGCGCGGTCGCGAGCGGATAGACACCCTCGTAGAGCGCACCGGCCGCAAGAGTTGGAAAGCAGAAGGCGTCGACGAAGACGCGGCGTGCGTCAGCGACGTGAACACTCAGAGCACCGGTGCGCAACGCGCGGGTCACGACCGCGTCGACGTCCTTGGACTCACCGAGGTCCGCCGTCAGCGTGATCACGTCGTAGCCGAGCTCCTCCTGCAGCCAGCGGATCGCCACCGAGGTGTCGAGGCCGCCGCTGTAGGCGAGCACGCAGCGCTCGCGGACGGTCATGCGTCCTCCTGCGACATCGAGTTGAGGCGAAGCAGCAGACGCTGCGCGGCGGGACGCGAGCGCGCGATCACCAGAACCGTGTCATCGCCGGCGATGGTGCCCGCAACCTCCTCGAATCGCGAACCGTCGAGCGCGCCACCCACCAGCGGTGCGCATCCGGGTGCGGTGTGCACGATGCCGAGCAGATCGACGAATTCGATTCCCTGGACATGCTCGCGGATCGCGTTGCGCAATCGCTGCATGGTCTGCTCCACGTCGAGCTCGGCGACCGGCGCCATGTAGCGGGGGCCGGCATCGTCGTGGACGCGGAGCAGACCGAGCTCGCGGATGTCGCGACTCACCGTCGCCTGGGTGACCGGGAACCGCCTGCGGTTGAGCTCGGCGACGAGGTCCTCCTGGGTGCGGATCACCCCACCACGAACCAGTGCGAGGATGGCGCGATGGCGTGCCGGTTTCGCCGCCGGACCGATCACCCGGGTGGTGGTCGCGCTCATGCGTCTGCGCCGGAGCCGGCCACGGCGTCAAATGCGCGGCTCAGGCGCAACACCGCCTCATCGACCTCGTCGCGGGTGATGACCAGCGGTGGGACCAGCCGCAAGGTGCGCTCACCGATCGCGTTGACGATCAGTCCTTCGTCCAATGCGGCGGCGGCGACGTCGCGGGCGACGTCGCGGCTCAACCCGATCCCCAGCATCAGGCCCCGGCCGCGCACCCCGGCAATCGGCGCCCCGCGTTCGGCAAGCGCGCTCAGCGACTCGGCGAGGTAGTCACCGACCTCGGCGGCATGCTCTACCAGACCCTCGCTCTCCACCGCCTGCATCACCGCAACTGCAGCGGCGCAGGCGAGCGGCCCGCCTCCGAACGTCGAGCCGTGGTCACCGGGCTCGAAGACGTCAGCGCGCGGCGCCGCCAGGATCGCGCCGATCGGAACGCCGCCTCCGAGCGCCTTGGCGACGGTCATGATGTCCGGCGCAGCGTCCTCGTGCTGGTAGGCCCACCAGCGGCCGGTGCGTCCCATGCCGGTCTGGATCTCGTCGAGGATGAGGAGCACGTTGCGCTCATCGCACAGTCGCCGGATCGCCGCCAGCCGCCCCGGCTCGAGCGGGATCACGCCGCTCTCCCCCTCGATGGGCTCGAGCATCACCGCGCAGGTCGCACTGTCGATGGACTGCTCGAGCGCTTCGAGGTCGCCGTAGGGGATGTGCACGAACCCCTTGGGCAGCGGCTCGAACGGCTTTTGGTAGCGGGGATTCGCGGTGGCCGCGAGCGCACCCATCGTGCGTCCGTGGAACGCGCCCTGCGCGCAGACGATCACATGCGCTCCGTCGCGATGCACCTTCCCCCACTTGCGCGCCAGCTTGATGGCGCCCTCGTTTGCCTCGGCCCCGCTGTTGCAGAAGAACACGCGCGACGGGAAGGCGGACGCGACCAGGAGCTCGGCGAGCTCGAGTTGGGGCTCCGTGTAATAGAGGTTGCTGGTGTGCATGAGCGTCGCCGCCTGGCCGGCAATCGCGTCGCGCAGTGCCGGGTGATTGTGGCCGAGGACATTCACGGCGATGCCGGCGACCACGTCGAGGAGCTCGCGCCCGTCGTCGGTGGTGACCCACACACCGTGGCCGCTGCGCAGGGTGATCGGCTGGCGCTGATACGTGTCCATGAGCGCGGCCTTCGCGCGCTCCACCGGGGTGCGTCCGGCAGCGGCGCCGGCGTGTGTGCTCATGCCGTGTCGGTCCTGGTCAGCATGGTGCCGACGCCACGCTCGGTGAGCACCTCGAGGAGCAGCGCATGCGGGACGCGCGCGTCGATGATGTGGGTTGCGCAGCCGCCGTCGGTGGCTCGGATGGCAGCCTCGACCTTGGGGATCATCCCGTCACGGATGACGCCCGCGGCCAGGAGCTCACGGCCGCGAGCAGCGTCGAGCGCGCTGATCAGGTTGCCGCTCCCATCACGCACGCCCTCGACGTCGGTCATGAGGATGAGCTTGCTTGCATCCAGCGCAACCGCGACCTCGGCGGCAACGGTGTCGGCGTTCACGTTGTAGGCATGACCGTCGTAGCCGAGACCGATCGACGCCATCACCGGGATGCGCCCCTGGTCGAGGATGGCCATGATCGGCTCTGCGTTGACCTGCACGACATCGCCGACGAAGCCCAGGTCGGCGCCGTCCGCACCGGTGCGCGGACGGACCAGCAATGTCGGGCCGTCCTCGCCCGAGAGCCCGATCGCGCCCGCACCGAGCGTGTGGATGCGCGCGACGATATCGGGCCCGATCTTGCCGGTGAGAACCATCTTTGCGATCTCCATGGTCGGCGCATCGGTGACTCGGAGCCCGTTGACGAACCTGGTCTCGATCCCCATGCGCTCCTGCCACGCGCTGATCTCAGGGCCGCCGCCGTGCACGATCACCGGTCGCATGCCCACGAAGCGCAGCAGCACCACGTCCTCGAGCACCGAATCAAGGTCCGCCGCAGCACTCGCCGCACCGCCGACCTTGATGACGAGGATGTGCCCGGCAAAACGCTTGATGTAGGGCAGTGCTTCGATGAGCACCTCGGCACGATGGATCTGCTCGTCGATGGTCTGTTCAGGCATGGTGGTTGTGGTGGTTGCTCCGTATCAGGTGGTGTAGTCGGCGTTGATGCGCACGTAATCGGCGGAAAGGTCGCAGCCCCACGCGTGACCTGCACCGTCGCCCGCTCCAAGGTCGATGACGATGTCGAGTCGTGGATGCGAGAGGGCAACGCGGATTCGCTCGGCGTCGACCGGTTCGGGAGCGCCGCGATCGAAGACCACGAGACCGCCGATCGCGACCCGGCACCGATCGAGGGTGAAGGTGGCGCCGCTGCGGCCGAGGGCGGCGACGATGCGGCCCCAGTTGGGGTCGCCACCGTGGATGGCCGTCTTCACCAATGAGCTTTGGGCCACCACACGCGCGGCGATGCGCGCCTGGCCGGCATCTGCGGCACCGCTGACGGCAACACGGAAGTGACGCGTCGCTCCCTCGGCGTCGGCGACAAGCTGCTCGGCGAGTGAATCGCAGACCTCCAGGAGCGCGGCCTCGAAGTCTGCCAGCGCACTCGATCCCGCGGCGAACCTCGCGCCACCCGCGGCGCCATTGGCGAGCAGGATGCAGGAGTCGTTGGTCGATGTATCGCCGTCCACGGTCACGCAGTTGAACGTGCTGTCGGTGACGCGCGACAGCACCGGCTGCAGCTGTGCTGCATCGATCGGCGAATCGGTGGTGATGAACGCCAGCAACGTTGCCATGTCGGGGTGCACCATCCCCGCACCTTTCGCGGTGCCACCGATGGTGTAGGTCACCCCGCCGGCGACGAAGGTGGCCTCCGCCACCTTTGCGATGGTGTCGGTGGTCATGATCGCTCGGGCAACATCGCCTCCTGCCGACGGCGAGATCGCGAGCGCGGCAGCACGGATGCCGCGCACGATGCGGTCCATCGGCATCGGCCGGCCGATCACACCGGTGCTGCACACGAGGACGTCGCTCGGATCGAGGTCGAGCGCATCACCGGCGGTGGTGCACATCACCAGCGCGTCGCGGAATCCCTGCGCGCCGGTGCACGCGTTGGCGTTGCCGGCGTTCACCACAACCGCGGAGATCGGTGTCCCGCGGCGCAGTGTCAACTGGGAGATGACCACCGGTGCCGCCTTGACGGTGTTGCGCGTGAACACTCCCGCAGCGGCCGCAGGCGTATCCGACCGGATCACCGCCAGGTCGGTGCGCATCTCGTCCCCGTCGCCGCGTATCCCGGCAGCGGCGACGCCGCCGCGAAATCCGAGTGGAGCGCACACCCCGGCGCGTGCCTGCTGAGCGACCCGCGCGCTCATGGCCACAGCACGCGGGACTCCAGCCCGGCCGTCTCGTCGAACCCGAAGCGGACGTTCATGGCGTGCACCGCCTGCCCACCGCCACCCTTGCCGAGGTTGTCGATGGCGACGGTGACGACCGCCATGCCGTCCTGCCAGCCGGAATGGATCGCGGCACGGTTGGTCCCGGTCACGCTCTTGGTCGCCGGAGGCTTGTGGACATGGTCGAGGAACGGGCTGGTGTCGCAGAACGCCGCATACAGCTCGTGAAGATCGGCCTCGGTCACGCCCGGACGCGGGCGGAGGTACGCGGTCGCGAGGATGCCTCGGGTCATGGGAATCAGGTGGGGGACGAACGTGAACCCGACATCCCCGTCGGCGGCGTCGCGCAGCTGCTCGAGCATCTCGGACTTGTGTCGGTGTCCCGCCACACCATACGCGTGCACCGACTCGTTGACCTCCGAAAAGAGATTGGCGACCTTCGCTTCACGGCCCGCGCCGCTGACCCCGCTCTTGGCGTCGACGACGATGTCCGGCTCGATCAGCCCCGCGCGCAGCGGTGGGACGCACGCGAGCAGCGTGGCCGTCGGATAGCACCCCGGCACCGAGATCAGATTTGCGCATGCCAGACGGTCGCGCTGCAGCTCGACCATTGCGTACACCGCCTCATCGAGCAGATCCGGCGACGGATGCTCGACTCCGTACCAGCGACGATAGGCGGCAGCATCGTGCAGGCGGAAGTCCGCTGAGCAGTCGATGACCGTCGCCCCACCCGCGAGCCAGCCAGGCGCCAGCGAGGCCGCGACCGTGTGCGGCAGCGCGGCCATCACGACGTCGGCCGAACCGGGGTCGAGGCTGTCCTCGATGACCATGTCGACGGGGCTCCCAGGCACGACATCGCAGTAGCGCTTGCCGGCGCTGCGGTGGCCGAGCACTCGGGTCAGCTCAACGTCCGGGTGCGCGGCGAGCAGGGCGGTGCACTGCATACCGATGTAGCCGGTGGAGCCGACCACGGCGGCACGAAGGGGGGTTGCCTGGGTCACGGGGGAGAAGTATAGAACTCGACTGCATACTTATGCAGTTCGGCGCCGTTGGGGCTCAGCGCTTGCGCAGTCCCTTGACGCCGAGGCTGCGCTTGCGGGCGCGCTCAATGTTGACCGCGGCTCCCACGAGCGAGAGGTGTGTGAACGCCTGCGGGAAGTTCCCGAGCAGCTGCCCGCTGCGCACGTCCACCTCCTCGGAGAACAGCCCGAGCGGCGAGCTGAAGTGGAGCAGGCGCTCGAAGCGGCGCTCCGCCTCCTCGAGCTCACCGCAGTGCGCGAGCGCGTCCACGAGCCAGAAGGAACTGAGAAAGAACGCCCCCTCGTCGCCGCGCAGCCCGTCCTCACTCTCGTCCATGCGATATCGCTTGACAAGCACACCCTCGCCGAGGTGTTGCTGGATCGCGCGCACGGTCGAACGCATGCGCGGATCCTTGCCATTGAGAAAACGCACCTGGGACATGCGCAGGATCGAGGCGTCGAGCGCATCGTCATCGAACTCCTGGGTGAATGAGTGGCGGTGCTCCGAGTACCCGCGCGCGGTGATGGCGCGGTGGATGCGCAGACGCGCTCGCCGCCATTTGTCCTTGTCGTAGGGAAGGTTGTAGCGGTCGCCGATGCGCATGCCGCGATCGACCGCGACCCAGCACATCAACTTGCTGTAGACGTACTGCCTGCGCTCGCTGCGCACCTCCCAGATCGACGAGTCGGGTTCCTCCCAGCGGCTGATTGCGATCTCGACGATGTTTCTGAGCTCCTCCCACAGCGTCTGGCTGACGACGCCTCCGAATCGAGCGTAGACGTATGCGCTGTCGAGAACCTCGCCGTACACATCGAGCTGGAGTTGATTGACCGCCGCGTTGCCGACGCGCACCGGTTTCGATCCGCGGTATCCCTCGAGATGGTCGAGGATGCGCTCGGTGGCGTGCGCGTGTCCGCTCAGGTCGAACAGATTGGGGATGTCGGTGGACTTGCGATCGGCGAGATGCCGATGGGTCAGCCAGTCGAAGTATGCCGCTGCCTCGTCGGTGAGTCCGATTTGAAAGAAGGCGTAGAGCGTGAACGCGGCGTCTCGCAACCAGGTGAATCGATAGTCCCAGTTGCGCTCACCGCCGATGTTCTCGGGAATGCTGGTGGTCGGAGCGGCGATGATCGCCCCGGTCGGCGCGTAGGTCATGAGTTTCAGCGCGAGCGCCGATCGCCAGACGTGCTGCTGGAACGGACCGTGGTAGTCGACCTGACCGACCCATTGCCACCAGTAACGCTGACTCACACGGAGCGATGCCCGAGCTCGCTCGACGCTCCATGGTCCCGCTCGACAGCTTCCCGCCACCCCACTGTGGAGGGCGAACGCCACTGCATCAGTGGCCCGCATGTGAAAGGTGTCGTCGGGGCCGTCAAGCGCGACCGTTGAGCTCAGACAGAGATGGAGCTTCTGCGCATCGGCATGGAGCTGCCCATCCTCGACACTGAGTGTCACCGGCAACCGGGCAAAGCCTGGCGCCGGATCGAAGACGTGGTGCATCGTCATCTCTCCGGCCAGGCACTCCACCAACCTGATCACGCGAGCGTGGTTATGCCGCTTAGCGTGCTGGACGACGCTGTGCTCGTCGACCGGCATGAAGTCGGTGATGACGACCACGCCGGTCCCGGTCGCGAAGACCGTGTCGAGGAGATTGGTGCGGTCCCGATACCGCTGGTGAACCTGATGCGGCTCATCCGGATGGAGTTGCCAGCTCCCACCTCGGCTTGCATCAAGGATCCGAGCGAAGATCGCGTCATCATCGAACCGTGGCAGGCAGAGCCAGTCGATGCTGCCATCCACCCCGACCAGCGCCGCCGAGCGGCAGTCGCCGATCAGCCCGTAGGCGCCGATCGGGAGATACCCGTCGATCCGCTCGTGCGAGACGGTCCGACCCCTGGGATCCGATCGGCTAGTACTCGTCCTCGGGGCGCGAGTCATCGTCATCCTCGGTATCGGCACCGGGCGGCTTTTCCTCGGCGTCGGACTGGAAGGTGCTCATCCCCAGCTCCCCGAGGTCGTCCTCGGCATCGTCTGCCGCCGGGCCGCCGATGATCTCCTCACCGTCGTCGTCGACCTGGCGCGAATCGATCTCTCGGGATGCCAGCAGCGAATCCTTGGCGTATGGGCGGAATTCCTCGCGGCGGCCGCCCTTGGCCAGCGGGAAGGACGATTTCCGCGTGTTCTCGGCTGCCTGGTAGGTCTCGCGAAGGATGATCTCGACCCTTTCGTCCTCGAGCCTGGCCACGGCGGCCGAGTAGCGGTTCCCCGTCTCCATGAGGGGAACCAGCCGCCGGGCGATCTTGGTGTCGACCTCGCCGAGCGAGACCCCACGCGATGTCTGAGCCCGGAGCGTCGACCCTTCCCGGTAGAGCTCGACGACGTCGCCGGGAGCGATCGCGACCGTGGCCGACTTCGAGGGGGCGCTCAGGACCGTGATGGCGCTCTTTCCCGGCTCCTCGGTGAACAGCTCGACGTCGATGGCTGCCGCGGAGCCGGCCGCCGTGCTCTTGCTCTCCAGCATCGCTGTGAGCTTGCGCACGTTCTTCTGCGCGATCAGGTTCAACGGGTTGAGCTGGAGCGAGGCCGAGTAGGAGGCAAGCGCCTCCTCGCGCTGGCCGAGCTCGGTCAGCGCCTTGCCGATGCGGTTGAGGGTGTCCTCGTCCGCGCCATGGCGCTCGACCAGCGACTGGTTCACAGCCAGCGCCTCCGGCCAGCGGCTCTCGAGCGCAAGCGCGATAGCCTCATCGACGAACAGGCTGCGAGGCTTCACACGTTCTTCAGACACCAAACACCACTCCGGATTCAAGGGTCAACGACCGCTGCGAGTGCGCTCGCTCCCGACCCACGGCCGAGAGAGGCAATCGGGTTCGCTATGATACCTGCTCAGTGAGGCGCGTCCGTTCCCTTTGCGATCTCTTGACACCGCGCCGGCCATGACGCGGATCATTTCGGTCGCGAATCAGAAGGGCGGTGTGGGCAAGACCACGACCGCGGTGAACCTCGCGGCAGCCATCGCCGAGGCGGGTCCGAAGGTCCTCGCGGTCGATCTCGATCCCCAGGGTCACCTGACCATCAACATGGGGTGCCGGCGGCCCGACGAGCTGGAACGGACGATCTACGATCTGCTCACCGACCACCGCGTCAACGTCGCCGACGTGCTGCTCTCATCCGATGGGATGGGACTCGATTTCATCCCGGCCAACATCGATCTCAGCGGCGCGGAGTTGCAACTGGTCACCGAGTTCGGACGCGAGTCGATCCTCAAGGAGAAGCTCGAGCCCATCGACGGCATCTACGACTACGTGGTCATCGATTGCCCACCGTCGCTCGGTCTGCTCTGCATCAATGCGCTGGTCGCGTCGACGGACGTGATCATCCCGCTGCAGTGCGAGTACTTCGGAATGAAGGGGATGCAGCAGCTGCAGCGCACCATCGATCGCGTGCGAGCCAAGCTCAACAGCCATCTGCGCGTCGCCGGCATCCTGCCGACGCTGTACAAGTCGCGCACCCTGCACAGCCAGGAGGTTCTCGACCTGGTCAAGGGCGCGTATCCCGACCTCGTGTTTCCGATCACCGTCGACTCCTCGATCAGGTTCGCCGAGACGCCGCTGGCGGGCCAGTCGATCCTCGAGTACGCCCCGAACTCACCAGGGGCTCGCTCCTATCGGGCCCTCGCCAAAGCCGTCATCGCCCAGGATCACGGCGACGGCGACACCATCGAGGTCTCCGGGAGCGCGGAACGTCCACGCGAGCGGGTGCGCGCGGCCCGACGGTGATGCGCGGATTTCGCCGCGCCCAGCTGCGCGGCAGCGACGAGCTGTTCCGCTCCGCGGAACCCGAACAGCTCGATGCCCCGCTGTCGCCCGGGGTCAACGACGATGCCGTCCACCCGGTCCCCACTGCCCCGGCTCCGCACATGCGCTCGGTACGTCTGACCGATGACGAGCTGCGGATCCTGTCAGAGGCGGTCCAGCACCTGAAATTCCCCGCCAAGGCGCCGACGCGCCCGTCGGTGGACGACTTCGAGAAGCTGGAGGTCCTCCGCCAGAAATTGCTCGACGCCCTGTGATGACCACCCGGTCTCGGGGCTAGCCGAAGGCACGTGGTCATCGGCACGCTGACCGTCACGATCCAGGTACCGGACAGCGAATCCCTCAAGGACAAGCGTCAGGTGGTGCGCTCCCTCACCACCAAGCTCCGCAACACCTTCAACGTGGCCGTGGCCGAGGTCGCCGACCAGGACCTCTGGCAGTCGGCGGTGATCGGGGTCGCATGCGTGAGCTCGGACAGCCGCCACGCGGACGAGATGTGCCAGAAGGTGCTCCGTTTTGTCGACGACCATGGCGAGGCGCTCGTCCTCGGCTCGCATTTCGAGCTGATCCACGTCTGACCAGGCCCCGCTGACGCGGGATCTCATCGAGGCCTACCAGGCGACGCTTCCCTTCACGCTCGACGAGTTTCAGCGCGAGGCGATCACCAAGCTCGAACACTCGCGCGGCGTGCTGGTGAGCGCGCCGACATCGAGCGGCAAGACTGTGGTTGCCGACTACGTGATCTGGCGCCGGCTCGACGCCCCCGGCTCGTTGCGACGGCCGAGCACCGATGCGGCCGACGTCGTGTACACGACGCCGCTGAAAGCCCTGAGCAATCAGAAGTACCACGACCTCTGCGAGCGCTTCGGGGAACATCGAATCGGGTTGATCACCGGCGAGCACACCATCAATGACGGCGCGCCTGTGCTGGTGATGACCACGGAGATCCTGCGCAACGTGCTCTACGACGAGCCTGCGCGTGTCGATCGAGTCGGCGACGTCGTGCTCGACGAGGTGCACTACATCGACGACTACCCCCGCGGCACCGTGTGGGAGGAGCTGATCATCGAGGCGCCGCGCCACATCCGTCTGATCGGTCTCTCGGCGACGATCAGCAATGTCGGTGAGGTTGCGGCGTGGATGTCCGGCCTGCGCGGCACCATCGAGACGGTCACCCGTACCGAACGTCCGGTTGCGCTCGAGATGTGGCTCGCCATTGACAACGCCCTGCATCCGCTCTTCGACAAGGCCGGTAACGCGGCACGCGGGACACTCGAGCTCGCACAGGCGGATGCGGTGCAGCAGCCACGATTTCGCGAGGCACGGCACGCGCCCGATAACGACCTGCTCCAGGTGATCGAGGTGTTGCGCAGGCGCTCGATGCTCCCCGCCATCTACTTCATCTTCTCGCGCCGCGGGTGCCGGGAGGCGCTGCAACGATGCGGCGTGCACGGGATCGACCTCACCAACGATGACGAGAAGGAGCGGATCGACATCGCGATCACCGAGCGCATGTCGGCACTGAGCGACGAGGATGAGCGCCAGTGCGTGCTGCTCGAGCTCGACCGCCGTCTGCTCCGCCGCGGTCTCGCGATGCACCACGCCGGTCTGCTCCCCTACGCGAAGGAGACCGTGGAGCGCCTCTTTCAACAGGGACTGATCAAGGTCGTGTTCGCGACCGAGACACTCTCGCTCGGTCTCAACATGCCGGCGCGGTCCTGCGTCATCTCGACCTTCACGAAGTTCGACGGCGTGAGCTTCGCCTCGCTGACCAGCGGCGAGCTCACCCAGCTCATGGGGCGAGCCGGACGCCGCGGCATCGACACCGTCGGGCACGGAGTCATCCTCAAGGAGAGTGACGTCGACCTACGCGACATCTACGACGCTGCCATCTCCGGCGAGTTCGCGGTCGACTCGAAGTTCTCCCCGACCTACACGATGGTGCTCAACCTGCTGCGCACGCGCTCCGCGGAGGCGGCCGAGGTCCTCCTCAACAGCTCGTTCGGGCAGTACCAAGCCCTGGAGCGTTCCGCCCGGTGGGGGCACCGCAAGGCCAATCTCGAGGCCGAGCTCCACGATCTGCGGCTTCGACGATTCCAGCACCCGCGAGTCCCCTGTACCGAGCGGACCCTGACCTCGTACCTCACCACCACAACGCAGCTCGGCGAGGCGCAGCTCGCGCTGCGGCGGGTCAAGCGCGGGCACTGGACCGACGCGCGCCGCGGCCGGTACGGCAAGGCCGGATCCGATCCCGGGCAGCGGTTCGAGTCGTTGCGCAGGACCACGCGCTCGCTCCAGGACCGGCTCAACGAATCACCCTGTCGCAATTGCCCGTACTTCGGGGAGCATCGAGCTCACCACCACCGGATCGCGGATATCGAGACGACCCTCGCCGGCGCCGAGGAGGAGCTCGAGCGGGCCCAGCATCGCTTCCGCCAGGAGTTCCGGGCCCACCGCGCGGTGCTCCGCGCCGCCGGCTTCCTCGACGGCGACGAGCCCACCGACCTCGGGCGCCTCGCAAGCTCGCTCTACGGCGAGAGCTCGCTGCTGGTCGCCGATGCCATCGCGTCCGGGGTCCTCGATGGGCTGAAGCCTGAAGAGCTCGCCGCGACACTGGTCAGCCTGGTCGCCGAGGACCGCGGCCGCGAGCGTCCCCAGCCGTCGCGCCGTCACTTTCCGACGCCGCGCATCGAGGAGCGGCACCGCCGCCTCAGAACCGCCATGCGCCGGTTCGTGGAGCTCGAACGCGAGCATGGCCTCGAGACCATGCCGCCGCTCTCGCTCGAACAAATCCGCCCCGCCTACGAGTGGGCGTCGGGCGTGCCGTTGGCAGATATCGAGCCGCCGCCGGGAGCCGACACCGGTGATGTGGTGAAGGCGGTGAAGAGCCTCTACTCGCTGCTCCGTCAGATGGAGCAGGCGCTGCGCGGACACGCGCTGCATCCGGTGGTCGCGCTCGCGCGCGAGCGGGTGGAGCGAGACCTCATCCGCCGTATCTGAGCATCGCGACATGCCGTCACGGCGGCCACTTGCGAAGAAACGCGGCGTCCGTGTTAGCATGCCCGCACTGTGCCGACACCAAGAGTTGTGCTCGCAACCATGATCATGCCCCGCGGAGGTTTCCGAACGTAGGGGCGCACGCGCCCGCGTTGGGAAGCCTCCCGGACCATAAGCCCGGGAGGTTTTTTTTATGTCCACCATCAGCCTGCTCGAACGCTACGGTCGAGCTCCCTCAGGAGCTCACGTCAGCTGTCTGGTCTGTCGCGCTTGCGGTCATGAGACCCCGGTCGAGGCGACCAACATCTGCGACCGTTGCTTCGGCCCGCTCGAGGTTCGATACGACTACGAGGAGGTGGCGCGGCGCATTTCGCGCGAGAGCATCGCCGCGGGTCCCGCCAGCATCTGGCGGTATCGCGATCTCCTGCCCGTCGACCTCGAGGAGACTGAGCCGATCACCCTGGGCGAGGGTTTCACGCCGCTGATCCACGCGCGCAACCTCGGCGACGAGCTGGGGCTGCGCAATCTCTACCTGAAGAACGACACCCAGAACCCGACGGGATCATTCAAGGATCGCGTCGTGAGCGTCGCGGCCACCTGGGCGCGCGAGCACGGGCTGACCACCATCGCGTGCGCGAGCACCGGCAACCTCGCCAATGCAGTCGCCGCCTATGCGGCCCACGCCGGACTGCGCGCCGTCGTGGTCGTCCCCAGCGACCTCGAGCCCGCCAAGATGATCGGGACCTCCATCTTCGGCCCGACGATCATCGCTGTCGACGGGAGCTACGACGACGTCAACCGCCTCTGCACCGAGCTTGCCGACTGCGTCGACTGGGGGTTCTGCAATCTCAACCTTCGCGCCTACTACAGCGAGGGAAGCAAGACGCTGACCTTCGAGACGGCGGAGCAGCTCGGCTGGCGCCTCCCCGACGAGATCATCGTGCCGGTCGCCTCCGGGTGCCAGTTCGTCAAGCACCGCAAGGCCGCGGGGGAGTTGATCGACCTCGAGTTGGTGGAACGAGGATCGCGTTTGCCGCGGCTCACCGGCGCCCAGGCGCTCGGCTGCTCACCGATTGCGACCGCGTTCTCCGCCGGCGAGACGACCGTCGTCCCGGTCCGACCGTCGACCATCGCGCGCTCGATCGCGATCGGCAACCCGTCCGACGGTGCCGATGTCCTGCGCATCGCCCGCGAGACCGGCGGTGTGGTGGCGAGCGTCACTGAGGAGGAGTTGGTCGACGGCATCGAGTTGCTTGCGGCAAGCGAGGGCATCTTCGCCGAGACCGCCGGCGGGGTCACCGTGGCAGTGCTGCGCAATCTGGCCCGGGCGGGCCGATGGCAGGGAGACGAGACAGTTGTCGCCTACATCACCGGCGCCGGGTTGAAGACTGCAGACTGCGTCGCCGCCAGAGCTCCGGCGCTCACGCCCGTGCCCGCATCACTCCGCGCCGTTCGGGAGCGCTACGCCGGCCTGATCTGACCTCACGTGATCGGACTGCTCGCCGGACCTTTGGCTTGAACATCGGTTTGCCCCGGCATCCGCCGTGGCATAGTGAACTCGATGTATCACCAGATCGCGCGCAACAAGCGCAAGAGCGTCATCGTCGTCGCGGCCTTCTTCATCATCTGGGCAGCGATCGGCTATCTGATCGGCTTTATCGCCTCGGGTGTGAGCGGCGCCATCTCGGGCGTCATCATCGCCGCGATCGTGGCGGGCCTCGTGGTGCTGTGGTCACTGACCTTCGGTCAGGCAACCGTGCTCGCCGTCTCGGGCGCCCAACCGGTCACCCAGGAACAGGCACCGGTGCTCTACGACATCGTGTCCACACTGGCGATCGGCGATGGGCTGCCGATGCCGAAGGTCTACATCATCAACGACCCATCGCCCAATGCCTTCGCCACGGGAACGAGCCCGAAGAAGGCGGCGATCACGGTGACGACCGGGTTGCTCGCGATCATGAATCGCGAAGAGCTCGAGGGCGTGATCGGCCATGAAATGAGCCACATTCGCAACCTCGACGTCCGGCTGGTGCTGATCGTGGCGACTTCGGTCGCGCTCATCGGGCTGCTCGCGAGCCTGTTGTGGCGCTCGCTGTTCTTCACCCGCGGCGGCAACAACCGCGATAGTGGCTATCTGATCATCATTCTCATCGCCGCGGCGGCGCTGCTCTCGGTGGTCGCGGTGATCGTCGGGCCGCTCATGCAGTTCGCGCTGTCACGCTCGCGCGAGTCGCTCGCCGACGCGAGCAGCGTCGAGCTGACCCGCAACCCCGCGGGACTGCTGCACGCGCTGCAGAAGCTCCAGCAGAACGACAAGCCGTTCGCGAAGATGACTCACGCCACCGCGGCAATGTGCATCGACGACCCGTTGCAGCATCACGGCGGATTCACACATCGCCTCTTCGACACACATCCACCGATCGAGCAGCGGATCGCCGCGCTCCAGGCGATGATGCAGGTCAAGGAAACCTAGAGCTCCGTCAGGAGAACCTGCACGCGGCGGTCGATCTCGTCGCGAATCTTCCGGACCTCGGCGAGAGGCCTACCTGCCGGGTCGTCGAGCTCCCAGTCCAGGTATCGCTTTCCCGGGTAGAACGGACAGGCATCACCGCATCCCATGGTGATGACCACGTCGGCTGCGGACACGAGTTCGTCGGTGATCGGCTTGGGAAACTTCTTGCTGACGTCAAGCCCGATCTCGCTCATGGCTTCCACGACCGCCGGATTGAGGCTGTCGGCCGGTTCGGAGCCGGCTGAGCGCACGCGGACCGCACCCTCCGCGCGATGGTTCAGCAGCGCGGCAGCCATCTGTGATCGACCGGCGTTGTGGACACAGACGAACAGGACCTCAGGAACGCTCGTCATGCCCCTCGCGGCTCCCGGGTCAGGCGGGTGGCGCCGCGCCCGGGGGCGGCGGCGGCGCCGCAGTTGCCGGAGCCTGAGGAGCGAACGACACCGCCGGGGCGGCACGCTCGGACTCGGCCGCGGCGAAGAACGCGAACGGCTGGAAGTGCAGCATCTGGCCGAGGATGCTGGTCGGAAACGTCTGCAGCGCGGTGTTGAAATCGCGCACGTTGCCGTTGTAGAAGCGCCGCGAGAATTCGACCTTGTCCTCGGTGTTGGTGAGTTGCTCCTGGAGGTTCAGGAACAGCTCGGATGCCTTGAGTTGCGGGTAGTTCTCGGCCACCGCGAGCAGTTGCCGCGTCGAGCTGGTCAACGCGTCCTCGGCTCCCGCCATGGCGGCCGGATCCCCGGTCTTTGATGCGGCAAGCGCATTGGTGCGCGCGGCCGTGACGGCCTCGAAGACACCACGCTCGTGGGCCGCATACCCCTGCACCGTGTTGACGAGGTTGGGGATGAGGTCGTACCGGCGCTTCAGCTCGACGTCGATGTCCGACCAGGCTTCCTGGGTTCGCGTCCGCAATCGGATCAGGCGGTTGAACCGGTACGCGACGTACAGCGCGATCAGGACGAGGATGATCACGACGATCAGCAGGACGGTCATGACCTCAGTGTCTCACTCCTCGCGCAACATCGCTTCGGGGACGCTGACTACTCGGTAGGGCATGTCGGTGATGTCGTAGTAGCGGATCGGTTTCTTGAGGCGCTTGGCGATGCCGATCTGCACCTTGACGCCGAGCGACGGGTTGCCGAACACCCACATTTGATCGGAGCGCACGATCAGGTTGTTGAACGCTTCGCGCACCACGTCCTTGGGCACAGTGTGCACGAGGTAGTAGTCGAACAGCATGAAGGGGACGATCGGCACCTGTCCCTCGTCGAGGACGAACTTGGTGATGTGATGACGCCAGTAGAAGTTGCGGTTGCTCAGCGCGCAGTAGATCAACTGCTTGGGCCGGCGGAGCGCGCGCTCGGCCTGCTCCGCGGGGCTCGCCTTCGGTGTCGGCGCGAAGATGCGCTCGAGAATGTCCTCGGCGTTCTTGACGGCCGGCTCAGCCGGCGAGGTGGCTTCGTCGCGAATCAGTGGTGCGCTCCCACGACGCCGAATGTCACGTTGGCGCAACCTTTCTCCCCGTCACAGCAAGTGCGAGAGCCGATGATAGCATCGCGATTCGTTCACCAAAGTCGCTCCGCCTGTGGCGGGCTCAGCCACCCGGGTCGGCCCACGCCACCATCTCCCGCAGCGTCAGGAGCGCCCGATCCAGCAGCGCCAATCGCGCGGGATCGTTCAGCCACCTGCTCTGCCCCGAGGGGTGCGGCAACGGCACGAGCACCGGCGATCCGTGAGGCGCGCCGTGGATTGGAACCCCGTTCACCGTGTACGCGGCGCCGATCACGCTGTCGAGCCGCTGTCCCGGAAGAAATCGCTCGAGTGCCAGAGAGCCGATCGGGAGGATGAGCCGCGGGCGGAGCAACGCGAGCACTCCGTCGAGCCACGGCGCGCAGAGCGCCACCTCGGCCGCACCGGGCCGCCGGTCCCCGGCTCCGTCCGGGCGGCGTCCTGGAAAGCACGTGGTCATCGCGGTCATGTAGATGCGGTCACGCACATCGTCCTCGTCGCGGAAGCCACCACGAACCAGCCAGCGCATCAACTGGCGGCCGGCGCGTCCCGCAAAGGGCCTGCTCTGATCGTGCTCGACCGGGCCCGGCGCCTGGCCGACGAGCAGGATGTGCTGGCCGGCGTGGCCGCTGAACACGGGGTGGGCGCGCGCGATGAAGCCCGCATCGGCGCAGCGCGTGCATGCGCGCTGGGCGCGTTGCAGCGATCTCAGGGAGCGAAGCGGGACGGCTTGTGTCGGCATGCAGACCGACTCTGACTCGCCGGAGTAGCGTCGCCGAAGCCCAGGCGATATCATCTCCTCACCGCTCCTCACTCCCTCCGTCACAGTTGAGCGGCCGTCGTGGTCAGCCGTCGTACTACGAGGCTCCATGTCCGACGAGTCTTCTCGATCTGCCCGGCCTTACGGCCAGCGACGAAACGACGGCGCCCCTACATGGTGGGCCGCACTGGATCGCGCAGATCTTCCGGACAACGAGCTCGTTCCCGCCGCGCATCGACGCTGGTACGAGGATGCCCAACCGGTCGCCCCTGTCGTCGAGATCGCCGGCCGCGTCGAGCGAGCGCCGAAGCATCGTGGCTGGCTGATCGGCCTCCTGGTGGCGTTGGCCATCGCGGCGGTGCTCCTTGTCGAATGGCTTATCGATCCCAGCGAGCACGAGGCCTTCTTCATCACCCTCCTGATCGGCATCCCGGTAGGGCTGGCCTCGACCGTCACCATCGTGATGGCCCGCCGGAGCAGCTGACCGCGCCTCCGGCATCGCTGGGACTCAGGTGAGCGAAGACGCGCCACGGCGCAGGGATCGTGTCCGGCGGGCTCGGCGCCCTCATCTCGACCCGATACCCGGCCTTGCGCTGCCCGCCGGCGATGACGAGACGTCCGCGGCCCCCTCGCTGCGTGAACGCTTCGAGGCGGCGATGGCACCAGGCCCCGCGGACGGCGCGGCGCCCCGCGACGTCGAGGTGGCGAAGACCCTCGCCGAGGCCCCGATCGCACGGATCGCGGAGGTTGCGTACGGAAGCAACGGGGTCTTCCTCATCGAGCTCGACGCGCCCGACCCGGCGGTTCCCACCGAGCCGCTCCGCGCCGTGTACAAACCGGTTCGCGGCGAGCGCCCTCTCTGGGACTTCCCCCGCCGGACCCTGTATCTGCGCGAGGTCGCCGCTTACGTCGTGGACTCGGCTCTCGGGCTCCATCGCGTCCCGGTCACGGTGCTCCGCGACGGACCACTCGGCCCCGGGTCGGTCCAGCGGTTCGTTCACGTGCTCGAGGAACCGTTGACCGCGGAACAGGCCGAGAAGCTCGAAACCCAGCTCCGCGCCGTCGCCCTGCTCGACGTGCTCATCAACAACGCCGACCGCAAGCGCACTCACCTGCTGGTGATCGACGGTCCCAGCGTGAAGGCGATCGACAACGCGCTGAGCTTTCTCCCCTACCCGCGCCAGCGCACCGCGCTGATCGCGTTGGGTGGCTCGCAACTCCCCGCGAAGCTCGCCCGGAGGGTGCAGGATCTTGCCGGCGATGCGACTCGGCTGACCGCGCTGCAGACCAGGCTTCGCCGGTTGCTCAGCGAGAGCGAGGTCGAAGCCTTCGGCCACCGCGTCACCGAGCTGGCCGGGGCTCCGACCTTCCCGGTCCTCGACGCCTGGGATGGCCGACCCTTCGAGTGGTGGTGAAAAGCGGCCCGCCGAAATCCGGCGGGCCGCCTTGAGGGGGAGGAAGGGACGCTAGCCCGTGGTACCGGTCGAGCCGCTCATGTTCGGGCACATGGTCGTCGTCGATGGCGCTTTCGTCGCCGGCGTCGTGGGTGACGGCGTCGCGGTGCTCGCCGTCAGGTTCGCGGCGCTGCTCGAGGCCGTGGTGTTCGAGGCAGCGTGCGCGATAACGAAGCTTCCGACGCCCGTGCCGGCGAGCAACCCGACCGAGAGCAGCGCCGTCGCCGCAATCCTGCGCATACCTGTCCTCCGCTTGGCCGGCTCTTCCGGGGGCGGGGGCGGTGGGATGAACTGGTCGCCGTCCATGGTGTTGTACCTCCTGGGTGGACTGACGTTTGACGTTGATCAGCGTCGCGCCTGCCCGTGAGAACGCTGTGGGCTTCCCCTTGGAAATTGCTCAGAGTTGCGAGCGCCGCCTCCATGGCTACCCTGATGGGGTGAGCTTTGTCCTGAGCCACGTGGGGGATGCCCTGCGCATGTCGCTCGACATGTTCTGGGAGGTGCTGTGGCCACTTGCGCTCGGCTTCCTTCTCTCCGCGTGCGTCGAGACCTTCGTGTCGAAGCAGGCGATATCGCGGCTGCTCGGCCGCGACGGGGTTCGCTCAGCGAGCCTCGCAACGCTGTTCGGCGCCGCGTCGTCATCGTGCTCGTACGCTGCTGTGGCGATCGCCCGCTCTCTGTTTCGCAAGAGAGCGAGCCTTCCCAACGCGATCATCTTCGAGTTCGCGTCGACCAACCTGGTCTTCGAGCTCGGTCTCGCGCTGCTCATCCTCCTCGGCTGGCAGTTCGTCGCCGCGGAATTCGCCGGCGGATTGGTGATGGTGGTGCTGCTGGCGCTCGTCTTCAGGGTGACCCTGACCCCACGGCTCATCGACGAAGCGCGTGTGCACGCGGATCGCGGCATCCCCGGGAAGATGGAGGGCCACGGGGTCATGGACATGTCGGTCACCGAAGGGCCTCTGCTCCGCCGGGTCGTGTCTTCGCAGGCGCTGACGTCGGTCAGCCACTACTTCTTCATGAATGTCTACGGGCTGTGGTGGGATCTGCTCCTCGGGTTCCTCATCGCCGGTGCGATCGCGGCATGGGTCCCGGCGGCGGTGTGGTCACACCTCTTCGCCGGTGGCGGCGGGTTCGGTCCGGCGCTCTCGAGCGCGCTCATCGGCCCCCTCGTAGCCCTGCTGAGCTATGTGTGCTCGGTCGGCAACGTGCCGCTCGCGGCGGTGCTCTGGCGAAACGGCATCGGCTTCGGCGGCGCGATCGCGTTCATCTTCGGCGACCTGATCATCCTTCCGATCCTCAACATCTACCGCAAGTACTACGGCGGCCGCGTGGCGATCTACCTCGCGGTGGTGTCCTACCTGACCATGGCCGCGGCCGGGTTGATCGTCGGGTCGATCTTCAGCGGGCTCGGCTGGGTGCCGGGGAGTCGCGCAGTCGCGGCGCTCAACAGCGCGATCACGTGGGACGCGACGACCTACCTCAACATCGCGATGCTCGCGCTCATCACGCTGTTACTGGTGCGCTTCCTTCGCACCGGTGGTGTCGGCATGCTCCGGATGATGGACATGCCGCCTGAGCGTGCCGCCCACGCTGCCTGATGTCGGCCTCCTGGGCTGCGGCTTGCAATTCGCCGCTGCAACTCGTATACCGGTAAGAGCGAAGGAACGTCATGAAATCTCAAGGCAGCGCCTGGCTCAACCGGCTCGGAGCGTCCAAGCCGTTCTTTTCGGTCGCTGATGAGCGCCAGAGCCGCGAGGCCTGGGCGATGGGCGGTCTCGCCGCCGGAGCCATCCCCGAAGCGGTCCGCGCGAGCCACGGCTACCAGGCCCAACTCCCAACCGATGCGCGCGCGGAGCCCCGAGAGGCGCGCCCCGGCGACTTCTTCCGCAGTTAGAGGCTGGTACGCCCGGAGGGACTTGAACCCCCGCACCCGGCTCCGGAGGCCGGCGCTCTATCCAACTGAGCTACGGGCGCCCGTCGCGGCTCGCCGGGACAACCGTGGCCAGTATACGGCTCAGTCAGAATCCTCCTCGGAGGCGAACATCAGGCTGTCCTGGACCTCGTAGAGCGCGTCCATCCACTCCGAGATCTGTAACTCCCGCGGCGAACGCCCGACCAGGTGGGTGTCGTTGCTCACCAGCGCCACAGCCCGCCCCACCAGCTCGTACGGCACCTCCACCTCATCGGCAAGGTTCAGCTTCTCGAACTGGTCGATGAGCTCATCGATATAGCGGATCTTCTGCCGGCGCGCGTTGCGTGCTTCGCGCAGCGAAGTCCAGCGAGCTTCCAACTCGCCGATCTCCACGCACGTCTCCTGGATCATCAGACCACCACCCTCACACCTCTACCCCTGTAATAAGTTCCATCGTATGTCGCAGGATCGAGCCGGTCAAGAAGCGCGTTTTCCCGCCCTGCGCGTGATTCGCGTGGCACGAACCCCGAGCACCCAGGATGTCGTCCTGCAGGCGGCTCGCGAGGGTGCCGGCGAGGGCTACGCCTGCCTCGCCACCGAGCAGACCGCGGGGCGCGGACGGCAGGGGCGGCAGTGGGTGGCCCCCGCCGGATCAGCGCTGCTCGCGTCGGTCCTGGTCCGCCGCTCCCGGGCTGTGGCGGGCGGCATCCCCTTCGCCGCAGGGCTCGCGCTCGTCGACGCGCTTGCGACTGGCCATGGCCTCGCGGCCGGGCTCAAGTGGCCCAACGACGTCCTGGTCGACGGCCGCAAGCTGGCGGGCATCCTCTGCGAGGTCGAGCCCGCGGCAGGTGAGGACCACCGCGTCGCGGTTGCCGTCGGCCTGGGCGTCAACCTCCGCGTGGAGTCGTTCGCGGATGGCGTTCAAGGCGTGAGCCTGCACACGCTGGTGGCGAGCCCACCGGGAGCGGAGGAACTCCTGATGGCATGGAGTGCCGCGTTGAGCAACCGCATCGCCATGCTCGAGCAGGGCGGGTTCGGCGCGCTCCTGACCGACTGGCGCCGCCACGCGGTCGGCCTGGGCGGACCGGTATCGGTGCAGAGCGCGTCGGGGATCATCAGAGGTGTGGCGGTTGACGTGGCTGACGACGGCGCGCTGCTCGTGGAGGCGTCAGGTCACACGCATCGATTTCTCGCCGGCGACGTGCATCTCGGGGCCTCTGACGGCTGATGGGCACAGTCCTGCCCCGGATGACGGCGCTACGCCGCTGGACCCGGGGTTGGAGATGCGGACGGTGTCGCCCCGGGCGATGACGAAGGGGAGGCGGTCGGTGCCGTCGCGGATCCGGATCCAGTGACCTTGATCACGCCCTTCATGTTGGGAGCGTGAATGGTGCAGAGGTAGTTGTAGGTGCCGGGCTTCGTGAACTTGACCTCCCAGGTTGCCCCCGGTGCGAGGGTGTTGTCGGTCAGGCAGCCGTCATTGTTGTCCTGGAAGGTCACCGTATGCACCTGCGAGCCGGTGTTCTTGAACTCGATGATGTCGCCAACCGCGGCGGGCAAGGAATCCGGGACGAACACGAGGTTGTCGGTCGCCTGAATGACGTTCCCCGCACTCGGAGTCCCCAGGGAGCTCACTGCGGCCGAGCCGTTGCAGACTGCTGGCCCGGTGGATTGACCACCGCCTGGCTGACCGTTACCACAGGCGATAACCCCGATGGCGACACACACTCCCAAGCCGACCGCAAGCGTGCGCAGATGAGTCATGTGCATCTCCGGAGGCATCTTAAGGGATGGGTTCGCCGAGACGCCTCGGCACTCAACGGAGCGCCTCGGCGATCCGATCCGCCGCCAGCTCCTCGTCCCGACCGGGGTCGGAGAAGAGGCGCATGAAGACGACGATGATGGCGATGAAGTAGACGATGTTCCCGACGCCGAGCATGATCACGCCGCCGTACTGCTGATCGGTGAGCGCCGACACCCCCCAGAGCCGAGGCGCCTGGACGTAGAAGCTGTAGATCGGTGCCGATGCGAGCGCGAAGATGATGCCGAGAACGGTTGGCGGGATCCCCGCAATGCTCAGCGCGGCGATCTTGGTGAGCGGACTCACCGTGTGCGTCCGCTCGTCGCGAATCGGATCGACCACCGGCCACCACACGATGACCCCGACCCCGATGAAACTGAGGTGCTCGACGATGTGCACGGGGACCGTGGTCAGCGTGGTGTCGTACAGCGAAGGGATATGCCAGAGCAGCAACACTGCGTTGAAGATGATCACCGCCGGCCACGGGCGGGTGATCACCCACCATACGGACCGCAGCGTGCTGTGACGGTCGCGGGGTGCCGGCCGAGCCCCGGCGATCCCGAGAAGGAGCAACGGCGGCGCCACCATCATGAGCAGCATGTGCTGGACCATGTGGAGCGAGAACAGGTAGTAGTCGCCGCCCTTGTCGATCGGTGATTCGAGCGCGATGAACGCGAGCAGGAGCCCGGCGAAGAAGAACACCGGCCTCAGGCGCGGATGGCGAAACCACGGGGTGACATCGTCGTCCGGGCCGATCGTGCCGCGGCGCATCGCGATGATGTAGCCGACGGCCACTGCGACCAGGCCGCAGATGACGGTGGGATCCCACGTCCAGTCGCCGAACCCCAGGTGTGCCGTCAGTGCCCTCCGTCCTCCGGGAGCTCCAGGTACTCAGCCCTCGCGCCGCGAGCCCAGAAGAAACACGTGACGATGAGGTAGATCAACCCGATCCCCCACATGGCCGGCCCCACGACCGCCCGGATGTCGGTGAGAAAGCCGGTCAGCGTGATCGCGAGGGCCAGCGCGAGGTTGATCGGAACGAAGCTTGGGGGAGGCAGATGCGGGTGCTCGTGCTCCACATCCTCGTCATGGGTCGCGGTCGCCACCGCATCGTCGCTCACCGACCCTCCTTCACTTCGTGACGGCGAGGAAGATCGCCGCCCAGACGAAGGCCGCACCCATGAGGATGAGCAGCATGACGAACATGGCGGCGCCCATTCGCATGTTCCTTCGGGCGAGCTTTCGGTTCATCGGCGCGTCCTCCTCAGAGCCCTGTCACCCGGTCGATCGCCATGATCGCGAAGAGCAGAGCCAGGTAGATCATTGAATGGTAGAAGAGCCGGCGTGCCGAGCGCGCCGTTGGGCGCCGGGCGGCGACCACGGCGTCGGCCAGCAGGATCGCGTCGAGCACCGCCGCGCCCCCGAGGTAGACGGCCCCGAAGGACCGGGTGAGCAGCGGGAGCACGGTCACCAGGCAGAGCACGATCGTGTAGAGCACGATCTGATAGCGGGTCTGGCGGTCGCCCTGGACGACCGGCATCATCGGGACGCCGGCGCGGGCGTAGTCGTTCTTGATCAGCAGCGAGAGCGCCCAGAAGTGCGGCGGCGTCCAGTAGAAGACCACCGCGAAGAGGAAGACCGCGGTGATATCGAGGCTGCCGGTCACCGCCGCCCAGCCGACCAGTGGCGGGATGGCGCCGGCCGCGCCGCCGATGACGATGTTCTGCATCGACGAGCGCTTCAGCCACATGGTGTACACGAACACGTAGAAGAGCAGCGCGAGCAGCGCCAGGCTCGCTGAGAGGACGTTCACGGTCGTGGCCAGCAGGGCGAATGACGCTGCGCCGAGGAAGACGCCGAACGTGAGTGCCTGACGGGGCTCGATGCGACCCGAGGGAAGCGGCCGGGTTCGGGTCCGTCCCATGGTCTGGTCGATATCGCGATCGAACCAGCAGTTGATCGCGTTTGCACCCGAGGCCGCGAGCCAGCCTCCGGCGACGGTGAGCAGGACGAGCCGCCAGCCCGGCCAGCCTCGATCGGCAATCACCATGGCCGCGACCGCGGTGACCTCGAGGAGGAGGATCACCCGAGGCTTGGTGAGCGCGACGTAGTCGCGGGCGACGCCGGCCATGCGGCGGCGCGAGAGGACGTCGAGGCTGACTGCGACGGTCACGACTGCGCCACCTTGGCCTGGGGCCGCAGCGCGTCACCGCGCTGGGGTGCCGCCGCCGGGACGGGCTCGTTCATCGGCAGGATGCTCACGACCGCGACCAGGACCACCGACCCCCACAGCAGCGACGCGAGTGCGATGTGGAGGCCGCGAACCCATGCGGGGAGGCCGAGGAGCACGACCAGCGCACCCGCGGCCACCTGCAGGACGAGCAACAGGTTGACCGCCATCACGCCGATGCGGACCACGCGGTCGCCTCGACGACGGCCCGCGATCATGGCCATGAGGCCTCCGAGCAGCAGAACGACGACGAGCGCGACGACGCGGTGCGCGACGTTGATGGTCGCCGCCTGACCCGTCGGCAGCGAGAAGCCGCTCCCGCACAACGGCCAGCTGGTGCACCCACCTCCGGAGCCGGTCTCCACGACGAACGCGCCGCTCAACGCCACCAGGTAGGTGGCGACGACCGCGATGATCACCGGCAGCTTGACTGAGGGTGCGAGCGCACCCGACAGGCTCGGGCCCCGGCCTGGCGTTCCGACGGTGCAGGCGACCACCGCGACGTAGATGAGCACCGCGAACAGAAGCAGCGCGTTGGCGAGGTGGATCATCACCACCCCACCGGGAAGGTTGTACTCGACAGCGAGCGCACCGAGAGTGATCTGCACGACGAACAGCGCGGCGGCGATGCTGGTGCCGACCAGGATCCTGCGCTGATGCCGGTGCCAGATCCACGTCGACACCGTGAGGATGATCACCAGCAGCGTGCAGATCGAGGCGATCCAGCGGTGCGTGAACTCGATGAGCGTGTTGATCTGCCATGCGGGCAGCAGCGATCCGTGGCAGAGCGGCCACTGGTCGGTGGTCCCGCAGCCGTTGCCGCTGCCGCTGACGCGCACGATCCCGCCCCAGACGATGAGCAGGTACGTCAGGATCGCCGTCCACACCGCGAGGCGGCGGAACCCTGCCGACGGCCGCGCGGGAATCACGGTGCCACCAGCGTTACGCGGGTGCTCCCGACGCGGCGGCCTTCTTGCCTGCAATGCGCTTGTCGCGAACCGGCCTGAGGCTGAACACCTCCTGCTCCTCGTCGAAGTTCCAGGCCGGCGGCGGCGACGACGTTGCCCACTCGAGGGTGTTGGCCTCCCACGGATCGTCTGGCGCCGTCTTCGGTGCACGCATGCTGATCACGAAATTGATCATGAAAACGGTGATCGATATGGCGATCACGAAGGCACCGAAGGTGATCAGCGAGTTGAGGTCGCCCCAGCCGCGATTGTCGAGGTAGGTCGCTATCCGTCGCGGCATCCCGAGCAGGCCGAGCGCGTGCATCGGCAGGAATGTCAGGTTCATGCCGATGAACATCAACCAGAAATGCAGCTTGCCGAGCTTCTCGTTGAGGAATCGCCCGGTGACTTTCGGGAACCAGTAATAAAGGGCAGCGAACACGCCGAAGACGCTGCCGCCGAAGAGCACGTAGTGAATGTGCGCCACCACCCAGTAGGTTCCGTGCACCAGCCGGTCGACGGCGAGGCTGCCGAGGTAAACGCCGTCAATGCCACCGATCAGGAACATCAATAAGAATCCGGAGGCGAAGAGCATGGGCGTGTCGTATTTGATGCTCCCTCCCCACATCGTGGCAAGCCAGCTGAAGATCTTCACCCCGGTCGGAACGCCGATGACAAACGTCGTGAAGGCGAAGAACGTCTGCACCACGAGCGGTAGTCCGGTGACGAACATGTGGTGCACGAAGACGATGAACCCGAGCACGGCGATCGCTGCGATGGACGCCGCCATCGCCTTGTAACCGAAGATCGGCTTTCGACTGAACACCGGGATGATCTCGCTGATGATCCCGAACGCGGGCAGGATCATGATGTAGACCGCCGGGTGCGAGTAGAACCAGAACACGAACTGGTAGAGCAGCGCGCTGCCGCCGTTGACCGGGTCGAAGAAGTTGGTGCCGATCTGACGGTCGAGCAGGTTCATCGCCAGTCCGGCGGCGAGGAACGGAGATGCGAGGACGACCAGCGCCGCGGTGATCTCCTGCGCCCAGACGAACAGCGGGAGCCGCCCCCAGGTCATGCCCTTGGCACGCATATTGTGGATGGTCGCGAGGAAGTTGATGCCGCCGAGCATCGACGAGATGCCGACCAGGTGGAGTCCGATGATCCACAGGTCCTGGCCCATGCTGCAGCTGTAGTGGGCACCGGTGAGTGGCACGTACCCGGTCCATCCCGCGTCACCCGGGCCGCCGGGGCAGAGCAGCCCGGCATGAGTCGTTGCGGGTACGAGGAAGCCCGAGTACATCACCAGGCCGCCGAGTGGGAGGAGCCAGAACGACAGCGCGTTGATGCGCGGAAACGCCATGTCGCGCGCGCCGATCATCAGCGGGACCATGTAGTTGCCGAACCCGGCCCACACCGGGATGATCCACAGGAAGATCATCGTCGTCCCGTGCATCGTGAAGATCTGGTTGTACTGCTCGGGCGTGAGAAACGTGTTCTGCGGCTCGGCGAGCTGGATCCGGATCAGCAGGGCCATGATCCCGCCGACGATGAAGAAGAAGAACGTCAGGAACAGGTACATGATCGCGATCTTCTTGTGGTCGACAGTGGTCAACCAGCCGAGGACGCCCTTCGACTTGTCGACGCGGGCAAAGCGTGCCCGGGGAAGCGTCGCGTCCATGACCGCCATCAAGATCCTCCGAGAGTGCACGACTTGCTAGTCGGGTCGATCGAGCCACTGGGATTTCCGAACACGCACGATTGGAACTGGTTCATGGGCAGCGCGATGACGTCGAAGGTCATGGTTGCGTGACCCACCCCGCAGAGCTCGGTGCACTGGCCGTAATACGTTCCCTGACGAGCCTCGATCGGCGCTGTGTTGACGTCACCGGGAATCGCGTTCATCTGCTGACCGAGCGCAGGAGCGAAGAAGCTGTGGTTGACGCCGCATCCCTCGGTGGCGATCTGCTGCGCGAGCGTGCTTCCCGACGAGACCGGCGGGCTCGCCTTGCACGGCGGATCCGTGGACACGATGTTGAGGGCGACATCCGTGTTCTCAGGGAGGTACAGCGTACCGAAGCTGCGGACGCGCGCACCGCTGCTGCTCGCGCCGTAGTCGAACGTCCAGCTGAACTGCTGACCGATGACCGTGACCGTGTACTGCGTGCCCGTATGGATGTTGTTGATGAACGGCATGTTCGCCGCGGTGAGGCCGAAGAGTGAAAGAAAAGTCGCCAGCGGAACCAGCGTCCAGGCAATCTCCAGTCTCGTGTTGCCGTGAAACTGTGGTGGATCATCAGCGTCGCTGCGGCGACGGAATTTCACGAACGCATAGAGCAGCAGTCCGGTGACGATGACACCGAGGACCACCGAGGCCCAGAACACGGCGGTGTAGACGCCGAGCGCTCGGTCGCTGATCGTGCCGCCATCGCCGAAAGCGCCGGCATTGTTGACGCAACAGGTGGACTGTGCGAGCAGGTTCATACGCGACGCAGGATGATCGCATAGCGGCGTTCAGACGGGCAATCCGAGCCGTCTGAGGCCCCGGGTGGCGGGGACAGGATCAGCGCTGCCATATCTTGGTCTTGGTATTGATCTGGCGTTTCACGAGCTCGGTGATGTCGGTGTTGACGAGTGCGGCGCGATCCCACGAGCCGCGGTTTCCGGGTGGTATCGACGGGTCGGGAAGCACCTCGCCGGTCGCCGCCGATCGCTGGCGGCGCCGCAGCCGCCCGAGCAGCGATTTGGGAGCTTCCGAGCTCACAGCCGGAACATCCTGCGTTGCGCCGCGCGCTCGGTGTCGCCGGCGCCCATCGCGACTGCGCTCTGGTAGGCATCGATAATCGAGCTCGCCCAGACGAACAGGCCGGCCAGGAACAGGCCGATGAAGGCGAACACCGAGACGAGTGCGATGAGCAGGAACAGTGCGCCCGAACCGTGGGTGAGCAGGCCGTGCCCGATCGACTGCCCGGCCATGATCAGGAGGACCGCGGGACCGATCGTGAAAACGGTCCAGAACAGGTAGTAGAGCGCCTTTCGCGGATGCCCGGTGTAGAGCTGACCGAGCCCCGGGATGGCCGAGAGTCCGGCGGCCAGTCCGGGATTGGGGCGGCGCAAGGGGCTGACCCCCCCCGCCTCAGACGCCATCACCGGCGCGACGACACGTCCAGAGGGCGCGGCCGCCCAGTAGTGCACTCACGGTCATCGCCCGACGAACGCCCGGTAGACGTAGTACGCGGCGAGCAGCAGCGTGCCGAAGGACCAGATGGCGACGAAGAGCACATCGCCCCAGCCGGCCTCGCCGGGATACAGCTCCGCAAGCAACGGTATGGGCATCTGCGTCAGTGCGCCTTGAAGTTCTCGAGCAGGAACTCGCCGTAGATCAGCACGAAGGTGAAGACGAGCAGGCCGAAGAAGACAACGAGGGTACCGATCAGGTCCCGCGCGAAGGTGCTGCGCCGTTTCACTGTGCCGTCCTCATGGAAGCGTGCTGTAGCTCTCCCAGTGGCGAATGAACTGGATGAGGATATTGATCTGGGTCTGAGTCAGAACCGGTGATGTGTTGAGCACCGCGCCAGGACCCGCCGGGTTGGTCTGCTTGTTGTAGTCACTGGCGATGCCGCCCCAGTTGGGCATGATGCTGCCGTAGTGCTCGAAATCGGTGAAGCCGTACTCGATGCAGCGGTAGTAGTAGTCCTCGTTGAAGTAGCCGAGACGGTCCTGGTTGTTGAGAGGCGGCCCCGCGCCGCCCTCACCCTGTCCGCCATGACACCGCGCGCAGTTTGCGTAATAGAGCTGCGCGCCCTCGGTGAAGGAGTAGACGGGATTGATGATCAGGTTCTGATGCGCGTCGGACTCGTCGAGGCCGAGGCGATTGCCGTTGTGGCAGACGATGCAGCCGATCTGGTCGATGCCCAGGGGACCCGTCACCGGGAAGGTGGACGCACCGTAGTTGGTTGACGGATCGAGGAACGCGGGGAGCGGGCCCGGCTGCTGGACTGTCACCTTCGCGGCCGGCGCGGCGCCTGGCGGCGTGTACGGCGTATAGGCGAAGGGGGTGAAGCTGGTCGGCCCGTACTGCGCGAAGCTCAGGGACGCCGGGTAGTTGCCACCGGTCGGGGTGATGTACGCGGGATGGATGCCGGTCAGGTGATATTCAGCCGCCAGCTGCTTGGCATTCGGCTCGTATTTGAAGAAGTCCTCGCTCAGCCGCTTCGCTGCTTCCACGGGGCCGATGGTGCCGATGTCGGGGACGTGGCACGAGATGCACCGCTCGACCCGGTACGTGTCCCCCTCGATGGTGGCCTGCGGAAAGGCGGGAAACAGCTGCTGGACCTGGACGTTGAAGTCCGAGCTCGGATAGTCCTTCAGGTACTGCGCCTGAATGGTGATGTAGGTCCGGCTGCTCGAGTCCTTGAACGCCGCCCAGCCGACCAGGCCGAGGAGCACCACGCTGAGACCGACGAAGAGGATCCTCGTCCTCATACGGGGGAGCTCAGTCCGGGGTGACCGAGGATGAGGGTCCAGTCCCAGTTGAAGGCTTCGCCCCGGAAGAACTCACCGATGACCACGAACGCCACGGAGAGGCAGACAAAGACGGTGAACAGCACGATCGCCACCTTGCGGTCCTGCGGGCGGCGGCTCGGGTTGCGGTCGAGGTACGGGGTCAGGATCATGAAGATGATCACGAAGCTCGGGAACGCGACGCCCGCCATGATCGGTGGGAAGCGCTCAAGCAGCTCCTGGAGTCCGACGAAGTACCAGGGCGCCTTGGCCGGGTTCGGCGTGATCGACACGTTGGCCTTCTGGAGCAGCGGGGCGTTGACCTGGATGGAGACCAACATCAGGAAGACGAAGGCCGCCAGGCCGGCAAGGAATTCCCGCCACACCAGGTAGGGGAACGTGACCACAGTCTCCTCGTCCTCGCGACGGCGGATGACCAGCGGGGTGTTCGCCAGCTCAGGTCCCGATACGGGCGCCTGCGGACGCGGCGTCACCGAGCCGCGTGGGTCGCGTCCTCCCTCGACGACAGTCGCCATCAGAGGCCTCCTGTGAACCCGTCTTTACGGACGCGCCAGAAGTGTACGACCATCAGCAGGAAGCCGATCAGGGGCAGGGCGATGACGTGTAAGACGTAGAAGCGAATCAGAGCACCTTGTGCTACCTGGTCGCCACCGAGCAGGAGGTATCGGGTATAGGGCCCCACGATCGGGGCGTACTTGGCCATGTTGGTGCCGACCGTGATCGCCCAGATGGCGAGCTGGTCCCAGGGGAGGAGGTAGCCGGAGAACGAGAGCAGCAGCGTGATCAGGAGCAGGAAGGTGCCGATGACCCAGTTGAACTCCCGGGGTGGCTTGTACGCGCCCTGGTAGAAGACGCGGGCCATGTGCAGCCAGACGGTGATCACCATCGCGTGCGCGGCCCACCGATGCATGTTGCGGATGATGTCGCCGAACACAGCGACGAACTGGAGATCCTTGACGTTCTGATACGCCGAATCCACCGAGGGGATGTAATAGAACATCAGGAACAGCCCGGTGATCGTCAGCAGGATGAACAGGAAGAAGGAGAGGCCGCCCAGGCACAGCGTGTAGGACACGCGCACGGCGGACTTCTTGACCCGCACCGGGTGGATGTGCAGAAAGAAGTTGGTCAGCGCGGTCCGAGCGGCGACCTTGTCGTTGGTCGGCAGACCATGGCGGAAGACCGATCCCCAGAGTTGCGCGACGAACGCGCGGACCGGGTTCGCCTCGCCGGGGGTTGCGCTCATCTACCGAGACCCCTCATTCGCGTAGCCCGCCTCCTCATTAGACCCCGAGGGTCTTGCCGTTGCTTTTCTGTGAGCCGACCAGCAGGCGCCATTGTGGCGCCTGGTTGTTCCCAGGGCCACGAGTCGCCACCAGCGCGGCTCGGTCCACCGCGAAGAACCCGTCCGGGGTGACCTCGATGTTGACCCAGTCCATCGGTCGCGGAGCGGGGCCGTAGAAGTTCGTCGAGTCGATGAAGTAGCGGCTGCCGTGACAGGGGCACGCCCAGCCGTTGGGGAGCTGCTGGGTGGGCGTGCGGACCCCGCGAGACTTCGCCACCGTCGGTGCAACCCCAGACCCGGTGGTCACGTCGGTGACGTAGTTCGGCGTGCACCCGAGATGCGTGCAGACCAGGTAGACCGCGTAGATGCCGGCGTCGTCGAGCACCACGGTGACGCGCTTGTCGGTCTCCGAGAGCACGTTGACGGGCGTCACGGCCTTGCCGTTCACGACGCCACCGGTGAGCTGTTCAAAGGTGAACGAGGTCTTGAACAGGGCGGGCGCATTGCTCGACGCCTGGGGGAACATGAAGCTGAGGACCTTGATGCTTCCGAGCAGGCTCGCGCCGGCGGCGGCGAGCCCACCCATGATCATCAGGAACTGACGTCTCGTCGTCTCGGCGCGAGCACGCATCCTCCCTCGCGGCGATTCGTACGGATTCAGCGCCATACAGTCCTCACGTGGCGGCTCGTACCTGCGGCAAGTTTACGAGCTTCCGGCATGGAAGCCGCCTGACCGGGGGTCGGGGTGCGCCTCATCCCTGCTATAGGAGCGGGTTGCTTGCCGGAGGGGTGAGGATGTTGGCGAACACGATCGCCGAAATCATGATCACGACGAATGCCACGATGATGGCGAAGCATCCGAAGTCAGTGCGGAGAGCGACTATGAGGCGTTCCATATCTCGTGTTCGGAGCGTCAGACGGCCGAAAGGATACGTCACCGCGTGCGCCACGCCGCGCGCCGCGTCAGCATTCGCGTGGCGGCCGCCGGAGAGTAGCCTTGGAGGCCTGTGAGCGGATGGCGTGAGGTCGAGATCTACGGCACCTTCATCCGGTTGACGGGCGAGCTCGAGGTCATCGGCGCAGAACGCCTCAGCGACAGCATCAACCGGTTCGGTGCGTTCCTTCAGGTCAGGAATTCGCGTGCCGAGCCCCTCTCCACCAACTACCCGGTCCTGAGCCGGCTCGAGCCCCGCGTGACCATCGCCAAGGCGGGCGTGATCCTCGTCTCGCCGCTCGAGGAGATGCCCGACGGCAACTCGGCGATGTGGCGCGAGACCGTGCCCTACGCGGCGTCGATCAACACGTCGGCGATCTCGCTGGTCGGCGACGTGCACCTCTCGCCCGGCAACGACCTCCAGGATCACCTCGAGCGACACCCCGGCGACTTCCTCCCGGTGACCAACCTCTCCGCCCTGTGGATCACCGCGATCACCAACGAGACCCACGCCGTCCAGCGCGCCTTCGCGCTCCTGAACCCGGCCTCGATCCTGTCGTTCTCGTTGCGATAAGGGAGTTCGGGGGCTGCGTTAGACCGCTGCCAGGACCTCTTCGCGTATAGCTCGGTTCTGCGCGGACGCGCGGGCGAACCCGATCCCCATGCAGACGAAGGCGATGAATGCGAATCCCATTGAGATGAACTCGTTGATGGCGCGCTGCCCGATACCGAGGGTGGCGAGACCGGTGCCACCCAGGAAGGTCTTCTCCGCGGGCGCGCCCCAGACGGTCCCGATGAAGGCCATGAGCATCCAGAGGATCGCGATGAAGTGCCAGATGGCGGCGGTACGAACCACGCCGTGGCGTGGCTTGGAGGTGAAATAGAACGCCACCAGCGCGATCACCATCAGCACCACGTACGCGTTGAAGATGACGAAGACGAGGAAGAAGGAGATGATCTGGGCAGTGGTGAGCCCGGTGAACCCGCTGATCGAAAACGGGAACGGGTTGTTGACCGCGAGCAGGTTCCCGAGCATCTCGATCCGGAAATGTACATCAGTCCAACGGTGACGTAACCCTCGACGCTCGCCTAAGCTTCTGTCGAGATGGCGATCCTTCACGCCCCCGCGTCCGCACCCGTCGGAGTCCCGCCCGGCAGCACCAGGACGGCAGCCATCCTGGGAATCGCGTCGTACCTGCCCGACGAGATCATCACCAACGCGCACCTCGAGGCGATGGTCGAGACGTCCGACGCCTGGATCCTCGAGCGCACGGGCATTCGCGAGCGCCGAAAGATCGCATCGGGGATGACCACATCGATGATGGCCGCCGAAGCCGGCCGCCGGGCGATGGCCGCCGCCGGCGTGGACAGCGTCGACGCGCTGATCATGGCCACGGTGTCCCCGGACTCCCCGCTCCCGTCCACGGCCTGCCTGGTGCAGCGCCGCCTCGGCCTGGCGGGCATTCCCGCCTTCGACATCGCCGCCGCCTGCGCCGGTTTCGTCTACGGGGTCGCCATCGGCCGCGGCCTGATCGTGTCGTCCGGGATGACCCGCGTGCTGGTCATCGCCGGTGACGCCCTGACCTCGCTCATCGACTACAAGGATCGATCCACGTGCGTGCTTTTCGGCGACGGCGCCGGCGCCGCGGTGCTGGGAGTGTCCGATGACGGCGGCATCGAGGGGATCCAGTGGGGCGCCGACGGCGGCGAGGCGGATCTCATCTACTACGGCCCCAAGGCGGGTGAGGAGGACAGCGAGAACGGGTTGCGGATGTACGGCAAGGGCACCTTCCGGCTCGGTGTCGAGCGCATGGCCGAGTCGGCGCGGGCGGTCTGTGCCGAGGCCGGCTGGTCGCTGAACGAAGTCACGCTGCTCGTGCCTCACCAGGCCAACCTGCGAATCATCGAGGCGGTGGCAAAGCGCCTCGATCTGCCGCTCGACCGGGTGGTGATCAACATCGACAGGTACGGCAACACCAGTGGTGCGTCGATCCCGATCGCGCTCGCGGAGGCGGTCGAGACCGGCCGGATGCGCCAGGGTGACAAGGTGGTCTGTATCGCCTTTGGCTCGGGTGTGGTCTGGGGTGGCATCGCTCTGCGATGGATCGCGCCGACGGGGTGACCTCGCGGCGACAGGCGCCGCGAAACAGGCTTCAGGCGCCCGGACCCGAACTCCGGCCCACCGCACCAACCACCGGCACCGTCGCGTGTCCGCGATGCAAGCGCCGGTTCGTTGCCGAGCGCTACTCGGCAGACCTCAACGTCTGCTCCGAGTGCGGTCATCACGGTGTCGTCGGCGCCGCGCAGCGCATCGCGCAGCTCGCCGATCCAAACACGGCTGAGACGCTGATCGTCGAGGTCGGCGATCGCGATCCCCTGGGATTCGATGACGGTGTTCCCTACCCGCAGCGAGTGGTCAGGGCTCGCGAACGCACCGGTCTGCACGAGGCCTTCCTGACCGCCACGGCTTCGCTCGCCGGCAACCCGGTCGTCCTCGCATGCATGGACTTCGAGTTTCTCGGCGGATCGCTCGGCAGTGGCGCCGGCGAGATCTTCGCCCGTGCCTGCGAGCTGGCCGTCGCCGAGCGCCGTGCGCTGGTCGCGGTCTGCACCTCGGGCGGCGCGAGGATGCAGGAGGGCATCGCGTCGCTGGCCCAGATGGCTCGGTGCTCGGCTGCCGTTGCCGAGGTGATCGCCGCCCGCCTTCCCTACATCAGCATCCTCGGCGACCCGTGCTTCGGCGGTGTCACCGCGTCGTTCGCCGTCCAGTCGGACGTGATCATCGCCGAGCCGGGAGCACGCATCGGGTTTGCCGGCGGCCGGGTCATCGAGCAGGCAACCCACGACAAGCTCCCCGACGGATTCCAGACGGCCGAGTTTCTGCTCGCCCACGGGATGGTCGATGCGGTCGTCGAGCGCGGCCGCCTTCGCGACACAGTGGGGACGCTGATCCGCATCTATTCGGGACGAGCATGAGCACCACCATCGAGACGACCGAGCGCGAACGGATCGCGTTCGCGGCTGTCGAGCTGGCCCGCCATCCGGAGCGCCCGCGCGCGCTGCAGGTGATCTCGGCGATCACCGGAGGCTGGACGGAGCTCCGCGGCGACCGGCTCTTCGGCGACGACCGCGCGGTGGTCGGCGGTCCGGCGCGGCTCGGAGGCCGCTCGGTGATGGTGATCGGTGAGGAGAAGGGCACCGACCCGATGACTCGCGCGCTCCACAACTTCGGCATGCCCCATCCCGAGGGCTATCGCAAGGCGGTGCGACTCATGCGCCAGGCCGAGAAGTTCTCGATGCCCGTGCTCTGCCTCGTCGACACCCCGGCGGCGCATGCGGGCATCGGCGCCGAGGAGCGTGGTCAGGCCTGGGCGATTGCCGATGCGCTCCTCTGCATGCTCGGGTTGCGCACCCCAACGGTCAGCGTGGTGCTCAGTGAGGGCGGCTCGGGCGGTGCGCTGGCGCTGGCGCTCGCCGACCGCGTGCTCGCCCTCGAGAACGCCGTGTACACGGTCGCTCCGCCCGAGACGTGCGCAGCCATCCTGTATCGCGACGCCGGGCAGCGTGCTCGTGCCGCGGCAGCGCTCCGCCCCGGCGTCGAGACCGCGCACCGCATCGGGCTCGTCGATGAGCTCATCCCCGAACCGCCGCCGGGTGCACACGCGCACGCGCCACTGGTGATTGCGGCTATTCGCGGAGCCGTGATCCGCAACCTCGACGAGCTGTGCGAGATCCCGATCGACGAGCTTGTCGCCCAGCGACAGCGGCGCTACAGGGAAGCCGGCGGCTGATTCTTCCAGGCGGAGAGCAGCGCCGCCTCACGTTCAGGCGTCATGCCCACACGCGAGCGATTGGCGCTCACCACCTGCTGCCAGTCGGGGTGCTCGCGCAACCACGACCACGTGTCCTGCACCGTGTCACGCGCGGGACGGCAGATGAGCCCCGATTGCAGTGCGAGTGACGAATCGCACGTGTAGAAGCTCGCCATGTCGCCGATCGGAGGCACCCAGATGGGCAGCTCGGTCCACGGCTCGACCTTGTTCGAGAGCAGGAATTCAGCATCGACCCAGGTGAGCGATGCCCTCGAACCGGTGACCTCGCGGGAGAGCTCGAGCATTTCTTCCATCGTGGTGTGACCGGGACGGCTCAACACGTTGACGGCGCCGTTCAGGCTCGCTTCAATGGCGAACGCGGCGAGATCTCGTGCGTCGACGTACTGCACGGCAAGGTCGCGTGGTTCGGGCGCGAGTACCTCGCCCCCGGCCGCGATGCGACGCAACCACCAGGGCAGACGTCCGATGTTTTCGCGCGGTCCAAGAATGAGCCCGGGTCGGGCGAAGACGCTGCGTTCGATGCCGAAAGCGCTTTCAATGGCGAGCTCTGCCCCGCGCTTGTCGGCGGCGTAGTCGGTGGTGTCGGCGTCGGGCCGCGCTTGAACGGTCGGCGACTCCTCGGTGATGACGCCCTCGTGGGCATCCGCATACACCGAGATCGTCGAGATGTACACGTAACGCGCAGCATGCGGCTCGAGTGCGCGCGCCGAGGCGAGCACCACCCGAGGTGCTCGCGACCATGCGTCGACGACCATGTCCCACGTTTCAGTCGTGAGCGCATCGAGGTCGGCCGCGTTGGTGCGGTCCCCATGGACCACGCGGACACCGTCGGGTGCGGACCCGGTCTGGCCGCGGTGAAAGATGGTCACGTCATCGCCGCGCGCACGCGCCGCGTCGACGACAGCCGGTCCGACGAAGTCGGTGCCCCCGAGAACCAGGACCTTACGCGGCATCGAGCTGCGTCACGTGCCCGGCAGCCGTTTTCTCGGGCCGGCGCAGGAACAACGCGGGGATCACGCCGAGGAGCGTGAGGATGGTGATGAATGCGAAGGTCCGATCGAACGAGGTGCTGAGCGCATCCGAAGCGTAGGTCTGGCCGAAGTGCGCCACCACCGGCGCGACCTTGGTTGTGGCCGACGGCTGGCCGCCGTTCTGGATGAGAGACGCGTACTGCCCTTTCAGGGTGCTGCAGAACTCCGCCGTCGTGAGCTGGTGTCCTGCCGGGGACGCGGCACTGAGCACTGCCGGCGACGGCGCGCACGATGCCTGACCGATCGCGGTCGTGAACTGGGCCGCGAGCACGGTCACCAGCACAGCGATGCCGATTGACGAGCCAATGCGCTGCAGGCTGTTGGAGATGCTCGAGGCACTCGAGCTGAGATGCCGCGGGACCCGCGCCATCGCTGCGGCCATAGACGGCATCATCGAGAAGCCCATTGCAAAACCACGCAGCAGCAGCGCGCTCACGACCAGCCAGTTCGATGATGTCGGGTGAATCTGGGCAAGCAGGAACCCGCCGCCCGCGAGCATGATCATGCCGGTCGCGACCACCGGACGAGGCCCGATGCGGTCGGTGAGATACCCACCGAGCGGCATGGCGACGGCCGCGGTGATCGCCTGTGGGAGCAACAGGAGTCCGGTCTCGAGCGGGCTGTATCCGTGCACCTCCTGGAGGTAGAGCGGCAGCAACAGCATCCCGCCGAAGAGGGCCGTGACGATGATGAAGCTCAGGCCCATCGACCACGAGAATGTCGGGTCGCGGAAGAGGCGCAGCTGGAGCAACGGCTCAGGGTTGCCGCGATTGCCGATCGCGAGGTTGACGGCTGCGAGCGCGGCGCCGACGAGCATCACGATCGTGTCGAGGGACGTCCATCCATCGACGACTCCGTTGCGGAGCGCGACCAGCAGCGCGCCGGCGGCGAGCGGCATCATCAGCAGTGTCGCGGCGCGACGGCGACCGAGCTGCGACAGCACGAACGCCGCGAGCAGGACCGCTGCGCCGACCAGCAGGCTGATCACCAGCACCGAGCCCCATCCCAGGGTGATGCTCTGGTTGACCGCATACATGACCGCGACCGCTGCGGGCGGCGCGGTGAGAAGACCGAACGTGTCGAGGCGCAGGCCGTGTGCCCTGTTCGACTCGGTGAGGAAGCGCCAGGCCGACCCGAATGCGATGAGGCCGATCGGAACGTTGACGTAGAAGATCAACCGCCACGAGAAGTCCTGCACGAACCAGCCGCCGAGCACGGGCCCGACCGCCGGGGCGAGGAGCATCGGAATACCGAAGATCCCCATGACCCGTCCCATGTTCTGGGGTCCGACCGCACGCATGATGATGGTCATGCCGATCGGCATCAGCATGCCGCCACCGAGTCCCTGCATGACGCGGAAGATGACCAGCTCGGGAAGGTTCTGCGCCACGCCGCACGCCATCGACGCGAGCGTGAAAAGCGCGATGGTGACCAGATACAGACGCTTGGTGCCGAAGCGATCGCTCGCCCAGCCGGCCATGGGAATCACCGCCCCCTGCGCGAGCATATAGCCGGTGACGACCCACGAGATGTCCGCGTACGAGCCGGCCTTCAGGTCGCCCTGCAGCGTCGGGATCGCGATGTTGACGATGGTCGCGTCGAGGATCGTCATGATCGTGCCGAGCAGCACGACGCCGAGCGCGATCCACTTGTAATCGAAGCGTCCGACTCGTGGATTGGCGACGCCGCTGCCACCGCCCGCGGCTGCGACCTCGGCTGCCGAGACGTCGGGGCGGTCGAGCACCTCAGTCATGGGCCATCTCTCCAATGTGTCCCGGCGGCCCGTCGACGATCCTGCCCATGAGGTGCACCAGGCGCTCGAGGTCGTGGTCACTCAGCGGAGCGAGTGCCTCGAGCGCAGCCGCCTTCCTCGCCGTATCAAATCGGGCCAGCATCTCGAGACCGAGCTTGGTCGGAACGATGTGAATGATCCGCCGGTCGTCGGGATCGCTGAGCCGCTCGGCGAATCCGAGACGGATCACCCGGTCAACCAGCGCGCTGGCCGAGCTGAGCGCGCATTGCTGCATGCGCGCGATCTCGTTCATGGTGGCTCCGGATGAGGTCTCAGTGGCGGCGCGAAGCTGCTCGAGTGCGCCCAGCTGGTGCCAGGTGACCGCGCCGAACTCGTCCTTCAACTCCTCGGGGACGCTGGCCATGAGCCGGCGCTTGAGACCGCCGATGTAGTCGAAGAGCAGGTGGGCAAGCTCGTCACGGCGGTCACTCGGGGTCGCGCTCCGTGTCGGTGCGTTTCGTTCCCTCGCCGGTGCCTGGCTCACACAAACCCTCGACTGTTCGCTGGACGAATAGTTTCAGTGTAGAACTATTCGCCAGTCGGTGTCAACTCGAGGCGGCGTCCCGGACACGGCGCCGAAGCCGCGAGCGACCGGTCAATTCGTGCGAAGCCTTCGCGGCCTCGAGCTCAAGCGCCGCGGCATCGAGGAGCCCGCCGACATCCTGTGAGTCGCTCGGGTAGACAGCGATGCCAGCCGACGCCGTGGCGCCGGCTCGCCCGAGACCCTGGTCGCCGGAGGTGTCCGTGGTGAATCGCTGCTGGATACGCACGGCGACGGCGTGGGCCTGGTCGCGGTCCGCACCCGGCAGCACGCAGACGAACTCGTCGCCTCCGAAACGGGCGGCGCTGTCCTCACGCCGGAGGATGGATCGGAGCACGTTGGCAAAGATCTCGAGCACCTGGTTTCCGGCGTCGTGTCCCCAGCGGTCGTTGATCTCGCCGAAGCCGTCGATGTCGACCATGATCAGCGCGAGCGAGCCTTCCCGGCGCGAGGCCCGGGCGAGCTCCTTGTCGATGACGGCGAGCAGATGCGGCCGCATGGCCATCCCGGTGACGGCGTCGAGCTGGGCCTTCGCCATCTCGTCCTCGTGACGGCGGGCGCGCTCGATGGCACGCGCCGCCTCGTCGGCGAGGGCTTCGATGATCGGTGCATCGGACTCGGTCCAGGCGTTCTCCTGGCGTTCGGAGGTGAGCAGGATGGCGCCGATCGTGGTGCCGTCGACCCGCAGCGGTGCACCGATCGCCGATCGGATGAAGCCGAGCTTCGATCGCCGCAGGCGTATCCGGTTCGCCTCACGGAGGCTTGCCTGCGCCATCGAGGCCGACAGCGTTGTCGGCCACACCTCGGCCCGCTCCGCAACGAACACGGCGCCGCCGAGCCCCTCACCGGGCGCGAGCTCGTACGCCGGACCACCGGATGCCACTCCACCTGACGACAGGAAGGCACCGGGAGACTTCAGCAGTCCGTCAGCCGGGTCGTTGATGAGCACCATCCCGGTGGACGTCTCCGGGAAGATCTCCTGGCACGCCTCGAGCACCGCGGACGCCACCGACGTCACGTCGCGAGCGACGCCGAGCTTGCGACCGAGGGTCGAGGACACGCGAGCGCGACGGGTTTCGGAGCCCAACCGGTCGAGGCTGCGATCGGCGCTTCCGGCAGCGAGCAGCTTGATGCCGGCCATGGCGGCGACGACGACCGCGAGTGAACCGATTCCCGTGGACGCCGGGGCTGTGGTCAGCCAGAGGACGACGAAGATGACCATGACCGCCGCAGTGGCGGCGAGCGCGGGCGTCAACGGCACCCGGTTGAGCAACGTGGCCGTCCGAGGGGAGGCAGCCCGCGGTGCGTCCACGTCGAGACCGACCAGGAGCGCGGCGAAGGCGACCGCAGCGACAACGGTGAAATCAGGCAGTTGAGGGGCGGCGGCTCGCAGTCCGACCGCGGCCACGGCGGCCAGCGCGATGACGCCGGCGATTGATGCCGGCTGCCGGTAGCGCTCCCACGTCGAGGGCAACCGCACCAGCACCAGGCCGATGCCCATCGCAGCCGCTGTCATGAGCGCGTCGAGCAACCGCACGCCCGGGCTGACAGGAAGCGTGAGCACCCTGATCGCCACCGCAATGCCGACGACTCCCGCCCCTGCCTGGCTGTATCGCCGAGCCAAATGCAACCGCAATTCCACCTGATCCCCCACCCGCTGATCCGACTCGGCCCGGGCCATCGGCCGGGCAAACCCGTCGTCGGTACCGATCAATTGTGCCAGAAGTTTGGCCAATTAACCTGTGATAGGCTGTGCGAACTGACGTTCGCTCTCAGGTCGCCGTTCTCATTCCCAGCACCAATGACGATACGTCTCCTCCATCTCTCCGACCTCCACCTCGACCGGGTGTTCGCCGCCATGGGCTGCCAGGGAGAGCTCGCGCGTCGGCGTCGCCAGGGGCTTCGAGACGCACTCACAAGTGCCGGGCGTCTGGCCATGGAGCAGGGCTGCCTGGCGGTGACGATCGGCGGCGACCTCTACGAGCATGAGCGCGCCGGCGTTGACACCGGGCGATTCCTCGCCGACACGTTCGCATCGTGGCGGCCCATGCGAGTCCTCATCGCGCCCGGGAACCACGACGCGCTCCTTCCGGGATCCCTGTACCGGCGCGTCGAATGGCCGTCCAATGTCACCGTTTTCGACGGCACCGAGCTCGAGCCCGTCGAGCTCACCGATGGGCTCACGGTCTGGGGCCTCGCCCACCGCGAGCCGGCATGGCAGGGTGATCCGCTCGCCACCTCGCCGGCCACGTCCGCATCCGGCGTCCATCTCGCCCTGTTCCACGGAGCCGAGCTCGGCTCGCGACCCGAGGGAAAGTCGATCCACGGGCCGTTCCACGCCGAGCGGATCCACGCGGCAGGCTTCGCCGCGGCGCTGTGCGGCCACTACCACCGCCGGCGCCTCGATTCCACGACCGGGCTCCTCTACCCAGGGACGCCCGAGCCGCTCAGCTTCGATGACGAGGGGGGACGCGGTCCCGTCGGGGTCGAGATCACCGATCGAGGCGATGTCCGGTTCACGGCCCACGACACCAACCGATGGTCGGTGTTCACCGTGGAGTGCGACGCCGAGGAGTGCGGTTCCGTGGAGGCGGTGATCGACGAGGTCGCCATGCAGTGCGCATCGACGGGATACGGCGACCCGGAGAGGACGATGATCCGCGTCGATCTGAGCGGCTCCATCGACTCCTCGGTGTCGCTGGATGCGTTCACCGTCGAGCTTGCGGTGCGCGAACGCCTCAACCTCGCTGCGGTCAAGGTGCGCGATCGAACCGCGCCCTACCTCGATCTCGAGACGGCGCTGGTGGAGGAGAGCACGCGCGGCGCGTTCGTCCGTGCGGCGACCGCCGCAGCGGCGGATGCGGACGCCGACGAGGCCCAGGTAGTCGAAGACGCGCTGCGCTACGGGCTGATGGCGCTCTCGGGCGCCGAGGTCGGGCTGCGATGATCCTCGAGCGTCTCGAGATCACGGGCTTCGGATGCCTCCATGACATCACCACCGAGCTGCACCCTCGGGTCACGGTCGTCGCCGGGCGCAACGAGTCCGGCAAGTCGACGCTGCTCCGGGCGGTGCGCGGTGCGCTGTACGGCGTCGACGCCGGCGGCCAGGGTCGCGCTGTCGATCGCAGCGACTGGGCGCGCTACGAGCCCTGGACGCGCGGCGGCTATGGTCTCGCGCTGACCTACAAGCTCGACGACGGGCGTCGCATCCGGGTTGCGCGCCGCCTCGACACCCGTGAGCAGTCGGTGCAGGTGCTCGAGCTCGGCGGCTCGGAGCTGACTGATGAGCTGCGCAGCGGACGCTCCGTGACACCGGGTCGATTCCATCTCGGGATCGACGAAGCGGTTTTCTGCGCAACCGCCTGGCTCAGCGATGACGGCCTGCGCATCGACGCGCCGGAGAGCGCTCGCCAGCGGGCGGGGCAGCTGCAGGAGGCGATCGAGCGTCTCGCCGACACCCGCCGCGGGGTGACCGCCGCACAGGCCCTGGTCCGCATCCGCGAGGCGATGGATCGGGTGGGGTCGGAGCGGCGCACCGCCAGTCCCCTCGGGGTCGCAACCGCCCGGCTGCGCGTCCTGGATCACACCCTCGCCGACGCCCGCACCCGTCTGGCGGCCGTTGCGGTCGACCAGGAGCGTCTCGCGGTGCTCGAAACGACCCACGCGACCGAGACCGAGCACTGGGTGGCGGCAGAGCGGGCGCGCCTCGCCGGACGGCTCTCCGAGGTCGCCGCACGCCGGATCCGCCTTGCGGAGATGGTGCGCGAGGGGAAGCTGCAGGCGGCAGAGATCGAGGCGACGGCGTCCCATGCGCGATTCCCGCTCGACGTCGAGATGGAGGTCACCACCCTCGGCGGCGAGCTCGCCCAGGCGAAGTTGAACGCCAAAGGTGCTGAGGCGCGCTGGCGCGCCGCAGGAGAAAGACTGCGACCAATCCGCGCCCGGCGCGACGAGATCGCGGCGGGCGTTGCCGCCATCGGCCTCGCCGGCGACTTCGACGGCGATGTCGGCGGACGCTCGCAGCGCTTGCGTGGCGAGCTGATCGCGGTTGCGAGCGCAGCTCGTCGAAGTGGGGGGGACGACGCCCGCGAGGCGGCGCTGCGGCGCGAGATTGCTGCCACAGGGCTCCGCACTCTGCCGGCCGGGGTGATCGACGAGCTGCTCCCCAACCTCGAGGCAGCCCGGCGGGGTGGGCGCCGCTTCGCGCTCGGAGCCCTGGGGTCTGCGGCGATCACCGTGGCTGTTGCCATCGGGCTGGACCGCGCGCACCTCGCGGTTGCAGCGCTCGTCGCCGGGCTCATCGGACTGATCGCCGCCTCAGGGTGCGTCTGGCAGGCCTGGGTCAGGTCATCGGCCGCGTCCCGTGCACGCGACAGGGCCGCCGCGCTGGCGCTGGAGGCCGGGGTCGACCCAGCGGAGCTGGCGCGACTCCAGGACCGGTTGCCCGTGCTTCGCACGCTCCACGAAGCTCTCGACGACGCCGAACTGCGTACTTCACGGCGCCAAGCCGAGGCCGAGGCCCTCCAGGTCGCGCTCACTTCGCTGCTCGAGCGCTGCCGGGCGCTCGCCGCCGAGGCAGGGGTCGTCGAGTCGACGCATGGTGTCGAGGCGACGCCTGACGCGGTCATCGGCGGCGCGCAGCGGCTGCTCGATCGTGTCGACGGCATGGCCCTCAAGTCCCGCAGGCGCGAGGAACTGCTCGCCGAGGATGCCGTCCTTGCCGCCGAGGAGTCGGCATGCGCTCAATCGAGCGAGGACGTGGACCGCTCGGTCCGGGCGGTGGCCAATCTCGAGATTCGCCTGCGCACCATTCTCAAGGCCGCCGGGATACGCATCCCCGAAGGAGACGCCACCGCCGCGGTGACCGGTTTCCGACACGCATGTGAGTTGAGGCGCCGCCACGATGCGGCACGGCGCAGGCTCGACGAGATGCAGCGCTCTGCCCACTCCCTCGGTGGCGATGCCGCAACGCTCGAAGGCCTCGAGACCGCGCTCGCGGAGCAGTTGATGGAGCGCGGTGGGGATCCCGCTGACGCCCTCGCGGCCGCTCCCCCCGATGCCGGCGTCCTGCAGGCGCTCGACCTCGAGGCCGAGCGGGCGCGGCGCGCGGCGACATCGGCGGGCGAACAGGCTCGCGAGCTGCGCGCCCGGCTCGGAGGGGTGCTCGACACGCTGCCGGCCATCGCCGACCTCGAGGACGAGCGCGACGCGTGCGAAACTGCGCGCGATCGGGGTCTGCGCCAGCTCAACGCGCTCCGTCGCGCCGCAGAGCTGATCGAGGCGGCGTCACGCGTGACCCATCGCGAGCTCGCGCCACGCCTCGCCGAGTCCCTGGGCAGCCGCCTGAGCCTGCTGACCGGCGCGCGCTACATCGAGGTGAACGTCGATACCGACCACTTCGCCCTCGGGCTCCTCGGCCGCGAACGTCCCGACATGGTGCCGCTCGACGCGGTCTCGCACGGCACGCGAGACCAGGTCGCGCTGCTCCTCCGGCTCGCGCTCTGTGAGGTGCTCGGCGGCGGCGGCGAGCGCACCCCGCTGCTTCTCGACGAACCGCTGCTCACCTCCGACCCGATGCGCCGCGACCTGTTCATCGAGTTCTTGCACGACCTGTCGGCAACACACCAGGTCCTGCTGAGCACCGCCGACCCCGCGATGGTCGAGGCGGTGTCACGCGTCACCTCCGGCGATTGCTCGGTGGTGCGCCTCGAGGATCCGCCCGTGCTCGACGTCATCGGCGATGCGCGCTCACTGGGACGTCACAGCGCGCGCATGCGACTCCTCGCTGGTGAGGGCTGAGCGTCGCCTCGATCGGCGCGCGGCTCAGAGCGCTTTGGCGATACGCACCAGTCCTTCGAGCTCGGAGACCTCCTCGCTGAAGAGCGGTATGCGCACTATCGGAACGTCGCCGATGCGGCCCAATCTGGCCAGCTGACGCACCTCGCGCTGAGCGAGCGTGGCGCGAGTCAGGAATGTCCTTCCGACGAAGCGCGCCGTGTCCGCGGAGACGCGGACGCGCAACTCGTTGCTCAACCATGCGGCAACCTTGGGGTCCTCGACCAGGCTCGACGCCGCGGCGACGCCGCCCGGGTCGCGGAACACGTCGGGGAGCACGCGATTGACCACCATGGCGCGCAGCGGCATCTTGAACTCACGCAGCTTCGTGCAGAAGAATTCGGCCTCACTGAAGGGCCCCTGTTCGAGCGTCGTCACTACGACGAATCCCGTCTGCGGGCTGCGCAGCAGCCGGTAGACCGAGCGTGCCCTCCCCTGGATCCCGTCGTAGAGCAGCTGCAGTTGGCGGACGAAGTCCGAGACCTCGGCAAGCACCTCGGCTCCAAGCAGACGGTCGGCAAGGCGCAGGAAGGGCGCCGCCGCGTAGTTCATCGCACGGAACCCGAAACGCGACGGTCCACCGGAGAGGAGCGACAGCAGCCGCGAGCCCACGTAGTCGGTGAGACGGCTCGGCGCTTCGAGGAAGTCGAGCGCGTTGCGCGACGGCGGGGTGTCGACGACGATGCAGTCGTACTCGCCCGCGTCGTGGAGCTCGTAGAGCGCCTCGATCGCCGCGTACTCGTGTGAGCCGACAAAGGAGTCGGTGATCCGCTGGTAGAGCGGGTTGCGGAGAATCCGCTGCGCGGTGGCGCGGTCCGGCGAGTAGCGCTCGATCATGCGGTCCCACGCCTGCTTCATGTCGAGCATCGCCGCCTCAAGGTCGCCGCTGATGGTGATCCCGGCGCGGCGCAGGCGTGCCTTCGGAATCCGCACCGGCTCGGCGCCGATGCCCTTGATGCCCAGCGCCGTCGCCAGGCGCCGGGCCGGGTCGACCGTGAGGACCAGCACGCGCTTGTCGTCGGCCGCGGCGATCGCCATCCCGAGCGCCGCACTGACGGTGGTCTTGCCGACCCCGCCGCTGCCGCAGCAGATCACGACTTCGAGAGACCCGAGGCGCCGGCCGAGCCCGCCCGGCTCGTTGCGGACGCTCCTGCGCCGCTCTGGGACGGGGGCGCTCTCGTCGCCGCTCATGACAGCCGGCTGCTGAGCGCGTCGGCCACGGCTCGGGTGGTGGTCAAGCCTGTCCGGTCGACGATGAACGGCACCGGGACGACCGGCATCGGCAGCTTGCTGCGGAGCTGGCGCATGTAGCGGGCGGTCGTTTCGTTCAGGTGCGCCTGGAGATCGATGCCGGCTTCAAGGGGTGCCGCCGAGCCGCCCAGGTGCTGGGCGACGGCATCGGCATACTCAGGGTCGGTCATCGCGGCCATCAGGCGGCGGTGCGCGGTGGTCACGGGCTCATCGACCGCACGGTTCAGGACGCACATGTCCACGGCGACGCCGGATCCCTTGCGCAGGCGCTCGTTCAGCTCGATCGCCTCGACCACCGGCATCTCCTCGGGGAGAGCGCAGAGCACGGTGGTGGTGCGGCGGGAATCGCGGATCAGGGCATCGATCCACTCGACCTGGGCGCGGATGAGGCCGCCCCGGACGAGCGTGAGCATCGCCTTCGGCGCCGCGAGGTGTGACTCGGCCTGCCCGCCGGCTGCACAGTCGACGAGGATGAGGTCCCAGACCGGCGCTCGCGAGTGGGACTCCTTGCGGCGCTCCTCGTAGGCGATCTTGCCGACCACGAGCATGTCGCGAGGACCGGGAACCCCGGTGGCGATGAAGTCGAAGACGCGCGCCAGCGGGGTGAGCCGCGTGAGGCGCGGGACCTTGAAATAGATGTTCAGGTATTCCTGGAACGACTCGTCGGTGCGCAGCTCCAAAACCGAGAGGTTGTGCTGGGCCACATGTGGCGCGAACCCAGCGGGCGGCGACCCGAGCGCGGCGGCGAGGTCGCCCTTGGCGTCGACGTCGATGGCGAGGATGCGCTTGCCGGCACGGGCACCCAGCAG
>CABEDX010000182.1_pt1 | contig 56624 bp, 50 predicted proteins | sample 3132991 | NCBI WGS metagenome assembly CABEDX01 (sample SAMEA5534332, study PRJEB31848) | metagenome | biome: tundra; feature: field; material: soil | place: USA | collected 2013-05 | depth 0.15 m
GGGGCTGTCGCCAACGTAGCGCACCGGGTCGACGCTGCCCCCGAACCAGGCGCTGCGCATGCCCAGTGATCGCTCGAAACGCGTCCGCGCATCGTCGGTGAGCTGCTGCCGCACGATCGCCGCCATTCGCAACGGCAGGAACGGCCGGACGCTGAGGATCCCGGCCTCGCCCTGCGCGGAAAGCGCGGCGCGCTCAGCCTGCTCGAGTGACCATTCGGAGATCGCGAGTGGTGTGATCTTGACCCCGGCCAGCGTCCTCCCCGCGTCGACGTGGAGACCGTCGGGCACGGTGAACACCGTGACCCCGTCAACCGCGTTCACCGCCGCGAGCGCCTTGACATCGACGCTGACCATCCCGCGCCACGAGGCGACCAGCCGCGCCTGCGACTCCACCGGCGGCCGGGCGAATGTCCCCGATCCGGCGATCGCCGTGGCGATGCGAATCGCGGCCGCGTCCTCGCCGACGTCGTCGTTATCGAGCCAGAGCACGTGCAACTCCTCGGGTGTTGCTTCGCGGAGTGTGTGCGCGTGGGCGGCGGAGAGCACGGTTCCCTTGAGGAGCACCGTGCGGCCGCTCGCGTCCAGGACGTCGCGGCAGAGGACGGCGCCGGCCCACTTCGATGAGAGCCCCTCGACCGCTGAGGCGGGAAGGACCTCCAGCCTCACCCGACGGGGGCTGCGGGAGCCGCGGACAGCGACCCCGCGTTCCGGCCTCGGCGCACCGCGACGATCTCGGCGAGGATGGCGATGGCGATCTCCTCGGGCGTGGCTGCTCCGAGGTTGAGACCGACCGGGCTGTGGATACGCGCGATGTCCGCATCGGTGAAGCCCGCCTCGCGGAGCCGGGCGACGCGCTTGGCGTGCGTCCCGCGACTCCCGATCGCGCCGATGTAGCCCGTCTCGGTTCGGAGCAGTGCGCTCAGCGCCGGGTCCTCGAACTTCGGATCGTGGGCGAGGCACACGGCGGCGTCGCGCGGCCCGAGGTCGAATCGGGGCAATGCTTCATCCGGCCATGCGGTGACCAGCCGCTCGGCGTTCGGGATCCGCTCGACGTTGTTGAAAGCTGTGCGGGGGTCGACCACCGACACGGTGAATCCCGCGGCGCGAGCCATGGTGGTGAGCGCGATCGCGATGTGCACCGCCCCGATGACCACCAGCTGCGGCGACGGCACGATCGGATCGACGAAGACGCGCATGCCGGAGATCTCCTCGACCCCGGGCAGCCCGGATGCGATCCGCGGGCGCGCCGCCGCAACCGCTTCGGCCGTCGTGGACGAGCCGCCGAGGCTGCCGACGAGGCCGCCGTCGGCGGTCGCCGCGGCACGGTTGCCGGCCTGTTCGCCGTCCAGGGCGGTGAGCAGGGCGACCGGTCGCGAGGTCTCGATCGCGCGCCGGACCTCTTCGATGACCGGGTCCGACCCATCGCTCTCCAGGGTCTCGACAAAGATGTCGACCTCGCCGCCGCACGACAGCCCCACGGCCCAGCCCATCTCGTCACTGATGCCGTAGTGGAGGAGGCGCGGAGGAGCATCGCCCGCGATGGTCGCCTGAGCCTCGAGCACGACGGCGGACTCGAGACAACCGCCGCTCACCGAGCCGGCCATACGGCCGTCGCGGCTCACCAGGAGGCGCGCCCCCATCGGGCGGGGGGTCGAGCCTGACGTGCCCACGACAGTCGCCACCGCAACCAGCGGGTCACCCTCACTCCATTCATTCAAGGTCGGAAGCAGATCTCGCATGACATGAGTATCCCCTTCTGCGGCCACACGGGACAAGCCGTCGCTCGGTCCCTCGGCGCACAATTCCGTGAATGCAAATCGAGAACTCCTTTGCCGTCAAAGCGGAGCCCGACCGCGTCTACGCGTTTCTGCTCGATGTGAACAACGTCGTGAGCTGCGTTCCCGGTGCGGAACTGTCCGAGGTCGTCGATCCCAACACCTTCAAGGGAAAGGTTCGGATCAAGGTCGGACCGGTCACCGTGAACTACAACGGCACGGCTCGCATCACCTCCCGCGATGCCGATACACGCACGGCGACCCTCGAGGCGGAAGGACGCGAGACCACCGGTTCCGGGACCGCGCAGGCGACGACGATCATGGCTGTCGCCGCCGACGGTGAGGCATCGATGGTCACGCTGACCACCGACTTCACGGTGGTCGGCCGGATTGCCCAGTTCGGCCGGGGCATCATGGAGGACGTGTCGCGCCACCTGGTGGGACAGGCGGCGGAGTGCATTCAGTCGAAGCTCGAGGGACCGCCGCCGAGCGCGGCGCCCGCGGCAGAAGCGTCATCGACAGGATCCAACTCGTCGTCCAGCGCCCCGGCGCCCGCGCCGGCGTCGCTTGACGCACTGGCACTCGGACGCGCTGTGGCCAGGGAGCGCATCAGCAGGATGAAAGTCCGGCCCCAGATGATTGCCGCGGCGTTCGCGGGGCTGATCAGCCTCCTGCTGTTGCGCCGGGTGCGCCGATCGCGGCGGCGGCGCCGCGAGGCGAACGGCTGACCCGTCGAGGCAGCTGAGCGAGCAGCCTCCCCAGGGCGTCGAGCGCGTCGACGTTGTGCGCGCTCAGGAAGTCGTCGACGTGGGGGAGGGCCGCGGCCATGCCGCGCGTCTCCGGCTGATATGTGCTGCTGCCCAGCAGCGGGTTCAGCCAGATGAGGCGGTGACAGCTGCGCCGGAGCCGAGCCATCTCGCGTCCGAGCTGTTCGGGATCACCGCGATCCCATCCGTCGCTGATGATCAGCACGATCGCGCCATGGCCGAGCACACGGCGCGCATGGTCACGCTGGAAGGTGTGCAGCGCGTCGGCGATACGGGTCCCGCCACCGATGTCGTGCACCTGGGTGGCAACGTGGTCGAGCGCGGAATCGATGTCGCCGTGGCGGAGGAGATGCGTGATTCTGGTCAAGTGTGTCGAAAACGCGAAGGTCTCGACCCGCTCGCGCGTGCCGATCACGTGCGCGAACACCAGCAGGTGACGTGAGTACCGATCCATCGATCCGCTGACGTCGCAGAGGATGACCAGCGGCCGGCGCTTGGTGCTGGCGCTTGCGCGTGCAAGCCGGTGGGCGTCACCGCCCTGCCGCGCTGCGGCCCGCAGGGTCCGGCGCAGCTCCACTGAGCCGCGCCGATCGGCCCGCAGGCGCCGCGTCCGGCGCTCGGCGACCTTCCACGGCGACTGGCGGAGCAGCCTCCGGACCGCGGCCAGCTCGTCCCAGCTCATCTCTCGGAAGTCGCGTTGACGGAGCAATTCCTCGGCGCTGTACCCGGTGCTCGACGCCGGCGGTCCCTGGACCTCGCGGGCCACGCCCGGAGACGACAGCCCAAGCGCGTTCATCCATGCCAGCGCCTGCTTGGGATCAAGCGCCAGCGGACGGCTGCGTCCTGGGATGGAGCCGGCTTTGCCCTCGCCACCGGGGCTGGAGAAGAAAAGGTCGAAGGCCGCGTCGAACACCGAGCCCTCCTCGCGCCGGGTGACGAACACCGCCCGGAGCGCGTAACGGACCTCATCGGGATGTTCAAGATCGATTGCGAGCAGCGCCTCGCAGGCGTCGCGCACGCGCTCCGGACCGGTGGTGAGCCCTGCATCGCGGAGCAGTCGCGCAAAGAGCGTCACGCTCTCGACGGGATCCGGTGCGTTGCCGATCATCGCCCTGCGTGCTCCGTGATCGCCTCCTCGCTGCGCTGGAGGTCTTCCTGGTGCTTGACCGCCGCGCCCATGGTCTCGCGCAGCGCCGCGGGCGTCGCCTCGGTGTGGCCGAGGGCTGCGAGGGCGCGTGCCCAGTCCACCGTTTCTGCCACTCCTGGCACTTTGTAGAGGTCGAGGCCGCGGAGTCGCTGAGTCACCTCCGCGACCTGGCGTCCGAGCCGTTCCGAGACCTCGGGTGCACGCACGCGCACGATCGCGACCTCTCGCTCGAGGTCCGGGTAGTCGATCCAGTGGTACAGGCAGCGGCGCTTGAGGGCGTCGTGAACCTCGCGCGTGCGGTTCCCGGTCAGGATCACCAGTGGCGGATGGGTCGCACGGATCGTCCCCAGCTCGGGGATGCTGATCGCGTAGTCGGCGAGGATCTCGAGCAGGAACGCCTCGAACTCCTCGTCCGATCTGTCGATCTCGTCGATGAGCAGCACCGGCGGCACCGCGTCGTGGTTGTCGATGGCGTCGAGGAGCGGCCGGCGCAGGAGAAACTCCGGCCCGAACACGTCCTGTTCGGTGCGCACCCGGTCCTCGCGTTCGCCGACCAGCCGGATGTGGAGCAGCTGGCGCGCGTAATTCCACTCGTAGGCGGCGTGCGCGAGGTCGATGCCCTCGTAGCACTGCAGCCGGATGAGGCGAGCGCCGAGACCGGCGGCAAGCGCTCGCGCCGCCTCCGTCTTGCCCACCCCGGCCTCGCCCTCGAGGAAGAGGGGCTTGTTGATGCGCATCGCGACGAGGATCGCCGTCGCCAGGCGTCGATCGCAGAGGTAGTCGTTGGCGGCGAGGAGGTCGACGACCGCGTCGACCGAAGGGGGCTGCGCGGATCCGCCCGGTGCGTTCATGACTTCAGCGTGACGAGTCCGCGTCCCGCCGGTCAAGCCGCGCGTCGCTCGACGCCGGCGGCGATCACAGCGCGTAGACGTCGATCTCCGTTGCCTTGACGACCGCGAACACCTCCCCACCCTCGGCGAGGCGCAGCTCGGCAGCCGCCGCGGGCGTCACCTCCGCCACGAGGGGAAACCGACCCTCGAGCCGGATTCGCCAGCGGTCGCCCTCGGGATCGACGCCGGCGACCGTGGAGCGCAGGACGTTGCGAGGGCTGCCCTCGGGTGCCTGCCGGTAGAGGGCAACGGCGCGTGGCTGAATGGTCGCGAGCGCCGGTCCCTGGATGCCCGTGGCCACGGTGAGCCGCGAGCCGTCGTCGACGACCATCGTTCCATCCGACACCACGCCGCGTAGGAGGTTCAAGCCGGCCATACGAGCGATCCAGGCAGAACGAGGTCTCGATGACACGTCCGCGAACGGCCCCTCCTGGGTGATGCGGCCATCCTCGAGGACGACCACGCGTTCGGCGAGCGAAGCCGCTTCGAGTGGGTCGTGGGTGACGACCAGTCGCACCCCCTTGAAGGTGGCGAGGTGCCGGCGGAGTTCGCGACGCAACTCGAGGCGTCCCGATGCATCGACGGCCGCCAGCGGTTCGTCGAGCAGCAGGACCTCCGGGTCGGTGACCAGGGCGCGCGCCAGCGCGGCGCGCTGCGACTCGCCGCCGCTCAGCGCCGACGGGCGCGATGCAACGTGCCTGGTGAGGTCCACGCGTTCAAGCCATTCGTTCGCCCGTGCATGGGCGGTCGCTCGGTCCACACCGCGTGCGCGCAGGCCGAACGCGACGTTGTCGAGCACGCTCAGGTGGGGGAACAGGCCGTGGTCCTGGAACACGAATCCGACGCGGCGAGCTTCGGGCATGAGCCAGGTGCGGGTCGCGGTGTCCTCGAACACAGTCCCGTCAACCTCGACACGCCCCTCGTCGACAGGGGTCAATCCCGCGACGATGCGCAGCAGCGTGGTCTTGCCGGCGCCATTCGGTCCGAGCACCGCGACCGTGACGTCGGACTCGACAGAGAGATCGCAGTCGATACGGAGGCTTCCCAACTGGGTGCGGATCTGCGCATGCAGGGTCACCGCAGCGCACCGAGCCAGCGGTCGCGCAACACCACCAGGACGAGCACCGAGATCGCCAGCAGCAGGAGCGAAAGGGTGATCGCTTCGCCGACCTGCCCGGAGCCCTCGAACGAGCTGTAGGCGGCGATCGGCAACGTCTCCGTCGTGCCCGGGAAGCTGCCCGCGAACGTGATGGTCGCCCCGAACTCACCCAGAGCGCGGGCCCAGCAGAGTGCGGCTCCGGCGGCGATCGACGGCGCCGCCAGCGGCATGGTCACCTGCCAGAACCGTCGCCACGGCCGGGCACCGAGGGTCGCGGCGACCTCCTCGAAATGCTCGTCCCGCTGCCGGAGCCCTGCCTCCACCGTGATCACGAGGAAGGGGAATCCCACGAAGGCCTCGGCGATCGCCGCGCCGGCGGTGCTGAACGGCAGCACGATCCCGAAGTGATCGAGCACCGTGCCGATCGGGGTGGTGCGGCCGAGGGCGGCCTGCAGCGCGATCCCAGCGACGACCGGCGGGAGCACCAGCGGCAGGGTCACCAATCCTCGGATGACGCGCCGCCCCGGAAGGGACGTCCGCGCGAGCAGGTAAGCGAGCGGGACGCCGATGACGAGCGCGATCGCGACCGCGATGAGCGAGCACTCGATGGAGAGGCGGAGCGCCGTGAGCACGTCCGTCGACACCAGCTGCGAAGGCAGGTTGCTCCAGTCGACATGGACGAGCAGCCCGATCAGCGGCAGCGCGATGAACAGCACAGCCACGGCGGCCGGGATGACCAGCCCGAGGAGGGGGCGTCGCGTGACGCCCCGGGTCACGACGGGTTCAGGAATCCGTCTTCCAGCAACTGCACGTGAACGTCACCGGAGACCGCCGAGGTCACAAACGCTGCGGCCGGCGTCTGGTTCGCGCTCGCCTTGACCACGGCGATCCCGTAAGTGCCGATCACGTTCTGCGCATCCGGTATCGGGACTCCGGTCACCTTGCCGGCCGCGGTCACCACATCGGTGACGAACACGAGGGCCGCGTCGGCGTTCCCCGACTCGACCTGCTGGACGACCTCGGCGTCATCGAGCTGGAACGACTTGGGGGTGACTGTGATGTTCGCGGCTTTCAGGGCCTTGGCCGCGTACTCGCCAACGGGGACGCTCGGCGCGGCGAGCACCACCGAAAGCCCGGGCATGGCGAGATCGGCGAGGGTCTTGATGCCCTTCGGGTTGCCCGGCGCAACGATGATCTCGAGCTTGTTCCTGCAGAAGGCCTGAGGGGTCTCGACGAGTCCGGCGGTCACGAGTTGCATCATCGTCGACGTGTTGGCGGTGGCGATGACATCTGCTGGTGCGCTGTTGATGATCTGGGTCACCAACGTCTGCGAGCTGCCGTACGAGTACTGAGCCTTGAAGCCCGGGTGGTCGAGCTCCAGTCCCTTCTCGGCGGTGTTGAACGCTGAGGTCAGCGATGACGCGGCGAACACCGTGATCGTCCCGCTGAGTGGATCGGGCGATGCCGAGGAGGCGGGCGTGGACGTCGAGCCGCACCCGGCGAGTGCAAGGGCGGCGCTGCCAGACAAAAGGATGGTGCGTCGTCCGATTTTCATTGCTTCCTCAGCTGTATCTCTGCGGAAGGGGGCAACTCGATGACGACGTTGGTGGCTTTCACCGAGGCGACGGCAAGCATCCCGGGCTCCAACCCAAGCTCGGCAACCGCCTCCGAGCTGATCAGGGAGCTGATCCGGAACGGCCCAGCCTGGAGCTTCACGTGCGCCATCACCCCGTCGGTGACGACGTCGGTGACCAGCCCGATGAAGTGATTGCGCGCCGACTCGGTCACAGGCAAGGTCGGGTGGCTGCTGGCCAGCTCCACCGCGAACTTGGCCAGCGCGACTCCGTCCACCATCCGGTGGCCGCCGTCGGTGCGCACCGTCGCGATCCGGCCGGCGTCGGCCCAGCGGCGGACGGTATCGACACTCACGCCGAGCAGTTCCGCAGCCTGGCCCATCTTGTACGTCGGCATGGGCCGCGACCTTAGCGCAAAAGCGGTCTTCTTCTCAACCAGGCCTTGCGATTGCGGTTTCGCTCAGGAAGAACTGCTACTCGTGCGCCACCACGGTGATCGCGTGCGTCACGTCGCTCACGAAGAGCGGGGCCGGGTAGATGACGCGTACGTAGCCCTGGGGATCGATGACATCCAGGTAGTTGGTCTTGGGCGGTTCGAGCGGCTCGCCCCATTTCAACCACGTGATCTTCAGGGTCGAGTCGGGTCCGAGCAGCCAGTGCCAGCCCGGGTCCCATTGGGCCGTGAGGTTCGTCTTGATGAACTCGGCAACGTTGGCCGCGGTTCGGTCGGGCATCACGCTGACGATGAGCAGGACCGGCTTGATCGTCTTGGGCAGGGCCTGCTCGACCGCAACGATGTCGCGGCCCAGGATCGGGCAGAGGTTGACGCAGAGCGGGTCCATGAAGGCCAGGAGCACGACGTGGCCCTTCTCGTCCCCCAGTGAGACCGGCTTGCCGTTCTGGTCGACGAGCCCGGTCAGCGGAGGAGTCGGCTGCCGGGTCAGCGGCGCGCCGATCACGTTTGCCGATGGTGTGATGTTCACCTTCGCCGCGGTCGTGGTGGCGCGCGGGTGCAATGTCAGAGACATCAGCGCGCCGATCCCGAGCCCACCCGCGAGCGCCAGCACCACAAGCAACGCCTGACCACGCTTCGATCGAGTGACCGCTCCGAGGCTCCCCGAGGGTTTCATCCACAACCTCGCTCTCGGCAATCGTTGTCTGAAGGCTGCATCCGCACCCACCGGCGGTCGTCCACCCGCGAGCGCGGCGCCAATTATGGCTCGATCGACCCGCTCGTGTGACGCATGTCGATGGCCGACGGTATGCTCGCCGCGTGATCCAGCATCGTCGGGCGAGGGTTGCTGCACCGGGCGGTGTCCTTCTCGCGCTCATCGGACTGTTCCTCAGCCACACCCTCGAGTACCTTCGCGTCTGGGGGCCCCAGGGCGTCGTGGATTCGATGACCAACCCGGTGCATGCCTACATGCTCCCCGTCGCGGGCGTGCTGGTGCTGCTCAGCACTGTCTTCGCGTTCCGGCTGGCGCGGGCCTGGCAGGCGCTCAATCTGCGGCTCGATCGCGCCGCCGCCGGGGTGCGCCGGCTCTGGCGCGGAGGTACCGGTGCGTTCGCCGCCGGCCCGCAGCCCGGATCGACGCCCGGAACCCGGCTGGCCGCAATCTGGCTGCCGCTGGCGGCTGCCCAGATCGTCCTCTACCTCGTGCAGGAGAACATCGAGGCGGCGGCGCGGTCGCAACCGGCGCCCGGCCTCGGAGCGGTCACCGGGATCCACTGGGCCGCCCCGCTCGTCCATCTCTATGTGTCCCTGCTGCTGGCATGCCTGGTCCGCATTTGCCAGGTCTTGTTCCACCGCCGCGAGGTGGTTGTCGAGCGCGTGGAAGCCCTCCTGAGCGCCATCGTCCGGCGGCGCCTCAGGGCCATTGCAACGATTCGCCGCACGGCCATCGAGACGGTCGCTCCGATCGACCGGCTCGGCGGTCACCTCTGGCGGAGACCGCCACCGCCCCTCCTCGACCACTGACCGGGCGTCCGTGAGCTTCGGCTCACCTTCGATCGTTCAATCACGAGGAGATATCACGTGGGGAGAACCACCCTTCGAGCGTCAGCGGTTGCCGCCGCGACGCTCATTGCCCTTGCGACGTCATTCGCCGTCGCCTCGGCGCACTACGTCTTCACCGCGGGGAAATACCGCATCGCGATCGGCTGGCAGAACGAGCCGTCGTCGGGCACCGACACCTATGTCGGTGCGCAGAACGCCATCCAGGTGTTCATCGACGTCGCGTCGGCGAGCGATGCGAATGGAACCCCGGTGAGCACGCTGAACCAGGACTGCGCGCACCCCGACTTCCAGGTGACGGTCACCGTCGGCACCACAACGAGCAGCCCCTTCTGTCCGGCCCCTGTCTATGACCACGACACCGGAAACGGCCGACTCGACGAGTACGACTATCCGTTGATCCCGACCGTGGTCGGCGCCTACACCTTCCACCTGTTCGGGTCGATCAACGGGACGCCGATCGATCAACGCATCACGTCCGGGCCGGCGACATTCGACTCGATCGCGGATTCCAGCTCGGTGGAGTTTCCGGTCGCGGTACCTGCACTCGCCCAGCTCGCGACCAAGGTCGACGCGGTCAATCAGCGGGCGGCAGCTGCGTTGGCGAGCGCCCAGGCGGCATCCACGGCTGCCGCGGACGCTCGAAGCAGCGCGTCGGGTGCGATGGTCATCGCCGTCATCGCAGTCATCGTCGCGGTGCTGCTCAGCGGGGCCAACCTGGTCTTTGGACTGCGGCGCCGGAGCGGGTAATCATGCAGATCGGGCGTGCTCTCGCGGTCGCGGGAGCGCTCGCTGGGGCGGCTGCCTTTGTGCTGGCGCCGGCGGTGTCCGCGCATGCCCTTCCACAGAGTGCGATTCCCGCCGAGGGATCACAGGTGCAGAGCGCGCCCGCGCTTGTGGAGATCACCTTTGGGGAAACACCTGATCCCCGACTCTCGAGCATCACCGTCGTCAACGGTTCCGGATTGAGCGTCGACGCCGGCCCAACCGCCGCGGTGCCGGGACATCCCCTCGAGCTCGAGGTGCCGCTCAAACCCATCGACACCGGCGTGTACACGGTGACCTGGAAGACGGTTTCGGAGGTGGACGGCCACCTGGCCACCGGCGCGTACGCATTCGGTGTCGGCGTGTCGGCGACGAGTGCCAACGCGCACGCCGCGCGATCGGTCGTGTCGCCACCGCCATCGATTGTCGCCGTGGTGAGCCGTTGGTTGTTCTTCATCGGTTTGATGGGCATCGTCGGCGTCGCGTCGACCTGCCTGATCGCGCTCCGCACCGTGCCTCCGTTCGCGACCCGTGCCCTGATCGCCCTGTGGGTGGTTGCGGCACTCGGCATTGCAGGCGTTGTCGAGGCCGAGCGCCAGGCCGCCGGTGTCACATGGGCGTCGGTGTTCTCGACGTCATTGGGTACTGTGCTGATCCAGAGGATCACTGCGCTGCTGTTGACCGCTGCCGGGGTCGCGGCAGCCGTCGTTCTGCGCGCAAGAGGCAGAGACGTCGCGGTCGCTGTTGCCGGCATCGGCGCCGCCGCGTCGATGTGGGTCGACGTCGCCGCGAGCCACGCGGGGGCGCAGGCCCCGGTCGCTGTCAATCTGCTTGCCCAGTGGGCGCACATCGCCGCGGCCGGGGTCTGGATCGGCGGCCTGCTGGCCCTGATCGTCGCCGTTCGTGGCCAGCCTTCCGACGTCAAGGTTCGAGCAGTGCGACGCTTCTCGGCGACCGCGGGCGTGGCGATCGTGGTGGTCGCGCTGACCGGCACATTCCGAGCAGTCATCGAGGTGGGATCCATTGGTCAGCTGTTCTCCACGGCCTTCGGCGTGCTCATCGTGGTGAAGGTCGCGCTCTTCGTGGCCCTCGCCGCACTCGGTGCCGTGAACCGTTTCGGCAATGTGCCGCGCGCGTCGCGCGTGCTCCGCGGGTTACGTCGCGTGGCGTCGACAGAGATTGTCATCGGCACGGCCGTCGTACTGGTAGCGGCCGCTCTCGTGAATGTCGCCCCCCCGGTTGCGTCCGCCGCGGCAACGGCAACCGCGCAGACAACCCAACTCGTGGTCAGCGGGAGCGACTTCGCGACGACGGTGAAGGTTCGTCTCACCGTGTCGCCGGGATCGGCGGGGTTCAACGACTTCACGGTTCGCGTCACCGACTACAACACCGGCGCGACGGTGCACGCGAGCTCGGTGCAACTCGAGTTCACTCAGCCGCTGCGCCCACAATTCGGCCAGTCGACGCTCACGCTCAAGCGGCGATCGGACGGCACCTTTGCCGCTCGTGGGGGCAACCTTGCCGTCGCCGGCATCTGGGAGGTCGCGACGATCATCGAGAACGCCGACAGCTCCACCGAAGTTCACCTCCAGCTGACCACGATCACCCCGCCGCCGGTGGTCACAGTCACGCGGTTCAGCGGACTTCCCACCCTGTACTCCGTCCAGCTCCAGGACGGCTGGCTCGCCCAGGTCTACATCGATCCCGACAAGGCGGGTCCCGACGAGGTTCATGTCACCTTCTTCACGAACTCGAACGAGACCAGCGAGATTCATATCGCGTCGGTCACCGTGGGCATGACTCCTCCCGGACGTTCGCCCACCATCCTGGTCAGCCGCCGGCTCGATCCGATCGGGCATTTCGTCGCCGATGCCACGATCCCCGCCGGCGCAACCCGCTACGACATCATCGCGACCACCGACACCGGCGTGGCCATCGCGACCTACGTAACCGTCACTCCTGGGCCGTGATCCGCGTCAGCTGATCGACGACTTGATCAGATCCGCCACCACTGCCGGCTGTTCGAGATAGGGAAGGTGCGCCATTCCTTCGAACATCTCGAACCGCGACCGCGGCAACCAGTCGGCGAGCTCCTTGGAGCGCGCGATCATGAAGGGAAGGTCGAGGCTTCCGCACGCAACCGTCACCGGCACGGCGATCTCCTCGAGCCTCGACCAGGCGGTGATGCCGCTCTTGCCCGATTCCTCAGGGATGTCGTTCTTCAGCGCGATCGCGTTCATCGCCAGCGCGAGATCTCGCGCCGGACCGGAGACACGGCCCTCGGGCGCGCTCGGGCCATCGAGCCAGAGCCACATCTCGACGCGGTTGATCTCGTCGATCTCGCCGGACGTCTGCGCGTCCTCCCACATCCGCACCAGGCGGTCGGTGTCGGCGTCAAAGACGGTCGGCTCGGGAGCGCCGCTCACCGCCGGGGCGAGCAGCACCAGGCCGGCTACGCGGTCCGGCGACGCCAGGGCGGCGTCGATCGCGAGCTCGCCCCCCATCGAACTCCCCACCAGCCAGACTGGGCCGGAGGCCACCTGGTCGAGCACCGCGTTGAGGTCCTCGAGGTGCGAGAAGCCGTAGGTGACCCCGGACGTCTCGCCGTAGCCGCGCATGTCGTACGCGACCGCGCCCGTGGCCGGCGAGAGCGCTTCGGCGACCGCATGCCAGGACCTGCGGTCGGCCACACCGGCATGGAGCAGCACCACGGGTTGTCCGTCACCCCGCCAGCGCTCGCCCGCCAGGGTGGCGGTGCCGCGCTGCACGGTGAACGTTTCGGATGCCACCGGCCCATTCTGACCCGATAACCCGTCGAGAACGCGGATCGCGTTCTCACTGCCCGACGCGGTGGTCGCCACGCGCCATCCGGCGTTTCGTGAAATCGTCACAGTGCTGTTGAGAAGGGAGCGCGGTTGGCCGACACAGCAAGCGGGTTCTCCCTTCGGTGACATGATCTGGCGGTGGCAGTCGACGAAGCCGAGGCCTTCAACCAGTCGCTCCGACCGGCGCAGGGTCAGCTGTCGTATCTGCAGATCCCCGCTCTCAACGTGCAGCGATCTGCGGAATTCTATGCGCGAGTTTTCGGCTGGCATATCGAGCACCCGCATCCGGGTTTCGACGCACCCGGCCTCATCGGTCAGTGGACCACTGACCGGCAGCCGACGCGCGATGCCGGCCTGCTGCCGTGGCTCAATGTGGACAGCATGCTCGAGGCGATGAAGCTCGTCCGGGCCTATGGTGGCGAGGTGCTGGAGCATCCAACACCGGACGGGCCGGATCGGCTCCTGGCAACCGTGCGCGACCCGGCCGGGAACGTCGTCGGCCTTGTGCAGCTGATCACCCGCTGACCGCGGGTCGGCTCAGACCGCGAAGAGAGCGCCGGGATGCGCGTAGTGGCGATGTCCGCAGGCGATGCACTTCAACTGGGCGCGGACCGGGCGGGTGTGGCGCCGCGACTGCAGGTGCTCCGCTCGGGGGTGGTGGACTGTCAGGGGGATGAGCCGCGACCCTCCGCAGCGGGCACAGCGGCTGGCTCGCTCGCCGTCCAACCTTTTCACAGCCGGTATTTTCCTACCCTGCCTCGCCTGGCTGTCAATGAGCCCGAGGTCAGACGGCACCTCCAACGAGGGCGATGACCAGCCCGACCACCCCCGCGATCAGGAGCCCGCTCACGACCCCTCGACGAATCACGAAGAGCCAGATCAGCGCGCCCGCGAGCACCGGGATCTGCCAGCTCGCGTGGAAGGCGAGACCGAGCGGAATGGTCGAACCCGCGATCGCGCCGATGACCGCGGGCCCCGCGCCGGTGAGAAACGACTGAATGGAGGGGTTGGTCCGGATCTGATCGAATCGTGGGCCGCCGGCGAGGACGAAGATGAATGAGGGGGTGAAGGCGACGGTCACGGCGAGCAGCCCACCGGCGATGCCGGCGGCGGCATACCCGACCACCGCGACCGTGAGGACGACCGGGCCCGGCGTGACCTGGCCCAGCGCGACCGCGTCGAGGAACTGCGCTCCGGTCATCCAGTGGTACGTGCTGACCGCGTCGTGCTGCATGAGCGGGACGATCACAAAGCCCCCTCCATACGACAGCGCGCCGACTTTGAAGGCTACCCACGCGAGAGCTCCGATTCCGCCAAGCGTCACCGTATGAATTAGAGCGGTGGGGAGCAGCGCCACCGGCGATCGCCTCGCCGTTGGGGTCCGCCCCTGGGAGCGGATGGCCACCTCGATCAGCCCGCACGCCAGCAGGACGAGGACGAGGTACGGCCCGATCGTGGCGGCCGCGACGCCGCCGGCGAGCGCGTAGAGGATCCAGCGCAACTCTTGCGTACGCTGTGCGCCGATTCGCCGCCAGCTGGACGGCGTCAGCCCCCAGGCCGCATGCAGCGCAACGGCCGGAACCGCGGCGCCGGCGCCGGCCGCCGCACCGAGAATCCAGAGCGGTGGATGGCTCGCGAGGAACACCGCGGAGAGCGCGAGGATGAGCACCATCCCGGGCGCGATGAAGCCGATCCCTCCGATGATCGCGCCGGCGACACCGCGCAGCCGCCACGCGCAGAAGATCGCGAGCTGCGTCGACGCAGGGCCCGGAAGCAGGCTGGTTGCCGAGATGCCGTCCTCGAATTCCTGGGCGTCAAGCCAGTGTCGCTGCTCCACGCACATCCGGCGCAACAACGCGATGTGCGTCGGCGGGCCACCGAAGCCGATGCACCCGAGACGCAGCCACTCACGAGCGATCGTGGCGAGCGACACGCTGCCGGGCGCAGCCGTGCGGTGGCCCTCGAGCACGTGGCGCAGCTTATGGAATCCCGAGGCCGGTGACCGCGAGACTCCTCCTAAGTCGGGGAGCTGAGCGTTGGCTCCTCCCTCGACGACCAAGCTCGCTGGCGATCCTGCGAGTCGATCGCCCACTGCAGCGTCTCGAGAACGTGGCCGAGGTGCTCAGCCATCGCGGCGTCGCAGGCGTCGGGGTCGTGTGCGGCGATGGCCGCGACGATTGCCGCGTGCTCCCGCAGCGATTGAGCCGGACGGCCGGGGCGGAGGATGGTGCCGTACTGGAATCGGATGCTTTGCGACTTGAGGGTGACCAAGACCTTGATCGCCACCTGGTTGTCGGAGATGCGCCAGATCCGCCGGTGCAGTTGCGGGTTGAGCTGCATGTAGCCGAGTGAATCGGACTCTCGGAGTCGCTCGGTCATCGCAGCGAGGATGGCCTGAAGGTCATCGAGATCGCCACTCGCCGCCCGCACCGCGGCGCTCCGGGCAAGGAGCCGTTCCAGCGCGTTGCGAACCTGTTCGATCTCAAAGGCCTCGCGCGCCGAGATCAATCGAACCCGGGCTCCCCGGTTGGGCTCGCGGACGATGAGCCCCTCCTGGTCCAGGGTGGCAAGAGCCGCGCGGATGGCCGTGCGGCCGGCACCGTACCGGAGTGAGAGATCCGCCTCCACCAGACGCTCGTTGGGTTGGAAATCGCCGCTGACGATCGCGTCACGGAGCCGGTCGCAGGGGTCGTTGACCAAGCGCGAGCGCTTGATCGATTCGGAGGAGGGGGCTAGATTGTTCACAACGCTGTCGCTACTATTGTCGACAATCTTCGCCAGCCGCGCCACGGGCGCTTGGAGGCATCTGATGCTCGCACGCCATCACAGGGTCGGCAAGGGGGCGGGGGTCCTTTTCGCGACGCTCTCGATCGCGCTCGCCGCGTGCGGGAGCCCGACCACCGGAGGAGGGTCGCCCAGTTCGTCGCCGCTGCTCATCGGCGTCATCGCGCCCTTCACCGGCGCAGACGCCGCGCTCGGACCGGCGTACTTCGCCGCGTGCCTGCCCGCGGCACGAGCCATCAACAACGCCGGCGGTGTCATGGGGCACATGGTGAGCTGCCAGGAGTTTGACACCCGCGGGGAGCCCGCGGATGCAGTCCCGGCCGCGCAGCAGATGGTGGCGAGCCACTCGAATCTCATGGCGGTGGTCGGCTGCACATCCGACGAGGCGTCGAGCGTCGCACCGATCCTCAACCAGGCGCACATCCCGATGTTCTGCATGACCGGTCAGTCGGAGTTCAACAAGACATCGTTCACCTATTTCCATCGACTCGTGCCCCCCGATGAGTTCGATGCCTTCGCGATGGTGGGCAGCGCGCTCGACCACTTCAACTACAAGAAGGTCGCGCTCGTCTTCGGCAACGACATCGGGTCCCAGGCGTTCGTCGGCCCTGCGATGGCCGCCCTCCAGGGCTTGGGCGCGACGGTGACCATCAACCAGGCGATCGCACTCGGTCAGCCCTCGTACCGGACCGAGGTGACCGCGATGCTTGCCACCCATCCCGACGTGATCTTCACCGAGGCACTTGGACCGACTGACGCCACCTACATGGCCGAGGTCAAGCAGTTGAACAACGGCACGATGCTGCCCTTCATGGGGACGTCGGCAACCATTGACCCCGTGTGGTTCAAGGCGGTCACGGGAGCGGTCGGCGTCCAGACAGTGGTTGACAAATTCACCGCCGTCGACCTCAGCGTGTCGTTCAGCGGACCGGGATACGACGAGTTCAAGACCAACCTCGACGCTGTCGCCTCACAATTCCCTGCCGCGCCGACGTATTCGCAGCGCGGCGCCACCCTCCATCTGTACGACGGCATCATGCAGGCCGCGCTTGCCATGGACGAGACCAAGAGCACCGACCCCACCGTGTACAACTCGGTGATCCGCGACGTCGGGAACGGCGTTGCCGGAGCGACGACGGTGAACACCTATGCAGCCGGCGTGGCCGCCATCAAGAACGGCCAGAAGGTTCGCTGGGTCGGCGCCGGCGGGCTGACCAACTACAACCAGTACAACAACTCGCAGCAGGGCTACATCATCGTCAAATATGACGCCTCGGGCAACGAGGTCACCATCGGCACCCTCACTCAGGCGCAGACCGCGGCCATCATCGCGGCGGGCGGTGGCTGAGTCACAGATCGGTCGGGGGCGGCGGCGATGAGTCTCATCGTCGCCGCGTTCGGCTTCGGCCTCGTTTCCATGTCGATCATCGCCATCTCGGCGGTGGGTTTCACGATGCAATTCGGCATCACGAACATGATCAACCTCGCCTACGGGCAGGTGATGATCGCTTCCGCCTATGCCGCGTACGCCCTCAACAACGCGGGAGTGAGCATCTGGCTGTCGCTGCCGGTCGGCGCCATCTTCGGCGCAGTCTTCTCGTTTCTGCTCAACCGCTTGGTCTATGCGCCCTTCCAGCGCAAGGGCACCAACCTGATCGGCATGGTGATCATCTCGCTTGCGGTTTCGCTGGTCATCGCCAACGTGATGCTGCCGATCGTCGGGTACTACAGCGTCTCCTATCACCAGGACCCGGGGACGACCTATCACTTCGGATCGATCGCCCTGACCGGAGAGCAGATCCTGATCATCGCCCTGGCAGTGGTGGTGATGCTGGCCATCTATGCGTTGCTCCGATTCACCAGGCTGGGCAAGGCGATGCGCGCGACCGCGGCCAACCCGACACTAGCGCGCAACTGCGGCATTCCCACCGCTCGTGTTGTGGATCTCGCATGGCTGATCACCGGCGCCCTCTGCGGCGTGGCCGGCACGGTGGCGGGCATGAACTCCGACTCGTTCTCGGTCGCCAGCGGCTCTGAGTTCCTGATCCCAATCATCGCCGCGTCGATCCTCGGCGGAGCCGGGAGCCCGTACGGAGCGATGATCGGCGCTGTGATCATTGGAGAGATGACCGAGATCAGCGCCGCCATCATCTCCCCCGAGTACAAGCAGGTCGTCGCCTTTGCCGTGCTGGTGTTGGTCATGGTGCTCCGACCCCAGGGACTGCTCGCCAAACGAGGCGCGCTCGCGGCTGCCGGGTGACCTACTACCTCACGACGGTCCTGGTCTACGCGGCCGTGGACATCCTTGCGTGTCTGGCGATCAGCCTGCAATTCGGCGTGTCCGGCATCGTCAATTTCAGCTTCATCATCTTCCAGGCCGCCGGGGCGTACACGGCAGCGGTGCTGTCGTTGCCGCGGGACACCGCCAATGGCGGCTTTCAGACGTACATCCTCGGGCTCAACCTGAGCTTCCCGCTTCCCTGGATCGCGGCGACGCTGGTCGGCGCGCTGCTCGCCCCTCCGATCGGGCTCGTGGTGCTCCGGCGGTTGCGCAGTGACTACCAGGCGATCGCGATGCTGGTGCTCTCGGTGATCGCCAGCCTCGTGGTCACGAACACGCCGGCGTTCCTCGACGGCGCCGCCGGGCTGTCGCTCGTTCCTCAGCCACTTTCGGACAAGTTCAACCCATACTCGGCGGCGTACCTCTGGGTGTACACGGCAGGCGCGCTGCTCCTGGCCGTGATCGTCTTCTTCATCGCCCAGCGGATCATCAACTCGCCGTATGGGCGATCCCTCCGTGCGATGCGCGAGAACGAGGTTGCGGCCAAGGCGCTCGGCAAGAACGCCGTGGCGCTGAAGATGACCGTGTTCGTCGTCGGCGGGGCGATCGCCGGGTTGAGCGGTGCCATCCTGGTCGGCTTCATCACGACGTGGGCGCCGTCGACCTGGCTCTACCCGGAGACCCTCATCCTGTTCGCCGCGGTGATCGTCGGAGGCCGCGGCAACAACTACGGCGCAGTGCTTGGCGCACTGCTGGTCCCGGTGGGATTCGAAGAGGCGACCCGCTACCTGCCGCCGTTCGGTCCGCCCGGGCTGATCCCAGCGCTCGAGTGGGTGTGCATCGGCGGCCTGATCCTCGGTTTCCTCTGGTTCCGACCTCGTGGCGTTCTGCCCGAGCGGCGTCGCGTGTTCCCGCCACGCCGGCAGGTCGCGGAGGTGGGAAATCCCAGTGCCAGTCGAGACTGATGCGGATCCGCTGACCCCGGTCGCCGGCCGGCCGGCTCCAGACCAGCGGCCCTTGCTGGTGGCGCAGCACGTCAGCAGGCACTTCGAGGGCGTGCGTGCCGTCGAGGATGTGTCGATCGACGTCCTCCCCGGGCGGATCACCGGCCTCATCGGTCCGAACGGCGCCGGCAAGTCGACATTTCTTGCAGTGCTGGCGGGGACGTTGCCGGCGAGCTCCGGCACGATCATCTTCGACGGCCACGACGTGACCGCGCTGCCCGCATTCCGTCGCGCCAGGCGCGGCCTGGTACGCACCTTTCAACTCCCATCCGAATTCGCGCAGCTCACCGTGCTCGAGAACCTGCTCGCCGCCGCACCCGACAATCGCGGCGATACCCTCCGCGGTGCGCTGCTCGGCAAACGGTACTGGAAGGGGGATGAGGATCGCCTGGTGGAGCAGGCACGCGTCCTGCTCGACCGCTTCCGGATGAGCGCCAAGGAATCGGATTACGCGAGCTCCCTGAGCGGCGGTCAGAAACGACTCCTCGAGATCATGCGCGCACTGATGTTGCAGCCCAGGCTCCTGCTCCTCGACGAGCCGATGTCAGGCGTGCATCCCTCGATCATCGGAGACATCGCGGACTACTGCGAGGCGCTCCGTGACGAGGGCCTCACCATCCTCATGGTCGAGCACGAGCTCCACATGATCGAGCGCATGGCCAACCCGGTGGTGGTCATGGCGCAAGGGAGTGTCATCGGCCAGGGGACCATGGCGGCGCTTCGCCAGCAACGCGAAATTGTTGACGCCTACCTTGTCGGATAGCACGGCGGTTGCGACCGCGACGCGGCCCGAGCCACTCCTGCGCGCCGAGGGCATCACCGCCGGCTACGGCGGTGTTCCGGTCATCCGGGACATCAGCCTGAGCGTCGGGCCGGGCGAGATCGTCGCCATCATCGGCCCCAACGGTGCCGGGAAGAGCACGCTGCTCAAGGCACTGGTCGGCATTCTCCGGGTCACCGAGGGACGGATCACGCTCGTCGACCAGGAGGTCACCAACAAGCGGCCGGAGGAGCTTGCGCGGCGGGGCGTCGGCTACGTGCCGCAGGTGCAGGACATCTTCGAGCCCTTGACAGTGCTCGAGAATCTCGAGATGGGTGGGTATCTCCTGCCCGCGGCAACGGTTCGTGCGCGGGTTCCCGAGGTGGTCGAGGTGTTCCCCGCGCTCAAGCCGATGCTCAAGCGCCGCGCGGACAAGTTGAGCGGCGGCGAACGCAAGATGCTCGCGATTGCTCGCGTCCTGATGCTCGATCCACAGGTGTTGATCCTCGACGAGCCCACGGCGAATCTCGCTCCGCAACTCGCGGACCGGCTGCTTCGAGAGCAGGTGAGCGGACTTGGTGCGCTCGGCAAGGCGGTGCTCCTCGTGGAGCAGCGCGCACGCGCCGCGCTCGAGATCGCGGCGCGTGCGTCTGTTCTGGTGTCTGGATCCATTCGCATGGAAGGTCCACCCGGCGAACTCCTCGATCGCCAGGATTTCGAGGAACTGTTCTTGGGAGCGGCGACGAGTCTCAGCTCAGCGACCGGCCCGGAGGCGAACAAGGTATGAAGCTGCTCATGTTTCGCGACGGTGAGGCGTCGCGCCTGGGTGTGGGACGCGATGGTTCGGACGACGAGATCATCGATGTCGCGGCTGCGGCCAACGGCGCCGGTTCGGCATTGCCGGCGACGGTCCTCGACGTTGTCGACGGCGGCGATGCCGCACTCGCGCGTCTGCGCATCCTCGCGTCATCAGCACCGGCGAGCGCGGTGCGACGGCTTGCCGAGCTGACGCTGTTGCCGCCGTTCGATCCGCCGCGGGGGAACGTGCTTGCCATCGGGCGCAACTACCAGAAGCACGCCGAAGAGGGCGCCCGAGCACTCAACACTGAAGTTGGGCCGCCGACCATCTTCACCAAAGCGATCACCACCATCACCGCCCCATACGCCGACATCCGCATCGACGCGTCGGTGAGCACCAAGATCGACTGGGAGGTCGAGCTCGGTGTGGTCATCGGGCGTCGTGGCGCCAACATCAAGCGGGAAGACGCGCTCAGCCACATCTTCGGCTACACGGTGCTCAACGACGTGACCGCCCGCGACATGCAGAATGGCTGGGGTGGCCAGTGGTTCAAGGGCAAGAGCCTCGACGGATCCTGCCCGGTCGGCCCCTGGGTGTTGACCCGAGATGAGGTTGCGGACGTGCAGTCGCTGCACCTGCAGCTTCGGATCAACGGCGACGTCAAGCAGGATGCGAACAGCCGAGACATGATCTACCCGGTGGACGCGATCATCGAGTGGCTCTCCGTCGGCATGACACTGCTCCCCGGAATGCTCATCGCGACCGGCACACCGGAGGGCGTCGGGTTCGCGCGCACCCCACCGGAGTACCTGCAGCCGGGCGACGTCATGGAGTCGGAGATCGAGGGTATCGGCAAGCTCCGCAACGCCGTGGTGGCATCGCCGGCCTGATGCCGGAGGGCTCGCGGTCGATCGGATCCGAGCCGTCCCCGGCCGTGGCCACGCTCGCCATCCAGGGAGTCGCCGCGGCCCCCGACCAGTGATTCACCTCGACGCGGCGCAACTGCTCCTCGTCGCTGGTGCGGCGCTGATCGCCGGTGCAGTCAACGCAGTTGCCGGGGGCGGGACGCTCATCTCCTTTCCGGCGCTCCTGTTGCTCGGACTTCCGGCATTGACAGCGAACGTGACCAGCACCCTCGGGCTGCTCCCGGGTTATGCGGGCGGGAGCGTCGCCTACCGCCAGGAACTCAGCGTCCAGCGCGAACGCGTGCGTTTTCTCGCACCCATCAGCATCGCCGGAGCGATCGTCGGGGCCATCCTCCTGACGCGAACATCAAATCACGTGTTCGCCGCGATCGTGCCGTGGCTGATCCTGGCCGCCTGCGCGCTGCTCCTCCTCCAGCCGGTGGTGACGTCGCGCGTGCGTGCGCGCCGACCGGTGCGCGAACAGCACCGTTCGCCGTTACTGGCGGTTGCGCAGTTTCTCGGCGGAATCTACGGTGCGTTCTTCGGCGCTGGTCTGGGTGTGATGATGCTTGCGGTGCTTGGCCTTTTCATCCGCGACGACCTGCAGCGGATCAACGCGCTGAAAGGCATGATGTCACTGGTCATCAACATCGTTGCGGCGATCTACTTCGCCTTCTTTGGCCCGGTGTCGTGGCTCGCCGTCCTCGTCATGGTGCCGATGAGTGCGGTCGGCGGGTTCATCGGCGTGGCGCTGGCTCGCCGCCTCCACCCGGTGGTGCTCCGCACCGTTGTGGTGGCGCTTGGTGTCGCGTTCGCGCTGCACCTGCTCATCTAGCCACCACTCACGACAATCGTCGTTCGCTCGCCCAGCGGGTCAGCTGGTGGCGGGTCGAGAGCTGGAGCTTTCGCAGCACCGAGGAGACGTGGCTCTCGACGGTCTTCGCGGAAATGAAGAGTTCACGGGCGATCTCCTTGTAGGTGAAGCCGCGCGCGATGAGGCGCAGCACCTCACGTTCGCGCGGGGTCAGCTGGTCGAGCTCCGGGTCGAACGATGGCCGCTCCTGGTCTGCCGGAGGCAATGCCGCAAAGGCATCGAGCACGAAGCCGGCCAGGCGCGGTGAGAACACCGCCTCACCGGCTGCGACACGATGCACGGCGTCCACCAGCTCGATACCTGAGATCGTCTTGGTCACGTAGCCACGGGCGCCCGCGCGGACGACGGCGATGACATCCTCGGGGGCGTCCGACGCAGAGAGGGCGAGGAATCGCACCTGCGGGTGGGTGGCCTTCAACGCGGTCACCACGGCATATCCGCCGCCACCCGGAAGATGAACATCGAGAAGCACCACGTCGGGGTCGGTACGCGCGATCCCGGCGATCGCCGGCGCGACGTCGTCCGCTTCGCCGACCACCTCAACCTGGGTGCCGAGCTCGGCACGTACCCCGGCACGGAACAGGCCGTGATCGTCGACGATGAAGACCCGTGGCCGCTCGCTCCGTGCGGCGTTCATGCCGGCGGTGGCGGTGGCGGCGGCGGAGGCGGCGGTGATGGGAATGGCGATGGCGGCGGCGGCGGTAGCGGGATCACCCCGGACGCCTGGGGCAGCGATAGCCTGACCTCGGTGCCCTCGCCCGGCACGCTCTGGATGGTTGCGGTGCCCCCGTGCCGGACCATCCTCGCGCGAATGGATTCGGACACCCCCATGCGGTCGGGCGGCACTGTTGCCGGATCGAAGCCACGTCCGCGGTCTCGGATGAAAAGCGAGACCTCGTCCGGCTCCACCTCCGCGTAGATCGAGATCACCTGGACCCCTGACCACTTCGCCGCGTTGACAGTCGCCTCGCGGGCGGATGCCAGCATTGCCTGGAGGTCGTCGTCGATCGCGCGGTCCCCGACAGTGACGACCTCAACGGTGACGCCGTGCTGAGCCTCGACGTCGCTCTGGATGAGCCGCACGCCGGATGCAAAGGTGGTGTCCGCGGCCATCGAACCGGGCGCGCGATCATCGAACAGCCAGGAACGCAACTCACGCTCCTGAGCTCTCGCCAGCTGGATCACCTCCTGTGGCTCACCGGCTCGCCGCTGGATGAGCGCGAGGGTCTGGAGCACCGAGTCGTGGACTCTCGAAGCCATATCGGCCCGCTCCTCGGCACGGACCCTGGCCTGGCGCTCGGCGACCAGGTCGCGGCCCGCCCGCAACCACCAGGGGCCGAGCACCACCACGATCGCCGCCACCACAAGCGCGACGCCGGCGAGCGGGCGGAGCAGCGCGGTGCTCGTGTGTCCGACCAGCAGCGTGCTCACACCGGCGACGAGGAGCACTCCTGCGATAAGCGCGCGCAGCGCGACTCGCGAGCGCCGGGTGTCGCCGGTGAAGCCGATCAATGGATCGGCGAGCCGTCGCAGCGTTGCCTGCTCATCCAGCGGGGCGTTTCGCGAGATCAGAACGATCGCGATAGTGCTGATCACAAAGGTCCAGGCGAACGATCCGATCCATCCGGCGCCGACCAGGGACAGCAGCACAAAAACCGCGATGAGCAGCGACGCGAGTCCCGCAGCCAGCGTGATGCCGGTTCCGTCGCTCATCGCCTTGCCGCCGATGTTGCTCGGCTCCCCGACCGCCGGGATGAGGAGCCACGCCGCGAGGTAGCACGCGATACCGGCGCCTCCGGCGAGCGCCAGGAGGACGAACACAGTGCGCACCGCGGTGACGTCCATGCCCGTTCGCGCCGAGATCCCGGCGGCGACACCTCCGAGGAGGCGTTGCTCCGGAACCCTGCGCCACGAGCCTCTGCGCCGTTTGGCCCGGGTCTGCTCTGCCATGCAGCCATGATGGGCTTCGCGCGCTGGTGGGGCTATTGGGGAACACCCTGAAGCGATCGCCGTGAAGTCAGGGTTCAATCCGGGTCGTTCCCGATTGTCCGCCCGAGTGTCCGCCCCTAGGGTGTGATCCATGAACGCACCACCACCACCGCCTCCACCTTCTTTCGATGGCAACACCGGCCGCCCCAGCCTTCGCCGCCCAAAGGATCGAATGATCGCGGGCGTCGCCGCCGGCATCGCCGACTTCTTCGATGTTGATGTCACCATCGTCCGGATCGTGATCGCCGTCTTCACCGTCTTCGGCGGTGCGGGAATCGCCCTCTACATCGCCGGCTGGCTGCTGATGCCGAACGAGGGCACCGACCGATCGATCGCGAACCAGCTTACCGGGACGAACCGGCAGTCGACGCAGTCATGAGCGCTTGCTCGGGTTCAAGCAAACGCACCATGGAGGGACGGTCATGACCACGCAATGGGCTCCACCGCCGATCGAACCGGCACCACGGCCGGCGCGGGCTGGTGCGGTGGTGCTCGTTGTCATCGGAAGCATTCTTGCGCTGATGACTCTCGGCCTCCTCTCCGCTGGTGGCTTCCTGATGTGGGTCGATCGGACTCAGCGCGACGCGTCCGGGTACGTCACGTCAGGAACGGGGAGCCTCGCGGCTCCTTGGTACGCGATCGCAAGCTCGAGCCTCGACCTCAACTTCTCGAGCCGTGCATGGCCACTCGACCAGGGTGCGCTCGGCACCGTGCGCATCGCCGCATCGAGCGCTTCGCCGGCGGGCGTCTTCATCGGCATTGCACCGCGCTCCAGTGCACTCAGCTACCTCAATGGCGTGGCCTACGACAGCCTCAGCGACCTGAGGTTTCTGCCGTACCGGGTCGACTACACGGCTCACGGCGGCGGTGCACCGGCGGCTCCAACCACCGAGACGTTCTGGCAGGCGGCAGCAGCGGGAACGGGCACGCAAACGCTGACCTGGACGGTCTCGCCGGGACAGTGGATCGTGGTGTTGATGAATGCCGATGGTTCGCGTGGGATCGCGGCCGACGTGTCCATCGGGGCGAGTGCCCCGTTCCTGTTCGCCCTCGCGCTTGGCCTGCTCATCGGTGGCGGCGTGGCCCTGTTGCTCGCCGTGCTGCTGCTGGCCCTCGGGATCGTGATGCTCAATCGCCGCCGGCGCGGCACCCCCTCGCCCGCGGGCGTCCCGCTTCCGCCTCCGGTACCGGCTCGGTCGGTGCCGCTCAGCTATCCATTGCGGATCGAAGGGAAACTCGACGAACCGATAAGTCGCTGGCTGTGGCTGGTCAAGTGGGTCCTCCTCATCCCGCATTACATCGTGCTGGGCTTCCTCTTCGTGGCGATGTTCGTGCTGACGGTGATCGCCTTTTTCGCGATCCTCTTCACCGGGCGATATCCACGTGCCATCTTCGACTTCAACGTCGGCGTGTTGCGCTGGGCATGGCGAGTCGGTTTCTATGGCTACAGCGCTCTCGGCACAGACCGATATCCGCCCTTCACCTTCGCGGCCGAAACTGACTATCCGGCGTCGCTCGATGTGCCGTATCCCGAACACCTTTCGCGCGGACTTGTGCTCATCAAGTGGTGGCTGCTCGCAATCCCGCAATACATCGTCATCGCGGTTCTTGCCGGCGGCGTTGGAGTGGGGGTGCACCTCTGGGGACTCATCGCCGTCCTCACGCTGTTCGCCGCACTGGCGCTGCTCTTCACCGCGCGCTACCCGCGGGGCATCTTCGATTTCGTGATGGGCGCCAATCGCTGGGTGTTTCGCGTGCTCGTCTACGTCCTCCTGATGCGCGACGAGTACCCGCCGTTCCGCCTCGATCCCGGCGGCAATGAGACGCCCCCGGTGCCCAGCGCGCCGCCCGCTCCGGCCGCTGGGCTGATGCCCGTCCCACCGCCGATCTGAGCGTGGCGAAATCGGATCGCCCGTCTCAGCGGGCGATCCGATCCGTGGGCTGAGCGCGTAACCTCGCACGTCACGCACCCGCGATTGGTGTGCTGGACCCCAGTCCCAACTCCTGCTGAACCACGTTGATCGCAGTCTGGAGGTTGGACTCGTCGCTGACGAACTTCGCAGTCGACACCGCGCCGGTCGCGACACCGGCAAGGTCGTTGCGGACCATGTTCGCGGCGTTGACCACCTGATGCACATCGTGGGTTGCTGACGCAGGGAACGCGATGGCGAGGAGTGCATTGCTGAAGGCCTGCAGCGCCTGCGCATACGCGGCGTCGATCGGCGCCTCGTTGGCGACGGTGTTGGTGCCAGCTGCGACGAGTGCCTGGCCGAGCGCGTCCCACGTCGTCGTGGCGGTGTCGAGTGCCGAGCCGGCGTTCGCATATTGCTCGAGGTAGTTCGAGGTCGGTGCCGCCGTCGCCACGGCGTCGCCTGCGCACCCGGTGAGCGCGATGGCCGCAGCGAACCACGCGACGCACCATATCCGTGGATGTGTCATGAGAGGCACTCTAGGGAAGCGAGCCTGGCCCGGCTCCCTTCGGCGGGCGTCTCCGATCCACGGTGTGATCGTTGCTACGGCGTCGGATTAGCTGGCCGCATCGGCTCAGACGTCGAGGACCGCCAGCTCGAGGTGACGCAGGCGATCCGGATCGGCGACCAGCTCCATCTCGAGGATTCGATCGCCTCGGATCTTCAGGACGCCAACACCGAACAACCGGCCACGCGGCGCCATGATCACACCGATCGATCCGTTCACCAGCGCTGTCTGCGCGAATTGTGAGCGCGCCGAGAACGCCAGAGCCCCCTGAGCCACTTTGGCCGCGCCGCGCAGCTCCCGAGGAGCGCCCTGGGGCACGGCGGTGGCATCGATCCGAAGCACGATCTCCGGATCGAGCACCGCGAGGAGTGCCTCCATGTCACCGCTCCGCGAGGCGGCAATGAACGCATCGACGACCCTTCGTTGGCGGGCGAGATCGGCATTGGGAACCGTCGCCGACCCGCGGATTCGGCGGCGAGCGCGGCTCGCCAGCTGCCGTGCGGCAGCAGGCGTCCTCCCGACGATCGGCGCGATCTCGTCGAAGGGCATCGCGAACGTGTCGTGGAGGACGAAGGCGAGCCGCTCGGCCGGAGGCAGCGTCTCGAGGACGACCAGCAGCGCGAGGCCGACCGAGTCGGCAAGGACGGCTTCCTGCTCCGGATCGGTCGCGTCTGGGTCGACGAAGGCGAAACCGGGCGCCTGGGCGTCCAGCGACTCCTCCCGCCGCGATTTGCGCGACCTGAGCATGTTCAGGCAGACCCGGGCCACGATGGTGGTGAGCCATCCGCCGAGGTTCTCGACGCCGCTCGCGCCGGACCGGCTCAGCCGGAGCCAGGACTCCTGGACGGCATCGTCCGCCTCGCTCAGCGAGCCGAGCATGCGGAAGGCGACGCCGCGCAGGCGGCTCCGCTCAGCCTCGAATCGCTCCGCCAGCCACTCGTTCTCGTTCATCGGTCACATTCCCTCATTTCGGATGTCATCAGAGTGACCCGCGAAGCCCACCGGATGTGACACGCGGTGGCGAGCCGATTCGGCAGCGCTGAGCCACAATGATGGCGCTGGCAATCGGCGGCCTTCCGTCAGTCAGTCAAGGAGCAGAGGCGATGAATGCGACGTCGATCTACACCGGGTATTTCTTTCTCGCTGCATTCTTTGGGCTGTGGTGTGGGTCGATTTGGAAGAGTCGGGGAGAGGACTGGCTCGTCGGTTTCTTCGTCGGCTTCTTTTTCCAGGTATTCGGGTTGCTCTACACGTGGCTGATCATCAGCAGGCGTCACGCCGCGCGTCCACCTTCCTGATCACAGCCGCTTGCACTGGGCCGCAGCCCCACCGCGCTCCGCCTCCGCGACCAGGGCTGCCGTTTTCCGGGGTGCGATCGACCGCCCGGGTGGACCGATGGCCACCACATCATCCACTGGCCGGACGGCGGTCCCACTGAGCTCGACAACCTGGTCCATCGCTAATACAACCCCCTCGGGAGCCGCCGAGTGCGCGCACCGTCGAGAGCGCGGCGGTCCCCCAGGGCATGGCCTTACCCCCTGGTGGTAGACGCAAGGTCAGCCCCAGGTTGAGCCGTACACCTGAACGGCTTCTATCACCCATCCCACCGAGGGCGGAGCCTCGACTGATATGGATACCGGGTGCCCAGGGACTTCGTCAGACGGCGTGAACCAGCCCGTGCTGCCATCACACAGGGTCGTCGCGACGTGCGCGACGCCGGAGACCACGACCGTCAGCGTTCCAGCACCGGAGCACGCAAACGCAATCGTGTAGCGCTGGTTGGGAGTGAATGTCGGCAGTGCCGCCGACCCCATACCGAACGCGGCGGGGGCCAGTGAGACGTCGCTAGTCACGGGGCCTTGGTTGCCCTTCTCCGGCAAGACCACACCACCAGGTCCCTCGATGACTCGGACCTCCCAACTGACCATTGGGTCAGCCGTGATTTGCGCGGTAATCGGGCCACTGCCACCTCCGGAGACGGGCAGGGCGAACCCAAGGCCATTCGCCGCGCCCGGGTCGGACGGGGGTGAGCATTGGAGTGGCGGCACACCTTCGAAGACAATGGAGTCGCCGGTCAACTGCAAGGCGTCCGCTGAGCTGCCCGAGTTACATGTCACCTGGACGATCGCTGTCTCGTCTGGTCCGATGCTGAAGGTCGGCAGCGTGGCTGAGCCCGTTCCGTATGTGACAGGCAGCAGGACTTGCCTATCGGCCTGCACACGCTCGAACTCGGGAAGCGGGGATTTGATCTGGGCGATGAAAATCTCCCATGACATCGACTGGGCGGCTCTGATTTCGAGGGTCAGCGGTTTGCCGTCATAGCTCGCCGGGTTGTCCACCGTGACGGTGGTCGCGCCGAGGGAACTCGAGCACTGAGCGAGTTCGTTGCTCACTGCATGGTCGGTGGCAGTGATCTGGAAGTTACCCGGTCCGGCGCAGTCGAACTGGATGTAGAGGGTCCCCTGAGGGACGAATGTCGGAAGTTGCGCCGATCCGTGGCCATGCCTCACCGGTAGCACGACATAAGCGGCTTCGGGGACGCCCCTACCGCCGAGAAGCGGCAGCTTCGCGAGCTGTGTGTTCGTCGCCAGCGCGGGCGAGGCGGGACGAGTGTGGCCGCCGAGCTCCAGCGCAAAGGCCACGATGCCCGCCGCAATCACGGCGAACCCTGCTGTGGCCGCCAGCAGACTGAGCGCCCGGTGATGACGATGGTCGGCCGCCGGGTTGAAGCTCGTGAGGCCCTGCGGCAGGGTCGTTGCCAGGATGCGATCGTATTTGGCGCGTAGTTCCTTCTCCAACGGGGGTTCGATTTCAATCATCCTTGAGCTCCTTTCGCAGCGTGGCTAGGCCCCGCTCGAGGTGAGTCCGCACCGTTCCGGCGCGGCATCCCATGAACACTGCGCACTCCTCGACGGAGTACCCGTGCAGGTAGTTGAGCGTGATCGCCGCGCGCTGCTTGCGCGAGAGGCGCCGATAGGCGCGATCCATGTCGAGGCTTCTTGTCTCGTATCCCCACCCGGGCGGCGGGGCAGCACCATCGGCGAGGGTGAGCGGGGGCCAGCCGCGCGAGTGCAGCAGCCGCCGCCGGCTGATGCAGTGGTTGACGCAGACCCGGGTCAGCCAGGCAGCGATGCGATCCATCTGGGAGATCGAACTCCAGGACCGCCAGGCTTTGAACAGCGTCTCCTGCACCGCATCCTCGGCTTCGCCGGCGTCATCGAGAATGGACAGCGCTAGCCAGTAAAGCCGCCTGGTGTCGGAGGCGACCACGGCCTCGAAGTCCAGCTCAGGTGCGGCCTCACCTGAGGCGATGAGGCTTGCCCATGCGTTCACAACATTCCTAACGCGCGCGAACCTCGGTTTGCGGACAACGGGAACCGCCAACGACGCTACCGCCAGCATCCATCACGGCGTCCTGGACGGGCGCGCAGCCCGTGGACCCGTCCCGTTCAGGTTCAGGGGCGGCATGAGGATTATCAACGCGCGAAGGCTCGTAGATAGTTCGCGAGGGTACGGCGGGAACAACTCTCTCGGCCCACTTGTCACAAGCCGCGGTGAGTTGAGGAAGCTCGTCTCGGAGGTCGTGACCTACTGGTGAGACGGGCAACCGCCGTTGGCTCGCGGACGCTGAACGGAATAGGCCTATCGGGTCCACCTGATCTCATCGTCATCTCCGGCTCAACGAACATGTGTGGATTGACGGGCATCACGTCCTGCACTGAGCCATGGCGGGGATACCAACTTCGAGAACCTCGTCCATCACTAATACAACCCCTGAAGGTCTGGCGCGTAAGGCGCGCCAGACCTGGGCGCGTGCGGCTGATGCGCCCTATGCGTCACGCCTGACGAGGAGAACCGCGGCACCGGCAATCGCTGCGAATGCATAGCCGGCGAAGACACCGAGCCCAACCCACGGCGCCAACGTGTGCGCCTGCGGAACGATATTCATGATCGCCTGCCCCGCGTTCCCAGGGAGGTATGGCCTGATGCTGTTCGAGAGGCTGTCTGGCAGGATGAACACGATCACCGGCATGACAAAGAGGATGACTGTCAAGCTCGTGACCGCTGCCGCGGTGCTTCGGAAGATGCCGCCGAGCCCGATTCCAAGCAGTCCTGCAATCGTCAGATAGAGCGCTGCCCCGAAGACCGCGCGCGCAACGCCGCTGTGTCCGACGTTGATCTGAACGTGGTTGCCAGACAGAATCGCCTGGGTGGCCAAGAACGCGACCAGCATGGCGGGCACCGTCACGGCCAGCGCGATAACGGAGTAGACGATCACCTTGGCCCACAGGACCGGGAGCCGCTTGGGCACCGCAGCGAACGTCGAACTCACCAGTCCGGTGGAGAACTCGCTCGTCATCATCAACACGCCGAGCACACCGATCACCATCACCCCGATGTTGGCGCCCACGAGACTCACGTTCAGCGGCTGGAACGTCGCCTTGTTAGTGGCGGTCATCGTGCCCCACTGCGAGACGACGAGAATGGCGGCGGCCAATGCCACTCCGACCGTGAGGCCGACAGTCGCCAGCAGCGTGTAGCGCGTGGACCGCAGCGACCGGAACTTGGTCCACTCCGAGAGCATGACCCTCAGCTGCGTCACCCGCCCTCCACTGGGCGACTGTGGGAGGCTCGCCGGTGCGATCGATACACTTCTCATGCTGCTACTCCTTCGGCGTTGGCGACGCCAACGTTGGTTGACGGGTTGCGGTACTCCACTTCGTCGTGGGTGAGTTCCATGAAGGCGTCCTCGAGAGATGCCGTCTGGGGGGTGAGTTCCGAGAGGACGATGCCGTTCAGCGCCGCGATGCGCCCGATCTGCTCCGCGGTCAGGCCCTCGACGTCGAGCACGCCGGGTTCCTCACTTGAGATGGTCGCCTTGTGGGTCGCAATCAGGCCGCGTAGCTGTTCCGCGTGCGGAGAGCGAACCCGCACGGCATTCTTTGATGACTCCCGTACGAACTCCCCGAGGCTGATGTCGCGGATCAGCCGACCCCTGCCGATGATGATCAGATGGTCTGCGGTCAGCGCCATCTCGCTCATCAGGTGCGAGGACAGGAAGACGGTACGACCCTCAGACGCAAGTGTCTTCAAGAGTCCTCGCATCCAGTGAATCCCGTCCGGGTCGAGCCCGTTGATCGGCTCATCGAGGATCAGTGTTTCCGGGTCGCCAAGGAGAGCCGAGGCTACCCCAAGGCGCTGTCCCATTCCGAGAGAGAATTGCCCCACACGCTTCGTCGCCACGCCTTGCAGGCCAACAAACTCCACCAACTCATCTACGCGCGCTCGCGAAATTCCCTGCGTTTGGGCCTGCGCGAGGAGGTGATCGTACGCAGAGCGGCCTGGATGGACGGCGCGTGCCTCGAGCAGCACTCCCACATCGCGCAGCGGCGCTCTGCGTGCCGAGTAGCATGTGCCGTTCACTGTCGCGAAGCCACTGGAGGGGGCGTGCAGGCCGAGGATCAGGCGCATGGTGGTGGACTTTCCGGAACCGTTAGGCCCGAGAAATCCAGTAACCATGCCTGGCCGCACGGCAAAGGTCAGGCCGTCGACCGCGGTTTTCTTTCCGTACCGCTTGGTGAGGTTGTCGACAACGATCATGTGAACTCCTTGCAGTTGTCAGGGTTAGGCGGAGCCCGGCCAGAGCTGGGCTCCGCGTGATAAACGGGTTCGAACGGAGGAACTACGCGGCAGCCACGGCATCGGCAGTTGAGCGCGTGCTCGTTCGGGCGTCGGAGGGTTCGCCCGCGCCGAGGGCGACTGGCCTGAATCCCTTGAAGGTGAGCCACAGCCCCAGAAACGCCTCCCAGAGGAACTCCGGGGCGGTGGCGATGCTCTGCGGGGCGGAGAACTGCGGGATCACGCCCAACAGCACCGCGATCCCTGACACGGCGAGCAGCGGGCCTCCGATGACCCCAAGCAGCGCCACGCGGCGCGACACCAGGCCGGATCGGTACATCAGCCAGCCCAGCATCAGCCCAGTCCCAATTCCATCCATGAGCCCGGGCCCAAGCAGGAACGTCCAGTTCTTGATCGCGATGAGCGACTTGCCGACCGTGACGAGCGAGGCCGAGTCCGCGCTCACAGCGTGCTGCCGCATCGTGGCGACTGCAAGGACGCTGAGGATGCCAACCAAGATAAACGTGCACTCAACCAGACGAGCGACGACGTAGCCGAGAGCGATAGTCTCGTTCTGTCGCTTGAGCAACGGGAAGAGCACGACTGCGCAACCCATGTTGGTGATGATGAGCAGCAGCTCGAGAAACGCACCCACGAACACGCGCGGGTCCGCGCTGCCACCGGAGATGTAGTGCGGATTGGTCAGGACCGGCCCGTATGCGAACACAGCTGCAATCGACGTGACGAACGTGAGGATGAACAGCACTCCCACGATGAGCGCAATGCTGCGGGTTGACTTCACCTGGACTCCTCCGATTGATGGGGTTGTTGTCGGCATGGTTGTTGGATTCATCTGATGCTCCTTCTGTTTTCATGAGGTCGTCGACACGGCGACGAACAAGTGCGGCTAACGCGAACGCGAAATCACCTGACCGCCATCAGCCACCTCCTCCCTCGCCGTCGGCGCCCGCTCCAGGCGGGAACGCGCACGGCCCATCAGCCTCGGAAAGCGCCGGCGTCGACGTCAGGCCGATGACCTCGTAACCACGCAGTGCCTCGAGAAATGACTGAACGCTGCCGCTGACGAAACAACGCACGCGACGGCCGTCGACCTCCACCTCGCTGACCCCTGACGCCCGCGCTATCTGATGGGCTGGTGGGCGGCCAACGAAAGTGACCTCGACGCGTCGGGTTGGAAGCTCCTCGTTCATACTGGCGAGCGTGAGGGAGCAGCTACGAACGCGACATCCTCAGGATTGATGATTCGACGCGTAGTCGATCCGGTCACGAGTACGCCGCCGGCGTGACTACTCGTACCCAGGATGGCCAGACCTAGGATCCGATCAGGGAACCTGCCGGTGGAGGCAACGACGTTTGTTGGCCGCCGACGCGAGCTTGCTGAGATCCGACAGAAGCTCACGACCGCCCGCCTGGTGACCCTGGTCGGTCCGGGCGGCGTCGGCAAAACACGCCTCGCCATTCGCGTGGGAACCGACCTCGAGCGTGGCTTCGCGGACGGAGCCTGGCTGGTCGAGCTCGGCGAGGTCAGTGAGGCGGCCGTCGTGCCTGACGCCGTGCTTGCAGCCCTTGACCTCAGAGACCAGGCGGCGGCGAAGCCAATGGAGATCCTGGTCGCTCACTTGCGAGCGAGGCGGCTGTTGCTCCTCCTCGACAACTGCGAGCACCTTCTCGAGGCGGCCGCCCAGCTTGTGAGTGAGATCCTTCGTGCCGCCCCAGACGTGCGTGTGATCACCACCACCCGGGAGCCGCTGCAGGTGCCGGGTGAGTACTTGGTGCCCGTCCCGCCGCTCGCGCTGCCACCTATGGATGGAGCAGGGCCGCTTGCCGAGCTCCAGCAGAACGAGGCCATCATGCTGTTCACCGAGCGGGCGACCGCTGCATCAGGCGCCTTCGAACTCACCACGTCGAACCGGGCCGCGGTCGTCTCCCTGTGCCGGCGGCTCGACGGCGTGCCGCTGGCAATCGAGCTTGCCGCAGTCAGGATCAGGGTCCTGAGCGTGGAGCAGATCCTTGACCGCCTGAGCGACCGGTTCGCGCTGCTCACCGGAGGGGGCCGCGCTGCGCTCCCGCGTCATCAAACGCTCCGCATGGCCATCGACTGGAGCTACGACCAGCTGACGGAAGCTGAGCAAGTCGTGCTACGGCGCCTCTGCGTTTTCGCCGCCAGATTCACCCTGGAGGACGTCGAGGGTGTCTGCGTATCAGACGGCCTCACCGGAAGCGAGGCGTTGGACCTGCTGGCGTCGCTTGTTGACAAGTCACTTGTCACCAAGGAGGACGTCAGGGGCACCGTCTGCTATCGCCTCCACGAAACGATGCGTGAGTACGCCAGCCTCAAGCTGCACGAGGCTGGCGATAGGGATCTCCTCCGGGAGCGTTGCGTCGAGCACTATCGCTTGACGTGTCTCGGTTCGGCTGACGGGGCTCGATACCACCTAGTCGAATGGCTGGCGTGGGCCGATTTGGAAATCGACAACTTGCGATCGGTGCTGCAACAGTGCGTCCGTCGCGAGGAACTGGCCCGTGGCCTCGATATCGCCGCGTCGATGAGTTACTACTGGATCACGCACGGCACCACAGAGTCGGTGCGGTGGCTCGACCAGCTATTGCCCGCGGCAGATGCGACTGCGCCCACGATGGTGCGGGCTTACTACCTCCGTGGATGGTTGAGCATGCTGCAGGGCGATCCCGCCGCCGGCAGACCCTGGATTGCACGAGCGGTGGCGACCGCTCGACAGGCCGGGAAACAGGCGCTCCTATCGGAGTCACTGTCGATGAGCGCGACCATCGCGACCGTCGCCGGCGATCCTGAAGCGGCGGGGCGATACCTCGATGAGGCCGAAGCGTTGGCCCCGGGCCTGGATGACTTCCCCGCGACGATCGAGTTGCTGCTGTCTCGGTCCATTCACGCGATCTTCACGGGTGATCTCGAAGCGGTCAGAGCCCTTTCTGTCGTGGGCGTCACCCTCAGCCGGGAAGCGGGTGACCTCTACCAGCTCGAAAGCATGTTCCGCAATCTCGGCGTGGCGGAAATGATGTCCGGCGATCTTCATGCGTCCAACGCGTGGTTCGGTGAGGCGTTGAAGGTCGCTCGTCAGGTCGATAACCGGCTCGGCCAGTATTGGGGCCTTGCGACTGCAGGCTGGTATGCGGCCCATGTCGGCCGCTTGCGAGCAGCCGCACAGCTGCTCGGGGCAGCAGACGTGCTTTGCACGCAGACAGGCTCGGCACTCGGGGGACCGACGATTCCCCTCGTGGCGGGAGCCCAGCAATTGGCGAGCGAAGCGTTGGGAGCAGCGGCGTTCGATGCTGAATTCGAGGCGGGCCAACACCTGAGCCGCGAGGTGGCATTGCGGCTTGCGCTCGGCGAAGCCGCTCCTCTCGACGCCTCCGCTTCGAACAGCCTCGCGGCGAGCCCTCTCGCCAAGCGCGAGCTTGAGGTCGCGGCGCTGGTCGCAGATGGGCTCAGCAACAAGCAAATCGGAGTGCGGCTCTTCATCTCGGAGACGACGGTGGCGACTCACATCCGGCACATCATGGACAAGCTCGGCGTCAACTCACGCTCACAGATCGCAGCTTGGATGGCGCCGCAGACCTGACAGTCAAGGGCTCCGGCGGCCACCTCGCAATACGTAGTTCTTGCGAGGGGGCCTTCGATGACACGAGACGGCCCGGGATCGTCATGCTCACTGACGGCGGCCGTGCGTAGTCCGAAGCTGGAGGCCTCGGCCCGTGGTCCGAGCGCGGGAGCAGGGCCTCAAGGTGAGACCGTTCGGTTTGCTTGAACCAAATGCCCGGGCAAGCAACACCGCCGCGACTACTGTGATCAGCTTGTCTGGAAGATCGACAATTGCCTCGCCCAGAAACGCTGCGAGCGCGGTCGGAACATGCGCCGCGACAAGTGAGTGGAATACGGAATCACCGAGTCCCACGCCGCTGTTGCCGTGGTTGGTCAATAGGTTCAGGGGCGTCGACAGCATCGAGGCAACTAAGAAGCAGACCCCCCAGAGAACCAACCCCCCTCGAAACCACCGCGTCCAGTCGCGCTGTGCTGCCAGTCCAGCGGCGAAACCAAGGGCGAGGGAGATGATGCAGTACGGTGCGGCGATGGGGTCGATGGTGCCTGCGCTAAGGAGATTAGTGATGAGGCCAGCGATTCCGCCGATCCACGGGCCGGCGATTATCGCAACCAACACCGTGCCGATTGAATCTAGGAACAACGGCAAGTGAGCGGCTTCAACGAGCGCATGGCCGCTGTAGTCGAGACCGACGGCGACCGGGACAAGCCCCAGGCTGGCTAGCGATGGCCTGCGCAGAAACGCGCCCTTCCAGTCGTCGAGCTGAAGGCGCACGAGCGCTGGCTGAGCGCGCGCTCGTAGCAGTACAAACAGCGCGACAATAAGGACTGCTCCAACGATGGCGACGGCGGCTTGGCCTTCACCTTGATCAATGAGCTTTATGGCCGGATGGCCTACTGCGTCTCCTAGGCCAACGAAGGCTGCGACGTAGACCACAGTTGCGGCGACCAATCCGATAAAGAACGGACGTCGCGGCATGCCACTCACTGCCGCGATCTGTGTCGTATAGATCCTCAATCCGGGAATCAGCCGGGACACGAACACGGCACGCCAACCGGCGTTATGCAGGAGCCCCGCTGCGCGCTGCAGAACTCCGCCTGCGTGAAGCCTGCGAGCGATGCTGAACAGACGGTCCCACCCCAATCGCGAGAAGAGTTCCCAACCAACCAGCGCACCCCCGACGATGGCGAAGAAAGCGGCGGGAATGAACACCAGCGGACTGAGCTGGCCTGAAGCGATTGCGATTCCGCCCACCGCAAGCAGGAGGTCACCGGCGATGAAGAACAGTGGAGCTCCAGCCTCCTCCGCGAAGAGGAGGACGAGGATGACCACGAGCAAGACGTTGCCACCGAGCCCGAAAAGCGGCAGCTCATTCATCAGGCCACGAGCCGGTCAGAACGGCCCCGGGGTGCATGGCCAAGATGGTCCGGACTCCGGTGCGCCTTAGCAGCGGTTTCAGTGTCCTTCGACCCGATCGGACCACCACCGCCGTGCGACCATGTAGTCGGCCTAGACACTCCTTAGCCGAGTGCGCGAGCTCCGTGGCCCCGACCTTCCGCTCTTTGGCGGTCCTGACCGGCCAGCAGCCCGCGCGCCTGCTCGCCGCCGTGAAGGGTGAACGGCCAGAGGGTCTGTTCGTGGTGGCGCTGTCGGCTGGGCTCCGTCGCGGCGAACTGCTCGGCCTGCGTTGGAAGGACGTCGACCTCGACTGCGGCCAGTTCGCCGTCACCGGCTCGCTGCAGGGCACGACACGACCAACGCTGGTCATCGGATCACCAAAGAGCGGAGGGTCCGGGGCCGTCGCACTCGGCCCCGCAGGCTGTGTTTGCCCTCCGTGAACCCCGACTGCGCAGGTCGATGAGCGACTGCGCGCCGATTCAATTTGGACCCACCACGATCTCGTGTTCACCGAACGAGTTCGGCAGCTACCTGTCGCCCAACAAGCGCCTTCGCCTCCGCTGCGTTGGTTTCATCCACACGATGGCGAGCCTGCCGATCCCACGAGATGTCGAGTGCGAGGAGGATCAGGTTTGCGCCGACGGTCGCTCCGACGATTGCAGTGATGAGGGAGAGAAGTCCGCTGGTCGCATTGAACCCCAGCCAGGCACCTGCGAGGCCACCTCCTAGTGCTGCCGCAAATCCGATGGTGTTGGCGTTGGATTGCCGGTCGCGGTTGACCCAGGCGAGGTAGATCCCCAGGCCGATCGGCACACCGATTGAGACGACGGCGAGGAGCTGGTCTTCAATCGGAATCGTCGAGGACGTCGTGAGGACGATGAGCACACCGAGGAACCAGCCACCGAGGCCGAGGATGAGCGGGTACACCGAGCGGAGCACCGCACTCGCCGTGCGCCCGAACCGACCGCGTCTGCGGATGCGCCACCACATCAGGAGCAGCGACACCACCGTGAGGACGGCGAGGCCGGTCATCGCGGCGACAATGTCTTTGGCAATCGCCGTCTGTGTGCTGGCCGGTGTGAAGGAGACGTGCGGGCTCGTGTACAGCGATTGGTTGACCTGTCCGGTCTCGAGGTAGGTGGTGATCAGGGCGGTGCCGCCGGCCGGCTCATAGCTCCAGAAGGTGCCTGCGTGCCCGAGCTGGGGCACTACCACCTGGTGCCCGTTCGGGAGGGAGGGCATCAGCTGATCTGTCGCATTCTGCGCTGGGGTCGCCATATCGAGCGCCCCGCTGATCACCAGGGTCTGGACATTCGACGTCTGGACGTGCATGTACTGGTCCGAGTCCGTGGCAGCCGGCCAGGCATTCGCCAGCTCGCCGCCGGCGAAGAGGAAAGCCGTGCCGGGGCTGCCGATGATCGACGGGTCGGGGTGGGCGAAGTACTGCCTGGCAGCAGGGAAGTCGATCGACCCGACGGACGCGAATTCACCCCAGACAAACGACTGTGGGAAAGCGATGCTTGCCAGAAACGATTCGAACCAGAGCCCGCTCGGGTCGCCGGCGGCGGCCGACAACCATGCGTCGATCGTCATCGGCGCGGAGTCTGGCGCTGCGTCATCCGTCGACTCCTGCATGCCAAATGAGGTCGCGGCCAGCACATTGCCCTTATTGATAGGGAGGAACAAGAAGTGGCCGGGCATGTTGGCCGCCGTGTGCTTGATGGTGGCGATGAGATCGTTTGTGCGCTTGCTGCAGCCGGCGTCCCCGGCGCAGAGGCGAGCGTAGGACTGGAACTCCTGATCGATGGTCGCCGTATCGAACAGGAAGTCGCCGGGCGGGTTCGCCCCGATCATCACCGAGCGGTTGATGCTCGTCGGGTAGCGCCAGGCATAGATCATTGCAAGGCGGGTCCCCGCGCTCTCGCTGATGAGGTCTATCTGCTTGTAGCCCAGCGCGTTGCGCGCCGCCTCGAGGTCATCGACCTGCTCAGGTAGGGTGTAGCCGGCTAGGTCGACGCCGTCTGCCGTCAGGCGGGTCGCGCAGGTGCGGAAGCCGTCGGCGTAGGCCCGGAACGACGCCTGTCCGAGCATGTCCGCCGAGTTTTCCAGTGCGGAGGTAACCTCGGGGCAGTCGAGCACGGACGATCCGTCGACGCCCCGGTAACCGACCAGGACGACGTCATGGTTAGCTGTGAAGCGGCTGGCGTCCGGGAACACCATGTTCGTGACGCCGGGACCGCCGTTCAGACGGAAAATCGGCTCGGACGGGTGGGCGGATGTGGCTCGAATGACAATGACGGGCAACGCGATCAGTCGCGAGTGCGGGTTCGTCCGATTCTCGGGCACGACCAGCGTGCCGCAGTCGGCGCTGGAGCTCCCCTTCTCGGTCGTATAGGTGCAGGCCGTGAGCTTCAATTGGCCGGCATGCGCACCGGCGGGGACAGACACCGCGCTGGTGCCGCCCGTCAATTGGACGTACACGAGACCGAGCACCCCCAGCGCGATGACGATGAGAGCGATGATGCGCGCAGCAGTGAAGCCCCTCCTCCGTTCACCTGTTCGACCGCTGATTGCATGCTCCTTCCGTGACAGTCGTTGGGCCCGTGGGTCATCAGATGTGCGAGTTCTGCCAAACATGTCTTCTCTCCTAATTAACTCGTGTTGGTTCGGTCAGGATCGTGCGCGCGGAATGCGTGTAGACCAGTCAGGTAGGCGTTGCGTTCCGCCAGGCGCACTGCCAAGAGGCTAGTCAGGTTGTGGCGCGTCGACGTGGAATTACGCTGCGACCACCGCATCGACAGGATGGACTGCATCGGCCCGGGCGTAGGCGGTCTCTCCGGCTCCGAATGCAGAAGGACTGAATCCCTTGAAGGTAAGCCAGATGGCCAGGTAGGCCTCCCAGATAACCTCCGGGATTGTCGCGATGCCCTGCATCGGCGAGCCTGCCTTGAAGAGGCCGAACAGGACGGCGGCGCCTGACGCGGCGAGCATCGGCCCTCCGATGACGCCAAACAGCGCCACGCGGCGTGGCACCAGGCCGGACCGGTACATCAGCCAGCCGAGCATCAGCCCAGTCCCGATGCCGTCGATGAAGCCAGGCCCGAGCAGGAACGACCAATTCTTGATGGCGATGAGCGACTTGCCGACCGTGACGAGCGAGCCTGCATCCGCGCCAGTCGCCCCCTGGCGCAACGTGACGACCGCGAGGACGCTGAGGATGCCGATCAGGATGAAGGTGCATTCAACGATGCGAGCGGTGACGTATCCGAGTGCGACGGCTTCGTTCTGTCGCTTGAGCAGCGGGAATAACACCACCGCGCAGCCGATGTTGCTGATGATGAGGAACAGCTCGAAGAATGCACCCACGAACACGCGGGGGTCAGCACCGGCACCAGTGATGTAGTGGGGATCGCTCAGGACCGGTCCGTACGCGAGCTCTCCGACGATCGAAGTGACAAAGGTGAGGATGAACAGCACGCCCACGACGAGCGCGGTCTTTCGCGATGCGGTCATTTGGATGTCTCCCTTTGAGCCGGCTGATGTTTGACTCTTGGATGTCACTTGGCTGCGGCGGGCTCGAGCTGCGTCACACCGCTGGTGACGGACCGTGCGGCTGCTGCATGCTGCACATGCCACACGGAGTACCCGAGGCCGATCAGGGCGATTCCTGTGGGAAACGCGAACAGCCTTTCGTACTGCGGCATGACGCCGGTCAAGATGGTTGCCACGCTGCCGCAAGCAAGGAGCACCGCGGCCCACCGGGCGAGGACGTTGGCGCGGAAGAGTGCGATGCCGAAGAGGAAGCCGCCGGCGAGGTAGGTGATCCCGTTGACGAGGATGGCGACCTTGATCAGCCCGACACTGCCGGTGACGGTACCGTTTGTGGCAGCGGCGATGGCATTGCTGACGTAGGCGGGCGAACTGTGCGCTATCGAGGGAAGGACAAAGGCACCGACGAATTCAATGCCGAACATCGTCAGATACCCGGTGGCGAAGGCGAGGTACCCGACCAGGCCGAGCATGCCGATCTTCTTCACCTGGAGGAGGTACATACCGCTGATCCCGGCGAGGGCCAGCGCGGCCATGAGCACCTTCAAGCTTTCGCGGGCGACCGCGTTGGTCGTGGTGATGTTGGTGCCGTCGAAATGCGGACTGCCGATCTGTACGCCGATGAAGATCAGCCCTGCCACCGCGGCGGCAACGCCGGTTGCCCGGAAGAGGGTGTTCGGTGTGACGGTCATGTCGTTCTCCTTGTCTTGATGAATGAGCACCGTTCAAGGTGCGATTTGGGTAGATCAAGCTGGTCGGAATCGAGAGATGTGGTTCGCCTAGCGGCCATCAGCCACCTCCGTCCGAAGTCGGAATGGACGTGAGGCCGATGACCTCGTAGCCGCGCAACGCCTCAAGGAGGGGTTGAAAGCTGCCATGCACCAGACAGCGGAGCCGGCATCCGTCGACCTCCACGTCAGTCACACCGGACGCTCGCGCGATCTGTCGCGCCGGAGGGCGCACGACGAATGTGACCTCGACACGCTGGCTCGTGAGCTCATCAGTCATGCCCGTCAGGCTGAGCCACGAGCCGGACCGGCCGAATCGGCAGGATTACGGATTCGATACCTACTTCCGCGGGTCAGCACTGAGTCGTCGGAGTACCGTTGGCTCCGCCATGGCCAGGCCACGCACGACCTTGGGGAACCTGCCCGCCGAGACCACGAGCTTCGTCGGCCGCCGGCGCGAGCAGGCCGAGATCAGGCAGAAGCTCGCGACCGCTCGCCTGGTGAGCCTCGTCGGGCCGGGCGGTGTCGGGAAGACCAGGCTCGCGTTGAGAGCCGCGGCCGATCTGTCGCGTGGCTTCCACGATGGCGCCTGGCTGGTGGAACTGGCCGAGGTTCGCGATGAGGCGCTCGTGGCCAGCGCCGTGCTTGCCGCCCTCGACCTCCGCGACCAGGCCGGGATGACCCCCCTCCAGATCCTGGTCGCCTACTGGCACCAGAAGGAGTTGCTGCTGGTGCTCGACAACTGCGAGCACGTTCTCGATGCGGCAGCTCAGCTCGTGTCCGGCGTGCTTCGCTCCGCTCCGAACGTCCGCGTGATCGCCACCAGCCGCGAGCCGCTGCAGCTGGCCGGCGAGCACGTGGTCCCGGTCGCGCCGCTGCAGGTGCCTGGCGAAGATGAAACAGAACCGCTCGCCCAACTTCGCCAGAACGAAGCGGTCGCGCTCTTCACGGAGCGGGCCGCTGCGGCGTCCGGAGCCTTCGTCCTCAGCGCGTCGAACCAGGCGGCGGTGGTGGGGTTATGCCGGCGTCTCGACGGCCTTCCGCTGGCGATCGAGCTCGCGGCGGTCAGAACCCGGGTCCTCGATGTAGAGCAGGTGCTCGAGCGGCTACGTGACCGCTTCGGCCTCCTCACCGGAGGAAGCCGCGCCGCACTCCCCCGTCATCAAACATTGCGAATGACCATCGACTGGAGCCACGACCTGCTGCCCGAGCGCGAGCAGAGCCTGCTGCGGCGACTCTCTGTCTTCGCGTCGCGATTCACTCTTGAGGATGCCGAGTTGGTGTGCGCATCTGCGGACCTGTCGGCCGCTGACACCCTGGACCTTCTTTCATCGCTCGTCGACAAGTCGCTGCTCATGCGGGAGGACTACAGCGGACATTCCTGTTATCGAATGCACGAAACCATGCGCGAGTACGCCACGCTGAAGCTGCGCGAGCAGGATGAGGACGGACCTCTCTCAACGCGTTGCATCGACTATTACCGGACGAGGTGCCTGTCAGTGGAGGCCGAGGGACGGTACAACCTCCCTGAGTGGCTCTCGTGGGTCGAGCTCGAGATCGACAACATCCGCGCCGTCCTGCAGCACTGCGTGGCGCACCGGGACTCGGCGCGCGGCCTGGATATAGCCGCTTCGCTGCGCTACTACTGGGTCACCCACGGGACGACGGAGAGCATGCGCTGGCTGGATCAACTGCTCACCGCTGGCGAGGCGTCAGCGCACACACAGGTGCGCGCTCTCTGCCTTCGTGGGTGGCTGAGCGTTTTACAGGCCGACCCTGCGGCGGCACGTCCGTGGCTCGCCCGGGCCATCGCAGCGGCCCGCGAAACGCGACAGCCGGGCCAGCTGTCGGAGGCGCTGTCGATCGCCGCCAACGCGGAGAACCAGATCGGCAATCCGGCGGGCGCCGGCGCGTTCCTGGAGGAGGCCGAAGCGATCACGACTGGTCTCGGCGACTATCCCGCGACAATCGAGCTCGTGCTGGCGCGGACTGTCCATGCGTTCTTCGGAAGCGATATCAACACTGCCATGGCGATCTCGTCGGAGGGCATGCGTCTGAGTCGCGACGCCGGCGACCTCTTTTACCTCGGGTCGATGCTTCGCAACCTTGCCGCCATCGCCCTCACAAAGGGTGACCTCGACGAGGCCAACGCGCGAGCCGGCGACGCACTGCGGGTCGCGCGGCAGATCGACGACCGGATAGCCGAGCACTACGTTCTGGCGGGCTTGAGTTGGCATGCTGCCAGCTCCGGGCAGGCGCGCCTAGCGGCCCGGCTGCTCGGGGCAGCGGAAGCCATCGGTGCCGGCGCCGGCGCAAAGATCGTAGGACCGCACGCGCCATTCCAGACCCAGGCCAAAGAGGCGGCGATCCAAGCGCTGGGCGCGGCGAAGTTCGAGGCCGAGTTTGAGGCAGGCAAACGCTTGAGTCGCGACGCAGCGGTGCGGCTGGCTCTCGGTGAATCTGATCAGAGCCCGGTCGCTGCTTCGTTTGGCGCCGACGCCAGCCCTCTCGCGAAACGGGAGGCGGAGGTGGCGGCGTTGGTTGCGGACGGTTTGAGCAACAAGCAGATCGCCGCCCGACTGTTCATCTCCGAGCGGACTGTGGATTCGCACATTGGTCACATCCTGAACAAGCTCGGAGTCAACTCACGCTCCCAGATCGCGGTGTTGATGGCGCCTCGCGCCTGACAGCTGTCAGCATGCCATCTGCCGATACGTAGTCCCTCCAAAAGGGCCAGACTGCGCCGCGATGGCCGATATCACCTACGAACTGGCGGCCGAGGCTGCGTTGCACCGGGAGGTGCCTACTGCAAGAGTCGGATGGAGGTTCATCTCCCTCTTCACCTTGGCGTACATGAGCGCCAACCTGGTCTTCCAAGCGCCGATACTGGTGACCCTTCCCCTGAAGATCAGCTCGCTGGTTGGCATCAAACAAGCGCCCGGCAGCCTGGCGCTCGTCGCTAGCGTCGGTGCTTTCGTGGCGATGTTCGGCAATCCGTTCTTCGGACGGATGAGCGACCGCACCTCCTCACGATTGGGCATGCGCCGGCCATGGATGGTGATTGGCGTGGTCGGCGGCACCCTCGGCGTCGCGATTGTTTCGTTCGCTCCCAGCATCACGGTGGTGCTTCTCGGATGGTGCGTCGCCCAGCTGTTCTTCAACGCCATGCTGGCTTCGCTCGCGGCGGTGCTTCCCGACCAGATCCCAGTCGCTCAGCGCGGGACCGTATCCGGGGTGCTGGGCATCTGCCTGCCGATCGCTGCCGTCAGCGGCACATATATCGTGAAACTCTTCGCGGGACAGCAGGTCGCCACATTCCTGGTCCCGTGCGCGACCGGAGGATTTTTCATCCTGCTCTTCGCGGTTGCGCTGAAGGATCGGCACCTTGCCAAGGTGGACAGGCCGGCGTGGTCTATACGGGAATTCGCCAGCACCTTCTATGTGAAACCGCGAACAAGCCCTGACTTTGCATGGGCTTTCGTCAGTCGCTTCATGTTTCTGATGGCCTATGCCGTGCTCGCAACCTATGAGGCGTACTACCTGATTCAGAAGATCGGCAGCGCCGTCGCTGACGTGCCGCAACAGATTTTTCTTGGCACGCTCGTGCAGGGGATTGTCATTGTGGCCGCTTCCCTGATCGGGGGCCACCTCTCCGACCGGACAGGGCGGCGGAAGATCTTCGTGTGTACTGCCGCGATCGTCTACGGCCTCGCCATGATCGCCGTCGCGATGGCCAGCAACTTCAACGGCTTCCTCGTCGGCATGGCGATCAGCGGACTGGGATTCGGAGTGTTCGCGGCCGTCGACCTTGCGCTCGTCGTCGACGTACTCCCGAATCCGGGTCACAACGCCAAGGATCTCGGCGTGTTCAACATCGCCGGCGCCCTTCCCTTTTCCCTGGCGCCAGCGTTGGCGCCGGCCATCCTGGCGATCGGCGGCGGCAGCTACGGTGTGCTCTACGCCGTGGCCGGCGTCTGCGCCATTGTCGGTGCCATCGCCATCCTGCGGGTCAAGGGGGTCCGCTGAGCAGCGCCTGAGGTCGACGGGGGGCTCCCACAGGCATCAAAGACCGTAACCCGTAGGGAATCGGTTCAACAGACACTTGGAGATCGACAGGTCACTAGTCCACGGGGACCCGGCGAGACGGACGCGGACAACCTGGTCTCGCTGTGCCGGCTGCACCAACGCCGCGTGCACGAGCAGGGGTGGCGCATCCACATCGCTGATGGAATTGCCATCGTCGAGCCGCCACCCTGACGAAAGTCAGATACGAAGGCCCGGCAGCGTTCTTCAGCGACGCGTCAACCGAACTTTCACAATTCTGAATAGCCGACGGGGAGATTCGAACTCCCGACCAATGGTTTACGAAACCATTGCTCTACCACTGAGCTACGTCGGCGTGTCAAGGGTTTCGCACTTCGGCGGCCCGTCGTACCCCGGTCGCGCCCGAGGGATTCGAGCCGCGAATCCCGGCTGCATCCCTGGCAATGGTACCCCGGGGAACCTGTAAGGCCGTGCGGCACCGGGCCGAAGCGCCGCGCCAGACGATGTCGCGTCAGGAAGCCGCGGGAGCGTCCCTGACGACGACCGGGAGGGGTGGTCCCGCTGTCGGACGTGCGCGTCCCCGTGTGCCGCCGGAGCGGACTGTCCGCATCGGGGCTGCTCGCACGACGCAGTTCCGCCCCGCCGCCTTGGCTGCGTACAGCGCACGATCTGCCGCGGCGATCAGGGTCTTGGCGTCGATGGCATCGCTCGGGATGGCGGCGACACCAAGCGACGCAGTCACCGTTGCGGAGCCTCGGTTGCCGGCGAAGCGGGTGGCAATCGCCTCGCGTAGCCGCTCGGCGACGACCGCGGCAGCAGGCGCGTCGGTTTCCCGGAGGAGCACGCAGAATTCCTCACCACCGTACCGGTACGCCGTATCCGTCTCACGCAGCGACCCGCTGAAGGCATCGCCGAACTCAGACAGGATCTCGTCGCCCGCCTGATGACCATGAACGTCATTGACCATCTTGAAGTGGTCGACGTCGAGCATGATGCAGGCGATCGGACGGTTGTAGCGAAGGCTTCTGGCGATCTCGAGGTCGAGATCCAGCTCCAACCGGCGTCGATTGGGAAGGCGCGTCAGCGCGTCGGTGTGGCTCAGTTCATCGGCGCTCTGATGGAACCGCGCCGCCTCGATGGCGGTGGCTGCCTGCCCAGCCAGGCTGTGCATCACGTCGACGCTGCTCTCGTCGAGCGCGGCCGGGTCGGCGGAGGTGAGTTCGAGGACGCCGACGATTCGCGCACCCACAATCATCGGCACCGCGAGTGCTGCAATCCTGGTTCCAGCGCGATACTCGGTGGCCAGTGAACCGGTCGACAGGGTCGCCAGCATGCGCCCGAATTGTCCAGCTCTGCCGACGAGTCCCTCGCCCAGCTGCAATGAGACATCGAGGCTCGTCTGGCCGTGGTCAAGTTCGGTGTCGTGCACCACGTTGAGCTCGTGCCGGTCTGCGTTGATGATCCACATCCGCGCCGCGCCGAAGCCGCTGATAGTGAGCGCTGCCTTAGCCACCGCTTCCGCCACGTAGCGGAGACTCAGGCTGCCCGAGATCTCTCGGCCGACGTTGACGATGAGCCCGAGCCGTCGCGCCTGTGAGCGGGCCTCAGCTTCAAGGCCAACCATGCGCGATCGTTCTTCCACAAGCGTCAAGGTCATTCGTCCGAGCTCGTCGGCGACCTCTCGCAGTTCAGGAGGCCCGACACCTGCCGGCCGAGCCGAGAGGTCGCCGGAGCTGACCTTTTGCATGGTCGAAAGGAGGTCGTTGATGGGCGTCACGATGGAGGCACGCAGCGCTCGATGCTGCCGGCGAGCGACGACGATGGTGAACACGAGCATTCCGAAGGACACGGCCAGCGCGACGAGCACCACGTTGTGCTCGGCGGTCTGCTCGCCCGCGATGTCCGCGTTGACCTGGGCGGTCAGGTTGTCGCTCGCCGCTTGGTACCTGTCGAAGAGCACCTTGCCGCTCAGCAGAAAGCTGTCGCGCTGGGCCAGACCGGTGACGGCTCGCTCGATGTCCAGCGCCGGCGTCGCCCACTCACTCAGCCAGCGCTGCTGGTCGACGCGCATTGTGATGATCTCATCGACGAGATCGGTTCGCGTCGCGAGGCTGATCGATGCGGTATCGCCTTCGAGGATCTCCGTCTGACCGGCGTAGTACGGGGCCAGGAACGCCTGATCGCCGCCGTCCAGATATCCGCGAAGCCCGCTCTCCTCGTCGAGCATGCCGTTTTGCACCTCGTTGACGCCGTCGCGGCCGCTGATCAGTGTGTTGACCGACGGCTCGAAGTGTCCGAGGAACGCGGCAAAACAGGCTGCGGTAACCAGGAGGGTCGCAATGATCAGGACCGCCACTGCGATGAACGCCCGCCCAAGCCGTTGCGTAAGGCTCCGATCTGAGCCTGCCCGTGCGTTGGCCTGCATGTGGAGAGCGTGCTCGGTTAGCGCGTTGGGAACCGGGATCGCGCTACTCCGTCACTACCTTGCTCATCTCGCGCAGGCGCCCGTCATGGCGCGAGCGCCGTTCGGGGCGCCGGGACAACCGCGGTCGGTGGCCGATCTACTCCTGCGCTGGCCCCAAACCGACGAGGGGCCCTCGCGACCAGCGCGCCGGACGATCCAGAAATCGGCTGATCGCGGCGACCTCGCGGCCGATCGCGGGATCGGCGCGGGGGCTGATCCGAACGAACGGCATGACCTTGATGTCGAGCCCGCCTTTGACCTGGTCCATGCGCCAGCCGCCGGCGATCCAGCCGTCGATGCATATCACCGGACGGATCCAGCCACCACCGCCGTCGTGGATCCACGCCTCGGCGTCGGCGTCACCGAGGTGCTCGCGACGGCGGTAGCCGAGCAGAAACGTATCGAAGTGGCCGAGAAGGCGGACGTTCGGGCGAGCGACGTCTCCGACGCCCGCAGCCGGTCCGAGCGTATAGAGGCCGCGGATCGATCCCGGGAACTCGACCAGCTCGGAGCCGATCGCCGCCATTGCCGCACGGATCACCGGCTGCCGCAAGCCCGACCACGCAGCGAAATCCGCCGCGCCGGCAGGGCCGTAGGCGGCGAAGTAGCGTCGCGCCAGCTCGGCGAGGGCCGCGTCTCCGGTTGGGCGGTCCGAACTGGGCACCCAGTCGTCAAGGAGCACGAAGCTGTCGTCACGGCCCATACGCGGACCGGAACAGACCACCCCGAGCGCCGCGGCGTGATAGAGCAGGTGGACCAGGGACTGTCCGACCGGTTCCTCGAGCACGCCTGCACTCACCATCCGCTCACGGATCTGACGCCGCGCCATCGGGCCGTCGGCGAGTGCCGTACGAAGCACCTGCACCCCGCGATCACAGGTCGCGTCGGCGAGACCGAGATTTCTCCGTCGAGTGGCGCCGAACTGGAGGAGCGCAGGGCCGAAGACGTCCATGAGCCAGCGCACGTCGTCCGCAGCGCACAGGTGCAGCGTCCCGCGCATCAACCAGGTGCGCACGACCGAGCGCTCCTCCTCGAAGGCACGATCCACCGCAGCGGCCGTGAGCCCGACGCTGCGGACTCGCACCTGGTGGCGAGCGGCATCGAAGGCCTGCGCCTGGATCGCGCAGAGCGCGCGGGTCACCGCAGGGACGTCAGCACTCAGCCGCGTGTCGTCGGTGAGGTGCTGCGAGCGCAGCCGGGACAGGCGGACGTGCAGCAGGGTGGCGTCGGCCATCGTCGATCAGAAGTAGTCGGGCATCCAGGACCAGCCGCCGGCCACCAGGCCGTCCATCTCTGCCACCACGTCAGCGTCGCCCTCGAGGAGCCCGAGCCTGACCGCGTCCTGAGCGCGCAGCGCACTCGAGTACCACGCCGAGAGCGCACCGATGCCGCACCGAATCGCACCGCTCCCGCCCGGGGTGACCCGCGCCGACCCTCCCTCGACCTCGAGCAACAGGCGCTCGACGCCGTTGACCGGGTCGGTCACCTCGAGCTCAATGCGACCGGCGGCGCGAGCGGGCCAGCCCCGCGCGGTCATCGCGGCTTCGACGTGGACGATGCGCTGCATCCAGCAGAGAAAGCCCTGGACCTCGAGGTCGCGATGCGGCTCGGGGAGCAGCCAGAGCAGCGGCGACACATCGACCAGTGCCGAGTGCACGAACACCACATCGCTGCTCTGCGACTCCTGGCCGCCGAGGAAGCCGAGCAGGCCCCGCGTGGCATCCACTGTCGTGGCGATGAACTCCTGCACTCGCAGGCGTATCCAGTTCCCAGGCTGACGCTCGGATTCGTAGCGCACGTAGCCGGTGAGCGTCTCTCCCTCATACCAGCCGTATTCGAAGCGCGGCGTCGCACCGTCGCTCGGGTCCCATTGCACGGAGAGGAACCAGTCGGGACGGTCGAGGGGACCATCCCAGCGAACCAGGTGCGCCCGGCGCAGGGCTTCAACCGCGGCGCGGTCGGGGTTGCCGCGGACCCTCCCGGAGCCTGAAAAGCCAGTCAGCGCTGCGGTCCGCACGATCTGCCGGAGCGTCTGTGAACACACTTCCCAGCCCCAGCGACGGTAGAGGCGGACGGTCGCCCCATGCAGTGGCGCGACCGCGGCCCCGCGCCCGCGGGCAAGGGCGATGCAGTCGCGCATCAGCGCCCCCGCCACGCCGCGGCGACGCCAGGCGGGATGCACCGCGACGGCGGTGACCGCCTGCGCCGGAACCGATCGACCACCGAAGAACTGACCAACGGGCAGGAGCACGTAGCCGCCGACGATCTCTCCGTCCATGTGGGCCAGCCGGAGCGGAGCGTGCGGCCCGGCTGCGCTGAGCCAGCGCATGTTGGCCGCGGCGTGTCCCGCAAACGACTCCGCGTCCACCTCGGCAAAGCGCCGAACCTCGGCGTCACCCTGCGCGTCGCGGATCTCGATTTCGGTCTGTCCTGGCTCCATGAGCGCCCGAGTGTACTCGCGGGTCCGCATGCCATCTGCGTTTGGGCGGGGCGTGGAGTCGGGATACCCTTTGTGTCATGGACACGTTCGCCGCCCCTTTCGCGCCTGATCCAGGCCGCCTCGACGCGTACGACCACGCGTCGGTCGAGGCACGCTGGCGCCGCATCTGGGACGAGCGCGGCGACTACCGCACCCAGCTCGACGATCCCGACCGCCCCTTCTACAACCTCATGATGTTCCCGTACCCGTCGGCCGAGGGGCTGCACGTCGGGCACATCATCCCCTTCGCGGGCGGCGACATCTATGGCCGCTGGCGTCGCCTCATGGGCGACACCGTGTTCGAGCCGATGGGGTTCGACGCCTTCGGCATCCACTCCGAGAACTACGCGATGAAGATCGGCGAGCACCCCGCGGTCGTCATGCGCCGTGCCGTCCAGAACTTTCGCGAGAATCAGCTTTCACGGATCGGCTCGATGTTCGACTGGAGCCACCAGGTGAACACCGCCGATCCCTCCTACTACCGCTGGACCCAATGGCTTTTCGTTCGCCTCTTCAGCGCGGGGCTCGCTGAGTGGCGCGAGGGAGCGGTCAACTGGTGCCCTTCGTGCCTCACGGTGCTGGCCGACGAGCAGGTGGAACAGGGGCGCTGCGAGCGCTGCCACACGGTCGTGCAGACCCGCTACCTCCGCCAGTGGTGGATCAAGATCACGCGCTACGCGCAGCAGATGCTCGACGCGCTGGACACGCTCGACTGGTCGGAGTCAACGAAGACCATGCAGCGCAACTGGATCGGGCGCAGCGAGGGAGCGACCATCCTGTTCGACCTCGCCGGCTGCCGGCGCAAGGACGTCACCGTCTACACCACGCGTCCGGACACGCTCTTCGGCGCCACGTTCCTGGTGATCGGCGCAGACCACCCGGAGTTGGAGGACTTCGTGCCTCCGGAGCGCATGGGCGCCGTCAACGCCTGGCGGAACAAGTTCCCGCCGACGGCGGCGGAGCCGGACTTCTCCATCGGGATGGAGCTCGGGTCATACGCGATCCACCCGCTCACCGGAGCGCGCCTTCCGGTGTGGGCGGCCCCGTATGTGCTCGGCGGTTACGGAACCGGCGCGATCATGGCGGTGCCGGGACACGACGCACGCGACTGGGCGTTCGCGCGCGCGCACTCGCTTCCGATCGTCGAGGTGATCAGCGGCGGCGACGTCGATGAAGCCCCCTACAGCGGCTCGGGCACGATGGTCAACAGCGGCGAGTTCAACGGCCTCGCATCCGATGAGGGCAAGCGGCGCATCGTCGAGCGTCTTCACGAGTTGCGTCGCGGTGAGCCCAGCGTGCAGTACAAGCTTCGCGACTGGCTCATCTCGCGTCAGCGGTACTGGGGGCCGCCGATCCCGATCATCCACTGCCCCAAGGACGGACCGGTCGCGGTGCCGGAGGAGGATCTCCCGGTGCTGCTGCCCGACGTCGAGGACTTCCGTCCGCGCGGCACCGGCCTCTCGCCGCTCGCGACGGTGGAGGAGTGGGTCAACGTCCCGTGCCCAAAGTGCGGGGAGCCGGCCCGTCGCGAGACCGACGTGAGCGACACGTTCCTCGACTCCGCCTGGTACCACCTCCGGTATCCGTCGACCGACTTCGACGATGTGCCTTTCGACAAGGAGCGGACCGACACCTGGCTCCCGGTCGACATGTACATCGGTGGCAACGAACACGCGGTTCGCCATCTCCTCTATGCGCGCTTTGTGATGCGCGCGCTCCACGAGATGGGTCTCGTGCCTGCCGCGGAGCCGTATACCCGCTTCCGCGCCCACGGCATGATCATCATGGACGGGGCCAAGATGTCGAAGAGCCGGGGCAACGTCCTCAACCCCGACGAGTACATCGAGCGCTACGGGGCGGATACGGTGCGCCTCTTCATGATGTACCTCGGCCCGTACACGCTCGGCGGCGACTTCCGAGACAAGGGCATCGCCGGGATGACGCGGTTCATCAACCGCACGTGGCGTGCGACGCAGCTCGCGACGGGCGCCGACGCCGGCGACGAGGTGCGGGAGCGACGACGCCATCGCCTCATCAAGCAGGTCGAGGACGACATCGCCGAGCTTCGCTACAACACCGCCATCGCGTACCTGATGGAGTTCGCTCGCGAGCTCGACCGCGAGTGCTCGGAGGGAAGCGCACGGCGCGTCGACGCTGAGACCCTGTTGAAGTTGCTCGCGCCCTTCGCGCCGTTCGTCACCGAGGAGCTCTGGGACCGCACCGGGCACCAGGACTCGGTCCACGAGCGTGGCACCTGGCCCGTCTACGACGCCGAGCTTGCCGCTCCGCAGCGGGCGAGCATCGCGATCACCGTCAACGGCAAACGCCGCGGTGAGTTCGAGGTCGACGCAGGAACGTCAGAGGCCGACCTCAGCGAGCGGGCGCTCGCCAATCCGCGCGTAGTGCAGCTGCTCAACGGACGCCCGCCTCGCAAGGTGATCGCGGTGGTCGACCGCATCGTCAACATCGTCACCGCCTGACGTCGAGCCGCATCGGCGCGTGTTCGATGCCGTCCTCGACCCAGCGTTCGCCGCAGACCTCGAACCCGAAGCGCGCGTACCAGTCGACGAGATACGCCTGTGCGCTCAACACGATCGGCGGCCCTGACCGCTCGATCGCGCGTCTCACCAGCGCACCGGAATAACCGCGACCCCGCGCTGCGGCCAGGGTCGCCACGCGCCCGATGCGATGTCCGCCGTCGCCCTCAGTCAGCAGCCGCAGCGTGCTGACCACGCGGCCGTCGCCGTCCTCGATCCACAGTTGCAGCGTCTCCGCCTCGGCGTCGAGAGTGTCGATGTCCGGGTACGCGCAGTTCTGCTCGACGACGAAGACGTCCTGACGAAGCGCGAGGATACCGAGGAGCGTCCGAGGCGACAGCTCGTCGAGATGTGCCTCGTGTACCTCGGGCACGCCGTCTCCTCGGTTACGCCGCTTGCGGTTCCACGACCGCGGTGCACGCCGAGCAACGGTGAGCCGCTTTGGGGATGACGGTCAGGCAGTCGGGGCAGGCCCGTGTGTCCGATTCCGACGGTGCGGCAGAGCGCGCACGCGCCTGCAGGCGGTTGTACGGCATGACGAAGAAGAGATACACGCCTGTCGCGACGAACACGAAAGCGATCACCGCGGTGAGAAACGTGCCGTACATCACATCGCTGCCGTTGATCGTCATCAACAGCTTGTCGAAGTTGGGCTTGCCGAATGGGATCGCGATGATGGGGTTGATGATATCGGCGACAAGCGCCGTGACCACCGCCCCGAAGGCGCCGCCGATGACGACTGCAACCGCGAGCTGAACAACGTTGCCCTGGTTGAGAAAATCACGAAAGCCTTTCACGATGTCCTCCTCATATCACCGCGTCCTACCCGGCAGCTCCGCCCGCCGAGAGGCTGAGCATCGTGACACACACGCCCGTCCAGCAGCTGGTGCTTTCGATGTGATATCCGGCGGTGTTCGGCATCGGATCCCCCGGCTCGTACACATACCAGACCGCACTCGACCCGTGCCGGGGCAACGCGTGCAGGACGGCACCCGGGGGATACACGGCAGTGCCCCAGAACCACGGGACGTTCACCGCCAGGGAGCGGGTGTCGCCGGCGATGGCGCCATCGCCGTAGTAGCGGACAAGCAGGTACTCGCTCGGGTATGCGGCGACCAGGTCCCCGCGCGACGCCTGACCTTCGAACGCTGCGAGCGCCATAGGCGTCTCGGGGTTGGTGATTGCCAGGACCGTCGCAGCGGCGACCGCGGCGGTCACGCCGCCGGCACCGAAGGCGACACGGCGCCACGGCATGGTGGCTACACCCGCACCGAGCAGCGCATACGCCGGCGCCCAGGCCGTGCTCAGGTACTTCCCGTCCTCGAGCGGGTGATAGAAGCTGGCCAGCAGCATCACGCCCACTCCAACCACCACCGCGAGGCCGACGAACGCGGCCGTGTCCGCGCCCGCGGCGGTGAGCCGTTTCCTGTTCACCAGAAGTGCGGCCAGCGCCAGGCACCCGGCGACGTCACCGGCCAGCTCGAGTGCACGGAGGAGCGCGAACCCAGTCACCCATGTATTGAGCGGTGGACCGGTGAAGAACTGCTCCAGGCCGCCGAAGAGGCTGGTGACGCTCAGCGATGGCACCCAGAACGCGCCAGTGCTGTGGCTCAGCTGCGCGCGGGCAGCGATGAGCCACGGGACCAGGCTCACGAGAGTCGCGAGACCGAGAGCGCCGACGATCACGACGGCCCGCAAACGTCTCCGGTGAAGCACCGCGACGGTGATCACCTGCGCGAACACCGCGAAGAGTGCGAAGTACACCGTGTACACCGCGAGGATCGACGTCAACGCATAGAGCGCCCAGCGCACCGCCGAAGGCCGTTCCAGCGCGCGCAGCAAACAGAGCGTCGACGCGAGCACGAGCGTCGTCGCGAGGATGTACATGCGCGCATCGAGCGAGGCCACGAACAGCGCCGGCGCGATGGCACCGATCACCGCTGACCAGACACCACCGGCGTCACCGGCGATGCGCCGTCCGAGCGCTGCGAGCAAGGGGATCGCCGCTGTTCCCAGCAATACCGGGAAGAGACGGAGCACGGCCGGGGTGGTCGACACCACCGCAAACAGCCGCTCGACCAGGTAGAAGAGCGGCGGTGCGCTGTCGTTGCGGACCACGTCGAGCATTGATCCGAGGGGACGCTGCACCGCCAGGGCGGTGAATGCCTCGTCGCGCCAGAGGGGCTGATACGCCAGCAGGGCAAGCCGGGCGACCAGCCCAGCACCGGTGATCAGCCAGATCTTTCCCGCATATCCGCGCAGCATCGCTGCCACCATAGAGCCGCCGCGTCAGGGCAGGGTTGGAACTCCCGGCTGCGGCACGACCTCGAAGACCACCGGGTTGCCATATGGGTCGGTCGCGCCGACCCGGGCCTGCGCCGCGATGTTCGAACCAACCGCGGCCGCGATGTCGGCTCGCGATGAAGCCACGATGAGCGTATACACGGCCGGGTTGGTGACCTTGGTCATCGGCGCGACGATGGTCGGCAGGCGCCCGGCGTCGAGGAACTGCACGTCCATTGCGTCGTAGCTGTCGAGGATGACGAGGGTCGAGGGACCGCCGTCAGTCGGGTTGTTGACTGCGGCATTGGCCAGGGCGACGTTGGCGAACGTGAACGCTGCATAGCGATCGGTGACCGGACGGTTGAGGTAGATCACCGCCGATGCGATCCCCAGCCACGTGACCGCGATGGCGCAGACAGTCCAGCCGGTCTGGGTCACCGACCTCTGCGATCCACCGAAGCGTTGCGCCAGCCGCCGCGCGATGGCGATCGCCTCGACGCAGCCGAGGCCGATGCAGGCTGCGACGTAGGGCGCGAGGCCGAGCGACCGCAGGAAGTGAGGCGCGCCACCCTCGTTGGCGACGAGCGGAGGGACCAGAAATACCGACAGGCCAAGCAGGGTCAGCGCATACCCGTGGTCGTCGCGCCGTCGCCAGCAATGCCACATGCCGAGGAGAAAGGGCACGACCAGGATCGGACCGAGGAGCGGCAGCGCCGCCACGTCATGACGCGGGTTGGGATCTCCGGTGACGAAGAACATGCCCAGGGTCTTGAGGATGTGCACCGGGTAGCTGTCCTGCGACATCGAGCCGCTGTTGAAGACCGAGACGAATGCCGCCCGGCCGAAGTAGCCCGAGAAGTCGGTGATGGCCGTGTACACCATCGGCGCCACGACCACGACGAAAGCGCTGGTCGCCCAGCGCCAGGTGCTGCGGAGCGCCTGGAATCGCTCCGGCTGCCGGGCATGCATCCAGAGCAACCAGAGGATCACCAGCAGCGGCAGCAGCTTCAGAGGTTGGTACGTCCAGAACCCGAGTGCCGTGACAACCCCGGCGGCCACCGCGGTCCAGCGCGAGGGCCGGTCACCCCAGCGCAGCAGCACCGCCAGAGCTGCGGCGCCGACCAGCACGGTGAGGATGTTTCTGAACCCGTCACGAGAGACCGCGATCATCCAGAGCGATCCCGCGGTCCAGGC